>WNFT01003707.1_pt1 | contig 21884 bp, 17 predicted proteins | sample 5400191 | NCBI WGS metagenome assembly WNFT01 (sample SAMN13153359, study PRJNA577476) | soil metagenome | isolation source: 80 cm saprolite under Madrone tree | place: USA:California | collected 2016-06-14 | reverse complement strand
TCATGGCGGAGAGAAACGGTCGTCGTCGGCGCCGCCACCGATCCGTATCAGCCGGCTGAGGGGCGCTACAAGCTGACGCGCCAGTGCCTGCAGGCGCTGCGGGATTTCTCGAACCCGACCTCGATGATCACCCGCGGCCCCATGATCGTCCGCGACATCGACGTTCTCAGTGACCTGGCTCGCCGTGCCGACCTCCACATCAGCGTCAGCATCCCTACCGTGGACGACGACATCTGGCGGCGGACCGAGCCCGGCACCGCCCACCCAAGGCAGCGACTCCGAGCCATCGAGAAGCTCGTCGCGGCCGGGATCGACGTCGGCGTCGGCATGGCGCCGATACTCCCCGGCCTTTCGGATCGCCCCGAAGGCATCGAGGCCGTGGTCAAAGCCGCCCGCGCCGCCGGCGCTACCGGACTATGGGCCGGGATGCTCCACCTCAAAGACGGGACCCGCGAGCATTTCATGACCGTGCTCGGCAAGCACTGGCCCGAGCTCGTGCCTCGGTACGAGGCGGCTTATCGAGCCCGGGCCTACCTGCCCCAGGCGTTGGGCGAGTCGACGATGAAAACCGTGGCCCGACTCCGAACCGCACACGGCGTTTCCGACCGGCGCCGCATTGTCCTCAAACCGCCGCCGGAACCGGAGCAGCTCGCCCTCCTCGGCTAGCATTCGTCCTGCACCATGCGCAGCCCGATCGACGTACTCGCCGGCAGGGTCGGCGGCTTCAAGAAGATGGAGGTCGCGAGGCGGACGGTCCCCTGCTACAAGCACGTGATCGAAAAAGACGGCGAAAAGCTGTCGCTGTGCCTGCTCGTCGACTCCGGAAAGCTCTATCGCTTTCCTTACGAAACCGCAAAGGGGATCAAGGGCCTCGCGATCAAGGCGCGGTATTTGCGAGGCGAGATGGAGCACCTTCGCCTGCGCGAGTTCCAGCCAGGACTTTGTCGCTATGTCGAGCGAGCAGAAAAAGCCGGCTGAGTCGCTGGTCCAGGGACTCCTGGCTGAAAAGCGGGAGCTGAAAGTTCTTCTCGAGCGCGCACGCATGGATCTCGACGAAGCCCGTCAGGGAGCGTCCGGGCCGGACCCGCGCGTGAAGGAGCTCGACGACGAGGTCGAGCGGCTCAGGCATCAGCTCGCGACGGCTCGCGCGGAGGCGACCCTGCTGCGCGAGGAGCGCGACGAGCTCCGCGCTGGTATCGAAAAGGCTCTGGAGCAGTTCGCCGCGGACGAATAAAAACCGAGAGGCCCCGCCGCAGGCGAGGCCTCTTCAGTTCACCGGAAGGTGATTACTTGGCCCAGCCTTCCACCATCGGCACGTAGGACGCGGCCAAAGGTCCGAGGACCGGGAAGTTGACACGGTTTCCACCGGCTTGGAGGGCCATGATCAGACCCACCAGCCAGATCACGAACCAGACGACGTCCCAGAGGATCAGTAAGAACACAAGCGGCAACACGATGATCGTGAGCACCCAGAGCACAAGCCAAACCACGAAGGCACCGCCATGGATAACCAGGGCCGAGGCCGCGTTGTACTTGACGTCAGGGTCATCCTTGCCGACAAAAAGGAAGATGAGGCTGCCGATCGGTGGCAGCAAGGCCCAGGCGAGAATCGTGTACAGGTTCTTGTTGCTGCCCGTGGCACCCGCTCCACCCATTGGAGTCGGCTGGCCGGGGGGCGGGGGCGGGATCTGCGACATGGAAACCCTCCTGTAAAAGCTGATCTGTGCGCGCCGATTATGGGTCGGTGGCCCGCAAAACGCCATAGTTTCAAACGATCGTCCGCAGCGCGGCCTGCCGCGGAATCTTCTCTGATAGGCTCGCGGACGAGATGACCGATTCGGGTCAGAACCCGGAAAACCCTCCCGACCCGAACAAGCCGGTCGTCCCCGCCTGGGCTCCCGAACCGGTCGTCGGGACGCCTCCGCCCGCGGCGGCGCCGCCCCCAAAGCCTCCCGATCCGTACGCCGTCGACGCCACCATGCGCCTGATCCCGGTGCCGCATATTCCGCCCGCAGCCCCGCCTCCAGCAGCGCCACCACCCGCCTCTGCGCCGGCCGCCGAGCCGCCCGCCCAAGCGCAGCCCGCCGAGCGGCGCATCGGGAAATACATCGTCAAACGCGAGCTGGGACGAGGCGGGATGGGCACCGTTTACCTGGCCGAGCAGCCTGGGCTCGGCCGTGAGGTCGCCATCAAGGAGCTGATCCTGTCCGCGGTCGCCGATCCGATCGCCCTGAAACGATTCATTCAAGAAGCCCAGGTCATGGCGAGGGCAAGTCATCCCAACCTGGTGCAGGTCCACGACCTCGAACAGATCGGCGACGCGAACTACATCGTCCTCGAGTTCGTGCGCGGGAAGTCGCTCCGAGACGTCCTCAACCAGGGTTCGCTTGCGCTCCCGCAGACGTTCGCCGTCATGCACGGCGTGCTGCAGGCGCTCGACTACGCGCACAAGCGCGCCATCGTCCACCGCGACATGAAGCCGGAGAACGTACTGATGTCCGATGAGGGCAACGTCAAGGTCGCCGACTTCGGCATCGCGCGCCTCATGGACGACTCCGGTGCGGGCTCGACCGCGACCAAGACCGGCACCACGGTCGGCACGCCGCAGTACATGTCGCCTGAGCAGGTTGCCTCCAGCAAGGTTGATGGACGAAGCGACCTCTACTCAACCGGGATCATGTTCTACGAGCTGGTGGTTGGACAGCCGCCCTTCACGGCCTCCGACGCGGACGGGCCCTTCACGCTGATGGCCAAGCACGTTCAAGCGCCCCCCAAGCCGCCATCGGTGCATCGGCCTGGCCTCGACATGGGGCTCGAGGAGGTGATCCTCAAATCCCTGTCGAAGCGCCCGGAAGACCGCTACCAGTCAGGCCAGGAGTTCGACGACGCCATGTGTCGGGTCGCCGACCGCATCACTCCGGGGTGGCAGCGGAGCCTGGAGCCCGGCGCGGATCTGTCGAAGATGGTGCCTGGCGCCACGCCTTACCCCGGCGCGGTCCCCGCAATGGCCGGCCTGCCGGTCATGCCGGCTGGAGCGCCGATGGCCGCTCAACCCGTCCAGTCGGTGTACAACCCGACGCCGCCGGTCAAGCCGGTCGCCAAGAAGACCTCGGGCTGCATGGGCATGATCGGTGGAGTCATCGCGTTGGTTGCGCTCGCCACTTTAGTGGTCGCCCTCGTCACCCAGTAAGGGAAAACGCACCCCGTAAAACCGTTCCTTGACGCCGTCGGTTTCCGGTGCTATACCGGCCGCGAATCCAGTCTTATCGGTCGATTCGCACTGGCATGGGACGGTGCGACAGGAGGTGGGATGACTTTGAACCACAGCCATGTGGGTCACATCCATTTCTGGGATGTGGCCATGACCCGTCGCAAGTTTCTTGGTTCCGCTGCACTTGCCGGAGGTGCTGCAGTCACTGCGGGCGTCTGGCTGCCGCAACTGGCGACAGCGGACTTCGACACCGTTGCAACCGTTTTGCCGCGCCCGATCCCAGGCGGCGTAACGCCGTTCGGGATCTTCATACACCACTTTCCGCCGGTGCCGTCAATCCCTCCAGGGCCCATCAACGAACCATCGGAGATCACCGACTTCAATGGCCTGGTGGGTGTGTGCCGCGTCACAGGTGCCGGCACGGGCACCGACCTCACGACTCGGGCCACGACCCGTCTCAGCTACCAGGTCGACAACGGATTCATGAGCGGCCTCTACGTAGGCGAGGACGGCGCCAACCACCATGGGACGTTTGCCTTCGTCTGAATGGACCTTTTCACCGGTGCCGTTGGCACCGGCCAGGTTCATGACTTCAATCCCGGCATCCGAGAGAGCGGCCTTTCCTGGACCCAGCCTGTTTCAGAAGACGCGCTCGAGGTCGATCTCCAAGACGGCACTGCAACGCTTGGATTGGACGACCTTGACGTGGAGGATTACCACACCCTCCTGAACGCGCTCAACGATGGGCCGAGCGATTCCGCGAGCGTTTCGTTCGAGATGCGTTGGAAGGCAATCGCCGCGCCAATGAACGTGACCGACTCAGTTCACCGCTTCTCGGGGAGGTTCCAGCTCAGCACGGTCCAAATCGAGTGGTCGGCAAAAGCACCGAATTTCGAGTTCGTCTCAGACGCCGCCAGCTCCACGATCAACGTCAAGTCGGTGATCGGCCGGGAGCGAAACGGGATTTTCTTCGCGCAAGACTAGAAAAAGAGGGAAGTGCCGTGGGCTACCCCGCCTGGGTGGGCGGGGTCTGCCCCGCGGCCTGGGCCGCCAAAGCCTCCTCGGCCTCGGCGCCGACAAGGATGTCCTTCGACTCGGCGTTGGCGGCCGCGAGGATCGACTTCTGCGTGTATTGCTGAGAAAAGCTCTGGTGGGCCTGGGCGGCCAGGTCCGTTGGAAACTGGACCCATGGGGAGGTAGGCGTCTCGCGAATCGCCACCACCTGGTAGATGCGGAAGGTCTCCGCCGACTTGCCTTTGAGCTGCACGCCGGGCACCAGGTCGACCGCGATGTAGTCCTTGCACGTGTCGTAAGTCGGCTGCCCGATGAGGAGATGGAATGCCGGTGCATGGGCGCAGAAGCGCGCGGCGGTGTTGACTGTGTCGCCGAGCGCGGTGTACTGGATGCGGCTGCGTGAGCCCAGGTTGCCGACGACAGCCGGGCCGGTGTTGACACCGATGCCCCACCTCACCGGGGGAAGCCCGTTGGCGAGCAACTTTTCCTGCAGCTCTGGAGCGCGATTGATGAGGTCGTAGGCGCAACGAACGGCGAGCAGCGCGTGATTCTCCTGCGTGCGAGGGGCGTTCCAGAACGCGACTATCTCGTCGCCGACGTATTTGTCGATCGTCCCGTCCCAGGTGAAGATGATCCCGCTGAGGTGGTCGAGGTACAACTGGATCACGGCAGTGACGTCATGCGCAGACATCGACTCGGACATCGACGTGAAACCGCGGATGTCGACGAACAGCAACGTGATATCGCGGCGCTCGCCTCCCAGCATGATGTCGGCGACTCCGCGCCGGGTCGCGGCCAGCTGCCTGACGATCTCTGGCTTCAAGTACTGGCCGAAGATCGAGGTCACCTTGCGCCGCTCCCGGTCTTCGTATAGGAACCGATAGGCGGTGACCCCTGAATAGGTGAGGCCCACCGCGAGCCACGGATGGAGAACGTTCGGAATCAGACCACCTCCCGCGGCGACGAAGCTGATTGCAACAGTGAAGATCAGCAGCGCGACCACGGTGGCTATGAAACCAAGCACGACCGAGAACCGTGCAATCACCAGGGCCATGCTCAGCGAGAGCAACAGGATTACGAGGAAGACCACCAGCGGCGGCTCAGGCGCCAAGAATTTGGTCTCGATGAGCATCTGGGCCACGTTGGCGTGCATCTCGACGCCGGGCATCAGCTGGCCACCCGCCCCAGCACTCGTCGTCGCATTGACCTCGTCATGGACGCCGCTGAGGTAGTAGTCGCCGATCAGAACGATCTTGTCCTTGACCGACGCACTCGAGAAGTTGCCGTTGTAGACGTCTGCGAACGAGATGTAGTGGTTCTTGTCGTGGAAGTTGCCGGGAGGTCCGAAATAGTTGATAAGGGCCGCGCCATTGCTGTCGACGTACATCGGATTCCGCCACGTTGTCCCAAACGTCGCCTGGCCGTCGGATTCTTGAAGCTGAGGACCCTGGAGGCCCGCAAGCCAGGCTCGGTAGGCCGCAAAACCGATGGGATTCAAGGCCGTGCTGCCGCAATCACCACCCGTCGCGCAGGCAGGCTGCATGAACATCGGGATGCGACGCACCACGCCGTCGTTGTCCGGCTTGATGTCCACGGAAGCCAAAATCACATTGGGATAGGGCTGGCAAGGACCGGTGGCATTTGCGCATCGGAACATGCGCAGAGGGATTTGATCGACGCCTGTGGGGTTGGTGCTTGGAGACGTCTGCTCGTATTGGCCGTCAGCTGGCAAGATGTTGTCCGCCCCGTACGCAAGGACGACCGGAATCCGGCTTTTCGCGAGGGCGTCGGCGAAGGCCTTGTCGCCGTCAGCCTGGCGAGGGTCCGGAAACGAGATGTCGAAGGCCACGACACCAGCGCCGGCGTTTTCCAGGTTCTGCAGCACCGTCGCGTAGCGAGTCCGAGGGACGGGGAAAGTGCCGATTGTCTTCACGCTCTGGTTGTCCAGGCCCACGATGACCACGTTGTCGTCCGGGCTTGTTTGGCCGACAAGCCGATCTTCAGGATGACCGGCCAGGTAGACCAGACAGGAGCCTGGCTTGGCGTCGCAAGCGAGCTGCTGCGTGTACATCCAGAAAGTCAATCCGCTGAGTACCAGAGCAATCAGAACCGCGACGACGGTGCGATAGGTGTACCAGTAGCGGATGTAGCGGCCCAAGCGCGGTCGGATCATAGCGCTCGGGTTGCGGGCTTGTGACACGATCCAAACGTGACTGTGAAGGTCGGCATCGCGGGCTGGATCGACAAGTCGCTCATCGACTCAGGTCTGTTCTACCCGATGAACGCGAAGTCGTCAGAGGAGCGCCTCCAGTTCTACGCCAGCCAGTTCTCGCTGGTCGAGGTCGATTCCACCTACTACGGAATGCCGAAGAAAGAGAACTCGGACCTGTGGGTGGCGCGCACTCCAGCCGGCTTCACGTTCGACGTCAAGTCTTTCTCGCTATTCACCAACCACCCGACCAAACCGATGGCGCTCCCCAAAGACATCCGCGATCAGCTGCCGGAGAAGCTGCGCGAGAAAAACATCTACATCGAGCAGATGCCGCCCGAGCTCGTGGACGAATCCTGGGAGCGGTTTCGCGAGGCCCTCGAGCCCCTGCGCGCCGCCGGCAAGCTCGGAGCCGTGTTCTTCCAGTTTCCGCCCTGGTTCCTACCGTCATCGCGATCCCTTGCATATGTCGAGCAGTGCCAGGAGCGCATGTATGGGTTTCAGATCGCGGTCGAGTTCCGAAAGCCCGAATGGCTGGACGCGCGCCACCTCGAAGGCACGCGCGCCTTCTTGCGCACCCGTGACATCCCGTACATCGCGGTCGACGTCCCGCAGGGCCACAAAACGAGCATGCCGCCCGCCTACGACGTGACCTCATCGAAGCTCGCGGTGGTCCGGTTCCACGGGCGCAACCACGAGACGTGGGAGCTGAAGGGAGCTCCGCCGAACCTTCGCTTTCGCTACGACTACTCCGACCAGGAGCTGAGCGAGTGGGTGCCGCGCATCAAAGAGATGGAGAAGTCGGCGAAAGAGGTGCACGCCCTGATGAACAACAACTACTCCAACTATTCGGTGAAGAACGCCAAGCAGCTGGAGAAGCTGCTGGCCGCCTGGCAGAAGTAGCTAAGAACCTGGAGGCAGCCCGGATCCGCTCAGGCGCGGCGACCTGAGGCGGCGCGCTTCACCCATGGTGTGATCGATGAGCCCGCCGAAGATCGGCTCTGCGAGCTGGACGAACCTGTATGGCAGCACGATCGCATCCCGGCGTGGAAGTCGAGCTGTCCGAACGATGAGCCTTGCCACCCATGCGGCCGAGTACTGCGGGCCCATGGGCGCCTCGGTGGCGGCGAAGAACTCGGTCCCGGTGGATGCCGGATAGACCACGCAGACCTTCACCCCGGAGCCCGACAGCTCCCCTCGAAGTGCGTGCGAAAGGCCGACCACCGCATATTTGGTCGCCGAGTACACAGCTGAGTAAGGTGCGGCCCTGAACCCGACCACCGAGGCGACGTTGATGATCACGCCTCGACTGCGCTCGAGCATGGAGGGCAGGACGGCCTGCGTCGTCGCGATGACTCCGGCCAGGTTCGTGGCGATCAGCTCGTCGACCTTCTCCTCGGGCATCTCGTGCAACCTGCCCATCCACCCAAGACCGGCGTTGTTGACGAGGATGTCGATGTGCTCGTGGTCCCGGAGCGCTGAAGTTATGAACCCAGTTGCGTCTGAGCGCCGCCCCACATCGAGCCGCCGGGTGCTCACGTCGGGCGAACCTTTCTCGCGGCATTTCTGCGCAACCGCATTCAAGCGATCCAGGCGCCTGGCGCCAAGCGCAAGCCGTGATCCTCGGCGCGCGAAGGCCAGCGCCGTCGCCTCGCCGATGCCGCTCGAAGCGCCGGTTACCGCCACCACAGCCCCTTTGATTCGCATGCGGACTCAAGCTTAGAGGCGGCATAGAATCCCGACCGTGAGGGCTCTGACTTACGCGAGCGAAGCCAACGTGCGGGTCGTCGATGTCCCCAAGCCGGCGATCAGCAAGCCGACGGAAGCGCTGGTCAAGGTGACCCTGAGCGCCGTCTGCGGCTCCGACCTTCACATCTACCACGGCCGAATTCCAGGATGCGAGGGCAGCGTGCTCGGCCATGAGTTCGTGGGCGTCGTCGAGGACGCGGGATCCGAGGTGCGACGCTTCAAGGCTGGCGATCGGGTGGTGTCCTCTTTCTTCAGCTCGTGCGGTGACTGTTACTACTGCCGGCGTGGCTGGTTCAACCAGTGCATCCAGAAGGCGACGTTTGGCTATGGCCAGTATTTCGGCGCTCTTGGTGGTGGCCAATCCGAGTACGTCGTGGTGCCACTCGCCGACCACACCCTGGAGGCCATCCCTGCCGGCATGGGCGATGAACAAGCAATCTTCGTTGGCGACATCCTGGCCACCGGCTTTTTCGCGGCCGAGCGAGCGGAGATATCGGCGGGCGACACCGTCGCCGTGATCGGAGCGGGTCCGGTCGGATTGATGTCGATCATGTCCGCCCATCTGTTTGGCCCGGCGCGTCTTTTCGTGGTCGACATGGTCGACAGCCGCCTCGAGCTCGCACAGGGTCTCGGCGCGATTCCAATCAACGCCACGCAGACGGAACCGGTCGAAGCGATCAAGCAAGCCACCGGCGGCTTCGGCGTCGATAGCTCTATCGAGGCGGTGGGCCTTCTCGAGAGCATCGGTACCGCCATCGCCTGTGTACGGGGTGGGGGGACGATCTCGTCGGTCGGTGTTCCCAACCACGCCACGGGAGACTTTCCGTACCTGGACATGTGGAGCAAGGCGCTCACATATCGCGCCGGCTGGTGCAACGTTCAGGCCTATATGCGGCCGCTGCTCGACCTGATCGAGGCGGGTCGTTTGAAACCCGAGGCCATCATCAGCCACCGCATGAAGCTCGACCATGGCGAAGAGGCCTACCGGATTTTCAATGCGCGCGAGGCGACCAAGATCGTCCTCACGCCATAGAGCGGTGTGATGACGGCCAGGTATGACGTCATCGTTGTCGGCTCCGGCTCCGGTGGCGGAGTCGTTGCCAGCCGCCTGAGTGAAGATCCCGCGCTCCGCGTGCTGCTGCTGGAGGCCGGGCCCGATCCCCATGACGACGTTCCCGACGCGATTCGCTACATGCGGCAGGGAAGCGGCGTCGAGGAGTACGACTGGAACTACCACGACCCCCAGACCCGCGGCGGCGTCCCCCGCGGCCGCATCGTCGGGGGCAGCTCCGCCACCAATGCCACATTTGCCCTCCGAGGGCAACCACAGGACTACGACGCATGGGCGGCAATGGGCGCGCCATCGTGGAGCTGGGAACAATGCCTGCCATATTTCAAACGGCTCGAGACCGACCGCGAGTTTGGCGAGCTGCCGTACCACGGGAACTCGGGCCCGATCCGAGTCGAGCGTGAACCGCTGAACGAGTTCCAGCGATACGTCCGGTCGGCTTGCCTGGAAGTCGGTCACGCGGACCTTGACGACCTGAACCGGCCGGGCGATGTCGGGGTCGGACCGCTGCCGCGGAACTTGAAAAAGCGCCAGCGGCAAAGCACGTTGCTGACGTACGTCGCGGCGGCCCGCCCCCGGTCCAACCTGACGATCCGGGCGGACGCCCTCGTCGACACGATCTTGATCCGGGACGGTCGTGCCACCGGAGTCTGTCTTGAGGGCGGGGAGACGATCGAGGGCGCGACAGTCGTCCTGGCAGCGGGCGCCTACAACTCGCCGCAGATCCTGCACAGAACCGGAGTCGGGCCCCGAGACTTTCTTCGGGACATCGGTGTGGACCCGGTCCTCGTTCTGCCGGGCGTCGGAGAAAACCTGCTCGACCACGTTTCCACGCTGGTCATCGTCGATGCTGGCCAGAAGGCGCCCGGAGACTTCATCCCGATCGGGCCGACCCTGAAGCTGCGCACCGAATCCGGACTGGCGGTAGACGACGTGAAGTTCACCTTCACGTTCGGCGAGATTTTCGCAATGCCTGGGTTGAACGGCTTTTACATCGAAGTAAGCCACTGCGAATCGCAAGGTGTCGTGCGAGCGGTTTCGCGCGACCCGCGGGCAGAGCCTCGCATCGATCACCGCTACTTCTCAAACCCGAAGGACCTTGACCGTATGGTTGGCGCTGCGAAAGCGGCCTTCGAGGTGGCGAAAGTCCTCGGCGACAGCGTGAAGTGCGATCTGCTCTTGCCCGACGTCGAGACCTTCGGGGATGAAGAGGCGCTCCGAAACCATTTCCGCGACTTCCATGCGACCGATTACCACCCCTCCGGCACGTTGCGTATGGGGGCGGATGGGGACGAGATGGCGGTGCTCGACGATCACTGCAGGCTTCGCGGGATCGAGAATCTCTATGTCGCCGACGCCTCGGTCATGCCGACCGTGCCCAGGGCGAACATCAACCTGCCGACGATGATGATCGGCGAACGCGTGGCCGAGTTCATCCGCTCGGAGCTTTAACCGCAGGCACTAGTCAACCGCGCCTTCGCCGGCAGCATGGTCAAGCGCCATCAGGTATCCCCGCGCGCGCTCGCTCAGGGGATAGCGAGTCTCGAGCTCTCGAAATGCCGGCCCGTGGTCGCTCTGCTCCAGATGCGCGAGCTCGTGTACGAGCAGGTAGTCGAGGACCCAGTCAGGGAGCGCGGCCGCCCGCTTCGCGATTCGGATTGCGCCTGAAGTGAACGTGCAGCTGCCCCAGAGGTGCGACATGTCGGCGAAGACGATCGAGGTCCACCGAAGCCGTCCGCCGAAATGCCGCTCGTTGAGCGCGCTCGCGCGGCCGGCAAGCCTCTCATCCGAAGGCTTCGATCGCTCGACGCGTTTCTGGAGTCGCCGGCTCATGACTTCGGCCCATTTGTGGCGCTCCGCCTGCGACATCCAGTCCGGTACCAGTAGCTCGATGACGCCGGCTCGCAGCCGCGCGGAGACTGTGCGGCGTCGCTTTCGGGTGGCGACGATGCGAATGGGTGGCGGGAACGCGTTTGCGGGACTGTTCAAGTCGTTGTGCTCCGATGTTGCGAGGACGGGGTGTTCGAAGGCGATTCTAGGCGCGCCGATGAGCGCCTGGAAACCCTGATTGTTAAGAGCGTTTTCCGACACACATCTTTAGCATTGCCAAAGCGTGCCTAGAAGCCTGGTGATCGGAAACGGCAATGTGCTGGTTGGTTTCGATGCCAACTATTCGGTTCGCGACATCTACTTCCCACGGGTTGGAGACGCGAATCAAACCATGGGCAACCTCTGCCGGACAGGGTTCTTCGTCGACGGCAAGTTCGCCTGGCTGTATGACGACGGTTGGGAACGCAAGCTCGGTTACGTCGAGGATTCGCTGGTCACCGACGTCACGCTCAAGAACGCGAGGCTCGGCATCTCGGTCAAATTCGCCGATTACGTCGACCTGGCGCGCAATTGGTTCATCCGCAACGTGGAGGTGACAAGCGCTGCGGGCTTCAATGTCGGCCGCGTCTTCTTCCACTACGACTGGTACATCGAGGGGTCAGACATCGGAAACACCGTCGCGTACGACCCTCGACACCGCGGCGTGATCGCCTATAAGGGCAACCGTTACTTCCTCATCGGCGGCGATTCGGGTCCCGAGTTCGGGATCGACACCTGGGCCAACGGAAAGAAGGGAAATGGGCTCGCCGGCACCTGGGTCGACGCCGAGGACGGCGTGCTCGGCCGCAACCCCATCGAGCAAGGGTCGGTCGATTGCACGGTCGGATTCGACTTTGGTCCGGCTGCTCCCGGCGAGCCGCACTCGGTTTGCCACTGGGTCTGCATGGGCGCGCGGCTCAGCGAAGTCTCGGCGTACGGACAGGATCTGATCATCGGCCGCGGGCCCAACGTATATGTGGGACGAACGCGCACCTATTGGCAGGTCTGGTCCGAAAAGGACCACCGCCACATCGACGAAGAGCTGGGCGCCGACGTCACGCAGCTCTATCGCCGCAGCATCCTCACCGCCCGCACGCATGCAGACAACCACGGCGCGATCATCGCCGCCACCGACTTCGACATCACGAAGTTCGCCCGTGACACATATGCGTACGCATGGCCGCGGGATGGAGCGCTGGTTGCGAACGCCCTTGACCGCGCGGGACATGAAGACATCACAAGGCAGTTCTTCACTTTCTGCCAGGAATCGCTGGTCGAAGAGGGCTTCTTCCTGCACAAGTACACCCCATACGGCAACCCCGGCAGTTCCTGGCTGCCGTGGGTGGACGCACGCGGCGCGCGCACGCTGCCCATCCAGGAGGATGAAACGGGGCTGGTTCTTTGGGCCCTTTGGCAGCACTACAAAATTCACCGCAACCTCGACTTCGTCGTCAGCCTCTACTCGTCTCTTGTGGTCCCGGCCGCCGATTGGATGGTCTCGTACGTTGACCAGAGGAACGGCTTGATCCAGCCGTCGTGGGATCTCTGGGAGGAGCGATGGGGCGTGCACGCCTTCACCGTGGGTTCGGTTTGGGGCGGCCTCGACGGGGCCCGCAGCTTCGCCGAGCTCTTCGGCGACGGTCCGGCCGCCTCGCGCTATCGGGACGCGGCTGAGCGCTTGAAGGAAGCCGCGGACACGCATCTCTATACATCTGAGCTGGGCCGCTTCGCGCGGCGCATCGCCGTCGAGGAGGACGGCACCATGACCGTCGACATGGTCATCGACAGCGCTATCTACGGTCTCTGGAGATTCGGCATGTACGCGCCCGACGAGACGCGCATTGCCGAGACGATGGCGGCGATTCGCGACCAGCTCACGAACAACGCCGCCGCCGGCGGGATGGCTCGCTATAAGGACGACTACTACTTCAGGGTCGAGCCTGACATTCAGAAGGTGCCGACTGGGTCGTCGCGCACCAGATACCGGGCGGATTGCTGTCCGAGCAGCTCGATCCGAACACCGGCGCCCCGCTTTCGGTGTCGCCGCTCACGTGGTCACACGCAGAGTTCATCGCGACGGTCGACGAGTTCTGCCGCAAGTCAGAGCGGCTGCGCCGCTCCTCAATCTCGACTGTGGTTCCGAAACCGGCCACCTAAGCCTGCGTGGCCGGTAGGCCGGATTTACTCCGGCCGTCCCCAGGCGTTGTTGGTTATCGCAATACGTGGCCGGGAGAAATGTTCAATAAATCCAAACCGCGGGAAAGAGAGCAGCCGCGCGCGCAGCGCCCGGCGATGAGAGGGAACCGGCAGGTTCCCTCTTATATCTAAAGCGGGATATTTCCGTGTTTGCGCGAGGGGCGCTCGATGGTTTTGCGCTGCCCTAGCTCGAGGCCGCGGATGAGTGCGCGACGCGTTTCGCTAGGTTCGATCACGTCGTCGATGTAGCCGCGCTCGGCGGCAACGTAAGGATTGGCGAAGCGCGCCGTGTACTCGGCCACCAGCTCCTTCCGCCGCGCGGCGGGATCCGGAGCCGCCGCCAGCTCGCGCTTGTAGATGATGTTCACCGCCGCATCGGGTCCCATGACCGCGATTTCGGCGGTCGGCCACGCAAGGTTGAGGTCGGCGCCCATCTGCTTCGGCGACATGACCGTGTAAGCCCCCCCGTAGTCCTTGCGTGTGATGACAGCGAGCTTGGGCACAGTCGCCTCCGCGTACGCATACAGCAGCTTGGCCCCGTGCCGGATGATCCCGCCATGCTCCTGGTCGCGACCGGGCAGGTAGCCGGGCACGTCGACGAACGAGACGATCGGGATCCCGAACGCATCGCAAAAGCGGATGAATCGCGCCGCCTTGACGGACGCATTGATGTCGATCGCGCCGGCGAGCACCTTGGGCTGATTGCCGACGATGCCGACAACGTGGCCGCCAAGCCGCCCGAAGCCGACGATTATGTTCGGCGCAAAGAACGGCTGGACCTCGAAGAACTCGCGATCGTCCAGAACCCGCGCCACGAGCTCGCGCATGTCGTAGGGCTTGTTGGGCGCCTCTGGCACGATCGTTTGTAGCTCAGGATCCGCGCGCTCGGGGTCGTCGGCAGTGGGTTTGTACGGGGGCCGCTCGCCGTTGCTCGAAGGCAGGTATGAAAGAAGGCGGCGAACGCCCGCCGCACACTCTTCCTCTGTCTTGGGCAGGAAGTGCGCGACCCCGGACGTCACATTGTGCACGTCGCCTCCGCCGAGCTCTTCGAAGTTGACAGTCTCGCCGGTGACCACACGTATGACCTCCGGCCCGGTGATGAACATGTAGCCCTGGCCGGCGACGATGAAGATGAAGTCGGTGATAGCGGGCGAGTACACGGCCCCGCCCGTGCATGGTCCGGCAATGATGCTCAGCTGCGGGATCACGCCTGACGAGCGCACGTTGCGATAGAAGATGTCGGCGTAACCGGCGAGGGCGACCACCCCTTCCTGGATGCGAGCGCCGCCCGAATCGTTGATGCCGATGATCGGCACCCGATTGCGCAGCGCCAGCTCCTGGACCTTGACGATCTTCTCGGCGGTGACCTCGCCCAGCGAGCCGCCGTACACGGTTGCGTCATACGCATAGACCGCGACCGGACGCCGGTCGATCTCACCGAAACCCGCGACCACGCCGTCGCCCGCGATCCTGCGGTCCTCCATGCCGAACCCATAGGCGCGGTGCGTGGCGAACAGATCGAGCTCGACGAAGGAGCCCTCGTCGACGAGCATCTCGACGCGCTCGCGGGCCGAAGAGAGGCCCTTTGCGCGTCGCTTGTTGGCGGCCTCGTTTTCCGAGTGAAGGGCCTGGTACCGGCGCTTCCGGTACTGGTTGATCTTTTGCTCGGAAACCGACGCTGGACCCCGCTCCGGCGCGGCGACATCTTCGACGCTCGGAGTGGTTCGCCGAACGGGAGACAGGCTCTTTGGTCTGCGGGCGGCCATACCGCATATCGTAGGCGCCGTGCCTGAGTACAGCCCTCCGCTGGCTCTCGACCGCGCGATGACGCTGCGTCAATTGCGCACGTTCAAGGCCGTGGCCGACCTCAACAGCTTCAGCCTTGCCGCGCAGCAGCTGCGACTGAGTCAGCCGTCAGTCTCGTACCAGGTCAAAGAGCTCGAGGAAGCCCTCGGCGTGCCCCTGCTGGACCGACTCGGAAAGCGGGTGCAGCTCACCGAAGCGGGCAAGATCCTTTACGGATACGCGCGGCGCACGCTCGACACCCTCGACGAGGCGGCCCTCGAGCTCGAAGAGCTTCGCGGAATCAAGCGCGGCAACCTTCGCGTAGGCGCGAGCACGACGGTCGGCATCTACCTCCTGCCCGCCGCGCTCGGCGCCTTCAAAAAGCTTCATCCCGGCGTCGTTATCTCTCTCGAGATCGGTACACGCACACGCGTGCAGGAGCAGGTCTTGAACAACGAGCTCGACCTCGCTGTGGTCGGGCCGGCGCTGAAGGACGCGGACCTCGCCATCCTTCCGTTTCTCACCGACGAGCTCGTCGTCGTGGCGCCGTCGAGTCACAAGCTGACGGAGAAGCGCGCGCTCAGCTTGAAGGATCTCTCCGACCAACCATTCGTGATGCGCGAGCCGGCGTCCGGCAGCCGGTGGTCGCTGGAGAAGGCTGCTCGCAAGGCCGGCGCCAAGCTGAACGTTGCCATGGAGCTTGGCTCGAATGGGGCGATCAAGCACGCAGTCGAGTCGGGCCTCGGGCTGGCGGTTTTGTCGCGTTACGCGTGCGCGCTGGAGCTCTCGAGCGGGCGCTTGGTCGAGCTCGACGTGCGCGGCTTCCCGATACGTCGGGACTGGCACATCGTGTACCTGCGCCGCCGGCGGCTGCCGGCATCGGTGCAGGCGTTCATCGCGTTCTTGAAAGACCCGGTGTGGCTGGCGCGCGACGGCAGGCGTGGCCGCACCCGGCCCCCGACCGACTGAGTGGTGCGTCCGGGAAGCCGCCCGCCAATGCATCGGCCTAGTCGGCCGGGCGCCTACTCACCCCACGGAATCTTGCGATTCCGCGGGGACCCCGAGATAGGCGCTGAAGCCGGCGTCGCCTCCTGCGCGCGCTCGGTCAGCAGCCCCGCACGACGATGCGGGGGCCCCAGCAGGTATGCGCTCCCTCACGTGCTCGTCGGCTCCTTGGCTCCGGCCGCCGAGGCCGCGCCTTGTCGAGCTTATTCCCTGACACACCACTAGTTGGAGCGAATCCGAAGAGCCGCGGTCGACCTGTTCTCGCGCCCGAGCTTCTACTGGGCCCTGGCGGCGGTGTTCTGGATCAGGGTGGCCGTGCTGAGTCTCCTCACGACCCGGCGTCTCGACACCGAGGGGATGTGGGAAGGGGCGCATGCCTATCTCACCAATCCCGCCCACATGTACGACGCGGCCGCCGACTTCCTCGCGCGTACGCACGTCATCGCGCAGCCCGGTGGCCTCGACGCCTTCGTCAGCCCGCCTCCCGTCGCGCTGATGGCCATCCCGGTCGCCCTGCTGCCGAAAAACATCGCGGTGCCGGTGTGGACCGCGCTGGACGCGGCAGCTCTGTTAGCCGGACTCGTGCTCCTGCTGCGCGTCCTCGCCCCGCGGCACCGGCTCGCGATGCCGATCTTCTGGCTGGTCGCCGGTTATTTTCCGCCGTTGTTCGCGGACGTCTCCTCGGGGCAGCGAGGCGGGGTGCTTCTACTCGGTGCGGCCGCCTCGATCTGGCTCGAGCCAAACCTGCCGGCGGCTGCCGGCGCAGTGGGCGGCCTCGTCGCCGCGCTGAAGTACTACCCCGCCGCGATGATCATCGGCCCGCGGCCGACCCACCGTATCCGCTATGCGGCGAGCCTTTTCGCGGTGCTCGCGGCCGTGACATTGATCAGCTTCATACCGCTCGGTTTCAGCGGCGCCCTGCACTACTACCAGCACGTCTTGATCCCGTCGCTCGCCTCGCACAACACCGACTGCGCGTACGACTCCGTGCGCACCCTGTTCACACGGACGATCGGAGGCGAGACTTACAACCAGCCCACCGGCAACGGCTACGCACCGTTCACCTCGCCCATCCACCTGCCCGCGTTGGCGCTCTTCCTCTCCTATCTGAGCGCGATCCTGTTCGCAATTGGAGCGGTGTGGGCGGCGTGGCGAAGCGGATGGAATCCCGCCTACGGCATGTCGCTCGGGTTTGCGCTGGGAGCGCTCATCCCCAACGAGGTTTGGCCTTATCAGTGGCTGCCGCTGCTGCCGTTGATCCTGGTTGTTGCGGTGCGGGCAGTAGAGCGACGGCGACTGATCACTCTCGCGCTGCTTAGCGTCTTCCTGCTGGGGTTCGTCCGTCAGCCTTGCGACCTTTTCTTTCCCAACCTGTGGACGCTGGCGGCGATCGCGGTCTTCGTTTTGGGCGTGTGGGAGAATCGGCTTTTCCGGGCTGCTTGATTCACTGGGAGGTTCGCGAATGCCGCTCAACGCTGATGTCAGCTTCACCTGGATCGGTCACGGCACCTGGAAAGTCCGCAGCGCCAAACGCAAGGAAATCCTCATCGACCCATGGGTGATGGGCAACCCGGTGGCTCCGGAAGAGTTGAAGAAGGTCGACAAATGCGACCTCATGCTTATCACTCACGGCCATTTCGATCACATTCATGACGCGCTCGAGATCGCGCGCGCGACCAAGCCGAAGATCGTCAGCAACTTCGAGATAACGAGCTGGCTCGGATCGAAAGGCATCGAGGGCGAAACGCTCATCGGCGGAAACCAGGGCGGCACCATCGACGTCGGCGGCATCAAGACCACGCTCGTCCACGCGGAGCACTCGTGCGGAATCTCCGATGGCACGCAGATCGTCTATGGCGGCGAGGCGTGCGGGATGGTGATCGAGTTCGAGAACGGGTTCACAATTTACTTCGCCGGCGACACGGACGTGTTCGGTGACATGTCTCTGATCGCCGAGCTGAGCGACTTCGACGTCGCTTTTCTCCCCATCGGCGGCTTTTACACGATGGGGCCGGAGCGCGCGGCCAAGGCGGTTTCGTTGCTCGGCGTCAAGACCGTGGTGCCGATGCACTTCGGCACCTTCCCGCCGCTCACGGGCCGACCGAATCAGCTGCAGGATTTGGTCGGCTCCGGCATCGAGGTCCTCGACATCAAACCGGGCGACACGGTCTAACCGCAGCCGTACGGTCGCGTCCCTGCTAGCGTGGTCGGGGTGAAGTTCCGGTATTCCCGATGGGACGGCACGCAGCGGCTCGAGGACCTCGACGCGGGCGACGTCCTCGACGCGCTCTCGGACGACCTCATGAACTACGGCGACCTGAACGCCGCCTTGCAGCGCCTGCTGCGCTGGGGCGCGCCGAACATGCCGGGCCTGGAGCAGCTCCTCAAGCAGCTGCGTGAGGCGCGAGAGCGCGAGCTCGGGCGCTACAACCTCGATTCAACGGTCGAGCAGCTGCGCCAGGAGGTGCAGGACGTCATCGACACCGAGCGCGGCGGCATCGACCGGCGCCTCGACGAGGCCGCTACTCCAGAGGCACGGAAGCTGCTGGACCGCATTGCACGCCAGCGCCGCGAGCAGCTGGACCGCCTCCCCGACGACCTGGGCGGGCGAGTCAAGTCGCTTCGCGACTACGAGTTCGTCGACGACCAGGCGCGCCAGAAGTTCGAGGAGCTGATGCAAAAGCTGCAGAAGCAGATGGTCGACCAGATGTTCCAGGGCTTGAAGGGGTCGATCCAGCAGATGCAGGGTCAGGACCTGTCGCGCGTTCGCGACATGGTCCGCGAGCTCAACAAGATGCTCGAAGACCGGATGGAAGGACGGACGCCCGACTTCAACGGGTTCATGGAGCGCTACGGCGATATGTTCCCCCAGGGCATCAACAGCCTCGACGAGCTCCTCGAGCACCTGCAGCGCCAGATGGCGCAGATGCAGTCGCTGCTCCAGAGCCTGAGCCCGGAGGCTCGCGAGGAGCTGCGCCAGATGATGGACGCGCTCCTTCAGGACGATTCGCTGCGCTTGGAGCTCGCCCGGCTGTCGGGGTTCATGCAGGCGATGATGCCGCCGTCGGAGATGGCCGAGCGCTATCCCTTCTTCGGCGAGGACCCGCTCTCGATGGGTGAGGCGATGGGCCTCATGGAGCGGTTGCAGCAGATGGACCGGCTCGAGTCGCAGCTGGAGCGTGGCAGCTTCCGGCCCGATGACGTCGACCGGTCGCTTGCGCAAGAGCTGCTTGGCGAAGAGGCGAGGCAAGCCCTCGACCAGCTGCGAAAGCTCACCGAGGTGCTGGAGAAGGCGGGTTACGTCGAGCGCAAGGGCCGACGCATGGAGCTGACACCGCGCGGCATGCGGCGGATCGGCCAGTCGGCGCTGCGGGACATCTTCGACCAGCTGAAGAAGACCCGAATGGGCCAGCACCAGCTGTTTCGCGGCGGCATCGGCAACGACGCATCAGACGAGCTGAAGGACTACGAATACGGCGATCCATTCCTGCTCGATATGAAGGAGACGCTCTTCAACTCGCTGGTTCGCGAAGGGCCGAAGGTGCCGGTGCATCTCAACGCCAAGGACTTCGTCGTGCACCGGACCGAGCACGTCACGCAGGCGTCGACGGTGCTGATGATCGACATGAGTCGCTCGATGTTCCTGCGCGGCTGCTTCCTGGCGGCCAAGAAGGTGGCGATTGCGCTCGACTCGCTAATTCGAAGCCAGTACCCGCGCGACTCGCTGTACGTCGTCGGCTTCTCGAACTACGCCGTGGAGCTTAAACCGCAGACGTTGCCCCAGCTCGCCCTCAACGACTACGTGTACGGCACCAACATGCAGCACGGGTTCCAGCTGGCACGATCTCTGCTGGCCAAGCATCGCGGGAATCGCCAGATCATCATGATCACGGACGGCGAGCCGACCGCTCACATCGACGAAGACAACGGACGCGCCTACTTTGCGTACCCGCCCACGTTCAAGACGATCCAGCAGACGCTGCGCGAGGTGCGCCGCTGCACGCGCGACCGCATCGTCATCAATACGTTCATGTTGGAGCGCGGGCCATATCTGACGGAGTTCATCAACCAGATGACCCGCATCAACAAGGGCCGGGCGTTCTTCGTCTCGCCGGACCGGCTGGGCGAGTACATCCTGGTCGACTACGTCAGCGGCAGGCAGCGCCGGCGGGCGAGCAGCCGCCGTTCATCGCGGATCGCCTAGCCAAAACTCGTCAGCGTGGATCAGGCGGTTGACCGGGCCCGATGCTTATGATCGGAGCGTGCCCGCCAGGCAGATAGCCACATGAAGGCCGCGCCCCAGCGCCCCCACCTGGGAGGGGCTCCAGGCGATTCCGCAGAGCGCCGCAACCTCAGCCCGGCCGCCCTCTACGAGCACGCCATCCGGCGCGACGAGGCAGTGATCGTATCGACGGGCGCCCTGACCGCCGAGACCGGCAAGCACACCGGCCGGTCGCCCAAGGACAAGTTCTTCGTCAAGGAGCCGACCAGCCGGGACGCAATCTGGTGGCATCCCGGCAATCAGCCGATCTCGACCTCCAGCTTCGACGGTTTGCTCGCGCGGATGGAGGAATTCAGCCGCGAGAACGACGTCTACACCCAGGACGTGTTCGCCTGTGCCGATCCGAACCACCGGCTTCGTGTGCGCGTGATCTCCGAGTTCGCCTGGCACAGCCTGTTCGCGCGCAATCTGTTCATCCGGCCGACCGCCGACGAGCTGCTCAACTTCGAGCCTGATTTCACGGTCATGGCCCTGCCCTCGGTCAAAGCCGATCCCGCTCGGGACGGGACCCACAGCGAAACGTTCATCCTCGTCAACCTCGGGCGTCACAAGGTCCTCATCGGCGGGACCGAATACGCCGGCGAGATCAAGAAGTCGATCTTCACCGCCCTGAACTACCTTCTGCCGGCGAAAGGCGTCTTCCCGATGCACTGCTCGGCCAACGTCGACGAGGACGGTGGCGACGAAGCGATCTTCTTCGGTCTCAGCGGCACCGGCAAGACGACACTGTCGGCGGATCCGAGCCGGCGACTCATTGGCGACGACGAGCACGGATGGAGCGATTCCGGCGTGTTCAACTTCGAGGGCGGCTGCTACGCGAAGACGATTCGCATCCACAAGGAATCGGAGCCGGAGATTTTCGAGAACGTCGTGTACGACCCCCGCACGCGCGTGCCGGACTACGACTCCGACGAAAAGACCGAAAACACGCGCGCGGCCTACCCGGTCGACCTCATCCCGAACGCGGTTCTCTCAGGGATCGGCGGCCATCCGCGCAACGTCATCTTCCTGTCGGCCGACGCCTACGGCGTGCTTCCGCCGGTGGCGCGCCTCGATGACGACCAGATCCGCTTCTACTTCCTGTCCGGCTACACGGCCAAGGTCGCCGGCACCGAGCGGGGCGTCACCGAACCCGAACCGATCTTCAGCACGTGCTTCGCGGCACCGTTCCTCGTCCTGCCGCCCGAGACGTATGCCGACATGCTCATCGACCGCGTCAACCGCCACCATGCGCACGTGTGGATGTTGAACACCGGTTGGGTCGGCGGGCCTTATGGAGTCGGCAATCGCATGTCAATCGCGCATACGCGGGCGATCGTAAGCGCGGTGGTGGAAGGGAGGCTGCGCGAAATGCCCGTTCATGTCGACCCGATCTTCGGGCTGCACATCCCCGATCGGGTCCCCGGGGTTCCTGCCGAGGTGCTGGACCCGCGTGGTAGTTGGGCCGACCCCGACGCCTACGATCGCCAGGCGCTCAAGCTCCGCCGTCTGTTCG
>WNFT01004070.1_pt1 | contig 21891 bp, 15 predicted proteins | sample 5400191 | NCBI WGS metagenome assembly WNFT01 (sample SAMN13153359, study PRJNA577476) | soil metagenome | isolation source: 80 cm saprolite under Madrone tree | place: USA:California | collected 2016-06-14 | reverse complement strand
ACCTTGGCGGCGAAGACGCGGCCGTCGTCCGCCGTTATCTCCACATTGTCAGCCCTCTCGACAACGTGGAAATTGGTCACCGCATAGCCGTCCGCCGAGATGAAAAAGCCGGAGCCCTGACCGGTGAGGATGTTGCGGCTGCGTGCGGCCGACCGGGCGCCTGGCGCGTCGGGCTGGCCGAAGCGGCGGAGCGGGCGGCCTGAGGGGGAATCCTTGGAAAGCCGGGAAATCTCCTTGCCGGACTTGCCGGCGTCAAATTTGACGCGAACCGAGATCACCGCAGGCTTGACCCTGTCGACCACGTCGGCAAAACCGACCGGACGTGCACGGACCTGGGCTTGCGACACGAAATCCGGCCGCGACGCGAGATTGGCGCCGGCGAACAGCGCTACCGCGACCACTGCCACGGTGCCCGCTCGCGACGCAGCCCGTCTGGCCGCAGGCCGCCTGTCGTCATTCCCGATATCCTCGGTCGAAATGCGGGCCGGAGCTTCAGCCATGTCGGCCTCCCTCATTGCGAACGGCGGGATCCGCTAGCGCGCTATGGATCAACGCGTCGATCGCTTGGAACTACTCATATGCCCCCCAAGACCGCGGACCGCAATGCCCCTTGGCCAGGCCGCCGCATCTTCTTGCGACTTCGCTAACCTCTGCTTAACTCTGAGGCTGAAAAAGGCCGCACGGGCGTTGACGTCCAAGTTGACGTCCAACCTGGGCAAGACCCGCCGACCCCGCCTTATGCCAGCAAGCGGGAGTGCAAAAACCTGGAGATCCAGCATGCAAACTCCAGTCGAAATCGACTTTCAAGGCCTCAAAGGAAACGACCAGCTGCGTGCCTGCGTAATGAAGAACATTTCCGTGTTGGAGCAGCGGTTTGGCCGCATCACGGCCTGTCGCGTCGTCATCAAGGCGCCAAGCGAGCGGCATCGCACCGGCGGCGCCTGCGAGGTCGCGATTCGACTCTCGCTACCCCAAGGCCGGGAAGTTGATATCGGCCGCTCCGAAAAGGCCGAAAAAGCCAACGATCGTCTCGCCGACCCGGTGGTGGCCTTGAATGATGCGTTCAAGCGCGCGCGGCGGCGGCTCTCGGACCACGCGCGTCGCATGCGGGGCCATGTCAAGTCCCATGACGGTCCGCCGATCGCGACGGTGAAACGCTTTGACGAGGCCGCCGGTTTCGGCTTCCTCGAGACGCCGGATGGGCGCGAGATCTATTTTCACAAGAACAGCCTCCTCGATGGCCGGCAGGTTCCGCCCGGCACGCGCGTCACGTTTTTCGAGGAGATGGGCGAGAAGGGACCGCAGGCAAGCACCGTAAAGGTACTCGGCAAACACGGGCTACGTTGAAGGCCGCTTTGATCACCGACGGCGTCGTCAGCCGGGTTTGTTCCGGCGACGACGAATTGTCTTAAGCACGAAGCAAGAGCAATCGAGGTGGCCCGGCCACGACCTGGGAGAGCAATTGGCCGAACCTTGCCGGCATCCGGTCTACTCTGTCACCCGTCCCCGTCATCCGACCAGATGTTTTTCAATCTCGTAGACCGAGTGCTTGGTGAAGTCCTTGTCGATTTCCGCCATGATGCGCGCCTTCACATCGCCGTGCAGGGCCTGGCGCAATTCAGCCAAAGTGCGCGGCGGGGCCGCGATGACGACCGCTTTCACTTTGCGTTCGCGCACCAGTTTCTCGAACGCGTCAGCGACCATGCGGGCAAAGCGATGTGCTTCGAGTTCGTGCCAATCGGTCGGCTCTAAGGCGCTGCGGCGCTCCCGGGCGCTCGCACTCGCGAATAGCCTACCCGGCCTATCGCTGCCCTGGTCGCGGGTCGGGGGATTTTGGTCAACGAACACCTGCTCGGTCTTAAGATTGGGGAATTTCTCGTCGCCGGCATTGCGCAGAAATAGCGCCTTGCGGCCGTCGCCGACGAAAACGATCGCGTCGTGCGGAATGCTCATCTTGTTGCTCATAAGCCCTCGACGAGTTGCCTGTTAGCCTCATAGACATGGAAAATATGCGAAACTTCTTGATGTTCCGCCCCAGCGGCAAAGAAAATGCCTGCTGCGAGGCGGTCCCCTCCCTACCCTTCCCCGCAAGCGGGGGAGGGTAGGGAGGGGAAGACAGGGGGGAACGGTCGAAATGCGCGCGCTTGAGATCGGCAATGTCGCGATCACCAGCATCGTCGAGCGGGACGGGCCATGGCGGCGGCCCGAGGAGATGTTTCCCGCCTATGACCCCGACGCCGGACGGCGGCATCTCGCCGAGCTCGATCCGGAGGTCTTCGACCCGGTTTCGGGGCGCCTCGTCATCACCTATCGGACATACGTCGTACGCACGCCGAAACACACGATCCTGGTGGACACCTGCACGGGCGAAGACAAGGGCTATGCACCGCCGATGGACTTCCCCAAGCAACCTTGGCTCGACGGATTCCGCGACGCCGGGCTTGCCTTCGACCAGATCGATTATGTGTTTTGCACACACCTGCACATCGATCATTGCGGCTGGAACACCGTGCTGCGCGACGGCCGCTGGGTGCCGACTTTTCCGAATGCGCAATACGTGTTCCATAAGCGCGAATACGCCGCGTGGGAGGAAGCGACGAAGCGCGGCGAGACGCCCCCCGGCAATGTGTGGCGATACAACTGCGAGCCGGTGGTCGCCGCTGGCCAGGCACTGCTGGTAGACGATGATTTTCAGCTCGACGATACGCTGTCGCTCACCCCGACGCCCGGCCACTCGCCGTGTCATTACTGCGTCAATATTCGATCCGGCGGACGGCGCGCCGTCATCACCGGAGACCTGATGCACCACGCCCTGCAGTGCCGCGAGCCGGACTGGTCGACGATCTTTGACTGGGATCGCGTGCAAGCCGCTCGCTCACGCCGACGGTTTCTGAGCGAGGTCGCCGGGACAGACACCTTGGTGCTGCCGATCCATTTTCCGCACCCGACCGTCGGACGGGTCGAGGCCGACGGCGACAGGTTCCGTTACCGGTTCATTCGCGACGCCTCGACGCTACCCTCCGCCGCACGCGGGGGAGGGTAGGGGACGACCGCCAAATTCCACCGATGGTCGAGCAATATCATCGTCCGCAACGTGCAGGGTTATCCGCCGCCGTGACGGGCCTCTCCCGGCACTTTTTTCCGCCTTCCCGGAGGGCGGTTCGAGGCGCTTGAATTTCCATGCTTTTTTAGGGGTATTTCGTTTTGCCAAAATGCCGGTGGGGCGAACGCAAGCCGTTTCGCCCCGGGGAGAAGCGGCGATGTATCCGCAACGACGTTCACCGGAAACGCTTTCGCGGGAAAAAACGGCCACCACGCGAAAGCGCATGTCGCATGCGCTAACTTCTATGTGCGTTGCACAAATTTTCCTTGACTCTTGCTCAGATCAATCCGGAAATAGCCACAGTGGAACTGGGGAGCGTCGAGAGTACTTTCAGTGTCTTTCAAGAGCGTTATCCGATCGAACCTGCCGAGCTTTCTACTGCCCTGCCCATATTGCGGACATCGGATGGCAATTACGGCGGTCGCGCCTGCCCAATCGAACGGCGGTGCAGAATCCAGCAATCTCGAGGACATCACCCACGGCTGCGTGCAGTGCGGTACGACGCTCACGCGCACTGTGCGGCAGCCCGCTGAAGGCGACCGGAAGACAGCACTTCGGGCTTAATCGAGGCGCATCATCTCAAGCGCGGCGCGGCCGAACGGGCCGTGGGGATTGTTCAACGTCTCGCCGATCTCGAAATGGTTGTAGTTCTCGGCAACGATGAGCCGGACGGGTTTGCCCGCGGCCTTGAGGGCGGCGGCGAACTCCCTGGTCTGGCGTTGGAATTCCGGCGTTTCCAGGGTGCCGTGCAGCACCGTCACCGGGCAGGTGATGCGGTCGAGATGCCGCTGCGTGCTGAGCGCATCTTCGGTGGCATCGGTGAACTTCACATAGTCCCCCCGCTTCGACAATCGCGCCGGCTTGAGATCGTACATGCCGGAGCAGAGCGTTGCGCCCTTCACGGTGTCGCGCGCGAGGCCGAAATCCTTCTCCCAGTCGGTGATCAATACGCAGCCGCCCAGATGCGCGCCCGAGGAATGGCCGGTGATGTAGATGCGGTCGGGGTCGCCACCGAAGCTTGCGGCATTGCGGGCTGCCCAGGCGACGCCGCGGCGCACCTGCTCGATCATCGGCATCAGGTCGCCGCCGCTCTCGATCACGTTGATGAAATCGAGCACCAGGAAGTGCGCCCCGGCGCGCACGAAGGTCTCTGCTCCGTAAGCTGAATCCTTCGCATGACCGGTGCGCCAGGCGCCGCCATGAACAAATATCACGACCGGCGCTTTCGGGTCGCGGGCCGCATAAATATCCAGCATCTCGTGTGGCGTCGCTCCGTAGGCGACCCGCCTCGGCGCCCCGAGACGGGCGCGGACAAGCTCGCTTTCGCTGGCGCGGCGCCTGTTCAACTGATCGCGATTTGGCGCGTAGACCGATTGGTCGTAGGCGTCGTCGAGTTCTTTCTGATCCATGTCGAGCCAGACGCGGGGCCCCTTCGGGCGCGGCGCGGCCTGCTGCGCCGCGGCGCCGGTCGAAACCACGCTGGCGGCAGCGGCGCCGATGACGGTCCGGCGGCTCATCAAATCTCCTTCGCTGCGATCGCTGTCCATCGAACCTCCGGCGTCCCGTGCGCTGTCGAAGCAGCGCACGATTGTCGACGCACAAAATATTAGCACATTCCGATCAAATTGCAGCGGCGCTCTTTCCCTCTCCCGCAAGCGGGGAGAGGGAAAAGAGGCGGTGCGCCAATTGCCTGCCGCAAGCGGGGAGAGGGAGCAGAGCGGCCAGCTCAATTCTGTGCCATCGACCGCTTCTCCAGAAGCTCGTTGACGTGGCGCAGGACGTGATCGGCCACAATGACGTGGCCTTCCGCGGTGGGGTGGAAGGCGCCGCTGTAGAGCGCCGCATAGGCCGGCTGCAGGTCATCGAAGGCCGAGATGTCTTCGCGGTGAGTATTGCCGGCGAGGAACGTGTCGTTCGGGTTGCGGGCAAGGCGCCAATGATGCGCATAGGGCAATGCGGCAGCCGGCGAATACGGCGCCCACTCGTTGGCCGTGTGCGACAGCCGGGGCACGTTCATGTTGACCTGATCAATGAGCAGCTTCTGGGGATCTCTTGCGCATACGCCGCGCTTGGCGAATTCCGCCATATGGTCGACGACAAAGCGGAAGCCGGTGCCTGCTCCGGTGGCAAGCCCCGCCGGGCAACCCGGCTTGCGGCCGTCGGTGATACATTCGAGCCGTCCCTCAAGCTCACGCACGAAGTTGGAGACTTCCTGGGTGCGCTCGCGGCTGTACCGGAGCTTCGGATGCACATCGAGCCCGAGCGTCGGTTGGGCGCCGCAGACATTGCCGGTCTCGTCGAACTGGATCGGTTCGTAGGCGTTCTGCAGCACGCGGGACGGATCGACCCCGAAGGCGTCGCTCAAAGCTTCCTTGACGGCCCTCATGCGGCGGTCAAGCACGCGCAGATAGGCCTGCGACACCGAAGGCGCGAACCGCAGCTCATGGCCGACAAGTCCGACGATCGGCGCCAGATCGCTCGCATTCTCGGTCATCGCATAGGCGACGAGCGGCCCGAAGCCGACGTCGTTGCCGCCGACCGAGAGCAGGAAAACGTCGATCGCACGCTTGCGGCTTTGCGGCGGGCACCATTGCTTGGTGAACACCTGTTCGCCGATGGCGGTCGAGCCCGATTGATACACCGGCAGACGATACGACACGGTGCGGGTGCGCCCAGCGGCGCCGGTCTTGCAGATCAGATCGCTCAATTGATCGAGCTGCGGCGCGACCTTCTTCTGGGCGTTTGCGCCGGATATCTGCTCGCGCGCGTCACGCTCCGCGAACAGCCCCTCGACGATGTCGGCGCCCGAACAGGCGAGACTGACGAAGGTCACCGCGCGGTGACGGTTTTCCAACGCCAGCCCGATGCTGACGCGGAACGGATAGCCGTATTGCGAACGATGACAATCGGGGCTCAGCCATTGCGCCCCGCTACGGTCGAACGCTTGCTGGAACTCCCGTGACGACAGCTTGAAGACGGTGCCTTTTTCCTCGTCTTCCATCAGGCGCTTCGGCAGCGACTTGGGATTGATGCTGCTATTGGTCGCCGCCACGCCGTATTTCGGGTTCTTCAGATCGATTCCGCGATAGTTATGGGCGAGTTGATCGGCCGCATTGATCGGATCATAGACCATTTCCCGGGAATTGCTGAACGTCACCGGCCGGTCCGGGTTGCTTTCGCCCGACGCGAAGCTGTCGCCCATGGCAACCACGAACACGTCTTCAACCGTGACATTCGGATCGGCGAGCGTCGTGCCGTCCGGCAGTTGCACCTTGACGGCAACGCCTGACGCCGACCGCTCCAGCGAGAATGGCACGCGCCGGATGACGAGCTTGAGATTGCAGGCCTGCTTCCTGGTCTCGGCCGCGAAGCCCGCCTTCTTGGGCTGCCAAGTCCACACGCAGTCGCCGATGCCGACAGTCGCAAGGCGCTGGGGCGCAATCTGCATGACCACCGTGTGAGCCTCGGGGAGGACATAATCCTCCTTCGCGGTGCCCCACGAATACTGCCGGTCGCACATGACCGTGTAGCGACGTGGCCGGGCATTGCGGTCGTAGCAATTGAGATCGACGGTTTGCGCTGCCCACCCGAGCCGGCTCCTCTCAAACCCCTGGCGGGCGGTGGCGAGACAATTGTCCGGCGTCGAGGGGTCCCTGCAATCGGGATCGTTCAGGCGCCGCTCGACCTTCCACAGGATATTGGCCGGCAGGGGCTGGCCCGGCGCACCGCGCACGGCATTGAACGCCTTCTCCTGCACGTCGAATGAGGCGGTTCGCTTGAAGAACCGATAGGGGTTTTCCACTTCCCAGACGAGATCTGCGGCGTGGCCGGCCTTGATGCCAAAAACCTGCATCGAAACCATCAGGGTTGCAGCTACCAGCACATTGGTCCGCATCTCGCAATCCTCCCCGCGCCCGCAAAGACGTCATAGTACCCGTTAGTCGCGCCAATGATAAGCGAAGTTCAGTTGTGATAAGCGCGAATCCCGCTCATGTTCGGAAGCGAATCCCGCTCATGTAGAGCCATTCCGGCGTCATGGCCGGGCTTGTCCCGGCCATCCACGTCCTTTCTCGCCAAAGCCCGCAAGAAAGACGTGGATGGCCGCGACAAGCGCGGCCATGACGACGGAGAGCTAACGCGCGCGACACGGTGCCGGTATGCGGATTGATCAAACGCACGGCCGCAGGGCATGATGCCGGCTTTGGTTCCCATCGAGTCCACCAGCAAACCGGGGAGGGTAACATGAGTGGCACGCGTCGGGACTTCTTGCGGCAGGTCGGCAGCGTCGGGGGATACCGGGCGACCTATCTCACCATGCAGGCCATGGGCTTGCTGAGCACTGCCGTGATGGCGGAGCCGCTGAGCTTGCAGAAGGGCGCGGCCCACGGCACCAAGGTCGTCATTCTGGGGGCCGGGGTGGCGGGATTGTCGGCCGCCTACGAGCTTCGCAACGCCGGCTACGATTGCATCGTCCTGGAGGCGCGCGACCGCGTCGGCGGCCGCAACTGGAGCATCAGGCGAGGCACCCGGCTGGAGATGAACGACGGCACCCGCCAGCTCTGCGAGTTCGATCCCGACATGTATTGGAACGCCGGCCCGGCGCGTATCCCGAGCGCCCATCAGGCGGTCCTCGGCTATTGCCAGGAACTCGGCGTCGCGCTCGAGGTCGAGATCAACACCAGCCGCGGCGCCCGCCTTTACAATCCGGCCGCCAATGGCGGCAAGCCGATTGAGATGCGCCAGGCCCACAACGATGTGCGCGGCGAAATTTCCGAGCTGCTCGGCAAGGCGCTCAACCGCGGCGCGCTCGATAAGGAGCTGACCGCGCAAGACAAGGAGCGCATGATCGCGTTCCTGCAGACCTACGGGGACCTGACGCCCGACCTCGTCTTCAAGGGATCGACGCGATCCGGTTACAAGAGCTTGCCGGAGGCGGGCGATCAGGCCGGCGAGCGCCGCGAGCCGGTGGCGCTCCGCACGCTCCTCGACATCGATCTGTGGAACGCCGTGCTGTTCGAGGAGGGCTTCGACTTCCAGGCCACCATGTTCCAGCCGGTCGGCGGCATGGACCGCATTGCGATGGCGTTTGCCGAGAAGCTCGGCCCGGTGGTGCGTCTCAACAGCGAGGTAACGGCGATCAAGCGCCGCAACAATGGAGTCACCATCGCGTATACGGACAAGGAGTCCGGCCAGCGCACGGCCGTCGAGGCGACCTACTGCATCGCGACCATACCGCTCAAGGTCCTCGAACCGATCGACAACGATTTCTCTTCCACTTACCGGGCGGCGATGCGTAGCATCGAATACGGCAATGCCGTCAAGATCGCCTGGCAATCGCGCCGGTTCTGGGAGGCCGACGACGAGATCTATGGCGGGATTTCATGGGTGAAGGCCCCGACCGTGCTGGTCTGGTATCCGAGCGATCGGCTGTTTTCCCAAAAGGGCATCTTGCTCGGCGGCTACGCGACCCGCGTCGACGCCGACGCGCTTGCCCCGAAGTCGCTGCAGGAGCAGTTCGCATTGAGCCGGGCCGCGATCGAGGGCCTGCACCCCGGCCACGGCCACGAACTCGAAAGACCGATGGCGATCACGTGGTCCAAGGTGCCCTACAGCCTTGGCATCGCGGCGCGCTACAAGACCGACCACGACCCGAATTATGCGGTGCTCAGCGAGCCTGACGGCCCCTTCTATTTTGCCGGCGAACATTTGAGCCATGTCGGCGCCTGGCAGGAGGGCGCCATTCTGTCGGCGAGGCGCACCATCAACATGATGGACAAGCACCGGCGCGCGTAATACGCCGGACCGCGTGCACCGCGTGTGAGGAAATCAACGACCTCATCCTGAGGAGGCCGCCCTCTTGGGCGGCCGTCTCGAAGGATGGCAACAGGCACATCCGAGCAAGCGGCCATCCTTCGAGACGCCCGCTTCGCGGGCTCCTCAGGATGAGGTTTTTTTTCGCACGCTCGCGAAGTGTGCCACCCGTAGGGGTGCGGGCGCGTCTACATCGGCGGAACTCGCCCCGCCCTCGCTGCGGCCGGCCTGGGCGTCGACACAGTTTGCTCGAGAGATTGAACCAATTTCACATTGGCTTGTTCGATCGGGCTGAGCGGAACGTCCCACGCATAAGGCTGGTACCAGGGAAACTGCGAGAAATAGGCGCGCAGCGCGTCATCCTTAAAATACCTGCCTCTGCGGGCAAAAATTTCGTTGCGAATAATGACGAGCTGATCCGCGGGGAGGCCTTGAAGCTCCTCGGGCGTCAAATACCGGCGGCTGGGATCCGCGAAGGCGACGCTATCGTCCATGTTCGTTTGGGCCGGGACCGGCCCCGTGATGCCGCGGGACGCGGCAGCAGGGGCTTTAGTCGACTGAATCAAGCCGACGTTGGCTTGTTCGACCGGGGTGAGCGGCACGTCCCAAGCATGCGGCTGGTACCAGGGAAACTGCTCGAAGTAGGCGCGCAGTGCGTCATCCTTAAAGTACCGGCCTCTACGGGCAAAAATCTCGTTGCGCGCGAGGTGAAGCCGGTCGACGGACAGCCCTTGCAGTTCGGCTCGGGTCAGGTAGCGGACGTTGGAGTCCGCAAAGAGGAAACCAGCGCGATCGGCCGCGCCAACCTTGCCGATGCGCGGTGGAGCTTGATTGATCGGCGGCGACTGCGGCGTCGGCTCCAGTCTCGCAATCGGCGGCGGCTGCAGCGTCGGCTCCGGCCGCGCTTTCGGCGGTTTCTCCGGCGCCTGCTCCAGTCTCGCGATCGGAGGTGAATCCAGTGCCGCAGTCGAGCGTGGCTCCGGCGACGCGATCGGCGTCGGCTCCGGTCTCGCAATCGGAGCGAACTGCGGTGCCACGATCGCGAGCGGCTCGGGTCTCGCAATCGGCGTCAGCTCCGGCGCCGCAATCGGAGCGAGCTGCGGCATCGCAATCGACGGCGGCTGCCGCATCGCAGCAGCTTTGCCGGCAGTTTTCTCGTATGCGGAGCCAAGCGGCAACGTCACGTCAACCCTGCTCTCGGTCGGCGGATGTTCCGGTTGGGCCATCGGTTGCAACGACACGATCGGTGGCGGCGATACCGCCGGGGTCATGCGCTCGACTTCGCTGAGATTTATGATGGCTCTGAAGTCGGTCGGCGCAGGTGCAGGTTTCGCGCGCGGTGGGGCGCCCGACACAAACTGCGGTAAGCTCGGAAAATCCGCATCCTCAACGAGCATCAAAATCTCAACCACGACGGCGCCGCCAACCATTACGGCGATCGCGCTCGTGACCAGCAATTTCTTCAACCCATAACCGCGCCGCCGCAACCTCGGCGTTGGCCTTCCCAGATCGACGTAGCCGCGGGGTTGAATGACCCAGGCGGGGGTCAAGTCGGGCGGACGTGGTTTATTGCCATGAGGCTGGTGGATTCGGTGCTCATCAGGCGGAATGATGGTCATCCGAGGCCGTTTGACGTCGCTGTCGCTGGCCTCTGCTTTACCCTTCCCGGCTGGCGGCGGAGGGGAGGGGGGCGGCTCCGAGGTCGCCGTGGGCTGTGCGTGATCGTCGCTCTTGCGATCAACCGCATGAGTGGTTGCGTCCCCGAACGGGAAATTGGGAACGCACGACAGGGCGCTGAGAAGCCCTCCGTCTTTCCTGCAGCGGAAAGACTGTGCGACTTGACCCAGCCTGTCATCCGAATTTGCCGGAGAGGTGCTCATAGCCACGTGCTTTCTGCCACCGCAGGCGCCAAAATTCACACTGGCGTCCCGCCTCGCCCCCCGCTGGGCATCTGAAAGCACCAACCACCTCAATGGCGTTTAACTATCCAATTGTGGCGGCCCCGCGGCATTACAGCCTCTCAGCGGCGTTACGGCCTTCTCCTTTGTCGCGCCAGTCCCTCGCAAGGTTCGCGATCGCGCCGGCGGAATTCGTCAAGCCAGGTCAGCGGGGACAAATCCGGCAATGCAGTGGATCGTGTCTCAACGTGGGCGGGACGCCGTAGCCCGCGTAATCGCTATCCGGGCGTTGGCCAGAACGAATCCGGTTTCCCTGGCACGTGAGGCGTTATCCCGCCTTGTCACCGCAGCGGGAATCGGCATGCTTGCCCCGGAATCGACGCGATCCGGGAAACGAGGGTCAAATCCTTGCGTGTCGGGCTGTGGGGCTCCGGGGTCGAGATGAAGAACGTCGAAATCTTGGGATCGAGGCAACGCGCCATCGCCCGGGGGGCCGAGGCGCTGCGCGAAAAGCGCGCACGCTTGATCAAGGCACAGGCGGCGCTTGAAGCGGCCGGGCAATTGCGCCGCGCTTGCGAGATCATTATGCAGAATCGGGCGGGTCTCCAACGCCGCCGCATGCAAATGATCACCGAAGTCGGCGCCCAGCAGACCGCATGACGATCATCATGATGGCGAGCGAATTTGTTGCCATGGCGCGCGGCATCCGAGAGATCGTCAAGCGGTAACGCGCCTTGAGGGTATTGGCGCAGCGCCGGGGGGCGCAGTCGGCTGTTGCAGGGAGGCTGGGGATAGGCATGAAGACGATTCTAGTCCCGACGGAATCTCACGAGTCGATGCGCTCGGCCCTCGCGACCGCGCTTCTGCTTGCGCGCCGGTTCGATAGCTACATCGAAGGCTTCGCGCTGCGGTTCCGCGTCAATGAATTCATCGCCGTCGACATGGCGGGCGCCATACCGCTGGAGACGCTCCGTGAAGAGAGCTTCGACGAGGCGCGCCGCTCCCGCGCGCTGTTCGAAGCGTTCATGCGCGAGCACGCCGTGCCGCGCAGCGACAGCCCTGTCGCGGCGCTGTCGTATGGCTGGCTCGATGACGCTCCCGAAGGGGAAGACGTCGTCGGCAGCTACGGCCGCGTATTCGACGTCATCGTCATGAGCCGGTCGCAAGCCAACTCGATCGGATTGCACGACAAGGCGATCGAGTCCGGCCTGTTCGACAGCGGGCGCCCGGTTCTGATCGCGCCGCCGACGCCGCCGCGTGAGCTCGGCGCCAACATTCTGGTAGCGTGGAACTGCAGCACCGAACAGGCGCGCGCCACCGCATTTGCAATGCCGTTGCTGCACAAGGCCGACCGCATAACGGTACTCCACGTCGAGGGCGGAACGGCGGTGCCGGGACCGAGTGCCGCGCAGGCAACGCAATATCTGCAGCGCAACGGCATCAATGCGGCCCTGATGACGGTCGGGCTCGACGGCCGCACGACCGGAGAGGCCATACTGGCCACCGCGCGGGCGCTCGATTGCGACCTCCTCATCAAGGGTGCCTACACCCAAAGCCGCCTGCGCCAGATGATATTCGGCGGCGCGACGCGCCATATCCTGGCGCATGCGACTCTGCCGGTGCTGATGGCGAATTAGTCTTGCGTTTACCTTTGATTCACAACGCTGTCATTGCCCGCGAAAGAGCGTGTGAAATAGGAGCGCCGCTTCTTAGCGGCGCGTCTCGAAGGATGGCCACCTGCTCGGCCGTGCCTGTTGCCATCCTTCGAGACGGCCGCCCAAGAGGGCGGCCTCCTCAGGATGAGGGCTTCAATTTCTTCACACGCTCGAAAGCGGGCGATCCGGTAACCACGAGACTTTCTATTTCATCGACATACACAATGAGTGAGTTGCCATACGACCCCAAACAGCCCCCTGACGGCTCGACGCAAAGCTGACGCATTTCCGTCCTAATGCGGAAAGTGGCGGGAGGCGGCTGCAAGCACGTAAGGAGCGTTGCATGCTTATGGTGCGACATCTGTGTTTCCTTGCTTGCGTGGTGCCGGCGATAAGTCTTTCTCATGGAGACAGCGCGGCCGCCGCCAGGATTGGCAGAGACGCGGCGGTGCCTGCGAGGCCGTTCGCGGGGAGGCCTTTCGTGCCGCGCGCGGTCGGAGCGCCCCACACCACTTTCGCCGGGCTGCGCAGTCACGGATTCAACCGTCCGCCGGGGGCGACGCCAGGCCAGCAGCTCCCGCATGGTGCCGATCATGGCCGGGCCGGCTCAGGGCAGGGCCGCGCACTCCAGCATGGTTTGGAGCATGGTCCGGCCGGCCCGGCCGGCTCAAGACAGGGCCGCACACTCCCGCATGGTGTCGGGCACGGTCCGACCGGCCTCGGACATGCACCGCCGCGCGGTCCATCTCCGTCAGGGCTCCCGGCCATCAATGCAATCGCCCGCAACGGTTTGCCGCACCGGCCATTTCCCGGCGAAGCCGGTTTCACCGGCGTGCCGCCGCGCGGCGAAACCCGCTTCGTAGCCAATGAAATGGTCGTCCATGTGGGCGCGGAGGTGTCGCCGCAGGCGCTGGACGCCGCCGCACGGCGGCTGGGGCTGACCCCGATCGGCTCTCAGAGTCTGGCGCTGTCGGGCGGCAGGCTGGTTCACTTTCGCATCCCCAGCGGGCAGGTCGCTGACGCGGTGCGGATGCTCGAAGCCGAGAAAATCGGCATCGCGCAGCCGAACTACGTATTTCAATTACAGCAGGACGCCCACGCGGCGGCGCCGCCGCCCAAGGGCGACCCGGCCCAATACGTAATCGACAAGCTGCATCTTCACGATGCCCACGGCATCGCATCGGGGTCAAATATAGCCGTCGCCGTCATTGATTCCCTCGTCGATGCGGCCCATCCGGATCTCGCCGGTTCGATCACCGGGCAGTTCGATGCCGTGGCGGCGACCGACAAACCGGACGAGCACGGGACCGGCATGACCGGCGCGATCGCGGCGCATCGGCGGTTGTTGGGCGTCGCCCCGCGCGCCCGTATCTTGGCCATTCACGCGTTCAGCCCGGATGCGCAGCATCCGCAGCAGGCGACCACGCAGAACATCGTCGCGGGCATCGATTGGGCCATCGCCAAGGGCGCGCGCATCATCAATATGAGCTTTGCGGGTCCTTACGATCCGTTGCTTCAACTGGCGCTCAAGAAGGCCCGCGACAAGGGCGTGGTGCTGATAGCGGCCGCCGGCAACATGGGGCCGCAATCGCCTCCGCTTTACCCGGCAGCGGACGAGAACGTGATTGCCGTGACGGCGGTCGATGAAAGCGACAAGCTGATGCAGCAGGCCAACCAGGGCGCTCACGTGGCGCTTGCGGCGCCAGGCGTCAACGTGCTCGAGGCGGCGCCGCGCTCAAGCTACAATTTCACCACCGGTACATCGGTCGCGGCCGCCCATGTGAGCGGCGTCGCTGCCCTCATCCTGGAGCGCAATCCCGGCATCGGCCCCGCCGCGCTGGAGGACGTGCTGTTCTCCACCGCGCGGGATCTCGGCGCGCCGGGGCGCGACCCGATGTTCGGCTATGGTCTCGTCGATCCGTACCGCGCCCTCAATGCCTTGGAAGCCAAAGCCGTGGCCGGCCGCGGCCTGCCGGTGCCGGAAACAACCGCATCGGCGAATACGCAGGTCACAGTCGCCACGACCTCCGCCAAGCCGCCGCCGGGCGCAGCCGGGCTCGTTTCCGGAGCGCCGGCCGGGCCGATCGGGCCGGCCACACCGCCTGCCCCCAAGACCGGCGCGGTTTCGCCTGCCGGCAAGCTGACGATCAGCGGGATTGCGCCGTCGGCGCCTCCGGCCGGTCCGGCCGCGACGGAACCCGACGAATCGCCCACCACCATCGAGAAGAAGCGCCAGACCTGCGGTCAGGATGCTGCGGCCAGGGGCGTGCGGGGGTCCGAGATGCCGGACTACGTCGCGGTCTGCGTCGGCGAGGCGCGCCTCGCCTGCCTCAAGCAGGCGGTGGCACAAAAAGTTCGTGGCCCGGAGCGCCGGGATTTCATGAACCGCTGCTTGCAGGGGTCGTAGGGTGGGCAACGCGCCTGCTCCGTGACATTGCAGTCACATGCAAGGCTTATAGGGTTGCCCACGCCGTCCGACCTCGCCGTTTGACCGCGTGGGCAAAGTCGCGCGAGCCTGGCGCTCCATTTTATCGGCTGTGTGAGGCGACTTTGCCCCACCCTGCCGCTCCGGTCATAGGCGTTTTCCGCCCCCGGCCGGACTGGTGTGTCACCGCTTGCATAGTCCGCTCTTGAGCTCCCAGGTGCCGCCCGCGCGGGCGACGGCGACGATATCGAAATACAGGCGCTCCGTCGGATCGCTTTTCGATATGAACGTGACCTCGCAGAGAAACTTATCGGCACTGTCGTCGTGACATTTGGTTTGCAGGACCTGCAGGCCCTGGTCGTGGAGCGCGCTGCCGGCGGACGCCTCGCGCTCGTAGGCAGTCTGAATGGCCGCGATATCAGGTACCGAATAGCAGGACACTGCGACCAGCGCGCAGAGCCATTTGACTCCCTGCCACATCTGTCTCCCCCCTTGCGCCGACTGTCTCCATTTGACCACAGCGGTACGAATTCTGCGTTTGTGGGCCGCCGTCCCTCGGCTGCCCACAGTGGCCCACAATAATGTCGCAAAGGTGTCTTTGAGTTTATTACCCGTAATGCGGGTATTTGCAAATAACTGGTATTGGTATTCGCAATACCGGTATCCGAGGCGGCAGTCCCCGATTTCCGCGTGATTGGTCTCGGGCAACTGTCGACATAACCAGTGTGGGGAGGAAGCCAATGTCCAATAGACCAACAGCGCTTGAAGTGTCGCTGCGTCGATCCATTGGCGCAGCCAGCGTAATCATGGCTTTGTGGGCAGGAGGCGGAGCGGCAAGCGCCGCCAATCTTGTCGATCCACCCGTGTTCGCAAGCCGGAACGGCATGCTGGACATCATGATGGTGGCCATGCCGCAACCCATTCCGACCATATCGTTCACGCCGCCGCACAGCAGCACGATCATCCATCCGACCGGGTGGGTCTATCAGATCTGCCCGCGGCCAGCGTCCGGACTGAGTTGCCCCTCGGGCAGCAGCACGGTTGCGCCGTATGGCGGCACCCGCCTTGCCCTGGTGCCGGGGGACACCCTGAAGATCCGCTTCGTCAACCGGCTGCCGAAGGTTGACCCCAACAAGCTGCGGCATGTGACCGATCCCGGCGAGGCCAATCTCTACCTCAATCCGACCAACCTGCACACGCATGGCGTACTCACGCCGGCGCGCGCTGCGACGCGCAGCGATCCGACCTTCGGCGACTTCGTCTACGTGTCGATCTTCAATTCGGCCAACGGCATCCCGGTGCCGCAGACGACACACCAGCACGGGCCCATCGTGATGGATACGGTCGATTACCGGATTACCATTCCGCCGAACCATCCCTCCGGCTTGTTCTGGTTCCACCCGCATGTGCACGGCATTGCGCTCAACCAGCTGGTTGAGGGCATGTCCGGGCTCATGACCATCGGCCGCGTCGGCGACAATGTGCGTGGCGATGCGTCGAGTACGCCATGGCCGGATGCGAACGTCCGGCATCTGATGCTCAAGGAAATCCAGGTTCTTGCTGCCGGCACAATCGCCTTCGACAGCGGTCCACAGCCGGTCGTCAACGGCGAGGTCCTAAATCAGGAAGATCCAGACTTCTGCGCGCAGTTCCCTGCCACCGGCGAGGTGCGCCACGGCTCGTGCCCGGGCCAGGACAACACGGCAGGCGGCGGCAACGACTACACGGGCGGAAAGTGGTACATGACCCTCAACGGGCAACAATTCCCCACCATTCCGGTTGCGGCACCGGACGGCGAGATCTGGCGGGTCGGGACCGGCGCCGGCAGCGTCAGCTGGGATCTGCAACTCGTCAATGACGCGACGCAGACGCCGATGACGGTGCAGCTCATTGCCATCGACGGTGTCGCCGTTCATCTTCCCCAGGACACGACGACCGGCTCCATGGTCCGGATGGCGGGCGGACGGTTCAAGGTGGTGGCGTGCCCGAACGCCCCGGTGATCGGCTCGACGGTCCCGGTCTGCGTCAACGAAATCGTCATGATGCCGAGCTCTCGCACCGAACTTTGGGTTACTTACCGCAATGCGAACGGCGTGATTACGCCTCCTCCAGCGGGCGCCTCCGCCACCCTGAAGATGGTCGGGCTCACCATGGGCTCCGGCGATTCGTGGCCGGCGGTCGATCTCGCCAAGGTACAGTTCAACCAGTCAGGCCCGCGCCAGTTTACGAGCAACCAAGTCGTGGTCGCCGGCGCCACGGATGCGGCGGGCCTCTTCACCAAGCCCGGCGGCATCTTCAGCGCCCCGGTTTCAGGGGCAACCGCGGCGGCGTTGCCGGCGGGGTGCGCACCCCTGCCGCAGGGCCATCGCCGACGCATCTTCTTTGGCTTCTCGGACGTAACCGTCAACAACACGTTTGCGCTCGGCTACGAGGAGGTTGACCAGAACGGAAAAGTGGTGCCGGGGTCGCAGAAACCTGCGCCTGACCAGCTCGAACAATTCGACCCGTCGCACACGACCGTCTGCCTGCCGCTCGGACCGGGCCAGACGCCGGTAACTGAGACGTGGGAGCTGATCCAGCTCTCGACCGAAAACCACAATTTCCACATGCACCAGTCGAGATTCGTGATGACGGGCAGCAACGGCGGAGTGGTCCAGGATAACTTCCCGCTGGGTGTGGCGACGCCTGACGCCAGCATCTCGGATCAGGTCTCCAATAACCAGAACGGCGTCTGCACCGTCTCGCAGTGGCGCAGCGGCCATTGCCAGTCGACCGCGGAGGTCTTCAACATCCCGTTCTCCCAGCTCGGGGAATTCGTCTACCATTGCCACATCCTCGAGCACGAGGACGGGGGCATGATGGCGAGGATCGTGGTGGTGCCTTCACCCAACTGAGGGTGGTGTTTTCGGTGCGGGGCACAGTCCCCGCGCCAGCCCCTACCCTCCCCGGCGTGCCGGGAAGGTAGGGCGGGCTTGAGTGGCCTGCGCCTGCACGCAGGTCGCGTTTGCGTCAGGCACTGTGAAGAAACCCCTGTAACGCGCCGGCCACTTCATCGGCAAACTCCTCATGAATCGCAAGCTTGCCGGCGGGCAGCAGCGCGGTGCGGACATTGGGCAAGGCGGCGAGTTCCGCCATCTCGGCCTTGGATTTCGGTGGCGTATCGGCGCCGTAGATCACGAGGATTGGCTCGGTCACCTGCCGCGCGGCATCGAGAAATTCCTCGCGGCTTGTCATCGGGTCAAGTTCGCCCACGACGAACCGGATCGAGGCGTAGCGTGCCCCGGGCGCCCGGGTGACGGCGAGCTTCTCGGCCATCACGCGTTCCGGCAGCGCCCGGGCGTCGCAATAGACATGGCCGAGCGCCATCATCCGCACCATGAACGGGTTGACGTTGAGACGATAAAGCATGTGGCCGATCGCCGGCAGATCGCCGGCGCGGGCGATGTGACGGAAAGCCGTGTGCCGTTTGCCGATGACGGTCGGCAGCGGACCGCGCCATGTCGGTGCAACCAGGCACAGCCGACCCGTCGTGCCCGGTCGCATGCGGGCAGCTGCCAGGCAATAGCCTGCCGCATGCCCGGCTGCCACAGTGGCGAGCGGACGTTCGACCGCTTGTTCCAGTACGTCGGCAAGAAACGCCCGATAGGCATCCGGCTGCCAGCGGACGGCAGGACGCGGCGCATCCCCGAACCCGGGCCAGTCGATCGCAACCGTCGTGAACGCGTCGGCGAGGCGCTCCTGCAGCGGCCGCATCTCCCCGCGTGTCGAAATCGAGCTAAAAGCGGGGAGCATCAGAACGGTGGGGCCGCTACCCAAGCGCGTGACACCGAGGCGCACGGGGGCGCCTTGCCAACTCCAATCGAAGTGGTCGCGGCGGATTTGCATGGGCAGCGGTCGTGTTCGTTGCGGCTCCATCCGGGCGACCGGCGATCGCCGCCTACTTCTCCTCCCGCGATTGCAAGAATCGGGCGAATGCCTTCAGCGTTACCTCCGAGACGTGATGCTCGATGCCTTCGGCGTCGGCTTCGGCGGCTTCGGCGGGCACGCCGATCGCGCGCAGGACGTCAACCACCAGGCGGTGGCGGGCGCGCACCCGCTGCGCCAGAGCGGTGCCAGCCGTGGTGAGAAACACGCCCCGATAAGGGCGAGCGGTGGCCATGCCGGCGCGCTTCAATCGCGATATCGTCTTGATGGCGGTGGCATGGGACACGCCGAGCCGCCGCGCAATGTCCGTCGGGCGCGCTTCGCCCGCGCTCGCCAACAGGTCGGCGATGAGCTCCACATAATCTTCGAGCAGCGCGGTCGACTGAGCCGACCTCGTCTTGCCGAAACGGCGCGCCTGCGTAAGCTCGGCGGGGAGATCGCCGTTTACGCCCGGTTCCGTCGCCTTGCGCGCCTTGGTGGACGCTCCGATCGCCGCCATCGCATCCTCAAATTCCCCCCGCCTTTCCGATAAGCGTGAGCATATTCGCAAGCTCCCGTCAAAGTGATAACGAGCACGTAAAATGTGAGGACAACCAGCCGAGATTGATTTGCGCAGCCGAAATCCGATCGAGCGGGACTCGCAACGGCAACAGCTACACCGGCAGCGGCTTGCCTTTTGTCTCCGGTAGGAACAGAGCAGCCGAGAAACTGACGATGTAGACCAGCGCGATCACCACGGCGGCATGGCTGAAGCCGCCCAGATTCGCGATGATCCAACCTGATATGATCGGCCCGAGCCAGGCGATCAGGCGGGGCATGTTGAATACAAACCCGGCGGCGGTCGCCCGTACCCGGGTCGGGAACAGCTCCGGCAACCATGCGGCCATCCAGGTGTACTGCCCAATGACGAACGCGCCACTCAGCGCAGCAGCAAGGACCATGACGGGCAGTCCATCCGCCCACACGAACATCAGCGGCACGCTCAGGAATGCTGCAACGATATAAAAGATCGTCACCGCCTTGCGCCCAAGCGCATCGGCAAGGAAACCGAAGGCCACATAGCCGATGACCGATGCGCCGGTGTTGGCCATAGCGGCATAGCTCGCCCACAGCTGGCCGTCGAGTCCCGCCTTGATGGCCGCCGCGGCCACATAGGGCGGAATCCAGGCGCCAATAGCCCAAAACGCGAAGGTGGTGCCAAGCGACATCAGCGAGGCAAGGACGATGCGCCGTCGAACCTCGGGGTCTGCGAAAAGGTCGACGAGGGTTATGCGTGCCAGCGCCAGCTCCTCGGCGCCGAGCGTTTCGCCGCTGCGCTTGCGTTGCACCGCCGCCCGGCGCTGCGTATTGACGCGTTCCCAGCGCTCCGATTCAGGGATCGCACGGCGCACCCAAAGCGTCATCAGGGCGGGCAGCACGCCGATGATGAACATGTAGCGCCACCCGTCGGGACCCATTGCCCCCACAAACAGCCAGGCGAAGGACGCCAGGAAAAATCCGATCCCGAAACCGCATTGCATCAGCCCAACGCCGCGGCCTCGTGCCCGGTCGGGCCACAGCTCCGATACGATCGAAGCCCCGGTCACCCACTCGGAGCCGATGGCGACGCCCACCAAGAAACGCAGAGCCGCGAACGAAGCCCAGTCCCACGCGAATGCACTCAGGCCGGTCATTATTGAATAGGCGAGGATCGCCAGCATCATGGTCCGCTTGCGCCCGAGGTAGTCCGCGAGCACACCGCCGATCAGGCCACCGATGCCCCAGCCCAGCAGCGTCATCGCGATGACCAAACCGGCATAGGCGGGAATCTGGCCATACTGGGATGGATCGAGCAATTGGCGCAACGCGGCGCCGACCGAGAGCAGCACCGCGTAGGTCTCGTAACCATCAAACATCCAGCCGAGATTGGCAGCGATCAGCGTGCTCCACTGGCTCTTGCTGAGCAAGCGATACCAAGGCAATTCGTCCGCGATCACGGCCTGCGTCATGGTCCTCCCCGGTCTCTAGTCCCATTAAGGACGTGTCGGAAAATAATTGCATCACCTACATGTCATCGCCCGCGACAGCGGGCGATCCAGTAACCACCTGATTCGCCGGGGGTTGCTGGATGCCCCGCATTCACCCGAAGTCGGCCTCGGTCGACTTCGGCAGCTATTAAACGAGCGAAATCGGAAACATCCGCTTTCACCCGAAGTCGGCCTTGGCCGACTTCGGCAGCTATCAAGCGAGCGAAATCGGAAACATCCGATTTCGCGGGGCATGACAAGACTGTGATTCACTTAATCACGGACAAGTCCTAACGGCTAGCGTTTGCATGCACATATTATCGCCGCTTGGAATTATCGCCGCTTGAACTTCCAGATAAGCCGTGAACTGATGCCGATGGCGAACCCGGCAAGTGCAAATTCGATTATTGTCCAGATCGCATCGTTCGTCGAGCGATTGTTTCGCCATGGTCGGTGACTCGATCCTGGAATCGCGCAAAAGAAATTGCGATTTGATAAAGTGGCGCATATGGTCGCTTGAGCCGAGAGGCAGTATGTCGTCTGTTCTTTTCTCCAAATTCAAGATGCGCGGGCTCGAGCTTGGCAATCGCATCGTGGTGTCGCCGATGGGGCAGTATTCGGCAGAGAACGGCTGCGCGACCGACTGGCACATGATGCACCTCGGCCACCTCTCGGTGTCAGGCGCGGCGCTGCTCGTCACTGAGGCGACGGCGGTCGAAATGCCCGGCCGACTGAGCAAGAATGATCTCGGCCTGTGGTCGGATGAGAACGAGGAAGCGCTCGCGCCCATCATTGCGTTCTGTCGCAAATACGGTGGCGCGAAGCTCGGCATTCAACTTTACCACGGCGGCCGCAAGGGATCGATTTCCACCGCGTGGGAAGGCCAGAGGCCGATCTCGAAGGAGAATGGCGGTTGGACGATTTACGGCCCGTCGGACAATCCCTATCCGGGGCGCAATACGCCCGAGATGCTGGACGACGCCGGCATCGCACGCGCGATTTCCGCCTTCGCGAATGCGGCGAAACGCGCGGATCGCATTGGATTCGACGTGCTTGAGATTCACGGAGC
>WNFT01003712.1_pt1 | contig 21892 bp, 23 predicted proteins | sample 5400191 | NCBI WGS metagenome assembly WNFT01 (sample SAMN13153359, study PRJNA577476) | soil metagenome | isolation source: 80 cm saprolite under Madrone tree | place: USA:California | collected 2016-06-14 | reverse complement strand
TTTTCTCAAAGATGCGCCGCTGCTCATCCTCGACGAGCCAACCTCAAGCCTGGACGCGAAGAGCGAGTTATTGATCCGGCATGCCCTGGAACGCCTGATACAAAACCGAACGGTGCTTGTGATTGCGCACCGCTACAACACAATTGCCAACGCGAACCAGGTCGCAGTTCTGGCGGACGGGAAGTTGGTCGAGGTTGGCGAGCCGATGGCATTACTACAACGGGAGGGTATCTATTCCCAACTCGTCGGCGCGCGCGGAAAGGTATAGGTGCTATTCCGATGAAGATATTATTCCGCCTGCTCTCATTTCTCTCGGCTTTCCGCTGGCAAGCAGCATTTGCGATTCTTCTCGGCTGCATCATGATCGCGAGCAATATGGCTCTACTGGGCATGGCCGCCTACCTGATCGCGGCAGCAGCACTCGCTCCTTTACTGGTCACACTCACACTACCGATCTATATTGTGCGCTTCGCCAGTGTCTCGCGAGCCGGTTCGCGCTACCTGGAACGCCTGGTTTCACATGATGTGACATTCCGCTTGCTGGCACAACTCCGTATCTGGGTCTACAGCCGCCTCGAGCCGCTGGCTCCCGCCTATTTGCAGGAGTATCGCAGTGGTGACGTACTCACGCGCCTCGTCTCCGATGTTGAAGAGTTACAAAACGTGTACCTGCGAGTTTTTTCACCCATTATTGTCGCCATTGCAATCGGACTGCTTACCTTTGGCCTGTTCAGCCTCTTCAGCCCCGTATTGGCCTGGACGGCCCTGGCATTCCTCATTGTGACAGGTTTTGGAGTGCCATTGCTGGCCGGGATGCTTGCTCGTGGCCTGGGGAAGCGCCAGCTTGCCTTGAGGGCCGAGTTGAACGCACATATTGTGGATGGCATTCAGGGTGTGCAGGACCTCCTGGCATGTGGGCGAGCGAGCGACCAGGAACGCAAGATCGCAAAACTCCAAAGCGCACTTGGGTGGATTCAGAGGCGCATGGCATTTATTACAGGCTTGCAGCAGGCGCTGAATGATCTGCTGATGAACCTCGCGCTGTGGACACTGCTCATCCTGGCGATACCGCTCGTTATCACGAAGACCATTGACGGCGTCTACCTGGGCTTTCTGGGGCTGGTAATTCTGGCCAGTTTTGAAGCCGTTCAGCCACTTGGACAGGCATTTCAATTCCTGGGACACTCACTCGCCGCGGGAGAGAGAGTGTTTAAAGTGGTTGATGCTATCCCGCAGGTGAGAGATGCCGCCCCCGCGGCCCTGTTACCGGCCGGGCACACATTGGAGTTTGATCATGTCCATTTCAGCTATTCCCCAGATGAGAACGAAGTCTTGAGTGAGATCAATTTCAGTGTCTCTCCCGGCAAGCGTGTCGCAATTGTTGGTGCCAGCGGAGCAGGCAAAAGTACCATCGTCAACCTGGTCTTGCGCTTTTGGGATCCGACACGAGGGGTGATCCGTCTGGATGGACAGAACATTCGCGAGTACGCACTTGCCGATCTGCGTAAGATTGTGGGAGTGGTAGCCCAGGACTCTCTATTGCTCGTACCCTGCTCAAGAATCCATCGCTGCTCATACTGGACGAGGCCACCGCTAATCTTGACCCGGTAACCGAACGCGATCTACTCGCTGCCCTCGATGTGCTTATGCAGGGACGCACGACACTGATCATTACCCATCGCCTCATCAACATGGAGCGGATGGATGAAATTCTGGTGCTTGACGAGGGTTGGATTCGAGAACGCGGCACACACGATCAACTCTTTAAGGCTGAGGGGCTTTATCATCAGATGTTTAATGTGCTTCACCCCGGCGCCGGGATGGGGCAACATACCAGGTAGCATACCAATAGGAGAGCCAATATGGATGTTTCAACGCTTTATTCGCGCTTACAATTTGCCTTCACCATTTCCTATCACTATCTCTTTCCCCAATTTACGATGGGGTGCCCGCTTCTGGGCTAAAATCTTTGCCATCACCTTTGTGATGGGCGTGGTGACGGGCGTTCCGATGGAATTCCAATTTGGAACAAACTGGTCTCGCTTCTCCGCATACGCAGGTGATATCATCGGGCAGACTCTGGCCATGGAGGGAGCCTTTGCCTTCTTTCTTGAATCGGCCTTCCTTGGCATATTCCTTTTCGGCGAACAGACTTTTGGACAAAGGATGCACTGGTTCTCGGCCTTCATGGTGCTGGTGGGCACCTGGGCATCAGGTGCCTTCATCATCGCCTCTAACGCGTGGATGCAGAATCCGGTTGGCTACACCATCACCTCCGGTGGCCGTCTCCAACTCTCCAACTACTGGGCTGTGCTGTTCAACTCCTGGATTGGTCCCCAATACATGCATACCATGAGTGGAGCCGTCGTCACCGCGTCCTTCGTGATGGCAGGATTGGGCGCTTATTATCTGCTGGTGAAGCAGCATATCGACTACGCTCGCATATTTGTTACCCTTGGCGTCATTATGGGGCTGATTGCCAGCATTTTCCAGCTCTTCCCTAGTGGAGACCTTGAAGGTCAACAGGTGACCATCCATCAACCGACCAAGCTTGCCGCCATGGAAGGCCTCTTCCAGACAGAAAAAGGCGCGGGCATCGTGATCATTGGACAGCCGAATACGGATAGTGGAACATTGGACAATCCCATCATCATTCCCAATGTGCTCAGTTTTTTGACGTACCGGCGCTGGACTGCCGTAGTCAAGGGTCTCAACGACTTTCCCGCCGATCAACGTCCCGATAATGTCGCACTGCTGTATTATAGCTATCATATTATGGTAGGCCTCGGCACTATTTTCATTGCCATCATGGGCCTCGCGTTCCTGCTGCTGTGGCGAGGCCGGCTTTTCAATACGACCTGGATGCTGTGGGGCTTGTTGCTAGCGACGCCTTTCCCCTTTATTGCCAATACCGCAGGATGGTTCACCACCGAACTTGGCCGACAGCCCTGGATCGTCTTTGGACTGCTGCGCACCATTTCAGGATCTTCTCCAGTCCTATCATCAGGGAATGTGCTTTTCACACTGATCGGGTTCATCGGTATGTACGTGCTCCTGGGCCTGTTCTATGTTGTGCTGGTGGTGTATGAAGCGCTGCGCGGCCCCGTGCAAACAGAAGAAGGTCCGCAAGAGGTCGAGGGATTGACCGATCAATTAGCCTGAAGTACGAGGAGAAAAAGATGCAGACGCTATGGTTTATCCTGGTTGGTTTCATGATTACCATGTACGTAGTGCTGGATGGCTTTGACCTGGGAGCGGGAGCCATACACCTGTTCGCGGCCAAAAATGAGCCTGAGCGCCGCATGATCCTGCAGGCAATTGGACCGGTATGGGATGGCAACGAGGTCTGGCTGATCGCGGCAGGTGGTACGCTCTTCTTCACCTTCCCACTCCTATATGCCTCCAGCTTCAGCGGCTTCTACCTGCCTCTGATCATCGTCCTCTGGCTGCTGATGCTGCGTGGTGTCTCCATTGAACTGCGCTCGCTCATCTCAAATCCCGTATGGAGTTCTTTCTGGGATGGGCTATTCTTTATCGGAAGCAGCCTGCTCGCTATCTTCTACGGCGCGGCCATGGCAAATATCATTCGTGGCGTCCCGCTGGATAAGAATGGCAACTTCTTCTTGCCGCTGTGGACGGATTTCAATCCATTTAGCGCCATCCCCGGCCTCCTGGACTGGTACACTATCCTGATCGGCCTGATGGCGTTCGCAACTTTGACAACCCATGGAGCCGCTTATATCGCGGTTAAGACGGAAGGTGCCCACAATGTCCGTAGCCGGCTGATTGCCAGGGGAGCATGGGCGGTCACTATCGTGTTCACTATACTGGGAACGATTGCTACTTTTGCCGTACAGCCGCATATACGTGAGAGTTTCTTCAGTCGTCCCTGGGGATTTATCTTCCCCCTTATTGCCTTTATTGGCCTCGTCGGTACAGGCTATTTTAACGTTCGAAAGCGCGATCTACCATCCTTTTTCTTTTCGTGCGCCTTCATCGTGGGTATGCTGGCCAGTGCCGCTTTCGGTCTGTATCCAATAATGCTTCCTGCCGTTAACCCCACTTACAGCCTGACCATCCAGAACGCATCGGCATCTCAGTATGCTCAAACGGTCGGATTGGTGTGGTGGAGCATTGGCATCATCCTGGCCGCCATTTACTTCATCTTCACCTACCGCCTCTTCTGGGGCAAAGTAGGGGTGGCGGGAAGCGAAGGCTATTGACAAAGTATGGCTGAAATGAAGACCGTCAAAATTTCCACATATTCGCACTTGATTTTCTTTAATCTCATGCGTTAAAGAGATATGAGGGTTTTCTCATGCTCCTTTGTTTTCGTCAACCAGCGAGACACACAGGTGCCAATGAACAGTAACAGTTTAACCGGGTACAGGAGGTTTTTATGCCAGGTGTTCGCAGCGTTATTTCAACCTTAACTGACAACGGCGAAGAAATCATGGGACCGGAGATTCTTCTCTGGCACTATCCCAACAATGACATCGTGAATGGCTCATTGCTCACCGTGGAAAGCAACCATTTCTGCGTGCTCAAATCGCGTGGAGCAATTCTTAACGTCTATGAAACGGGTCAATACCCCGTTCAGACTCCTGATCGTCCTCTTTTCGGCAATATGCAGCAGGCATTCTATGGTGGACAAAGCCCATGGCAATACGAGGCGCTTTACATCAACCGTGCCAAGCTTGTGCTGAAAACCAGTGGCATGGCCCTCTCACGCGAAATGGCCGAGATGGTCTACAGCGTGGATTACTACATTCACGTCGAGACACGCGAGGCGGCAGTCCAACTTGTTCAACATATGCCCTACCGTGGGCACGCGTTGACCACACAAGAAGTGAACACTTATGCTGGCCCTGTCATTGAACAAGCCGTGAATCAGCTGGTGCAGATCACCCCCCTTGAATCTGTGAACGAAAAGATTCACGATCTTTCGCAGATCGTATTCCAGCACTTGCAGCAGTTCCTGGGCACCTATGGTATCGCGCTCAATACGGTCAAAGTCCTGGTCTTCCCCCGCGACGAGCGCATGAAGGCGCTGATCTCACTCAAAGCCTTTGGACTGAGCGAGCTGGACGCGGTGCGCTACTACACAGCTATGTTGATGGCTGAACGTGGCGTGGTGTCTGCTCCCAATATGGCGATCGGCCAGCCTTTCAACATCAGCGGTGTGCAGCCTACGGCAAGCACTGATCGCTATACGGCAGTTTCATCAGGTACACCCGCTGTTGTCTCTCAACATCCAGCGCAGCAAACACGATAAGGAGGGATATTATGCTGGCACCCATTACAGGTGCCAGCATAAATGGGGTATCCTGGAGTCAGGAGAATAAAGATGAGCTCAGGACCATCCAATGACCCGGTAGTGCAGCAGTTGCAATTGCTGCTCACCGGCTACGGCTATAACTTCTACAATACTACAAACCAGGCACGTGCTGATGACCTGCTTGTGCGGGAGCGTGCCTCTTACTTCCTTTCGCAAGCAGTATCTATGCTGGCGCAGTTACGCAGCGACTATTCCATGCGCTTTATTCCGCCTCTGACGAGGGCCAATCCCGATCCACCGCAGGAAGCCATGGCCCAGATACGTGAAATCGAGGCCGCACAACAGGCTCTTTCCAGCCTGGAATCTCATATTCGTGGCATGTCCGTACCAACGCAGGATCGCATCTGGTGGCGTTTCCGCCAGGAGCAGGCACTTCTGATGCAGTTGCTCAACTTCGATTTGACGCTGGTACGCAGCAGCGAGCAAATCTACCAGTATGTTTCGCAGTTGACTCCTGAATTTTGGAATAGCCAGGGCAGCAGTGCCTTGCGGCAAATGACGCAGCAACTGGCACGTTTAGCGCAGGAGCGGGGGCGGTTTCTGTTGCTCCCGCTGTAAGCCTGTAAAGAAGGCCGTGACGAATTTCTCGAAAGCGTTGCTGAGTACTAAGGCTATTGCGCTGTCCACGCCTTTTACAGTTTCATCACTGGAGCCGTTCCAAATTGCATTTAACTTCTTCTTTTTATTACGATATCTTGCGATTAAAGCATGCGATCAAATATATTGACAACGTCGTAGTAATATGTTAGACTTCCATAATGCGAGAAATAAAAGTCAGGACAGAAAGTTTAGCGTAGAGATGCGGGAAGGAGATAGATGTGTCCCAGACTCATGAAGAACTTGAGCGTGAAGTAATAGCACAGTACAGGACGATGATGCGCGGACTCAAAGCAACTATGGGTCAGGCCTGGATGGAGATCGATCTCACCTTGCCTCAACTGCGCACACTACTAGTCCTGGCGGAGGAGGGTCCGCTGGTTATCGGACAGATCGCCCAGCGCCTGGGTATCGGCCTCTCGACGGGAGGGCATCTCGTTGACCGGCTTGTGCAGGCAGGTCTGGCCGAACGCACGGAGGATGTCGAGGACCGACGACGAACATTGGCACGACTCACTCCAAAGGGCGAAGAGCTACTGACACGCCTTCTCAGTGGCTTGCAGCAGCTACAAGTCTGGCTTCATGAGGTGGACCAGGACGACCTTGCCGCGTTCTTGCAGGGCCTCAAGGCAATCAATCGGCTTGCAAGCGCGAGAAACGGGACCATTCCCAATTTGCAATCTAACAACTGCTCTCAAAAATTTGAAATATTGAAACATGAGCGCTAATCCGTCTTGCCAACGCCCTGCATTTTAAATGCGACCACAAGGGCTACTCCTGCAAGTGTTCAGGTAAGAAGAAGGAGAAATGTAATCTGATGGCACAGACACAAACCGGGTCAATAGCGGCAAAATCCGTCTCCGAGCCACAATCTCTGTCGGCGACTGCTAGCCGACAACGATTGGTCTTGATTATTATTGGCGTCCTGCTGGGCATGCTGCTCGCTTCACTCGACCAGACAATCGTCGGCACGGCTTTACCGCGCATCGTCGCCGAACTTGGCGGTCTTGATCACTACGCCTGGGTCGTCACTGCCTACCTGCTGGCATCAACGGTCTCGATTCCCATCTATGGCAAACTCTCCGACATCTATGGTCGGCGGCCATTCTTCATTGGGGGCATGATCATCTTCCTGGCCGGTTCAGCTCTGGCGGGTACCAGCCAGAACATGACACAGTTGATCCTCTATCGAGGTATCCAGGGGTTGGGAGCCGGTGCGATGATGCCAATCGCCATGGCGATCATCGGCGATGTTTTTCCACCCGCCGAGCGTGGCAAATGGCAAGGTCTGATCGTGGCGGTTTTCGGTCTTTCCTCGATTGTTGGGCCAACACTCGGCGGTTGGATTACCGATAATTGGGGCTGGCGCTGGGTCTTCTACGTGAATATGCCAGTCGGTGCCATTGCCATCCTGACGGCCGGATTCGTTTTGCCGAAGGCCGTCCGCTACGTGAAGCATAAGATTGACTACCTGGGTGCAATCACTCTGATCGCCGGTGCGGTTCCGCTGCTGCTCGCCTTCTCGTGGGCAGGTACTCAATATCCCTGGGGTTCATGGCAGATCATTGGCCTGTTCATTTTTTCGGCGGTGATGTTGGCCACCTTCATCTGGCTTGAGACTCGCACAGCCGAGCCAATCATAACTCCCCAGTTATTCAAAAATAGCATCTTTCTGGTTTCGGCCATCGCCATGTTTATGGTTAGTGCCGGAATGTTCGGAGCGATCCTGTACCTGCCACTCTTCATTCAAGGTGTGATTGGCGACAGCGCCACGAATTCTGGTGTCGTCTTAACGCCCATGATGCTCGGATTCATGTTCAGCAGTCTTGTTGGAGGGCAGATCCTTTCGCGCACCGGTCGTTACAAAATATTGGCAATCTGTGGTTTCATCGTCGCTGCACTCGGCATGTTCTTGCTCTCTCGCATGGTTGCTACTACCGCTGAGGGTGAGGTCGTGCGCAACATGATTATTACCGGCCTAGGTATTGGTGTGATGATGAGCCTCTTCACCATTGTCGTCCAGAACGCTTTCCCATTCAGGCAGCTTGGTGAGGTCACAGCTACTCTGACATTCTTCCGTTCAATCGGTTCGACCATTGGTGTGGCGGTAATGGGCACGATCATGACCAACAATTTCCAGACCGAGTTTCAGAACAATTTGCCGGAGACGCTGAAACGGCTGGTGCCTCCCGGTGGTCTTACCCAGCTTCAGAACCCACAGATACTGCTTTCGCCACAAGCTGTGGCAGCCATTCAGCATCGCTTTGCGGCCTTTGGTCCTCAAGGAGCTGTACTCTTCCAGCAGCTTGTTCATGCCATGCGTGTGAGCCTGTCGACGGCCATCACCAACGTTTTCTTCCTTGGGTTCATCATTATGCTCCTGGGCTTGTTCTCGGTACTCTTTTTGCGCGAGATTCCACTGCGCAAAAGCAACAGCGCTCAAGCGGCAGCAGCACCGACTCCGCAAGCAGTGCAGGATGCTCCATCCGGCACGAATCGCAGCCGTGCTTTACTTGGCTTGATGTTGGCGCTCATAGCTCGCGAGGCGCAGAAGCCTGATGCCGACCCACATATTCTAGAGACACTTTCATCTTCTGTTGATGGGCGCTTCCCACATGGATGGAGCGATGAGCAGCGCGGCAGAGCAGTCGCCAGTGATGTTCTTGAACCGCTATCCATTGCGCTCATTGCATCATCCGTAAGCAATGGAAATGGCCAAACTAACGGGGCAAATGGAGGCATTCCTGGCGTGCCAGAAGAAATAGTCGCTGAAGAAGGAGATGCTTTTTCCGCACACGGCTTTATCGGGTAATGGGAGTACTCAGGGGCAACACTCCCCTGAGTACCATGGGATATTCCGATTTTTCTCCGGATTCTCTCTACAATAGAGAGCCAAAGAGAAGCGTATCTAGAGACATGGAGGTTTCATGATGCAAATGACGCGACCAACCGTTGGCAAATACATATGGGGTATGGCGGCGAGTCTCATCATCCTGCTGGCAGGAGGATGGTTGATCCTGGCTCCTTTCGCGCTCGGTTATCAACCGTACGGAGCCGACTGGGTGAGCCAGACAACGAATGATTTTTGGGTAGGTATACCCGTCGCCGTCGTAGCCCTGGTGAGCTTTATGCTCTTTTTTGCCTCACTCATCGCCTCCCTGCGAGCCGCGGGAGTGCTGCTTGCTCGGCCTCGTCTTCAGCAACAAACACTGGCAACGGCACCAGGACCGGCAATGATGCAGGCTCCGGCACCTGTGGCCCCGGCAATGTATGTGGATCAAAGTGATCTTGATCGCACGCTTGCCACACTGGCTGCGGCACTCGCTGCCGACCTGAACAACCGCCGGCAGGCTCAGGCGAGTAGCGATCAACAGAGCGATCAGACAATTTCGAACAGGAGGGATGTATGATGCATTCAGGAGATGCAATGAGGCGGCTTTTTCCGCTCGGCAGCTATGTGCTGCTGCTGTTCTTTCTGACCGGCATATGGGTAGCCATCTCACCATTTGCGATGACGACACAGCCGTCCGGGGCGCACTGGATTCCTTCGACGATCAATAATGTCGTCGTTGGTGCTATCCTGATCGCAGTCTCACTACTGAGCATCCTGGGATACATGACATTTGAGTTGCGCGATATCATGCGAGAGGCGCGAGAAAAGCAGCTGAAGCAAGAGTTGGCGGAACAACAGGCAACTGCACTTGCGGCTAACCAGTAGCTGCATGTGATAGGTAAAGAAGTAGCAGAGGGCTAAAGCTCCTGACAAAATAGTTACCAACTAAGGGACTTCTTTTCTGTATTCGGATTTGTAGCTTTGTAACAAAAAGAGGATAGTCGAGCAAGAACTATCCTCTTTTTCACGAGTTTACCGGTCAAACATCTGCCTCAGAGACTTGTTGTGCCATATCTTCATACGTTTAACTCTATGGTATGGCTCTTGGAGGGCATCCAATGTATGGAGCCTGAAAGGATTTTATCAAACAACAATCAAAAGGATTGTGAACATGAAGTCAATAAAAACGATGTTCCTGGGCATCATTCTGATGCTTCTGGGTGTGAGCTTGACATCAAATCTTGCAACCGTCCTCTTCGTTGAGAACCTGGGGTACGATACGTATCCCACCTACCTTGTGATCCTGGCCATTCTTTTCATTTTTGGGGGCTTTGTTATTGGGCTTATCGGGTTCTTCCAAAAAAGGTAAGGTGAATTGTAACCTTGCACCGTATTCCTTTTTGTCGAACCCATTTAGCCATCCCAAAACGGCTATCCCCCAATGTGGTTCGACATGATTTTGTTGTGTTCGCTAGAGGGTGTTAGGGGGTGGGCGACTAGGGATTCGAACCCCAGACCTACTGCGTGTAAAGCCTTCAACTTCACAACAACCCTCAATTAGCCTCTAGAGCCAGTTTACACCCCCAAAACCAACTGTCTCAATCTGTTAGACAGTAGGCTTAAGAAGCAGAACTTGCAGGTATTGAAATGAAAATGTTCTAAGGCATGGTTCAAATGAACTTGACAGTCCTTAACGGACCGAATTACGCAAAGTGCCCTGCTGAGCCAACTCAGATTTATATTTGACTGTTCAAACTATCAGCAAAATTCGTCTAAATTGAACCTTGCCTAAGCAAAATAATCTGTCTTCTCTTCTTCCTGTGCTGAAGTCTCTTTATGGTCATCCTTTAGTGGTTCTTCATCAGAGAACATTGCAAGGTAATCAGCGTACATAAAGCGTCTATTACGTTGCAATGTATCCATCTGACGTAGGAGACCATATTCTTGAAACCTCGTAATGAGTCTGTTCGCGTTTGCATAGCTCAAACCCGTTACCTTGGCAGCTCCATTCACTGTAATAATGGGCCTTTGATACAAGTATTCAAGAAGCTGATAAGTACCACCCAGGCGAGGTAGATGTGTCGCAATAATGTTTCGATGCCGCTCCCTCAGTTGAACAATATTCCTTGCAGTCGTTGTTGCTTCTTGTGCGACTTCATATATACCTCGTAAGAAGAACTTGAGCCATGATTCCCAATCACCCTCATCGCGTATCTTCTGAAGGCGCTCATAATACTCCAGCCTATGCATCTTAAAATAGTAGGATAGGTAGAGCAATGGCTTTCGCAAAATATTTTCATAGCACAAAATAAATGTAATCAGCAATCTACCCATACGTCCATTACCATCTAGAAATGGGTGTATAGTTTCAAATTGAGCATGCACCAAAGCTAGTTTTAAAAGAATAGGCAGAGATTTTTCTGTATGAATAAAAGCCTCAAGGTTATCTAATGCTCTATTCATATCGGTAGGAGATGGAGGAACAAATCTAGCTGTCCTTATCGAACCTCCCTGATGTCCAATCCAATTTTGCGAAGTACGAAATTCACCGGGGTCGCGATTAGCACCTCTTACTCCTTGCAATAATAGACCGTGGATTTCACGAATTAGACGGAGAGAAAGTGGAAGTGTACTAAGTCGTTGTAGACCGTAGTTCAAAGCGGTAATGTAGTTGATTACTTCTTCAATATCCTGTGGATTTTCAGGCAAAGCAGCATCCGCTTCGAAAGCCAGAACGTCTATAAGAGATGCCTGCGTGCCTTCTATCTGACTTGAAAGTACTGCTTCTTTGTTCACATACATAGCGACAAAAAGATCAACATGGGTAATATTTCACTAGCGCCATCCAAACGCCCTAGTTCTCTATCAGCTTGTGATAGTAACTGAAGCATTTCATTATCTAATTGAATAGGAGGATTAGGAGGCAGCGGCTTTGGAACAAAAGCTTTGTAACCACCAATTTGGGTAAGATAATCACCCGCACGACCTTGACTTGCAACTCTATGATCGTTTGTATTCATGGAAAAACTCCTCATTATCAAAAAGTGTCCTGAAATGATAACAAGAACAGCGTTTCACTTCCTTATTATCACTGGTGATCATGACAACATTCTTATTATCAAAAAGTGCCCTGAAATGATAATAAGAATAACATAAAACTCATCTCCAGTCACTGCTTTTAATAGTCCTTTTCTTAATCGCCAAGTGGTAACATGTTACCGGGTCTGCCTACGACAGACACTCCTGGACAGATCTCATAGCCCTTTTTTAATCGCTCTAACACGATTGGCTAGTTTGAGCTTAACACACTCTGCTAGTCTAGGAGGGAAGGTGCATACTATGAGGAAAAGAATACACCTATTAGGTCTGTTTTGTCTCTCAATGCTCGAATCAATTTGGGCTATTGAGCCATCTGACGCGGCAGGAGCCCTACCAACCTGAGCCTATAACTAAGCTGACTCTACTCATCCCAATAACCAGTACCAAACACCTCAGTAGAGCCGCCTGTATCAGCCCGTAAAGGTGAAAGCCTCTCATGGGACTTCTTCAAATGATCTATTGTCAGAGAAGCAATACTCATTCGTCATGCGTAGCATGACGTGCCCCATTTGACGCTGAACATCAAAAAGGACTCAACACCTGGCCGAGTCCTTTTCTCACAACATCAGACAACTTCTCATCTCTTCAGGAGAAGAACTGCTCTACATGCACAGGGAGGTTTGGCGCGATCTGAGAGGGTAAGGTTTGTTGTCCGCTGAAGATACCAAGCGAACGATACTTCCCATGCTCTAATACTAATACCTCAACGGTACGAGCAACAGGCTTGACAATCCAATACTCTGGTATTCCCGCTTGAGCATATTTCTCATACTTCATGAGCCGATCATAGAGGGCGGTGCTCGGTGAAGCTATCTCTACCATTAAATCAGGCGCACCATTGATTTTCTTAGAGCCTACTCTATCCAGGTGGACATTGAGAAGAACGACGACATCAGGCTGAAACACCTGCTTTGGCCCTAGCACTATATCAACAGGACCAGGGAAGACGCGCCCTAATCCAGCTAGTTTCACATGGGTGACTAGGTAATAATAAATCATGCCAGCGATGTCTTGATGCTCTGGTGTAGGGGCAGGTGTCATAACGAGCACTCCATCTACAATTTCATACCGGTTTCCGTCATCGGGAAGTTCGGCATACTTGTCATAGGTCCAGGAACCCTGTGGAGGCCCTGGAACCCAATCAGCAGGTAAAACCACTGATGATTGCTCAACGGTTGTCATCCGGACCCTGCCTTTCTTAAGGAGGAAACGCGATACAGCGCAGAATACACTTCTATCACAAAGGTACCATAAATTGAGGCACCTGCCAACCCTGTATTTCCACTACTCATCCCAATATCCACTCCCGAATACCTCACCCGAGCCCTTTAGATCAGTTCGCAGAGGTGAATGCCTCTCATGAGACTTCTTGAGATGATCGATCGTCAGAGACGCATATTTATTCGTCATATGAAGCGTTGTATGCCCCATCTGACGCTGGACGTCTAAAGGGCTACACCCACTTGCTAGCTGAGTCGTCGCCATATACCGACGCGCTTTATGAGCGGAAACGCGCTTTCCCACTATCCCTGTTCGTTACAGGTCATAGAGGAACACCGCTGCATCCACAATCGCTTGCGCCAGATACTCGCATGACCAGAGGTATTCGGAGGACAGCCGCACCTGGGCAATGATACGCGAGAGCCGCCCACGGGAGATAGCAAGACTCAAGGGCGGCGAGCGGAGTATCCAGCGCCATTGTCCACGCGAGCCTTTCTCTTGCATGCACAGATGTATACCATTAAAAGCCCAACGGGTGATGAGCGGAGCCTCATTATCGCGTGCCTCTTGTTGTAACAGGTTCAATTCGTCCTGTAACTCCTGTACCAGTTCTTGCTTGGTCGGCTGAAACTGCTTGTCAGCATAGCAGACATTGAGGACCAACGTATCCACACCACGGCCCACAAATTTCACTTCTGGCATGTCTCACCACCTTGTCCGAGCAATCGGAGGGCTATCCGTTGCATCACTGCCAACAGTTCCAGATCGCTACAGAGTAACTCCAGAAATTCAAGGTTGATCGGAGAATACCCTAAATTCCACAGGACGTCGCGTACCAATCGTACCATTGGCAAGAGTTCACGAGGAACCACAACGATCCGTGGCTGTATTGCTTGTTGCATTGTTCTCAAAGACACTATCTCCTTTATGTGTGACTGTATGTGTGACTGCTGCCTAGCTCGACTACTAGCCAGAGCCATTGATGTATGGTAAAATCTAGATGTCATTTGTCTTTACCTTTCAGAAAGGAATAGATGTCTGATCTGAAGGAAGATTTGCGTAGCGCGGGAGAGAGGTCGAAGACTCCCCCAGCACGCAAACGGAACCCTCGTTCTCAGGTATTGCAGGTTCACCAGCAGGCACAACCAGAGCGGAAGAGTAACCAAGAGGATGCAAACATCGGGAAACGGCTAAAAGGCTGTCTTCCCACTGACCCAAATCGTTTTTGTTTGTACTCGTGGCAGTAGTCTACCTAATAATCGGAGTGATTCACTTCTGCTATACAGGCGACACCTCGATGCTCACAACACTTCTCGCTTCTGCGGGAGCGTATGTCGGACTGCCAGAGGTAAAAGCGGCCCTCATTTCAAGGGGAAAGAAAGGAGGGCCTGACCTGCAACCGCCAATGGGCGAGTAGTTCTAAGAGAGACGGCATGGGGATGCTGTCTCTTTCTTTTTCCCTCATACCGAGATGAGACGAGAAAAGCAACGCCCGGGAGAAAACATCTGATGAGAGAAAAAGAATGTATTTAGAGAGGCGCGGTTTACCTGTGTCGCGCCTCTTATTTCCTCTACTCCTAATACTACTCCCTACTTCCCTAGTCTCACCCACTCCTATAAATCACCTTTTTGGGAAAAATGGCATATACCTCTAATGTACTATTTACTCCGAATATACGGTCATAATACAATGTTCTTAAGAAGTAGCTAACTCAAAACAATTGTTGTAGCAATTCACAGAAAAAAAGGAGCAAATAATGAACAACCATGAAAACCTTGATGCTCTTAAAGCGGAGTTTCACCGGGAAATGCAGCGACTATGCACTATTACAAAAGAACTAGGAATGAGAGGGACAGTCTTTTGTAAGAAGATACAACAAAAAGGAGGTTTTCTTGCGGCCCTTGATTGGCTATCAACAGGTAACCCATGGACTGAAAGTCAACTTGAAGGTGTTGCTGAATTCTTGTCGCGTGGAGGGAAACTCAAAGATACAGTTGAAGCTGTCGTATTAGAGCCCCGATTCGAACGCCTCTTTGAATTTGAAAAGGATAAACGAGATAGAGCACAAGCACGATTAGAGGACCTCACTTCTGCAACAAGCCATATTCAGTTGCCTTGAAACGTTCTACATTTCAGACTCCTTGTCACTCAAGCGGGTGTATGAGAAAACCTTGAGCATAACTACGCCTCCACTTTTCCTGACCGCCAAGTGTCTATCGCATGCTCGACCGCCTGAATATAGGCCGAGACATCGGTGTGATCACTGGCAGGAGCATAGACCGGGATGATTTGGGCCACCGTGGTCAAATGCCACTGACTGATATAGAGGTCTCGAACCAAGTGGTACCAGTCCAGAAAACCGGCTTGCCAGGTAGCGTAAGAGCGATAGCCGCCTTGACAGCGATAGCCAGCCGAACAGCGAATGTTGCCCAGACTCCGATTGACCGCACCCCATCCGGTGCTGCCAAAGCTGGACTCATGCAGAAAGAACGCCAGGGCATAGGCCGGGTCAATGTGGTAGTGTCTACCATTGGTAGAGAGTGCTTGTCCCAAGTCTATCGCAGGAGAGTGGTAGGCAGCAAGCACCGCTTAAGAAAGCTGATCGAAAGCGAGGGAAAATTAGCTAACTGATAGACTCCTGGACCTGGATGACGCTATACAATGGAGGCCTCGCAGCCAAAAACAGACAGTAGGCCTGACACCACAAAAACGGGTGTAAAACCTACTGTATCTCTAACCAGCTGAGCTAGTCGCCCCTGATGCGAGGGAATATTTCGTCTCGCTTTATGTTGATCAAGTAATGATGGAGTGGATGCCCTCGACTGGACTCGAACCAGCACGCCTTTACAGGCACAGGCCCTCAACCTGCCGCGTATACCATTCCGCCACGAGGGCAAGTCATAACGGATTTCGCAGACTATTCTATACCGATCATTGTGATTTGTCAACGCTTTGGAGAACTTATTTCTCGCGTACAATAGAGACGCTACGGGCTGTGAATATGTGCTGCTGCTCGCTGTCGGTTCCCGTTGTTTCCGTGACGATGAATGTCATGTGACCGGTGCGCCCCGCCCTCTCACGCACTTCCTGGATGCGCACAATGCAGGTTACCTGTTCGCCTATATGCAGACGGCGAGTGTAGGTGTATTCTTGTTCGCCGTGCAATAACTGCATTTTGTTGCCATCCAGTTCCAGCCCCGGGATGCGCATGCGGAAGGTGGTGGGAAATGTCGGAGGGGCGTATTGCAGCGGCTCTCCGCTTTGTAGGGTAGGGTCTTCTGTTGCCTCCATGAAGCGTTTTACGGCTTCCTCGGTCACTTGAAACGTTTGTGGTGTGGAACTTTTACCGACCAGGCTGTGATCGATGGGCATGATTGCGACTCCTTTGCGTTCGATCTAGAAAGATGCCTTCAAGTAGCCCAGGCGTTCCAGGGCCATGTATGCGGCAGGAACCTGGCCCAGCACGGAGAAGCTGCCGTTATGGACCATTGCGAGCAGTTCCTGGGGTGTTACCAGCAGGTTCTCGATGACTTCGACGGGGTCATCTTTTGGGATACCGGTTTTGCGTACGTTGTGGGCAAGGTACCACCAGACCTGTGTGCGTGCGCTGGTCGGGTTGGCGTACATGTGGGATAGAAGCTCCACTTTGTCATCTTCAAAGCTGTATCCTGTCTCTTCCATCAGTTCACGGCGCGCAGTTACCAGTGGATCATCCTCGCCAGCGTCGATACCGCCTGCCGGAAATTCAAGGACTTCGAGTCCAATACCATGCTTGTATTGAGCATTTATAAGAAAGCGCCCATCTTCTGACACGGGGACGACACCGACCCAGCCAGGATTTTCGATGATGTAATAATCGGGAATAATGGGACCATTGGGAATAGCAACCTGCTCACGACGCACTTTCAGGTAGGGACTATCGATAATCTGCTGGTATGAGAGCGTTTGCCAGGGATGATTTTTTGCCATGTTAAGAACTTCTTTCCAATATAATTCTACTTGTTTTTCCAATTCGGCTTGCGTTTCTCTAAAAAGGCGTGCAGACCTTCGGTAGCGTCTTTTGTTTGCATAACCTCTTTGAGGTAAAATGCTTTGACCTGCTTCAATGCTTCCAGGTGCGATGTATGGCCGGATTGAGCGGATCGACCCAGGCGTGTGCTGGCTTTGGTAAGACGCAGGGCAATTGCGCTTTTTTCGCGCAGCATGTCCAGGATGCGCTCCATTTCTTTGTGTATGTCGTAGGAAAGCACGGACCAGGTGATATAGCCCAGGCGTGCCGCCTGTAAACCGTTCAAGGTCTCATTGCCGACTTCGGTATTTGATGCCCTGCCCCCCACGGGGGGTGTCACTACATTTCTTGCGTGCAGGGAGTTATCGCCGGTTTCCGGGTTTGATATGGTCAGCACTGCATCATGCGCTACAAGGGTAAGGTCAGCGACCTGTATGAGCACCCAGGCTGCAGCTGAGGGAGTGGTGTGTACAACGGCCAGCACGGGTTGAGGGATGGCTTGAATTGATGCGTGTGCAGCTTCGACGATGATTGGTACACTTCCTGGTGCTTTTGATCCTGGCATTTTGCCCATTGAGTAAGCCTGCATCGTCTCGTTGGTAATCGGTATGTCTTTGATGCCCTGCTGTACTTCTGCATTGAAGTCCAGCACAATGGCTTTGATGCCGCTGCTGCTTTCGGTGTTCAGGGAGGCGCAGGCCGCACTTAGCTCTTTGAGCATCAATTCACCCGGCTCGGGTGCCAGTATGATACGGATTATTTGTGCCTCGGATACGATTCTCAGCGCTCGATAGGCCTGTTGCATAAAAGTCTTCCTAATTAAGAAAATTGATTATTAAAGAAAGAGCGGGATGATAGCCACGACGGGCGGCCACAAGGGCCCCCGCCCCACATCCGCGTCCTCCCCCTTATGTGTGATTTAAAGAGGGGCGGGATGATGGTATCCACGACGGGCGGCCACAAGGGCCCCGCCCCTACGGTATGTCTGTGGCTGTTTCGTCGTTGCCTCTCAATTTGAAGCGTTGGATTTTGCCGGTCGCGGTCTTGGGCAATTCGGGAAGGAACTCGATCCAGCGCGGGTATTTGAAAGGTGCGAGCCGCTCCTTGACAAATGTTTTGAGTTCGTTCGCTAAAGCTTCGGATGGTTCGTTGTCCTGTTTGAGGACGACATATGCCCTGGGCTTGACCAGTTCGTCGGCGTCGAGATCGCCTACTACCGCCGCTTCGAGTACGGCGGGATGGGCGATCAGTGCAGCCTCTACCTCCACGGGCGAGACCCATTGACCACTGACCTTGAGCATGTCATCTGCGCGACCGCAGTACCAGTAGTAGCCGTCGGCATCTTGATAGTATTTGTCGCCGGTGTGAATCCAGTGGCCGTTGATTACGTCTTTGGTCTTTTCGTGCTTGTTCCAGTAGTAGGCGGCTGTGCTATCTCCCTTAATCAGTAAGTTGCCGATTTCGCCCTGTGGTACGGCCTGGCCATGCTCGTCGGCAATGATAGCTTCGTAGCCTGGTACGAGTTTGCCGGTGCTGCCAGGTCTGATTTCTCCTATGCGATTACTGATGAAAATATGCAGGATTTCGGTGCTGCCGATGCCATCAAGGATGTCTACGTGGAATTTCTCTTGCCAGCGGCGCAGGATATCGGCGGGCAGGGATTCTCCAGCGGAGACGCAGACGCGTACTGAGGAGAAGTCGAAGCGTTTCTCTGCACCGGGCAGGGCCAGCATACCTGCGTAGAGCGTGGGTACACCGAAGAAGATGGTTGGGCGATACTGTTCGACAACTCTGAACATGTCCTCCGGTACTGGCCGTCCGGGATAGAGTACGGCGCTAGCTCCCACGGCGAAAGGAAAGTAGAGGTTGTTGCCGAGACCGTAAGCGAAGAAGAGTTTGGCGGCTGAAAAGGTGATGTCTTGCTCAGAGATGCTGAGAATGGGCTTTGCGTAATATTCTGTGCAGTAAGCCATGTCGTGCTGCAAGTGGACGCAGCCTTTGGGGAAGCCGGTGCTGCCCGAACTATAGAGCCAGAATGCGCTGTCATCTTTGGTGGTTTCAGCGGCTTCCAGGTCCGGTGATGCTTTTTGCGTCCATTGCTCAAAGTCCTGTACAGTGGCAGCTGCACTGTCTCCGTTCTGTTCCAGGCTGACTACTATGATGTGGCGCAGGTATTTGAGCTGTGGCAAAATTGGCTGGATTTGTTTCCACAGCGCGGCATGAGTACACAGTACACGTGCTCGACTATCGTTGAGCATGTAGACATAATCATCGGGACGGAGGTTGGTGTTGATGGGAATGGGTACGGCTCCTATTTTGATGGCACCGAAAAAGGCGGCGGCAAGTTGAGGTGAATCGAGCATGAGCAGTGCCACACGCTGCTCTAAATCGATGCCAAGGTCGAGCAGGCCATTGCCGACGCGGTTGGCGAGTGCTGCTATCTGGGCATAAGTATAGGAGTTTCCTTCGTAATAGATAGCGGTTTTTTCACCTCGCCCTTCCTGCACGTTGCGATCCAGGAAAGCTGTGGCGGCGTTGTATTGATCCGGTATAACGATATTCGGGATGGTCAACATAAGGCATACCTCTTTTCTCTAAGGACGCAGTTCAAGGTCTGGTCCTATTTTACTCCAAACTGAGGTGTAAAAGAAACTCTCGATTGCCTTCACGTCCATAAATGGGTGAATCTGTTAAGCCCTGGATATGGAAAGGTGTGTGTTCGCCTATCCATGCCTGGAGTTCACGCAGCACGCGTTCATGCACGGCGGGGTCGGTGATGATGCCTGCGCCCCGGTCGGCGTCGGCTTTACCGGCCTCAAACTGTGGCTTGATCAGTGCCACTATCCAGGCCCGGGGTGCGAGAAGTGGTGCGATAGCGGGCAGCACGAGACGCAGGGAGATAAACGAGACATCGATAGCGGCGCACTGGATGGCCTCCGGCAAACCGGTCACGTTGCGAATGTTGGTATGTTCCATGACAATGACGCGAGGATCGTTGCGCAATTTCCACGCCAGTTGAACGCGACCGACATCGACGGCGTAGACGCGTTTTGCGCCGTGTTGCAGCAGGCAGTCGGTAAAGCCGCCAGTTGAAGCTCCCACGTCGAGCGCGACCAGGCCTGTTGGGTCCAGGTGAAATGTTTCCAATGCTTTTTCGAGCTTCAGGCCGCCCCGGCTGACATATTTCAGTTCATCGGGAGTTTCCGCCAGGCGATAGTCGGCGTCGAGCGGTAGCAGCATGCCCGGTTTGTCGACCACGCGATCCCCAAGGTATACCTGTCCTGCCATGATTAATGTGCGTGCGCGCTCGCGACTTGGGGCCAGGCCACGCCGCACTAATGCGATATCGAGACGTTCCTTGTTTGGTGCCATGGGTATCCTTGTGTTTAATAAATGATAGATTGAGAACCCTACAGAGGGCGGTGCAAGCACCCCCTCCCCACGTCCACCACAGCCCCCGCCCCTACTGGCTGTAGTAATATATTAATGCGCCTGCGCCGGTGAGTCCTACATTGGTACCGAGTTGTGCCAGGGAAATCTGGACTACGCCGCGGGGGGTCTTCATTGCGCGCTCTTGCACGATGCGCAGGGCAGGTTCCATGAGCATACGTCCCATCAGTGTGACGCCGCCGCCCAGGATGATCATTTCGGGATTGAAGATATGGATGATGTTGACGAGGCCGACGCCGAGAGCTTCTGCCGCGTAAGTGATGATCTCTCGGGCCAGCGGTATTCCGGCTTCTGCAGCTCGTGCTACGGTACGAGCATTCACCTGCAAGGATTCTCCGATCGAGTCAAACTCTTCCTGTTCACTTAATGGAAGGGTGGCGTGGTCTTGAGTGGGTAGAGCTGCCGGATCGGGCACTGTATCGGGGTGTTCGAGCATGGTGCTGGCGAAGGTGAGCAACTCAGCGCCACGACCGGCTGCGATGGCTTCGTTGGCGAGGCGGGCGATAGCGGTGCCGGAAGCCATAGCTTCCAGGCAGCCAATATTGCCACAACTACAACGCACTCCTTGCCAGTCGATGGTCATATGCCCCAGTTCTCCGGCTGTTCCGCTGGTTCCCTCTACAAGCTTGCCATCGATGATGATGCCGCCACCGATACCCGTGCTTATGGTGAGGTAAACAATGTTCTTGCAGCCATGTCCTGCGCCGAACATGAATTCGCCAAGAGCTGCGGCGTTGGCGTCGTTCTCGACATAAGTGGGTACCTGGTAGCGCTCGTAGAAGAGGTCACGTAGGGGAGTGCCGTTCCAACCGGGCATATTAGGCGGCGAATGGATGATACCTGTGCGGTTGTCCAATGGGCCGGGGGCGGCGATGCCGATACCTGCGATCTGGTCGAGGGTGACGTGTGCTTCGTCGAGCGCCTGCTGTACAGCATTGTAGAGGCGTGGAATGACGCTTTCGGGCATGCGATTTTCTCCGGTGAGAAGGCCTACGCGTGAGAGTAGTTTTGCGCCTTGCAACACTGCTGTGCGAATCTGTGTGCCTCCCAGGTCTACGGCTACAACCAGCGGCAGATTCTGGAGATCGGTTGTCATCGCCTGGTTCATGATTGTACTCCTACATTATGCCGAATAGTATAACAAGCGTTGATTTAGTCAGATAATACTCTATTTAGAAGAATGGGACAAGCTATGTGGCAGTGCATTTCGCGCGTCATATGAAGCGTGACGGACTAATAGTGAGCAAACATGAATCATCCCAGATTCTGCTGAAAGGCCGAGCTTCTCACTGAGAAACTCGGCCTGGAAGAGGACAGAAGTCATGCTTTTGTCCGAAGAACGAT
>WNFT01001204.1_pt1 | contig 21935 bp, 18 predicted proteins | sample 5400191 | NCBI WGS metagenome assembly WNFT01 (sample SAMN13153359, study PRJNA577476) | soil metagenome | isolation source: 80 cm saprolite under Madrone tree | place: USA:California | collected 2016-06-14 | reverse complement strand
CTCGAGCCGGTGCCGACCCTCCTCGACGAGGAGGCGCACCGAGAGGCCCAGCTTCGCCGAGTGGTGGGGAGCCGGCTCGTCGTCGCGGAAGTCGAAGCGGCCGTCCGGCCACAGGAAGAGATCGCACACGTGCTCCTCCGCGTTGGCGCGGAGGGTCTGGATGAGCTGCTCTTCGGTGAGGACCCCGTCCGCGACCAGGATCTCGCCCAGGCGCCGCCCGTCCTTCTCCTGTCGGAGGAGGGCCGAGAACAGCGCCTCCTCGCCGATGAGGAGACTGCGCACGAGGGCCTGACCGAGGGTCTCGCGGGGGTCGTTGGACCACGACGCGTCGAGCTTTCCTCTCTCGAACACGACCTCCTTCTTCGTGGACTGGCGGCTGAAGCGCGCCGTCCCCGTCAGCTCGTGCATGGCGATCCACGCGAGGAGCTCGGTCAGGGGAAAGGTGTGGAAGTCTCCGGCGAGGGACATCGCTCAGGGCTCGACGATCAGGGGCCGCCCGGGCGCCCGGGGAGCCGCGCCCATGCGCGCCGCCATCCGCGCCGCGGTGTCCAGGAACGCGGCGGGGCCCGCTCCCTCGCGGGCCACGTCGCCGAGGACGCCTTCGAGGGCGCGAAGCACGGCCAGGAGGTCCTTGTCCGCGGGGGCGTGGGCGATCCCCTGCTCGTCCTTCGCCTCGAAGAGGCCGCGCAGCTCGGGGACCAGACCCTGGGCGCGCAGGTCCTCGGCCGGATGCTCGTAGAGGATCCCCTTCTCCCTGGTCTCCACCGTCTTGCGCAGCGCCGCGGTCGCCTCGAGGAGGAGCTCGTCGTCGAGGGCGCGGCGCCGCCCGCGCAGCGCGGTCACCCCCACGAGGGAGAGGAAGACGAGGCGGGCCTGAGGGTCGGAGAGCCCCTCCAGGTGCGGGGCGAGCCGCCGCAGGTCCCGGGTGCGCTCGGTCTCGCGCCCCTCCCACGCGCCCGCGTGGGCCCCCAGCCAGACGCAGTCCTCGGGGCAGTCGATCTCGATCCGGCGCTTCTGCCCGCAGCAGGCGGCGCAGATGAGCTCGCCCTTCGCAGGGCAGGCTCGCTTGCCCTTGCGCTGCCGGCAGAGGGGACAGGCCGCCACCTCAGGCCCCGCTCTTCACCCGATCTTCACCATGTCGCGCAGGCCCGCGAGCAGCTCGTCCGCGGTGGTCAAGCGCAGCTCCTGCCGCGGGTGGAGGCAGCGCAGGAGGAGCTTGTCGAGCGCCTCCGGGACGCCGGTCGCGAGCGTGCTCGGCAGGGGCAGACCCGCCCCCTGGGGGTGTGCCCTGGGGTGGGTCCCCGTGAGCAGGTGATAGAGGACGGCGGCCACCGCGTAGAGGTCGCCCGCGACGTCCATGCGGCCCGCGGGGGCGCGGTAGCTCTCGGCGCGGGTGAGCGCGTGGGCGAGCCGCCCCAGCCCGAGGTCGGCCACCTTGATGACTCCCGAGGCCACCATGATGTTCGAGGGCTGGATGGAGCCGTGCACGATCCCCTTCGCATGGATCGCGGACAGGGTCTGGGCAAGGACCCGGCCGACGCCGTGCACCTGCGGGAAGGCCATGCGACGGCCCGCCTTGAGCGCCTCCGCGAAGTTCTTCCCCGGGACGAGCTCGGTCACCAGGCAGCGCTGCCCCTTCAACTCCACCATGCCGAGGACCTTCGCCAGGTTGGGATGGGACAGGCCGGCCGCGGCCTTCAGGTCCGCCACCAGGGCAGGCAGCAGGCCCGCGGCCTTGAGCAACTCGGGCGGGAGCACGCGCAGGGCGACGGCTCGCCCGTCGGCCGAGTCGAGGGCGCGGTAGACGATGCCCAGGGGGCCGCGGCCGATCTCCTCCTTGGGCTCGAAGCGCGGCCGGCCCGCCGCGGGAGCTCCCCCCGGGGCGGAAGGGGCAGGACGCGCCGCCGGGCCGGGGGGCGGCCCCGGCCGCGAGCCGCCGCCCTGGATGCGCGCCACCCGCTGGTTCACGTCGCGGAACTGCAGGTCCTCGGACTGGATCTTCTTGTAGGCGTCCAGGGCCTCGGCCCCGTGCCCCGAGGCCTCATGGGCGAGGCCGAGCCAGTAGTAGAGGTCGATGTTCGCGGCGGAGACCGGCTGGCCGCCGATCGCCTTCTGCACGCGCTCCAGGGCGAGCGCGGGCATCCTCGACTCGATGAAGAGCCGGGCCAGGAGCTCGATGGCGCTCCGGTAGTTCTCGTCGCTCGGACCCACGCGCTGGAGCAGGGCGATCGCCTTCTCGCGCTCTCCCGCCTTGGCCGCGGCCTCGCCGCTCTTGAAGGTGAGGCCGGCCTTGCCGTAGAGCTCGGTGGCTTTCCGGTCGTGGCCGGACTCCTCGTACATCTTGGCCGCGGTGTCGAACTCCCCTCCCCGCTCGTAGGAAGCGGCCGCCTTCTCCTTGAGCCCCGCCCGCACGTAGACCGAGCCCGCGGCGGCCCAGCTCTCCCCCGCCTCGTAGGCCCCCGCCGCCTCCGCCAGCATTCCGACCGACTCGAAGAGCTCGGCCGCCCGCAGGAAGTCGCGCCCCTTGACGAACCAGGCCGCGGCCTCCGCGGGCCGGTCGGACTTGAAGGCCACTTCTCCCCGCAGGTTCGCGGCCTTCACCGCGTCCCCCGCGGCCTCGTAGGCGGCGGCCGCGCTCTCGGGGTCCTCCGCGCGCATGAACATCTCGGCGGCTTTCGCGGGCTGGCCGAGCTTGGTCAGGGCTCCGCCGGCTTCCTTGAAATAGCTCCCCTTGCTGTAGGCCTGGAAGGCCCGGCCCAGATCGCCGGCCTTTTCGTAGAGCCGGCCGGCCAGGAGCGCGCTCTTGTGGTCGGCGCTCTTGGCGGTCGCGGAGTAGGTCGTGGCGTAGGTCACGTTCTCCATGAAGTGCTTCTCGTAGGCTTCCGCCGCCTTGATGAGCTCCCCCTGCTTCTCGTAGGCCTCCGCGGCGCGGAGCGGATAGCCGCCCTTTGCGTAGAGCTCGGACGCCTTGTCCCACTGGTTGGCCAGGCCGTAGAGCCGCGCCGCCTCGAGGCTGTTGCCCTTCTCCTGGAAGAGGACCGCCGCCTTTCCGGGCTTGCCGATCTCGATCAGGAGGGCCGCCGCTTTCTTGTAGTCGCCCGCCTGCAGGTAGAGCTCGGCCGACCGCTCGCCCCGGCCCAGCTTCTCGTAGGTGGCGGCGGCCGCCCAGAATTCCTGGCCCTCGACGTAGGCCTCGGCGGCCTCGGCCGGCCGGTTCGCGTCTTCCAGCATCTTGCCGGCGGCCAGCCAGTTCTCCTGCTTCTTGAGCTTCCCGATGGCCTTCTCGAGCTTGGCTTCGCCATAGCGGGGGCCGAGCACGCGGCCGAGTACATCGTCGGTGGTGACCTTGCCCCCGGGGAGGCGGAATTTCAACCGGTCGCCGAACTTCTGGTAGACGACCAGCAAGACGACCGCGCCAAGCACCCAGGGAACATAGGGATTGTTGAAGAGGAGGTCGAAAAGCAGGTCCATTTTGGGGGCCGGCACGCCCGAGCGGAGCGAGGCCGAGCTGGCGTGGCTCCACGAAGTGGAGGCGCGCAGCAACCCTCCCGCGCGGGCGTTTGCCGCGGGCGGATTATAGCAGACCCGGACGTGTAAGTTCCGGCGAGCGTTGACCTAAGAGCAGGGGCTGACCTATGCTGGTCCTGCGAGACTCGCCATGGCCAGCGGACGCGATCGTCACCCGAAACGCCCCCCCGCACCCGTGGACTCGGTGCCGGACCAGGACTATGTGACCTCCGACGAGCTCTTCGGAGAGATCGTGGACGCCCCCATGCCCAGCCCTGCGTCGGCCCCGAAGGCGGCGCGGCCGGGTCCGATCAAGGTCCGGGTGACCGACCCTCGTCCGGAGCCGGGGTCGACGCCTCACCCCGGGCCGAAGCCGCCGAACGACATCGACGTGGAGGCGCTCCTCTCACGCCTCGATCCGCTCGTGGCGCCCGGAGAGGAGAACCCCCTTCCCCCCGTGGCGGCGCGCACCGCGACCAAGTTCCAGGCCGCGGCCCCGAAGGCGGCGGCCCCGGAGGAGGGGGGCCTCGACCTGGCCGCCGTCGCCGAGAACGCGCTCGCGGAGGGCGCTCCGCCCGCTCCGCCCGCCGCGACACGCGGCAAGGGCTCCTGGCGCGACGACGCTTACGGACCCTACCGCCTGCTCGACCGCATCGCGGTGGGGGGGATGGCCGAGGTCTTCAAGGCCAAGCGCAGCGGGGTCGAGGGGTTCGAGAAGATCGTCGCCATGAAGCGCATCCTCCCCCACCTCTCGGACAACAAGGAGTTCGTGGACATGTTCGTGGACGAGGCCAAGATGGTGGCCGGCCTCACCCACCCGAGCATCGTCCAGATCTTCGACCTCGGGCGCATCGACAAGAGCTACTACATCGCCATGGAGTACGTGCATGGCCGCGACCTGCGCACGATCCTCAAGCGGGCCAAGGAGAAGGGGCTGCGCATGCCCCTCGACCTCTGCCTGCGCGTCGCGGGCCAGGTGTGCTCCGCCCTCGAATACGCCCACCGCAAGAAGGACGACCGGGGGCGGCCCATGGAGATCGTCCATCGCGACGTCTCCCCCCAGAACATCCTGATCTCCTTCGAGGGCCAGGTGAAGCTGACCGACTTCGGCATCGCCAAGGCCGCGACCAAGGCCTCGAGCACGGACCGGGGGGCGCTTCGCGGCAAGCTGCTCTACATGAGCCCCGAGCAGGCCTGGGGCAAGGCCATGGACCGGCGCTCCGACCTCTTCTCCCTCGGCATCGTGCTCTACGAGATGATCACGGACCAGAAGCCCTTCCTGGGCGGCGGCACCGAGATGAGCATCCTGGAGATGGTGCGGCAGTGCCGGGTGGAGCCCCCCCGCAAGGTGAACTCGCGGGTCCCCGGCTCCCTGGACTCGGTGGTCATGAAGGCGCTGGCCCGCGACCCCGACGAGCGCTTCCAGGACGCGGGAGAGATGCACCGCGCCCTCGACAAGGTGCTGTCCGACCGCCAGCCTCCCGCCGCCAGCGATCTCGCGCGGTTCGTGGAGGTGCTCTTCGACCGCCACGAGCGCGAGGAGGCGCTGCCGGAGGACCACCCCTCGGGCGAGCACAGCGATGGATCCGGGGAGCGCCCCGCGGGAGCGGGGGGGCAGGCGGAGTTCACGGCCGTCCCCGACCCCATGTCGGTGGACACGCTCCTGAAGCGGTTCGGCATCAAGTGACGGCGCCCCGCCGCGGGCGGGGCCGAGGAGGCAGCGAGGGATGGCGCTCTCGGAGGACCAGGTCCGGTTCTACAAGCAGACCATGGACATGACCCGCCAGCAGATCAACGATCTCAACGTCCAGATCGAGGAGGAGCTGGCCAAGGTCAAGGAGCGGCTGGCCGAGCTGCAAGCGGCCAAGAACGCGGCCAAGCAGATCTACGACGGGGCCTGCAAGATGCTCGGGGTGGAGAACGAGCTCGATACCGGCGAGAGCGAGACCAAGGCGACCGAGGAGTCGGAAGGGTGAGGGGCTAGGCAGCCGTGGCCTGGTTCCGGCGCGAGCAGACGGCGCTCACCCCGCGGGAGACGGAGAGCCGCGTCCCCGAGGGTCTCTGGGTCAAATGCACGAGCTGCAAGGAGATCCTCTACCGCAAGGACGTGGTCAAGAACCTCTCCGTCTGCCCGAAATGCGGCTTCCACTTCCGCATCTCCGCGCGCGAGCGGCTGGAGACGCTCTTCGACGGGCCCTGGCAGGAGTTCGACCAGAACCTGGTGAGCGCGGATCCCCTGGCCTTCCGCGACACCAAGGCCTACGCCGACCGGCTGAAGGACGGCCGGGCCAAGACGAACTCCCTCGACGCCCTCGTGTCCGCGGTGGGCGAGATGGACGCCCGCCCGGCGGTGGTGGCAGCCATGGAGTACGGCTTCATCGGCGGCTCGATGGGGGTGGTGGTGGGCGAGAAGGTGACCCGGGCCATCGAGAAGGCCCAGGCCTCCCGGCTTCCCCTGGTCGTGGTCTCCTGCTCCGGGGGAGCCCGCATGATGGAGGGGACGCTCTCGCTCATGCAGATGGCGAAGATCTCGGCCGCCCTCGCCCGCCTGCACGAGGCCCGGCTGCCCTTCCTGAGCGTGCTCACCGACCCCACCACCGGCGGGGTCACCGCCTCGTTCGCCATGCTGGGTGACTTGAACCTCTCGGAGCCGGGGGCCCTCATCGGCTTCGCGGGTCCGCGGGTGATCGAGCAGACGATCCGCCAGAAGCTTCCCCCGGGTTTCCAGCGCTCGGAGTTCCTGCTCGAGCACGGGATGCTCGACCTCGTGGTGGACCGCCGCGAGCTCAAGAAGACGCTCGTGCGGTGTCTCAAGTTCTTCATGGACTGATCCCGCGGCCATGCGCATCGAAGGCAGGACCTTCCTCGTGACGGGCGGGGCCTCGGGCCTGGGCGGGGCCACCGCGCGCATGCTCGCGGGCGCGGGGGGCAACGTGGTGATCCTGGACGTGAACGCGGAGGCCGGCCAGAAGCTGGCCGGAGAGCTGGGGCCCAAGGCCCACTTCGTGCGCACCGACGTGACGAGCGAGCCCGATGTGACGAAGGCGGTGGCGGCGGCGACCGAGCGCTTCTCGGGCCTGCAGGGGGCGGTCAACGCGGCCGGGATCGGCACCGCCGAGAAGGTGCTGGGCAAGAACGGCCCCCACCCCCTGGACCTCTTCGAGAAGACGATCCGCATCAACCTGGTCGGCACCTTCAACGTGATCCGCCTGGCCGCGGGGGCCATGGCCGGGGGCGCGCCCACCGAGACCGGGGAGCGCGGGGTGATCGTGAACACCGCATCCGTGGCCGCTTTCGACGGCCAGATCGGCCAGGCCGCCTACTCGGCCTCGAAAGGCGGGATCGTGGGGATGACGCTCCCCATCGCCCGCGAGCTGGCCCGGAGCGGCATCCGGGTGATGACGATCGCGCCCGGGATCTTCGACACCCCGCTCCTCGCGGGCCTGCCCGAGCCGGCCCGGGTGTCCCTCGGCCAGCAGGTGCCGTTCCCCTCGCGCCTGGGGCGGCCCGACGAGTACGCGGCCCTCGTGCGACACATCATCGAGAACGAGATGCTGAACGGCGAGGTGATCCGGCTGGACGGGGCGCTCCGGATGGCGCCGAAGTAGCCCGGTTGACCGGCCACGGTAGCCATCAGATAATCAGATCATGCGAGGGGGGAAGCGGACAAAGAGGAGGCGGGCCAGGCCCCGGGTGCAGACGGTCGCGCGGCGGACGCCGAGCCGTACCGTCCCGGCCACCCAGGCGGCCCGCCGGTTCTCGGACCTCCTGAACCGGGTTCAGTATCGTCGCGAGTCGTTCGTGGTCGAGCGAGGGGGGCTGCCGGTCTGCGAGGTCTCGCCGGTGGGGCCGACCCATTTCACCCTGGGTGATCTCGCCTCGCTCTTCAGCTCGCGCCCGGCCGTGGACGACGCATACCTGAGAGACGTCGAGACGGCGGTGCCCAGCCAGCCGCCTCTGCCCCCGTCACCTTGGGAGTCCTGATCGACGCGAGCGTCCTCGTCGCGGCCGAGCGCGGCGAGCTCGATTTCCGGGAGGCCGCCAGGGGGCGAGCCGAGGAGCCGGTCGGAATCGCCACCATCACCGCTTCCGAACTTCTGCATGGCGTGCATCGGGCCGATACCGAGGCACGGCGACATCGTCGGGAGGCGTGGGTCGAGTCTTTGCTGGCGGCCATCCCGGCTCTGCCCTTCGACCTGACCGCCGCGCGGATTCACGCCCGGCTCTGGGCCCAGCTGCTGGCCGCGGGAGTCACCGTCGGCGCTCACGACCTGCTCGTCGCTGCTACTGCCCTCTCCGCCGGGTTCTCGGTGGCTTCCCGCGACCTGCGGAGCTTCCCCCGGATCCCCGGCCTCTCGGTCGAGCACTGGTAGCCCCCAATCAGTACTGGATCCCCTGCCGAGCCGCGCGGTCGCGCAGGGCCTGCACCACCTGCTCGTCGAAACCGTCCTTCTTCGAGCCCGCCTTCGCCAGGTAGTCCTCGCGCTGCTTCTGGAGGGCGCCGATCTGCGCCTGGAGCTGGGTGCGCTTCTCCTGCTGCGTCTTCAGGTAGGCCAGGGCTTCCGCCTCGGACCGGCCGCGGAGGGCCTTGGGTGCCTCGGCCGGCCGGTCGGCCAGCTTCTTAACTTCGTTGCGCTGGGCCTCGCCGTTGAGCGACACGAGGTCGCGCTCGGCCAGCCGGTCCGCGGTCGCGTAGTACGAGGCGGCCTCGGCCGCCATCGGGGCGGGCATGGCCGCCCGGGCCTCGAGGCGCCGGCTCGTCTTCGCCTGCTCGGCAACGCTGCCCCCGGCCACCACCGTCCCCGCCAGCTCCCCGTTCAGCCGGGCCAGCTCCGCGTCCACCGGCGTGACCAGCGCGGGCATGCCACCCTGGGCGTCGATGCGCGCGTAGTGCCCGTCGCCCAGGCTCGCGATCTCCTGCCAGAAGCGGGCGGTCACGGGATCGCCCCCGCACTGCACGGTCTCGACCGCGATCCCGCGGTCGCGGGCCGCCTTCGCGTAGCGCGCGTAGTCGTGCCCGTCCTGGTAGTCGAGGTGGGGCGGCGCGTCGCCCACGAGAAAGATGATCTGCAGCGCCGGGCCATGTGACCAGGAGAGCTGCTGGACCGCGGCCCCCATGGCGGCCGAGACGTGCTCCGGGGTGTCGCCGCCCCCGCTGGCCTGGAAGGCCATGAGCCGCTCGTGGACCTCGTCCATGTCCCGCGAGAAGTCGTGGACGCGGGTGACGTACTCGTCGCCCAGGTCGCGGTAGCCGACGAGGGCGATGCGCAGGTCGGGGCGGGGCCGGCCCTCGCCGATGCGCCGCGCGATCGACCAGATCTTGCGCTTGGCCCCGTCGATCAGGCCCCCCATGCTGCCCGTCGTGTCGAGGACGAAGGCCACCTCGACCCGGGGGGCGGCGGCCCGGACGGCCGGTGTGCCCGCGGTCACACGGGCGGGCGTGCTCGCGCGCTCCGCCGGGAACGCGGGAGCGGCGGCGAGAAGCAGGACGGGGATCAAGGCATGCATGGTCGACCTCCTGGGACGTGTACACGGCAGGCCACGCTCCTATTCCCGGGTCGTTCATTCATCGACCCCCCCTCCTATCCTCCCCCACGGAGGGGGGAGGAAACGCTGCACCGCGGACGGCTCCGCTCCTGTCATCGACCCCCCCTCCTATCCTCCCCCACGGAGGGGGGAGGAAACGCTCCCCCGCGGACGGCTCCGCTCCTTCATCGCCCCCCTACCCGCGCCTTTACGGCGCTCGGCGGGCGGCGTAGGCTCGTCGGCGATGGCGGGCCGGATCGACGTCAACGCCGACCTGGGCGAGTCCTTCGGCGCCTGGACGATGGGGGGCGACGAGGAGCTGATGGGGCTCGTCTCCTCGGCCAACGTGGCCTGCGGCTTCCACGCTGGCGACCCCGTGGTAATGGACCGTACCGTGGCGCGCGCGGTCCGGGCGGGGGTGGCGTTGGGCGCCCACCCCGGCCACTTCGATCTCCGGGGCTTCGGCCGGCGGGAGATCGCGGCCAGCCCTCACGAGGTGGAGGCGGACGTGATCTACCAGGTCGGCGCCCTCGCGGCCTTCGCCCGGAGCCACGGCGCCCGCCTCGTCCACGTGAAGCCTCACGGCGCCCTCTACAACCAGGCGGCGGTGGACCAGGCCCTGGCCGGCGCCATCGCCCGCGCCACCGCGCGGGTCGACCGGGAGCTGGTGCTGGTCGGCCTCGCTTCGTCGGCCACGATGCGCCGCGCGGCGGAGGAATCCGGGCTCCGCTACGCGGCCGAAGCGTTCGCGGACCGCGCCTACGAGCCGGACGGCTCGCTGCGGCCGCGCCGGCTCCCCGGCGCGGTCATCACGGACCCGGAGCAGGCGGCCGCCCAGGCGCTGGGGATCGCCCGGGAGGGGCGCGCCGAGACGATCTGCCTGCACGGCGACAACCCGCACGCCCTCGCGATCGCCCGGGCGGTGCGCCGCGCCTTCGACGCGGCCGGCATCGAGGTGCGCTCCCTCGCTCGTTGACCGCGCCCGACGCCTTCAGTACTCGACGAAGGCGTCGTCCGGGTAGCAGTAGAGCCACCGCTCGCCCGGCTCCGCCGAGCAGGCCACCGGGTGGCCCGAGGCCCCCGCGTGCTTGCTAGCGTGGCGGTTCGGCGAGGAGTCGCAGCAGCGCGTGCCGCCGCAGGTCTGGCAGGTCCGCAGGTGTACCCACGAGCTGCCGATCTTCACGCACTCCTCACACTCGCGGCGTTTCGGCTTCTTGACGTCCTTGACGCTCTCGGTGTGGGCACAGCCTCCGTCCGCCGCCATCTCTGAGGCTCCCTCCGGCGCTTACGCCGACCCCGGACGCTCGAGCGCCGGCCGGTCCCACTGCGCGAGGGTCGCCTCCGCCTCGTAGGTCGTCTGGAGGAACTCGAGCAGCGCCGCCCGCGGATCGGGCGCGGCGCGCATGTCGTCGTAGCGGTAGATGAACTCCTTCATGTCGGGGCTGTAGAAGGCCGGGCCGGGCCCGATGCGGGCGTCGGACAGGCCCGCCGGCTCGGGCGCCGCGTAGGCGTAGAAGGCGGGGCCGTCGATGGCGCCGCCGCCCGGCCACCAGCCCGCGCTGTTGCACTCGTGGGAATAGGCCTCGCGGGTCACGGCGTCGGCGCCGGGCCGGGGCGGCGCCGGCCGGCCCGAGAAGCGGGTGACCGCGAGGTCGAAGCTCCCCCAGAAGAAGTGCACGGGGCTGCTCTTGCCGATGAAGCGGCCCCGGAACTCCCCGAGGATGGCCTCCACCCGCACGAGGATGCGCCAGAAGCGCTCGACGGCTTCCGCGTCGTAGGCACCGGTGGTGTCCCGGTCGAAGCGCACGGGGTCGGGCACCTCCACCGGCATCGGCCAGATCCGGGCCGGGATGCCCAGGCTGCGGAGGGCGGCCATGAAGCGCTCGTAGAAATCGGCGATCGGCTGGGGGGCGAGCGGGATCTCGCGACGGTCGCCGCGGTCGAGGTCGATGCGCAGCACGTGGTCGACGAAGTCGAAGGCCATGGTGCACGCGCCTCCCCCGAGGGGCATCGCCATGGTCGTCAAACCGCGCGCGTCGGCGCGGAGGGTGGCGTTCCAGAAGTGGTTGGTGCGGGGCGTGAGGGCCAGCTGGACCTTGCCCACCATCTGCGTCCAGCGGTGCAGGGTGCGGTAGGTGTCCTTCCACTCGGCCAGGGGCAGGGGCGGCCACGCGTCCCTCTCGGCGGCGGGGCTCATTCCAGCCATACTACGCTCCTCTGATGCGTCCTGGCCTTCCCCAGATACCATGCGGTCCGCAGCGCTGATGCGCGTTCTTCCCGTGGGCGACCGGGCGCTCGCGGTCGAGCTGGGCAACGCCATCGACCCGGCCCTGAACGCGCGGGTGCGAGCGCTCGCGGCCTCGCTCTCCCGCGAGCCGCTGCCCGGGCTGCTCGAGACGGTCCCGACCTACCGCTCCCTGCTCGTCCTCTACGAGCCCGCGGCCACCGGATTCGCCGCGCTGGCGAGGGGTCTGCTCGATCGCGCCGCGGAGGCGAGGGCGGCGCTGCAGACGGGCCGCCTCCACGAGATCGCGACGTGCTACGGCGGCGAGCAAGGGCCGGACCTCCCGGAGGTCGCCCGCCGGCGTGGCCTCCCCGAGAGCGAAGTCGTCGCCCTCCACGCGTCGACCGAGTACACCGCGTTCATGCTCGGCTTCCGCCCGGGGTTCCCCTACCTCGGCCTCCTGCCCGAGGCGCTGGCCCTGCCGCGGCGGGCCACGCCCCGGGTGCGCGTCCCGTCCGGTTCGGTGGCCATCGCGGGCCGGCAGACCGCCGTCTACCCGAGCCTCTCGCCGGGCGGCTGGCACTTGATCGGCCGCACCTCGCGGCGGCTGTTCGACCCCGCCGCCGAGCCACCCGTGCTCGTCGCCCCCGGCGACCGCGTGCGGTTCGTGGCCGTACGCGAGCTGCCGCCGGCCGAGACGGAAGCGCGAGAAGCTCCCCCGGCCCTCCACCCGGCGATCGAGGTGGTCGAGCCCGGGCTGCTCACGACGATCCAGGCCAGCGGCCGCACCGGCCATCGCCGCTTCGGCGTGCCCGCCGCCGGTCCGCTCGACCTCCGGGCCCACGGGATGGCGAACCGGATCGTCGGCAATCCGGCGGATGCGGCCACCCTCGAGTGCACGGTCGCGGGACCCACCCTGCGCTTCCTCCGCTCCGCCCGCTTCGCGATCACGGGCGCGGACCTGCGGGCGGTGCTGCACCGGGCGGACCTCGGGGACTGGCCGGTGCCCGAAGGCGCCGCCGTTCGTGCGCGCCCTGGCAACCTGCTCGCCTTCACGGGCCGGGGGGCGGGAGCGCGGGCCTACCTGGCCTTCGCCGGGGGTATCGACGTCCCGCTGGTGCTGGGCTCCCGAGCGACCGACGTCGGGGCGGGTTTCGGCGGGTTCGGGGGGCGTGCCCTGCGCGCCGGCGACGAGCTCGCCCTGGGTGGGTCCTCGGCTCCGGAGGGCGGGGCCGAGGCCACCGGGCACGCGCCCGCCTCGCGCGTGGTCGTGCGGGTCGTGCTCGGCCCGCAGGACGACCACTTCGATTCGAGGTCCCTCCAGCGCTTCCTCGAGCAGACCTGGCGGGTCGGCTCGACCTCGGACCGGATCGGCTGCCGGCTCGAAGGCCCTCCCCTCGCGCACCGCGGGCCGTCCGAGATCGTCTCCGACGGCCTCGTGCCAGGGGCGATCCAGGTGCCGCCCGACGGGGCCCCGATCGTGGTGATGGCGGACGGCCCCACGACCGGCGGCTACCCCAAGATCGCCACCGTGGTGAGCGCGGACCTGCCGCTCGTCGCGCAGCTCGTCCCCGGCGAGGGCGAGGTGCGGTTCACTGCGGTGAGCGTGGACGAGGCGCATGCCTGACGCCTCCGGGGGACCCCGCGGGCCCGATGCCCGCACGGTGGCCTTCGTCTATCTGGCCGGGCTCGTCCAGGGCGTGGTCATGGTGAGCTTCGCGGCGAGCAGCGCGGTGCTGCGCGGCCGCCACGGCTTCAGCGACACCGAGTACGGCTCGATCTTCCTCCCCCAGGTGGCCCTGGCCGCCCTGGGGGCGATCGGCAGCGGCGCGTTGAGCCGCCTCCTCGACCTGCGCCATGTGCTCGCCCTGAGCTTCGCCGCCATGGCGCTCTCCCAGGCCGCCCTCGCGGGGAGCCACTTCCTGGCCCCGGGCCTCGCCCTCGCCGCCATCATGCTGGGCACCGCGCTCATGGGTCTGGGGTCGGGGCTCGGGGCGGCGCCCCTCAACACCTACCCGCAGGTGTTCTACCCCCGCCGGAGGGACAGCGCGGTGGTGGCCATGCACACCGCGATGGGCGTCGGTCTGGCGGGGGGCCCGCTCTTCGTGGCCGGCGCGGTCACGGAAGGCCTCTGGCTGCTCTTCCCCCTCGTCTTCCTCGCTGCCTGCGTGGTCCTGCTCCTGGCCACGCCGCGGGCCGCGCTCCCCCCCGCGGCGCCCCTCGACGAGCCTTCCGCAACCGGCCCCTCACCCGCACGCTCGCTCCGCTTCTGGCTCTTCGCGGCCATCGCGCTGCTGTACGCGCTCACCGAGGCGGGCTACGGCAACTGGGCGGTGCTCTACCTGAGCGAGGAGAAGGGCCTCGGGGTGGCGGCCGCGAGCCTGGGCCTCGCCGCCTTCTGGATGGCCCTGTCCGCGGGCCGGGTGCTGGTCGGCCTCCTCGTCCTGCGCGTCCCCGCCCCGCGCGTCTACGTCGTGCTGCCGCTGCTCATGGCGGGCGCCTCTTTGCTCCTTCCGGGGGCCGACACCCCGGCGCGGGCGGTCTTTCTGTTCGCCCTGGCCGGCCTGGGCTGTTCCGCTTTCTATCCCTTGACCGTGGCCCTCGCCTCGCGGCACTTCCCGGGCCACGTGGCCTGGGTCAGCTCGATGATCTTCGCCGCCCTCGCCACCGGCATCGGCGCGGGCTCGTTCGTGACCGGCGCCCTGCGGGCCCGCCTTCCCCTCTCCACGATCTACCGCGTGGAGGCGCTCGCCCCGCTCCTCGCCCTGGCGCTCGCGCTCCCCGCCCTGGCCTCGCCGCCGCGCGCCGGGAGTAACATCGAAGAATAGTGATCGGGCTCACTCTCGTCGGCATCGTCCTGGCCGCGGATCCCTCGTCCGATCTCGTGGAGATCACCGCCCTCGACCCGACCGTCCGCCTCGACGTGCGCTACGCCACCGCGGACAACTTCCTCGGGAAGCCGCTCTACCGGACGGGCCGTGGGTTCCTGCAGCGGCCGGTGGCCGAGGCCCTGGTCAGGGTCCACCGAGCGCTCGCCTCGCAGGGCTACGGCCTGGTCGTGTTCGACGCCTACCGCCCCTGGTCGGTGACGAAGCTCATGTGGGAGCTGACGCCACCCGGCCAGCGGGGCTTCGTGGCCAACCCCGCCCGCGGCTCGAACCACAACCGCGGCTGCGCCGTCGACCTGACCCTCTTTGCCCTCGACACCGGCCGTGCGGTCGAGATGCCGAGCGGGTACGACGAGATGTCGCCGCGCTCCGCCTCCGCCTACGCGGGCGGGAGCGCGGAATCCCGCGCCCGGCGCGACGGCCTGCGCGCGGCCATGGAAGGCCAGGGCTTCACGGTCGAGTTCCACGAGTGGTGGCACTTCAACCACCGGAGCTGCCCCGGCTACGAGGTGTTGGACCTGCCCCTGGAATCCCTGCCTACTTCACCCGCTTCGCGGTGAACTCCTGGGACCGATCCGACCCTTCACGCTGCCGGGTGAACTGGATCTCGTCACCCGAGGCCTTCCCCTTGTAGGCGAACTTCACGTCGTTGCCCTGGACGCTCATGGCCACGTTGAACGACAGCTCGTCCCCCTTGATCTTGCCGTCGGAGAGGGCAAGATCGCCCTGCCGTCCCGACATGGTGCCCGTCAGGCGCTCGCCGTCGACCTTGAAGCTGAACGTGGTCTCGCGCGTCTCCCCTCCCCGCCCGGGAACCTGCGCGACCCACGTGCCGGTGACGTCCGCCGCCTGGGCCACCGTGGCGAAGACGGCAAGTCCCGCGACGAGCAACGACAGCCTGGCCTTCATCCCGACCTCCTCTCACAAGAACTCGTTAAGGATGTAAAGACCCGAACGAGCATGACAACCACGCACGATACCACCGCCGCGCCCGCTGGCGAACCCGGGCCAGAAGTGATACGAAGGGCGCCATGAAGGCGCTCGTGCTCAAGGCCTACGGCCAGCTCGAGGTCCAGGACGTCCCCCCTCCCGGGATCGGCCCGCGCGACGTCCTCGTCCGCGTGATGGCCTGCGGCATCTGCGGCAGCGACGTGCACGGGATGGACGGCAGCACGGGGCGGCGGATCCCCCCGATCGTCATGGGGCACGAGGCCGCGGGCCTGGTCGAGCGGGTGGGCGCCCAGGTGACCTCCTTCGCGGCCGGCGACCGCGTGACCTTCGACTCGACGATCTACAACCCCGAGAGCTTCTTCTCCCGGCGGGGCCTGGTGAACCTGTGCGACGACCGCCGGGTGCTCGGCGTCTCCTGCGAGGACTACCGCCAGGACGGCGCTTTCGCGGAGCTGGTCGCAGTACCGTCCCACATCCTCTACTCCCTGCCCCCGGGGATGACCTTCGAGCAGGCGGCCATGGTGGAGCCGGTCTCGATCGCGGTCCACGCCCGCAACCTCACGCCGATCGAGGGCGGGGACACGGCTCTCGTCTTCGGCACGGGCCTCATCGGCCTGATGATGGTCCAGGTGCTCCGGCACACCGCGGCCGCGCGCATCCTGGCGGTCGACGTCGACGACGGCCGCCTGGCCCTGGCCGCGGAGCTCGGGGCCGACCACGTGCTCAACTCGGCGGCCACCGACGTCGCGGCCGCGGTGCGGGCCCTCACCGGGGGCCGAGGGGCCGACGTCGCCTTCGAGGCGGTGGGGCTCGAGGCCACGGTGCGGGCGGCCGTGCTCGCGGTACGCAAGGGCGGGAGCGTGACCCTGATCGGAAACCTGGCCAAGGACGTCTCCCTGCCCCTGCAGGCGGTGGTCACGCGGCAGATCCGCCTCCAGGGTTCCTGCGCCTCCAGCGGCGAGTATCCCGACTGCCTGGAGCTGATCGCGTCGGGCAAGGTGAAGGTCGACCGCCTCATCTCCGCGACCGCGCCCCTGGAGGAAGGGCCCCGCTGGTTCGATCGCCTCCACCGGCGGGAGCCCGGCCTCCTGAAGGTCCTGCTCAAGCCGAACCCGTGAGCCCGCTGGACCGCGCCCGGCGGAAGGCCTACCGCCGGCTGCTCCCGCTCTGCTTCATCTGCTACGTGATCGCCTACGTCGACCGGGCGAACGTGGCCATCGCCAAGCTGACCATGACCCGCGACCTGCCCGGGTTCGACAACGCGGTCATCGGCTTCGGCGCGGGCATCTTCTTCCTCGGCTACTTCCTGCTCGAGATCCCGGGCACCCTGATCGTGGAGGCCTGGAGCGCCCGCAAGTGGATCGGCCGCATCATGATCACCTGGGGGATCACGGCCGCCCTGACCGCGGCGGTGACGACCCCCTTCCAGTTCTACCTCGTGCGCTTCCTGCTCGGGCTCGCGGAGGCCGGGTTCTTCCCCGGGGTCATCGTCTACCTCACCCACTGGTTCCCGAGCCGCGACCGCGCGCGCGCCCTCGCCTACTTCTTCGTGGCCACGCCGCTCGCCCAGGTGGTGAGCCCGAAGATCTCGAACGCGCTCCTCCGGATCGGCACCGACGAGAGAGTGGGGGGCGTCCTCGTCCACCACCCGGAGGTGCTCGGCCTCGAGGGCTGGCAGTGGGTCTACATCGCCTGGGGCCTCCCGGCGGTGGTGATGGGAGTGGTCGTGCTCTTCGCCCTCACCGATCGGCCGCACCAGGCCCGCTGGCTCACCCCGGAGGAGCGGGAGGCCCTCGCCGCCGAGCTCGAGCGCGAGAAGGCGGCCGGATCCGCGAGGCACCGGATGAAGGTCACGGAGGCTCTGCGCCACCCGAAGGTGCTCCTGCTCGCCCTCGTGTACTTCCTGGCGGTGACGGGCAGCTACGGGGTCGAGTTCTTCCTGCCCAGCATCCTGGAGCGGTGGTACGCCCTCAAGTTCGACACCATCACCTGGCTGGTCATCCTGCCCCCCCTGCTCGCCCTGGGCGGCCAGCTCTTCGTGGGGTGGAGCTCGGACCGCACGAAGGAGCGGCGGCTCCACACCGCGGTGCCCATGGCCTGCGCCGCCCTGGGCCTGCTGCTGGCCACCCAGACGCGCGGCCACCTCCCCCTGACCGTCGCCTGCTTCATGGTCGGGTTCGCGGGCTTCAAGGCCTACCTGCCCGCGTTCTGGTCGATGCCCAGCCTCTTCCTCACCGAAGCGGCCGCCGCGGGGAGCATCGGCCTCATCAACTCGGTGGGGAACCTGGGCGGCTTCCTGGGCCCCTACGTGCTCGGCACGGTGGAGGCCCTGACGGGATCCTTCGAGGGCGGCCTGTTCTTCCTCGTGGTCTGCATGACCGTTTCCGCGATCACGGTCGTGCGGCTCGGGCTGGGGTCCTCCCCCAGCCCGGCCGCTCGACCCCCGGACGACCCGGGGGTTACTGGAAGTAGCCGTTCACGTCGATGACCACGTCCACGGTGCCGGTGGAGCCGTTCGTGATGATGACGCCGCCCAGCACGTCGTTGGACAGCGCGAGGACCGCGTTGTTCGCGCGCGTCTGACCGACCAGGAAGTTCAAGGTGCTGGTGGACGAGGGCCCGGCGTCGGACGCCAGGATCTGCAGGAACCCGGCCGCGCTCGGTCCCACGACCGTGGCGTTGACCGAGATGGCAACCGCGGTGGTGGGGATCCCGCACACACCCGCCAGGTTGAAGACGCGCGCCTCCCCCGCGCCCAGCGAGGGGCCGCCCAGGGGCCCGGTGGGTAGACGAGTGTCGACGAGCCGGCAGGGCGTCACCGTGTAGAAGTTGTTCGGGCCGGCGGTCGCCTTCGCGAACTGCACGAGGATGTTCACCGTCGAGGGGGAGCTCGCCACCGTCCCATCGTTCACGATGAGCTGGAAGGTCAGGGTCGTGGTCCCGCTGACCAGGGGCGCGGTGAAGGTCGGGCTGGCCACGGTCGCGCTGCTCAAGGTGACGGCGGGGCCCGCGGTCTGCGTCCAGGCATAGGTGAGGACGTTGTCCGTGTCGGGGTCGGAGCTGCCGCTTCCGTTGAGGGTCACCGTGGCCAGCGCGTTCACGGTCTGGGGCGGCCCCGCGTTCGCGGTGGGCGGCCGGTTCACGTTCAGGACCGTGACGTTGACGAACGACGGGGCGCTGCTCTGCGTCCCGTCGTTCACCACGAGCTGGAAGCCGAGCACGGTGGACGGTGGCGTGCGCGGCACCTGGGGCACCGTGAACGTCGGCTGCATCGCGGTGGGGCTGCTCAGCGCCGCCGCGGGGCCCGCGGTCTGCGTCCACTGGAAGGTGATCGGATTGCCGTCCGGGTCGAGGCTGGCCGAGCCATCCAGAGTCACCGTCACCGGCGCGAAAGTGGGCGCGGGTCCGAACTCGTTCACCGTGAAGCCCGTGCCCGCGGCCGCGATGGGCGCGTTGTTGCAGGAGACCGGGTGGGCGACGAGCGCGTGGAACGGCGTGTTGGTGAGGCCTGTGAAGGCGATGTCGTCGATGTCCCAGCCAGCGACGCCCGTGTTGACGTCCGAGCCGATGCGGAACCGCAGGCGCACCGCCTTGCCCGCATAGGTCGTGCCCAGGTTCAGGGTGACGGTGTTGAACGCCGGGTAACCCAGGCTGGTGGAGCTGAAGGCAAGGCGGCCTTCGAGCGGGTTGTCACCTCCCAGGGCCAAGGTGCCGGTGTAGGCCGCGGCACCGGTGAGAAGCAGCCCCACGTCGGTCCAGGTGGCGCCTCCGTCGGCGGTCAGCTCGATGACGCCGCCGTCGAAGAGGGTCGGGGGAGTAGGCGGCGTATTCGCTCGGAACTCGAAGGCATAGCGATGCCGGAAGCCGACGCTGAAGGGTCCGCTGCCCACGGTGAGGAGGGGAGACAGGAAGGACACGTCCGCGGGAGCGCCCGGGTCGGGCCCGTTGTACCAGTGGTCGGTGACGGTGGCGGTGACCCGCTTCCAGGTCGTCGAGGTGTCGGATCCCGGGCCGTAGGTGGTCGTCCATTGAGTCGCCGGGCTTTCGGCGTCGTCGGTGGCCGACTGGTTGGCGAGGTCGTCGTAGTTCGCGAGGAGGTTGAAGGTCTGGGTCACCGTGCTCCCCGTCCCCAGATCGGGGATGTCGACCGTGATGTCGACGGGCGTGATGCCCGTGAGGCCGCTGGCCGCGACCTGGATGGTGGCGGTCGTGTTGCTGAAGGGGTTCGTCCCCGGCACCGTCATGGTCACCCCGGCCGGGAACGTGATGCCCGGAGTGGTGGAGCTCACGGTGACGCCGGTGGCCCCGAGGGCGGCGTTGCCGACGTTGCGGAAGCTGAAGGTCAGGGTTCCCGTCTCGCCGTTGTCGAGGACGCCGTCGCGGTTGCAGACCGGCGTCACGTCGTCCGTGAACGACATCGACGCCGCGGTGAGCGCCCCACCCGACGCGTAGCTCTCGACGACCGGGCTGTTGTCGGCCGCGAAGCGGTCCGGAGAGACCGCGAACACGCCCGCGCCACGCTTGGCGAAGGCCACCGTGAAACTGACGAAGTCGACGGGGTCGTTCAGGTAGGCCGCGGCGAGCAGGGCGTCGCGCGCCTCCAGCAGGGTCGGGTTCAGCGGCGTCGCCTTGTAGGAGGCGACGATGTAGTCCTTCATCCGATCCCGGGCCTGGTCGAAGGTGAGGCGGGGGGTCCCACCCAGAGTATCGCGGAGGAGGGACGCGTAGCACTCCCAGAGCATGGTGGCCCAGATCTCGCCGGTGTTGTGCACCTCGGAGTTGGGGCTGCCGTTCGGGTTCCGGGGCGCCACGCCCTGGGACGGAAGCATGTTCAGGTCGCTGATGTGCTGGAAGGTAAGGGGGTCCTTGGATATGGTCGTCGAGTAGGGGTAGCGACGGATGCCGAAGTAGTAGGGGTTGCTCGGGAAGCTGAACGCGGGAGTGGTGTAGCCGGCCACCGAGTAGACGCCTTCGAAGTTGGCGTTGGTTGCGACGAGGCTGTCCTCCTCCTTCACCGACATCAGCATGGCGATGAAATCGGACCAGCCCTCGCCCATGCCCCGGCCCACGTTGTTGCCCAGGCCGGTGGCGTTGCCGATCAGCCGGTTCGAGAGGTAGTGGCCCCACTCGTGGGCGACGATCTGGTTGTCGATGGTCCCGTCGAGGCTCGGTTGCAGCGGTTGCCGCGCCACGCTGCCCGTGAGGGGGTCGCTCGCGTTGAAGTGGGTGCGGAAGTCCTCGCCGTCGGCGAAGTTCAGCGAGAGGGCGCCGATGGTGATGCCGGTCTGGGGCGGCACGCCGGGGCCTATGTTCGGCGGCACCGTCTGCGTGGCGACGACGTTCGCGATGATCACGCCCAAAGCACCGGCGTTCTGCGCGTTCTTCACCTTCAGGTCGAAGTTGCAGGTCCCGCGGTCGATGAAAGCGACGCTCCTCGCCACCGCCGCGCCGATCGTGGTGCACCCGCTGTTCGGGGTCGCCCTCACGATGGGGATCACGCCGGTGTTGAACGTCTGGGCCCCAAACGAGGCCGTTCCCACGTGGGTGTTCGAGGCGGGGAGGACCGGGGTTCCGCTCTGGGTAGCCACGGAGATCTGGGCGTTGTTGTCGGCGGTGAAGAGGTACATGCGCATGCGCGGGCGTGCCCCGTCGGCCGGAGTCGACATGTTGGCGTTGTTGAGGCCGCTGAAGTCCTGGGCCTGGGCCTTGATGCTGTCGCCCTCGACGCCGCCCCGGCCGTAGTTCGAGGCCTGGGCGTTGCCGGAGATCTCGTTGAACCCGGACACGTAGAACCAGTCGTGCAGGAAGTTGACGTCGTAGAAGAGCTGGGTCACCGCCGCCTTCTGCTGGCCGACGTTGACGTTCGGCAGTTGCAAAGGGTCGTGGGTGCGCAGGAACTCGCCGGGGGCGGTCACGTCGGCGCGGAAGTCCGTACCCGGGGTGAAGCCGTCGGGGGCTCCCACGTTCGCGTAGGCGTCGACGTTGTTGCCGTTGGTCTCGGTCGCCCCCGCGGGCAGCCAGGGATCGGTGATGCCGGCCGAGCTCGACAGGGTCACGTCGCTCTGGAGGACGAACGGGAACGTCGAGCCGTCGTTGCTCGCCGAGAGAAGCGGCGTGGGCCCGTTGCCCTGGGGCCCGTCGAAGGGCGCCCTCAGCCCGCTCGCGTCGGCCCAGACCCGGTACGTGTACGGGTTGCTCGCGTCCACCGTGAGGTTGCTCCGGAAGAGGACGCGGCCGTCGGCGGCGGCGACCACGTACGCGTAGTAGTCGGAGTCGGGGCCGCCCGGCGTGCCCAGGTTCAGCTCGACGTAGTAGGCGGCGACCATCCCCGAGGCGAGGTGGAAGTAGACGGGCTTGGCGCGGATCGGCTCGATCGCGACCACGTTGCCCGCGAGCCGCGCCCCCAGGTCGAAGTAGTCGTAGCCGCCCTTCGCGGGGCCCGTGGCCGCGACGTCGTCGCCGCTCACGGTCGCGCCCGAGTAGTCGCCGACCGCGACCGCGACGGCCGCGGCGCCGGAGAGGGTGAACCGGCTCTCGCCGCCGCGGGCCAGCTCGGCCGCGCCCGAGACGTACCCGGCCAGCGCGACCGGCCGGAGGCTCCGGTCCATCAGGACCTTGAGCTCTTCGCGGAAGACCTCGACGCCGCCGATCCGCTGCCGGAACCGCGTGATGATCGAGCCGCGGCCCGTGTCGTGGATGTCGTCGACGACGGTGGAGGCCACGTCGGCCGCGTCGAGACCGTAGAGGGAAGCGAAAGCGCCCAGGGTGGAGCGCGCCGCCGCCTCGGTACCCGCTCCCGCCCGCTTGCCGGAGGCCAGGGGAACGGGCCCGTCGGTCCG
>WNFT01002135.1_pt1 | contig 21959 bp, 21 predicted proteins | sample 5400191 | NCBI WGS metagenome assembly WNFT01 (sample SAMN13153359, study PRJNA577476) | soil metagenome | isolation source: 80 cm saprolite under Madrone tree | place: USA:California | collected 2016-06-14 | reverse complement strand
CGTCACGAAATGCGTGACAAGAGCAGGAATGTCTTCCCGGCGCTCTCGGAGTGCCGGCAGCAAGATGGGAAAGACGTTCAGACGATAATACAGGTCACTGCGAAATTGCCCGCGAGCTACCATCTTCACGAGATTCCGATTCGTTGCAGCTACAAGCCGGACATCCACTTTGTGGGTGCGACCGCTTCCTAAACGCTCGAATTCCTGCCCTTGCAAGACGCGCAGCAACTTCGGTTGCAGCGCCGAGAGGATGTCGCCTACTTCGTCCAAAAACAGCGTGCCTTTATCGGCCATTTCGAAGCGCCCGCTCTTCTGCGCAATCGCACCGGTAAAAGCACCCTTCTCATGACCGAACAATTCGCTTTCCAGAAGATCCAGCGGAATGGCCGCGCAATTGAGTTTTATAAAAGCGCGCCCGCAACGCTGACTGGCGTTGTGAACGGCGTGAGCAATGAGTTCTTTTCCCGTACCGGTTTCCCCCTCGATGAGGACAGTCGAGTCTGTACGGAATGTTCGTGCGTCGCCGTATATCACTTCAATTTTGTCGATAGCGATTAGGACCGTTCCATTCCTCGGTTAGTCCCGTGAGGTCGTCCGGATGGATCACTCTTCAGCGATCGGATTCATAAAGCGATACCCAGCTTTCTGGCGGTAGTGTAGGGCATTCTACTCGCTTTTCGCTCTCGGGGGGAGGTGTTCTGCAAGACGCAGGCACACTGGCTGTCGGCAGTTGGGATAGCGGCAGACCGTAAAAGGCGTGATCAACGCAGAAAGGGATCGAGTTGACTGGACCTATTGAATGCTCGCAGGAGGTTGATTGAAGGAATTCATCTGGTCGGCTCTGGGTTCGCCTATGACGCCATATCTGCGCAACGCGGCATACGTGATGTCCTCCAATTGCCCCATGACGCCTTCCCTGGGGCTTTGGCGTCGGTCGATTGAGATTGCCTGTGCAGCCATTTTAGTTCTTCTCTTACTTTCCAACTACTCTGCTACACGGCAGAAAGGAACACATCACGATATGCAGGGTTTTTTTGCTACCGCCGAAGGCTGGCCTGCGGGTACCACATTCGTGGTAAGCCGATCTCGCCAAGCCAAATGATGGGGTGCCTGCGAGTTGTGGATGCCGATTTCGTGCTGGCCATTTGCGGAGCAGTAAACCGCGGCGAAGGTGCTCGTTGCGAGGCTTGCTTTCGTGTTGCGTTTATCATTCTGGTTGACGTCTCGACTTGGGCATGCAGATTGCTGTCACGCACGTGCGAGTGGGAACTAAGGTTGTCTAGATAGGCCCAGTTAGCGAGAGTGCTGTGCGCTTGCGATCGATTCGCTGAGCTGATCTACTCGGACTGTTTCATGGAGGCTTCGTTGGCGCGTTTCTCGAGAATTTCTCCCGCACTCAAGAGGCGCGCGGCGCAAATCGAACTGCTACTCATGGACGTGGACGGCACCATGACGGACGGCAGCGTGACGCTGCTGTCACAAACCGACGGCACCGCCCTAGAAATCAAGACATTCAACGCCCACGATGGCCAAGGGCTTACGCTTGCGCATACCGCCGGGTTGCGTACTGGCTGTATTACCGGTCGCGAAAGCGCCGCACTCATGCGCCGGGCCAACGAAATGAAGATGGAATTCATCTACATGAAACAACCGTTGAAGATGCCGGCTTATGAGGAGATCCTTCGAAAAGCAGGGATGTCGGATTCCGTGGTTGCCTACATCGGCGATGATCTTCCGGATATTCCCCTGATGCGCCGTGCCGGTCTCGCTATTGCCGTGGGCAATGCCGTCCCTGAGGTCAAACAGATCGCGCACTACACCACGAAAGCCCTCGCCGGCAACGGCGCGGTCCGTGAGGCCATCGAACTCATTCTTAGGTCCAAGGGTAGCTGGGAAGCGATGATCGACAAAGCCCGTGCGTGATCCTTGTGCTCAGGTGGTCGCCGCCTCGACGAGGCGAGATGGCGATTTCACATCGCCGTTCGACTGGCGATGATAGCCTTCCTCTGTTTGTTCTCCAGCACCCACACGCCAGATCACGCGCATCGACGCCATCAGCGGTACCGCTAGATAAATGCCGACGATTCCCCCGATCTCCGCACCGACCAGCACCGCGAAAATCGCCGCCAAAGGGTGAATCTTCAACCGATGGCCCATGATCTGCGGCGAAGCGAAATAGTCCTGAATCACTCTCCAAATGCCTAGCAATGCCGCCATCCAGATCCAATGCGAGTGACTCACAATACCGACGCTGACAATCGCAGCGAATGTGGTTATCCAGCCAACCACAGGAACGAACTCCAGCAATCCGCCCAAAACGCCTAATGCGATGGCGTGTGGAAACCGCAGCAGAAGCAGGGCCGCGGAATAGAATAGAAAGGAAAAATCGCAGAGAAGTACCTGTGCCTTAATATAGCTGGTGAGCATTATGTGCAGCTCGCTCGCTACAGCACGAATTCTCGGGCGGCGGCTCAGAGGAAAGAACAACTGGATCAGGACGTCTGCGATGTGGTCGCCGTCGCGCAAGAAAAAGATTGCCAGGATTGGAATCAGAAGCAACAAACCGAACAGTTGCGCGGCATTGGAAAGATAACGATCTACGGCCGGTATCAGGCCCTCGATGCTCTGCCTGTGCCTCGCCAGGAAAGCCCTGAATCGAAATTCTTGTTCCTGACTCCAGCCGTATTTCCCTCTGAGTTCGGTCGCGATGTCTCCCGTAGATAGGCTGTTTAGCAAAGCCGGCGTTTCATCCACAAACTTCGCGGCATTCCTAGCTAGACCCGGAGCAAATGAATACCCGAGCAGCGCAATCAGAACCACGAAGGCGAGGTACACTTCCACTACTGCGGGCCCTCTCAAATTTCTGAAAAACAAGGAATGCCGTTGCAGAAACTTGACCACGGGATCAATCAAGTAGGCAAAAAATATGGCAAACACGAAGATTAGAATGATGCGACGAGCGCTGTAGAGCGCTGCGCACACCACGGCAAAGAACAGTATCGTCAGCAGGACGTCCGCGGTGCGGCGCTCGAGGAATGCCATTTTGTGATGTCCGTGTGCGAGAAACTGCCAGGTCGTTTCCCGCACGTTCAGCGCGCGCTCACGTCAGCCGAGTGCGCACGGAGCGTGTTTACAATCGCATTGAATTTCTGTCTCTTGCACGTCAGCGGCGTCGGAGCAATAGTCACTGCAGTACGTTTCCGCACTTGCCACCACACATCTGCACTCCGGGTAGGCGCACTTACGTTGACCCTGAGCATTCACGGTTCACCCCTGTCCGGCTGAAACTGGACACAAGGCTAAATGCAAGACAAAGGCCAACTCTGGCCAGAGAACAATGCCAGCAACAGTTGTCGCGTCGAATGGCAGTGCTAACCTTGAACAGCCTCAACCAAACCTGAGACTTTCTAACTGGAACAGCCGCGACACAGAATTCGGCCGTTGCCGGTTGGCGTGACGAACCTTTGTCATAAGACAAATCCCCCGCCAAAGAAATCAGATGGGTTCAAGCCGTTGAATAGAGAAAACCGTTCGATTTTGAGAATTCGGTCTGGCATCGCGAATGCAATATGAGAGTGCTTTGACCGTGGCACCGCACACCTCGTAGACTTACCCTCGCCGCAAATCGAGAGGAGATGGAAAATGGCTCCACAAGCAGCGAGCTCTATTGCAACCGAGACCGTGAAGCCGGCGCTTGCTCCCGCCCGAACGGCTGAACCTGAGCACGTTCCAGCGCAAGCCAAACCGAATTGGCAGAAATATGGAACCCCGCTGCTGGTGGTGCTGCTGGCCGCTACGGTCGTATTCACGATCACCCGGAACTGGAATTCCTGGGAGGGTGGCCGAATCGAACAGGTCACAGACGATGCTTACGTCCGGGGCGATCTTACGCCGTTGAGCACAAAGGTCGCCGGCGTCGTTCGCGATGTGAAGGTCTCTGACTTCCAATCGGTACGCAAGGGAGATCTCCTAGTTCAGCTCGACGATGACGATTACCGCGCGCAAGTAGCGCAGGCGAGTGCGGCGGTGGAGGCTGCAAAAGCTGCAATCGAGAACAACCGACGCCAGAAACAACTGCAACAAGCCAAAGTCGATCGGGCGGTGGCAGGCGTGACGCAGGCGCAAGCCGAAATTTCCGCGGCGCAAGCGGGAATTGGGGCTGCCCAAGCCGACCTGGATCGCACTGTTCCCGAACGTCGCCGGCAAGAAAGCCTCATGGAGACCAACTCCACGACCCGGCAGAAGGTTGAGCAAGTGGTGTCTGAAGAAGAACGGTCACGCGCACAACTGGTCAGCCGTCAAGCCTCACTGGAGCAAGCCAAGGCAATGCTCTCCAGTAGTCAATCGGCAGTCGATGCCGAACGCCGCGGGCTCGACGTTCTGAATTCGCAGGAAGTCCAGCTGATCGCCGACCTGCGTGGCAAGCAGGCTGCGCTGACCGTCTCGCAAGTGAACCTCGGCTACACCAAGATTGAAGCGCCCGATGACGGGACCGTGGGTGAAAGGCAGGTTCGACCCGGACAGTTTGTGTCCCCCGGAACACAAGCGATTTCCTTTGTCAGCAAGATCAAGTGGGTTCAGGCAAATTATCGCGAGACGCAGCTCACGAACGTGAAAGTCGGCGACCCGGCCGAGATCCGCATCGACGCGTATCCGGGGAAGCTCTTCCACGGCAAAGTCATCGAGATCGCCCCTGCCAGCGGTTCGCAATTCGCGCTGTTGCCGCCGGACAATGCTACCGGCAATTACACGAAAGTCGTGCAAAGAGTCCCCGTGAAGATCGCATTCGACGATCCGGGCATCGCCACCACCTTGCGTCCGGGTCTCTCCGTAATCGCTACCGTACGCACAAGACACTGATTGGAATCAACGATGGCTGCATCGACGATCGCTGTACCTCGGCCGACGCCGATACAAATTGCGCAAGCCACCGCGGGGGCGATACCCGCTGATCTCTCGAAAAGTCCCCTGCTCGGGATCCTGGGCGTCATTATGGGCGCGGGCATTGTTACGCTCACAGGGCGCATGATCACCCTCGGCCTAGCCGATCTGAAGGGCCACGTCGGCATCGGTCTCGACGACGGCGCGTGGATCAGCACCGCCTACAACATGGCGCTGGTGTTCATCGGGCCCTTTACCGTGTACCTGGGCGGTTTAATGGGACCGCGGCGAATTCTATTCTTTACCGCCACCTCGTTCACGTTCCTCTGCCTGTTCATACCCTTCATTCACAGTTACAGCCTGCTCCTTACCGCACTCGTTCTCGCCGGGCTAACTTCCGGCACCTTCTACCCGCTCACGCTCACGTTCGCGCTGCGGAACATTCCTTCTCGCTTCCTTCCCTTCACGATTGCCCTCTACGCGACGTTTGTCGATGGAGCCGTGAACATCGCTCCATCCCTTTATGGATGGTACAGAGAGCATCTTTCCTGGCACTGGATGTTCTGGAATTCGGCGTGGATTACGCCGTTGATGATGCTCTGTATCTATTACGGGATACCGGCGGCTCCGGCCAGAAAGAAATCCGCCGCGGCACCGAGCTTTGCGGGTTTTCTCTATGCCAGCGCAGGATTCGCGATGTTGTACGCTGCGCTCGATCAGGGTGAAAGGCTCGATTGGTGGCGCTCCGGAGTGTTCACCGCGGTGTTCGCTGGCGGCTCATTCTTTCTGCTGTGTGCTCTCGTACGGCGCCTGCGCAGCCCCAATCCTCTGGTCGACATGCCCTATCTACGGCAGTGGAACACGGTGTTGCTTGGCGTTGGACTTTTCTTGTTTCGCTTTTGTCTGGTGACAACCATCATTCTGGTCCCGCAGTCGCTGGCCATTCATGGGTTCGAACCCGATCAGATCGGGCCCGCCGTGATCTGGAGCGCCGCCCCCCTGCTTCTCCTGGCATTTGTCGCCGGAGTCCTGCTGCTATCGAAATTGGATTCACGCCTGCTCATGGCTTCAGGCTTTGCGTGCATGGCTCTTGCCTCCTGCCTGAACGCGGATATCACCAGCGCGTGGTCGGCAGCGAACTATTACCGTACCGAATTGCTCATGGGCATTGGACAGTCGTTTGCCTTTATCGGGTTGGTGTCAACGATTGTCCTGCAAGGGATTTTCTCGGGGGGACTAGCGAAACCGCAGTGGATTATGACCTTCTCTGCATTTTTTCACACCATACGGCTGTTTGGCGGAAATCTTGGCGCGGTGTACATGGGCCATTTCATCACGCAGCGAGAAAAGCTGCACTCGAATCTCCTCGGCCTGCATGTGCAGAGCGGGAACTGGATTACGGATGCTAACATCCGCCAGCTGACGGCGGGATTGTTTGCCAAATCTTCCGGCCTCGCTGCAGCAACCGGCCGGGCGGTCGGAGTCATCGGCGGCCGCCTGCGCCTCGAGGCCTACACACTCAGCCTTATTGATGGATTCTACCTGGTGGCTTGGGCTTGCGTCGTTGCGCTGCTGCTTGTTGCCCTGCTTCGCAAGTCACCTCTTAACTACGGCGACCTCAGCGCCGTTCAGCAACAACTGGCCACGCGTCAGGAAGCAAAATCATGAACGCGCGCATCAGGCATTCGCTCGCTGTTCGAAGGGCCACTCTGATCTATGGTGACTTAAATGCTGTTCGTCGAGGAACGCCAGCTATACATGAAGTACGCCTGGAGAAACGTTTTATGGAGAAGAGAAATTACGCGATCGGTCGATGGGCGATTGTAGTGGCCTGTGCCTTGGGCTTGGTGTCTGTGGCAGTCGGGCAAGAACGCAAACTGACCCTCCAAGAGGCAATCGATCTCGCTACGCGCTCGAATCATACTCTGAAAGCGGCATCTTATGCCGTCGCGGCAGATCAGGAAAAAGAACGGATCGCAAAATCCAGTTACTTTCCCGCCATCACCAACGACTCCAATTTTCTGCACATTACCGATCTGCAACGGGTCGAAGTGCCTGCCGGCGCCTTCGGCCCAGCCATTCCGTCCTCGAACATTTTTCTTACCCAGGGAACGCAGACGTTTGAATCCAGTGGCACCATGATTGCCCAGCCGATAACCCAGCTCATTAAGATCCACCAGTCCAATAAAATTGCGGCCGCCGATGTGAACCTCTCCCAAGCCGCATTCACCAAGGCATCGACTGATGTAGTTTTCCGCGTACACGAGCTCTACTATCGTGTACTCACCAGCCAACTACAGAAGGAAGCAGTCGAACTGCAGATCACGTCTGGAAGCGAGAATTTGAACGAAAACACCGAGCAGGTCAAAAACGGCAGTTTGCTTGAAGTAGCGCGGGTTGAAAGCAGAGCGAGCCTGCTCGAGGCCCAGCAGGCGCTGCTGACCACGGACATGCAGATTGCCGATCTTACCTTTCAGTTGAACGATGTGCTAGGACTGCCGCTGAATACCAAGCTTATTCTCGACCCTAATGTCGATGTGGCGCTCGATTTGCCGCCACGCGAGCAGTCGCTTAGAACGGCGCTGAATGACAATCCGGAAATCAAAGAAGCAGCGCAGGCACTCGCCAAGGCACGGGCTGCGCACTCTGCAGCGAAGGCGGAATACATACCCGATGTCACTGCCTTCGCCCGGCACAGCTACCAAAATGGAGTGCCCTTTGTGGATCGGAATTTCGGTACGTTCGGCATCCATTTGAGCTATGACATCTTCGATGCCGGCAAACGCAGGGCGCTCGTGCGAGAACGCCGCGATGAAGTATCAGAGGCGGAAGAGAACCTAAAGCGCGTGAAGGACGAAGTCGAGGTACGCGTCAACACAATCTATAACCGGCTGGATGTAGCGCGTGCCATGGTGGAAGTCAGGCAAGAGTATCTGGCCGCACGGCAAGAAAACGCCCGTCTCTCCGAAGATCAGTTCAAACAGGGCATCACACTGGCGTCCCAGCGCGATGCATCGCGGGCCCAGGCCATGAAGGCACGGGCCGGATTACTGGATGCAAGCCTGGCATACCTGTTGGCGCGAGACGATCTGAGCCGGGTTTTGGGAGGTACGACTCCATAGTCGTGGCATGAAACAAATGACTGAGACAACGCAAAAGGCGCATTGGGGAATGGTCCTCGGTCGTGCTGCAATAGTTGTTCTCCTCGCTGGAATACCCTTCGCAGCGGGATTGTGCGCTACGAATCCGGGCGGTGACAATGCAGTGCCCAATATCTTTCAGCCGCAATCCACACCGGCGGACTCGATCAAGCAGCTATCAGATTTCGTCCTCGCTATCACCGGCATGATTTTTGTCGTGGTCTTCAGTTTACTGATCTATGCCGTCATCAAGTTCCGCCAAAGGGCGGGCACTGCTGACCGCGAACCGGCCCAGGTGTACGGGAGTACACAGATTGAACTGGCCTGGACCATCATTCCAATCTTGATCGTGGTCGTGTTGTTTTTGGCTACCGCGCGGGTCATCCACGCGGTCCAAGATGCCCCAAAACCTGCTACAGCCATAGAGATCACCGCCATCGGACACCAGTACTGGTGGGAGTTCCGCTATCCAGGGCTCGGAATCGTCACTGCGAACGAGCTGCACATTCCGGTGAGCGATCCGGCCCTTCCTACGCCCACATTTTTAAAGTTGCTCTCCGCCGACACTGATCATAGTTTCTGGATCCCACAACTCGCGGGTAAGACTGACCTGATTCCGAACCACCCGAACAGCATGTGGATGGACCCGCATCGCACGGGTATCTTTCTCGGGCAGTGCGCCCAATATTGCGGGACGCAGCACGCCAAGATGCTTCTGCGCGTGTCGGTGGACAGCCCTAAAGATTTTGGCGCGTGGGTTCGCGCACAGCAGAAGCCCGCGATTCAGGACGAAAAGGTGATCGCTGGCCGGCGTGTTTTCGAAACGACTGCCTGCATCAACTGTCATGCGGTCGGCGGCAGCGCGGCAAACGGACGCTTCGGCCCGGATCTGACGCACTTGATGAGCCGTGAAACTATCGCGTCCGGTGCGGCCGAGAACACAAAAGAAAACCTGCGCCTGTGGATCCAGAAGCCGGACGCGATTAAGCCTGGCTCGTTAATGCCTGCCATGCAATTGAACGATGAAGACCTGGATGCACTCGTGAATTACTTGGAGACACTTCAGTAGTCGACGGATTTGGGAGAGAGCAGCTATGTCATCGGATGCGATGGCAATTCGAAACGTCGAGGTTGAGAGCCTTCCGTTGGTTGAGACCCTCCACGGATGGCTGACCACGGTTGATCACAAGCGGCTGGGCATTCTCTATATCGCCTACGCTTTGTTGTTCCTCGTCATCGCCGGGATCGAAGCGCTCATTATTCGCATCCAGTTGATGCATTCGCATAACGATTTTGTCTCTCCGCAAGTGTTCAATCGCATGTTCACCATGCACGGCACAACCATGATCTTTTTCGTGGCCATGCCCATCCTGTTCGGATTTGGGAACTACCTCGTCCCATTGATGATTGGCGCGCGCGACATGGCTTTCCCGCGGCTGAATGCCTTCAGCTTCTGGCTGTCGGCGTTTGGCGGCTTTCTGCTCTATTTCAGTTTCCTTGGAGGAAGCGGACTCTATGGGGCGGGAAATGCACCTGACGTTGGATGGTGGTCGTACGCACCTTTAACAGCGCGCGCGTTTTCACCGGGTCATAGCTCAGACTATTGGACGCTTTCGCTGCTGGTGTCGGGATTTGGCAGCATCGGAACCGCGATCAACATTCTCGCGACGATTCTTTGCCTGCGATGCCCGGGCATGAAGCTTAACCGCATGCCCCTGCTGGTGTGGCTGAATCTCGTGATGGCCGGAATGGTTCTGATTGCCATTACCCCGCTCTCCGCAGCCCAGATTATGCTGCTGATCGACCGGTATTTGGGAGGGCATTTCTTCGACGCGCAGGCCGGTGGCTCAGCTGTGCTCTGGATGCACTTCTTTTGGATATTTGGCCACCCTGAAGTGTACGTGCTGATCATTCCGTGCTTCGCCTTCATGTCGGAAATCATTCCGGTTTTTTCGCGCAAACCGATCTTCGGGTATCCGGTTATGGTGGCGGCCACGGTTTGCATCGGCTTTGTGAGCCTGAGCGTCTGGGCGCACCACATGTTCACAGTCGGAATGAACTCCTATGCCAATAGCTTCTTCACGATTACAACAATGGCTGTCGGTGTTCCTACCGGGATCAAGATTTTCAACTGGATCGGCACCATGTGGGGCGGGCGGATTCAGTTCAAAACTCCGATGCTGTTCAGCATCGGATTTCTATTCCAATTCCTCATTGCAGGCTTGACGGGAATCATGATGGCCGCTGCGCCCTTCGATTGGCAGCTTAGCCTTTCCTACTTTGTTGTGGCGCACTTTCACTATGTGATTGTGGGCGGAATTTTGTTTGCTCTCTTTGCCGCGTTTTATTACTGGTACCCGAAGATGACTGGCCGGATGTTGAGTGAACGCCTCGGTAAGTGGCACTTCTGGCTTTTCCTGATCGGATTTCACCTGACGTTTACTGTCATGCATATTCCGGGATTGCTCGGGATGCCGCGCCGAATCTATACATATGAGCCCGGCCGCGGTTGGGACACCCTGAATCTGATCATCACGATCGGCGCGTTCATTCAGGCCGTGGCCATCCTGGTGTTTGTGGCGAACCTCGTTATTTCTTATTTCAAAGGCGACAAGGCGGGCAACGATCCGTGGGATGCCTGGACGCTTGAGTGGTCCACAAGCTCGCCGCCGCCGGCCTACAACTTTGCAACCGTACCGGTGGTTGCGAGCCGCCGGCCGTTGTGGGACCAGAAGCATCCCGAAGATCCGGACAGCCGCTATGACTAAAGGGGGAGAGTAATGAGCGCAATCACGACTCTGTTCCCTGGAACACCTGGAGCCTGGAGTCTTCCACATCGCGGTAAGGTCGCCATGGCTTCTCTCATCATTGCCGAGTCGGCGATTTTCACGATTTTCGTCGTTGCCTATCTCTTCTACGTCGGGAAGAGCCTGACCGGACCGACTCCGCGCGAAGTGCTCGAGACACCCATCTTCTTCACGATTTGCCTGCTGTCAAGCAGTCTCACTATTCACTTCGCGGGAAAATTTCTGGAACGTGATAAGCGAGGCGCATTCCTAGCCTTGTGGTCGTTCACAATCGTTCTAGGCGCCCTCTTTTTGTTCGGCACAGGCCGTGAATGGCACCGGCTGATCTACGAACACGGGCTGACAATCTCCACGAACCTCTTTGGAACGACTTACTACTCGCTGGTCGGCTTGCACGCCTTTCACGTCACTGCCGGTATGGTCATGCTGTGCATCGTGCTTATCTTCGGTTTGGCTGGGCGTGTCGGTGTGGAACAGTCCGCTCGTGTCGAAGTGCTTTCTATGTATTGGCATTTTGTGGATGTCGTGTGGGTGGTCGTTTTTACCGTAGTCTACGTTCTTGGACGCTGAGGAAAAAATGGCAACGCAACTATCCGCGGAACAGATGGGCCAAAACCCTCGGACGCCGCGCGAGATCGACGTTCCCGCACCGACAGCGTGGCCATTTGTTTTGGCTTTTGGGTGTACCTTAATGTTCGCGGGCCTCCTCACGAGTGTGTCGGTCACCCTCCTCGGTGCCGTGCTTGCTGTGGCGGGTTGCATCGGTTGGTTCTGGGAAGTCTTCCCTCACGAGCATGAAGTAACTGTGCCGCTGGTTCCGGAGGACCTTCGCTTAGCCACCGAGCGCCGCGTGGTCGAACGGCTTCCGGTTGCGGCAGAGCAGTTGCGCGCCTGGCTTCCTGTCCACACGTACCCAGTATCGGCTGGCGTGAAGGGCGGATTCGCGGGAAGCGTAGCGATGGCCGTGCTGGCCTGTGCCTACGGCGTGTTGAGGGTCGGAAGCATCTGGTATCCCATCAATCTTCTTGCCGCGGCAGTGTACGCGCAATCGCTGAAACTCGAATCCGCACGGCTGTATTCGTTCCATGCGGACAGCTTTTTTATTGCCTTGGGTCTACACGGGCTGGTGTCCACGCTTGTGGGATTGCTTTATGGCGCGATGCTTCCCATGTTCCCTCGGCGGCCCATCGTACTCGGAGGATTGATCGCCCCAGTGTTATGGTCGGGACTGCTTTACACGATGCTGGGCCTGCTGAATCCCTTGCTCGCGAGCCACATTGACTGGCTCTGGTTTATGGCTTCGCAAGTGGCCTTCGGCGTTGTCGCAGGCCTTGTTGTCGTACGCCAGTCGCGGATGCCAACACGCGAGAATCTGTCCTTCGCCTTGCGCGCAGGAGTTGAAGCTCCAGGGATAATTCCACCACGTGGAAGCGGAGAGAAACGCCCGTGAACCGATTTCGACATCTATGTGCAGCCGCGGCGCTGGGCCCGATGCTGCTACTCTCGGGTTGCAGTGCTCCGCCCGGCCAGCCACGCAAAGCTTTGGAGACTCTGTCGCCGAATGAGGTCGTGGAATTTGGGACTCTATACTCAGAAAATTGTGCGGGTTGCCACGGCGCGGAAGGACGAGGAGGAGCGGCCATCGCGCTTGCCGATCCGGTTTATCTGGGCCTCGCGGATGAAACCGCGATGCGCAAGGTCATCGCCAACGGCGTACGCGGAACCTCAATGCCAGCCTTCGCGCAAAGCGCTGGTGGGATGCTGACCGACAAGCAGATCGATGTGATCACGAGCAAGATCCGGGCGCGCTGGGGTCGGCCGGGAATTCTCGATGGAGCCAATCCGCCTGCCTACGCCTCGAAGTCCACCGGCAACACTCGGCAGGGCGAAGTCGTTTATGGAACTTACTGCGCATCGTGCCACGGTTCCCAAGGCCAAGGCGGACCAAAGGGCAGCGCCATCACCAATGATTCTTTTCTGGCGCTGGTCAGCGATCAGGGGCTGCGCACGATTGTCATCACGGGCCGTCCTGAATTGGGTGCGCCGGATTGGCGCGGAAATCTTCCTGGCAAGCCAATGTCGGACCAGGAAATCACCGACGTAGTTGCCTGGCTCGCCTCGCGCCGGGTGCAAAATCCCGGGCAGCCTTATTCCGTCGCGAATGAGCAGCATTAGGAGTTTGACGATGTCAACATCTACTTCCACTTCCGCAAAGCTGGCCAAGAAGGACAACGACGTGCCACCGTCCAACGAAACCACACTTTCTCGCCGTGGGTTCTTCACAAAGATGGGAATTCTGTTCAACGGCTTGGTGGCAACCGCACTGGCAGTGCCGATCGTTCAGTTTCTTCTCTCCTCGATTACGCGCGGGCGCAATGCCTACCTCGCCTGGGTGCCACTCGGCCCGGTCAGCGCCTTTCCCGAAGGCGAGACGCGGCTGGCTACCTTCCGGAATCCGTATGTCATGCCGACCGATGGCAAGACAGTGGACACAGCCTGCTGGGTGCGACGTGTCACAGGCGATCAGTTCCAGGTTTTTGCCATCAACTGCGCGCACTTGGGCTGTCCTGTCCGCTGGTTTCCGCAATCCGGTCTGTTCATGTGCCCGTGCCACGGCGGAGCGTACTACCGGGACGGCTCACGCGCCTCGGGACCGCCGGAGCGGGGACTGTTCGAGTACCCGAACAAAGTTGAGAACGGCCTGATCACCATTCAAGCTGGTGAACTACCTACACCGGGTGCTGTTGCAGCTCTCACCGGAGAAAAGCCGCCATGCGTATCATGATTGGCAAAATCGGGCAATGGTTCGACCGCCGCTTGCAGCTGGCGGCGCCCATTCGCGAAGCTGTCGAACATCCCGTGCCGCGAAACACGGCGAGCTGGTGGTACGTGTTTGGCAGCGCCGCACTCACCGTGTTCCTTCTTCAGCTCGTAACCGGAATTCTGCTCGCCCTCATTTACGTGCCCTCCGCAAGCGAAGCATGGAGCAGCTTGCAGTCTCTGAACCACGATGTAACTCTCGGATGGTTCATTCGCGCCATGCATGGATGGGGCTCGAATTTCATGGTGGCGATTGTTCTGATCCACATGGTCCAGGTCTTTCTGTTCGGGGCGTACAAGTTTCCCCGGGAACTCACCTGGATCATCGGCGTCTTTCTATTGCTGATGACTCTGGGCATGGCCTTCAGCGGCCAGGTGCTGCGTTTCGATCAAGACGCCTATTGGGGGCTGGGGATCGGCGCGTCAATCGCGAGCCGCGTTCCCATTCTCGGTCCCGCAATTGTGAAATTGATGCTGGGTGGTCCGATCATCGCCGGTGCAACGCTGTCGAGGTTCTTCGCCCTGCATGTCTTCGTGATTCCGGGATTGCTGATCGCTTTCGTGGGCCTTCATGTCTTGATGGTGCTCAAGCTGGGAATCAACGAATGGCCGATGCCGGGACGCATTGTGAAACGAGCGACCTATGAGAGTGAATACCATGCACTGACGAAGAAGGATGGCGCACCATTCTTTCCTTACGCGGTGTGGAAAGATTTGTTCTTTGCCGCGTTCGTCATCCTTGCCGTCGCCGCGTGCGCGCTTTACTTCGGTCCTTTTGGGCCGACTGGCCAACCCGATCCGACGATTATCCAGACTGTTCCCAAGCCGGACTACTTTTTCCTCTGGCTCTATGCCTTGCTCTCGCTGCTTCCGCCGTCGCTTGAGACGCCGGCGCTTCTGATCGGACCGGTCGTGGTCATTCTAGGGTTGCTGCTGCTTCCATTTCTCTCCGGCGAAGGAGAGAAGAGCTGGCGCCGGAGACCGATTGCAGTTTTGACCGTGCTGTTGATCGCGATCATGCTCGGGACCTTTACGCATCTCGCTGGGTTCACACCCTGGAGTCCGCACATGAACGCGTGGAGCGGTGATCCCGTGCCGGCGCGATTTATTCACGGCACAACCGCGCTTGAACGCCAAGGTGCGCTGGTGTTTCAGGTCAAGCAGTGCCGCAACTGCCATTCCCTTGGAGACGTCGGCGGGCAAAGAGGGCCGACTCTGGACAGCGTTGCGGTACGGCTAACGCAGGACCAGCTCATCCGCCAGGTGATTCAAGGCGGCGGCAACATGCCAGCCTACGGAAAGAATCTGAGTCCGGCGGAGACCACGGCGCTTGTGGCATTTCTTGAGACCCTGCATCCGGTGGGGCAACGTCCTGCCCGTGATGCTTCACGGGATGTCGTTGCCGGGAACGAGAAACGGCCCGGCGGGCAGCAATAATAAGGAGAACGATCCATGCCCCACCTCCATCACGGCGCAATGGAATCGCTCCAGTCTGTGATTTTGCTGGATGTAATCTTCGCGGTCGTCGCGTTGGTCTATCTGCGGGGATGGCTTCGTCTTCGTCCCACTTCACGAAACCTCATCGCGGCCAGGCGCGCTAGCAGTTTCTTCATCGGAATGTTTCTAATCTGGGTCGCGCTGGCTTCCCCCCTCGCCGGGTTCGATCACCAGTTGTTAACCGCCCACATGGCTGAACACCTGCTGCTGATGACTCTTGCGCCTCCCCTTATGTGGCTAGGCGCGCCCATCATTGTGTTGCGCAATGGCTTGCCACAGCAATTCATACACGCAATCATCGAACCAGCGTTGCGGTTGCCGGCGGTACAACGGGTCGGAAGATCGATCGGGCAACCAGCGTTTTGCTGGCTGGCCGCAGCTGCGGCGCTCGTCGTATGGCACATTCCAGGGATATTTACAGTTGGGCTGCAATCAGGAGCGTGGCACATGATCGAGCACGCATCCTTCCTTGTAGCCGGGCTTCTCTTCTGGTGGCCCGTCGTTCAGCCTTGGCCGAGTGTCTTGAGGTGGCCGGAAATGTCGGTAATCTTGTATCTCTTTCTCGCCACACTGCCCTGCGACATCCTTTCCGGATTTCTAGTGTTTTGCGACCGGGTGGTTTACACCGCCTATTTATCATCATCGCAGCCGTTCGGACTTTCTGCTCTCGAAGATCAGCAGTGCGCGGGTGCGCTGATGTGGACCTTCGTAACAGTTGTCTACGTCGTGGCCGGGGCGATTCTCACGACGCACTTGCTCTCGCCGCGGAGTTCGTTTGGGAAAGAGTTGGTGCAATCGGAATGGCCAGGCAGTGCGGCGACGCAAAGTATTCCGCACAGCCTGGAATCTCTCTGAGCAATGGCCACTGAACCCATTCTCGCGGCCTTCGATGTTCCAGTCGTGCAGCGCCGCCGCTTTGCGGATTCCACAGTCCTCTCCAACTACTGGGCTCTGACCAAGCCCGAAGTCAATTTCCTGATTGTGGTCACAACTTTTGCCGGCTTCTACTTGGGTTGTACAGCTCAATGGCGAGATTTTCCGTTCTGGCTATCGATCAATGCTGTATTGGGGACATTGCTGGTTGCCAGCGGCACCGGCACCCTGAATCAATATATCGAGCGGCGCTTCGATGCCCAAATGCGCAGGACGGCCCGGCGGCCGCTTGCTGCCGGGCGGCTCAAGTCATCCGCAGTCCTATGGTTCGGTATTGTCTTGTCGGTCGTCGGCAGCGTTTACCTTGCGGTAGCCGTCAATTTGTTATCAAGCGTGCTTGCGATCGCCACGTTATTGTCGTACCTGTTTTTCTACACTCCGCTGAAAAGAAAAACACCGCTGTGCACTCTGGTCGGGGCGTTTCCGGGCGCCATGCCTCCTCTGATTGGCTGGGCCGCAGCATCCGATAAGCTCAACTTTGAGGCATGGACACTCTACGCGGTGCTTTTCCTCTGGCAGTTCCCGCACTTCATGGCAATCGCCTGGATGTACCGCGAGGATTATGACCGAGCCGGGTACCTGGTGCTGCCTGATAATGGCAGAGCAAGACGGGTCGGCCAAGCACGTTCTACTGCATCGGAGCCCTGCTCCTGAGCCTTGGGTTTCTCTACTACGGAGCGCAGTTCGTGCTTCTCAGATCCAACTCGGCGGCACGACGCCTGCTTGCGTCATCCATCATTTATCTTCCGTTGCTATTTGTGCTGATGTTCCTTCCCAGGGGCTAGCGGGTCACCAGTACGATGTTTAAGAATCCTGGCATGAAAAAAGGGCAACTCGGTGAGTGGTTTATCGCCAAGGCTAACCCTCCGTCTGTAACTTATGCCGCTCAAACCGCGCTGGCGGTAGTTGCGTCCTACTTGATCGCCTATTTGTTCCGCTTACCGGAAGCATACTGGGCGCCCATGGCGACCCTAATCGTCATGCAGTCAACCCTGAGCGCTGCATTGCCCATTTCCGTGCAATATGTCGCGGGAACTGCCGTCGGAGCGGCTGTTGGTGCGGTGACGGATATCTATTTCCCCGGAAGCGTCTGGGCGTTTGGCGGAGCCGTCTTTATTATTGGATCCCTTTGCGTCGTGCTGGGGGTCGAGAGGAGCGCTTACCGATATGCGAGCATCACCCTCGCGATTGTGATGCTCGTGCCACGATCTACCAGCGCTCGGTTAGTGGCACTTCACCGATTCTTCGAAGTTTCGATCGGCATCGCGGTAGGCCTTGCATTCTTCGCCCTCTGGTCGAGAATCGATCTGGGCGTTTCCTCCAAGGCAAATCATGACCGAAGTTCAAATGAACCGACCAGCTCAGAGGACATCATCGGTAGCGCTCCAAAATCCTGAATTGCGTATCGTGCGCGAGACGATCCATGTTAAGGGAGGATTGTCAGAGCAGCAGGTGGCGATTGGAGTCTGTTTCATGCTCTCTTTTCATAGCTGAATAATGCCACCTGCTCAGCAAGCAGACTGCCGTCGAGCTGGGTACCAGTGAAATCACAATCCGTGTTCACCGTGGCAGATCATGCGGAAAATGCAAGCGCACTCGCTGGCAGAATTGGTCAGGATGGCAGACAGGCTCGGGATTCGGTAATGCCTGGCGGCTTAGCACAACTTCAGACGAGTTTATGTTGTCCCGGCCGATCCTTTCGATCTTACGAATGTTGGGGTTTAGCGGTTGGACTCACGTTCTTGATGAACTGGGGAAATGATAATTTCCCGACGTCCGAACAACCGTGCGTCGAGAGACAAAGCGCCAGCGCCTAGGCAAATGACAGCGACGGCGATCACCGCCGACAACACGGCGGTCATTGGTGTCGCAAGCGGGCCGACGCTGGATTTCGGGAACAAGGAAAAAACGCTGCTTACACCGATCATCGCCGCCACAAAGCCAACAGGCCGAGTCAGAAACCCAATCATGAGCAAAAAGCCAACTGCGATCATCACAGAAACCATAGCCAACATCAAAACTCCCAAGTCACGCTTATCGCCGAAGTAGGCAACGCCCTGAGTAATGAGGATGACTCCGCCTGCCGCCCGTAAAAGCAGCAGACCTGCACCGGGCCAGCCATCCGGAAACATAGAGAACATTTGGAGCAGCGAGATCTTCTCCTTCACGACCAACACCTAGAGTAGAGATTTCATTCACGAGATGAATCCCTAATGGTTGTGATCTTTTTCTACCACTTTTGAGGTATCGGCAAAATTGAGTGCGGCGTGTGTATCAGAGCTGGATGATCCCGCGCCGTACCCCAATGGCGACCGCCTGCGTTCGATCGGCAGCGCCCAGCTTTTCCATGATGTGCTTGATGTGCACTTTGACTGTTTCTTCTGAGATGAAGAGTTTTTCGGCAATGTCACGGTTCCGGTTGCCGCCAGCAATCTGCTTAAGAACGTCGATCTCGCGCCCAGTAAGGGCTTCATCGCTATAATGCTCCGCGAGATGCGCCGCGATCTCGGCAGGAATGCGCTTCTTACCCGCGTGCACTTGGCGAATCGCCTCCACCAGCTCCTTGGGCGGCATGCTTTTTAGCAAATAAGCGCGAGCTCCGGCTTCGAGGGCCCGTTGAATTTCCGTGTCACCAGCAAACGTTGTCAGAATGATGATCCTGGCTTCAGGAAACTCCGAGCGTATGGCGATCATCGCATCGATGCCGCTCATGTCAGGAAGCCGCAGGTCCATGAGCGTCACGTCGGGCGTGTGCTCGCGAAAGCGCTGGACAGCCTCTCGGCCATTGACGGCCTCGGCCACCAGCGACATGTCCGGCTGATTCCTGATAACAGTCGCGATCCCTTCATGTACCAACGGATGGTCGTCAACGCTGAAGACTCGAATTTTCACGGCCTCGCCCATTAACCTGCCCGCTTTTCACGTTCTGATGCTGTCGAATCTGTTTTTCGCGCATACATCTTCGACAGCCATTTTGTCACATTACCTGAAGCCTGAGATTCAAAAGCGACGCGGCCTGGGACGCGCAGGTCCACTTCGGTCCCGCCATTGCCGCTGCTCCTGACTCTCAGCTTCGCCCCAATTCTTTCCGCCCGTTCGCGCATACCCGAAAGCCCCCACTGACCCTCCCTGCCGAAGTCCAGCGCTTGTGAATCAATCCCACAACCATTGTCTCGCACCAGCACCCGCAGTTCGCGGAAACCGTATTCGAGCTGAACTTCGATTCTTGTTGCGCGTGAATGACGGAATGCATTGGTAACGGCTTCCCGGCCAATGCAGTAGACCTCATGGCGAACCGCGGGATGCATTGAGCGAGGAGTTCCTTCTACAATCACGCGAAAGCCAGCAGACGCTTGAACCGCGAGTTCCTGCGGGATTCTGGAAAAAGCTAGATCAGGATTCTGCATGCGTTCCTTCGACAACCGCATGCCCCGCACTGCGCTTCGTCCATCTTCAAGCACCTGTCCCATCAACTCGAGAGCGCGCGTGATTTGAGAACATTTCAACATTGTTATCACGTATAACGAGTTTCCGCCTACAGATGGATGATTCCGCGGCGAACGGCGATTGCTACCGCCTGAGTGCGATCGTTGGCGCCTAGTTTGTGCATGATGTGCTTGAGATGAACCTTGACCGTTTCCTCTGCGATGTACAGCGTCTCTGCGATATCCCGATTCCGGTTGCCTGTAGCGACATGACGTAAAACATCCACTTCACGTCCGCTGAGAGCTTCGTCGCTCATATGTTCTGCAAGCCCGGCCGCAATCTCTGGCGAGATGCACTTCTGACCGGCGTGGACCCGGCGAATCGTCTCAACCATTTGTTGAGGGGGCATGCTTTTCAGCAGGTACCCATGAGCCCCCGCTTTCAGAGCCCGCTGAATCTCGACATCGCGTTCAAATGTCGTCAATACGATGATACGAGCGTCGGGAAATTCTGCCCGGATCGCGATCATGACTTCGATGCCGTTGAGATCGGGGAGCCTGAGGTCCATAAGCGTAACGTCTGGTCTCAAGGCGCGAAATGCTTCAAGCGCTTCGCTGCCGTTCGCAGGTGCCCCCGCCAGCAACATGTCGGGTTGGCTGTTGATGATTGCGGCGATCCCCTCTCGAAGCAATGGGTGGTCTTCCACACTCAAGACTCGTATGCGAGCAACATTCGTCATATTCGGCTCCTCGTGCTTGAATTGTACGGTAACTGCGGACACCTGCCGCTGGCTTGCCTGATAGTGGAACAACTTCTACTTGCGGGAAACCCCAGATGGAGTCAGGTGTGGACTAATTCGTGAGTGCCGGGGACTCTTTTGAGCCAGAAAAAGACCCTCTTCAGAAGTGTGTGAGAGCTAGCTCCTGCCATCTCGAACATCGATACGCTTCCATCCAAAGAGGCGGGCATCAACTGACCACGCGCCAGGCCCCAGCAGCGCCAAACCGGCGCCGATAGTTGCGAAGAAAATGCAAGCCCACGGATCGCCGGGTCGCGATATGGTATTCCAAATTCCCATGGCTGCCACCAGCGATCCCGAGATAGGTGTCCATAAGCCTGCGAGCAGAAGTATTCCGACAGCCATCGCAAGTGTACTTGAAACGATCAATTGAATTGGTGGTCCGGTTTGCAGCCTCGCGAGTCCGTGAGCAATTAATGAAGCTCCGGCAACGAGCCGCATGAGCAGAAGACCCGTGCCAGGCCAGCCTGGGGCGAATGTTGAATATAGCCGTCGCAAAGTCGCAAAGTACTACTTCTGCAGGCTATCTAATTGAGGAATACGCACAAAAGCCCCAAAAGAGCCGACGGGCAACTATTTCGAGTCACTAGGATTGGATAATTCCGCGCTTTACCCCGATCATCGCCGCGTGGGTTCGATCGTTCGCGCCTAATTTGGAGAGGATGTTCTTGACTCGCCCCTTTACGGTTTCCTCGGTGATGGAGAGCTCGGCGGCAATCTGCTTGTTGGCGTTCCCCGCCGCAATCAGCCGGAGGACCTCGACTTCTGCCGGCGTCAAGGCGTCATCGGTGGCGTGCTCCGCAAGCTCAAAAGAGGCTTCGGCGGAAAGCGTCTTCTTTCCGGCGTGAACGGCGCGGATGGTTTCCAGGAGTTCCTTATCCAACAGACTCTTTAGCAGATAAGCCCGGGCGCCGACCTTCATGGCGCGCAGGACCTGAACATCTCCGGTGTAGGTGGTCAGTACGATGATTCGCGCTTCTGGAAATTCGCCGCGAATCGCAATCATCGCATCCAGACCGTTCATCTCGGGCATTTGCAAGTCCATCAAGGTGATGTCCGGGCGATGCGCACGGAACCGCTCAATTGCTTCTCGTCCATTCGAAGCTTCGGCAACTAAACTCATGTCCGGCTGAGTAGCCAGAAGCGCGGCTATTCCACTTCGGAACAGGGGGTGGTCATCGACCGCCAGAATCCGAATTGAATTGGGGCCGCCACTCATGGCTTCGGCTTCATCAAGCGCTTTTTCCCCAGAACATCGAACGGCGCGCTGCGGATGATTTAGCGTAAGCGATGGAGGCGGGAATGGTCAGTTCAGCTTCCGTACCGGAATTGAGTTCACTCCAGACAGCCAGCTTGCCTCCCACAAGTTTGGCGCGTTCGTGCATACCCGGCAGACCGTAGTGTCCGGGGCGTCCGCCTCCATTCAGAACCGCCGCATCAATGCCCTTGCCGTTGTCCCGGACCCGCAAGCGAAGCTGCCGTTGGTCGTAGCGGATTTCCACTTCGATCCGCTGCGCGTGTGCGTGGCGGAACGCATTGCGCAGCGCTTCTCCCGTGATCCGGTAGATTTCGTCGCGGAGGACCGGAGCGAGATCCCGCGGCACGCCCTCCACGAGCACGTGAAAGTCGGGAGAATTCTGGCCGGTTGAAGTTGTT
>WNFT01002293.1_pt1 | contig 21961 bp, 17 predicted proteins | sample 5400191 | NCBI WGS metagenome assembly WNFT01 (sample SAMN13153359, study PRJNA577476) | soil metagenome | isolation source: 80 cm saprolite under Madrone tree | place: USA:California | collected 2016-06-14 | reverse complement strand
TTGATAATATTGATCGTCGCGAGCGATGTTTCCGGCCTGCGCCGAAATGTAGGAGGCGTCCTTTCGGTTCTCAGCGAGGAAGCCCGCGCTGCTGATCAGGAAGCCGCTGCCCCAGTCGCCATATTCGCGAAACGTCGCGGCTCCGGCACGACCGGCCGTTCCCATATATCCGGCTTCCGCCCAAGCAGAGCTCCACCAATCGGGATTGGAACTGCTTTGCACCATCTCGGGGTAGAGCGGCGGCCGTGGGTATAGAAGGCCGGTAGGCGAGCGCGAATTCTGGAAAATAGAGAGGCCGTTCGGATCGGTCGGCAGAAAGATGATTTGACCGCTCGGGTTCAATTGGGCGCCCAATTGCGTGTTGACGCCGACCGCGGAATCGGCACGGGCCGGAAGCGCGGTTGCGAGAGCAGCTGCGGTCGTTGCCAGGAACAGCAGCCCTCGCGTCCTCATAAGACTTTTTCGGTTTTTGCTCCGGCGTTTGCAGTCCATGACGCCGTCATCTCTCGAAGCGCGATCCCGCGGGGCTGTTCGAGCCGTGGATCTGGGAGTGGCAGTTCGAGCAGCTGCGGTTGATCAGGCGCACGTCCGGAAGCGCACCGTTCGCCATGTAGCCGCGCGTGAGCAGCTCGGCGGGATGGCCGGTCTGCGCATGGCATTGCTGACACAGGATCGGCCGCGCAACGATCAGGAGCTTTTCATTGTTCGAACCGTGCGGCGAATGGCAGGTCAGACAGCTCTCGCGCACGGGGGCGTGCTCGAACAGGAAGGGACCGCGCTTCTCGGCATGACAATTATAGCAGGTCTCGTTGACGCTATCGGCCTTGAGCAGCGGTTCGGTGGTGCTGCCGTGGGGGTTGTGGCAATCGACGCAGGTGATCTTGCCTTCGAGCAGCGGCATGTGGGAGCGGCGCGTGAATTGGGCGCGCTGCGTCTTATGGCACTGGATGCAGGTCTCATTGATCGAAGTGCGTGCCGTCAAGCCCTTGACCGAGAAATTCGCCATCGGGTTGTGGCAGTCGCTGCAGGCTAGATCGTGCGTCTCGTGGACGGAGCTGGGCCAGAAAATGCGCTGACCGCCGCGATGGCAATTGAGGCACTGCGCGTTCTGCTGCGAGATCGGAATTTGGCTTCGCCGCGAGAAGCGTATGATGCTGAGCGGTTGGGCCGGATTTTGCACATGCGCCGAACCCGGACCATGGCAGGCTTCGCAGCCTTCCATCTCGAGCTGGTTGCGCGGATTGAGGCCGAACACTTTGGCATGAACGGTGTGCGCCCAGTTCTTTGCCTCTTGCGTATGACAGGTAACGCAAACCTGCTGTCCGACGTAGCCGCGTTGCTCCGCCGGCTGAGCAGCCGGTCTTGCGCCTTGCGCTGCCGCCAATTGGATTGCCTTGGTCGGCATGTGTCCGCTGGAGGCCGGGACCTTCAGATAGTCAGCGATCTCGTGTGCGAGGTCCCAGTCCGTTTTGACCTGGGTCGATGCGGCGCGCTTGTGAACCTCAGTCGGATACGCGTCGAAATCGGCCGGCAGGCCGTCATGAGCGGCGATGGTTTTGGAGGGGCCGCCGAGATAGGCCGCGATTTCCGTCGCCAAACGCGCATCGATCGAATTGCGCTGGTCGGGCAGTTCGTGCGCAACGCTGATCAGGGCGCCGAACATGAACGCCGCGCCCGCGCCGAGCGAAAGCATAATCCGAGTCACGATTCCCCCGAATCCCCGGCGCACCGTCGTCCCCATCGCGCGGCGTCTGTCGGACACCATAACCCCAATACGCGCCCCAGGTTCCCGCGCCCTCGACCTCGGCCCCACCCTGGCTTTTTCAGGTTGGATCAACTCGCACGACCATCTCCTGCTACCAGCCGGAGTGCCGCACCCTATTGGCCGACGGTGATTCAGTCGCGACACAACCCACTGGTTCCCGGCGATTTATCTCAGTCTCTCGCCTCAGAAGAATTCCACGTCGTCCATCACGGCCGGCGAAAAATCACATTTGAGCGCGACACGGTTCCCATTGGCGAGGGCTTTGGGGACGAATTCGGCGGAGCGAAGCCCGGCGCAGCTCGGCGGCCCATCGATGTGCCATTTGCTGCGAAATTCCTGATAGGCCGCCTCGACCAGCGCCATACGTTTCGCATACAGGTCTTCGAATTTAGCCTGCTTGTCCCTTTCCAATTGCCGTTTCACGTGGCCGGCGCCCTCATGATAAAGCCACGCACCCTTGGCGCAGACGAGCTTGAATCCGGCGAGCTGAGTCCGCAAACCGTAGTCGACATCGCCGAAGTAACCGAAGAACCTCAGATCGAGAACGCCAATGCGCTCCACGAGCGAACGTTTCACCAAAACTGCGTCGCCGGAGAGCAGATTGTCTTCCACATAGGTGCAGGTCTTCAAGTTGAACTGGTTGCGGGAGAAATTTTCGACATCGGGATACGTCTTCACGGGGTCCGGAGGCTCGACCTGATGCTCGGGGTGGCTGTCGGTGTAATTGGAAGTTCCGCGCACGATGCCAATATCGCGGGACAGCGACGAAACCAACAGGAGCGCTTCAAGAAATGACGGCGTCACCAACATGTCGTTGCTGATGAAGAAGATTACGTCGCGCGTGGAAAGATGGAGGCCGATCGAGAACACGCCGGAGTAATGTTGGTGTTTACGAGACCTCACGATCTTACAATGATGGGCGATGGCATTGGCGCGGTGCTGCTTGAAAACCTCGATGATGTTCTCTCCCTCTTCGGAGGCATCGTCGATCAGGATGAACTCGCACGCAAGGTTGAGCCGCGAAACCGCGAACAGAATTGAGCCGAGGCAGGTTGACGTGAATGCCTGATTGTTGCGGGCAGGTACAATGATGCTCGGCACTTCGCGACGATCCGTGGGTTTGAGCGAAATTCAGAGCGACAATATCAGAGATTTGAGTTGCCGCGCATGGTTTGACCATGTTCGTCCGCGCGCCAGAATCCACGCCGCCCCGGCTCGACCGATCTTGTTCCGGAGCGAGGCGTCCGCATAAAGACTCTCGAGCGCGTGCAGAATTTCGCCGACATCGGACTCGCCCCAGGATTCGGTACCACAGTCGGGAAAATCGTGGATCGGCTTCTGGTGCGTGAGCGCAATGCAGTTGGTGCCGTCGATGAGGTCCTTTACGCCGGTATTGGCCGCGACGATGACCGGAACGCCGCAGGCCATCGCCTCCTTGGCGGGAAGATTGGTGCAAGCCTCCGCCCGCGACGGAAACAGTGCGCAATCCATGTCGCACAAGATACCCGGCATCAGCGGATTAGGGATTTGCTTTATCTCGATGACTTTGTCTGGGTTAATGCCGTTCATGGCAACCCATTTCTTGACGTGAATGATGCCTTCCGGCGTCAGTTCGACGGGCGCCTTCAGTTTGCCTCCGAAGCCCGCGGAGAGCTGCGGCCACGGCGAATGCCAAGCCGTAACCAAGACCACGTCGTCATGCCGGTGCGAGAACTCCTTGAATGCAAGCAGGACGAGATCGTGTCCCTTGCGGGATTCCACTTTGCCGCCGCTAAAAATGTAGAACTTGCTCTGATCGAGAAGGCCCGTCCTGGGGCCGGGACGAAACAGCGAATCGTCGACGCCTTCATAAATGAGTTCGATTCGTTTCTTCGAATTCTGTCTCAGCAATTCTGCGTTCCAACGCGAGGCGCAAAGTAGGACATCATAAGCCGCGAGCTTTTGGTCCAAACCTTCAAGCCGTGTATCTTCGAAAACGCAGCGGCCGATATTGGGACTGCCGACGACGCCTCCGGGGTCCGCAAGGCCGTTTGCCAATCCCTTGATAACGGGCATGTCCAATTTCATCGCGGCACCCCGCAAGCGCGCGAGGTCTTGCTGGAACCGATTAGAATCGAGAAGCGCCTTCTGGGCCGCGAGAATCCGCGAAGGATCGTAACCGACGACGTCGTTTTCGGCGAGCGGCGCGCCCATAAGAGGCTGAACATCCCGATCGTTCGCCCATTGAAGAAAGATGTTCAGGCCGAGTATCCCCCAGCCGTGGCGGTTGGACGCGGGCCAATCGAGCAATACAGGTTGCATGGCGCTGGCTTCGCGGCTCCCTAATGCGCCGGCAAGGCGGGTGCGGTAAGTTCGACCCGGCCGTCAGGCATCGCTTTGAGCGCGGTGACGAGAGTCCGGATGGGTTCGGATTCGACAAGAGCATTCAAGCCTTGCAGCGCTTTCAGGCTGGCCGATGAGGTGTCGAGAATACGCGATAGCGTTCCGAAGAAGCCTTGCGGCGAGGGATAATTCTTGAACCTCACGCGCGCGTCCTTATCGATGCCGGCGAGCATCTTTAAGTCTGCAACAGCGGTCCAAAATCCGCCAAGCTCGTCGACGAGCCCCCGTTCCTTGGCGTCTCCCCCGGTCCATACTCGCCCGCGCGCGATTTCACGCACGCGGTCCAACGGCATCTTACGGCCTTCCGCGACCTTGCTCGTGAAATCGGCATAAACGATGTCGGCTTGTTCATTGACCTTCGCCAGCTGGGTTTCACTCCAGGGTGTGACGCCGGAAAGAAACAGCGCGTTTTTGCCGACGCCCAGTTCATGGGCTTCGAGACCGACTTTCTCGACCGACTTGCCGATCGCGACCTTGCCCCACAGCACGCCGATCGACCCGGTGATTGTACCCGGTTCCGCGACGATACGATCGGCCGCGAGCGAGATGTAATAGCCTCCGGACGCAGCCACCGAGCCCATGCTGACGACGACCGGCTTGCCGCCGGAGCGTGCTTTCTTGATCGCTTGAAGAATTTGGTCCGATGCGATTGCCGATCCGCCCGGCGAATCCACGCGCAGAAGAATAGCCCGCACGGAACGATCGGCGGCAGCATCACGGATCGCCTTGGCAAAGTCATCGCCGTAAATAGTGTCAGATGCGTCGGACAAGGGATTGTCGGCTCCACCTTCGAGGATTTCTCCTGCCGCGTGCACCAATGCGACGGTTGGAGCAGTCACGGCCGCTCTTCGCCCCCTCGTCGCTTGCGCATAACGATCGAAACGAGAAATCTCTGCACCCTTCCCCGCCTTCTCGCGCGCGGCTTGGCGCGCGTCTTCGTCGTAACCGATGTTGGTGATCAGGCCTTTGGCCTGCACGTCTTCGACCTTCAAGGGGGTATCATCAAGGGCCGCAGTGAGTGTCTCACGCGTCAATTTACGGTCGGAAGCTGCTTCATCGACCGTCGAATCATACCAGGATTGCAGCAGCCGAGTCGTCGCCTCCCGGTGCGCCGGCGTGAAGTCTTTCTCCGTGAACATGTTGGCGGCATTCTTGTACTCGTAGCGCTGTACGAATTGCGGCACCGCATCGATTTTGTCGAACACTCCTTTGAGGAAAAAGGCCGTCGTAGAGGTGCCGGACGTGAAAAAGGTGCTCACGGGTTGCATCCAGATCTGATCCGCTGTGGCCGCGACGGCATAGTCGCCTAGCCCACCCGAATAGAAGCTCTGCGAATGAGCGATGACGAATTTGCCCGATTCCTGGAAGCGCTTCAGCGCATCGCGCAGTTCCTGCGCCTTAGGCACCGAAAGATCACCCGAGTGTCCATGACCGAAAGTTTCGATTGACCGATATCAAGAAGCCTGTTGGCGGATTTGTCATCCATGGCTTTTCGGAGATCGAGTTCCAGAACCATGTTCGAGGGCAGCCCATCGCCTGCGACGAGGCCGACAGCGACCAGCGCGATAACGAGGATCAGAGCGAATACGACCACTCTTGCTATGGTGTTGAGCACGCTCTTCACGATTCCCCACAGCCAGGACAGTACGATCATTTGAGGTCTCCGATTTCGGGCGCGAGAGCGGAGACGCTTCGAATGAAGTGCCATCCGCCGCGGATTCTTATAAGCAAAGCACTTAACGAAGGCCAATGAATGCGCGGTGTGCGCTAATCCCGACGGTCAATAAAATTTTCAAATAATCCGTAACGAGATTGGGCGGATGCTGTCGCCTGACGGACCGTACAGCCTGCATACCGGTCGTGTTGTGCTGCTAAAGTTGCGACTTTTTCCAACGAGAAGGAATGAAGCTTCGCCGCTGCAAATTCGCAACGCCAATCAGGGCGTGAGCGCGACGATTTTACGGTTAGCGCGATTTCTCGTCGCGCCCTGCCGGGGTCAAGCCATCCAGCCCTGAGCAGGGCTATGCAAATCATCCTGGAAAGCCAGCCTGGCGGACTTGCTTTTTCCCCGAATATTCCGCGCCAGGAAGCGGGGGGCCCGGGGTACTTCTAGACAGACGCTTGAAAATGAACGGCTTTACGGGACAGTTACAGCTTCGTCAGGAGGACAACCCGGTCTGGTCTCCGCGGCCACGAGTCCTGTAGAATTCGCCGGAAGACCGCTTCGGTCTGGTCTGGAAAGCGCCAAATCTGGGAGGAACCTAAATGCGTGTGGGAAAGTTGCGCATGAACGCCGTCGCGGCATTGTCTTGCGTCTTGGGCGCCGGCATTGCGTTGGGGTTCAGCGGGGTGCTTGCGGCGCCTGCAAATACGCCGCAAGCGCGCGCCGACGCGGCATTCAAAGCCGCGGGTTTAAGCGACGTAAAGCTCGCACCGGCGATCATAAATCTGGTCGTCAAGGGGTCCATGCAGCAATGGGACCCGGGTGAATCGGAATCGGTCAGCGATCCGGCGAAGCCCGACTGGGGCACGTCGACATTCACCAAGACCTGGGACCGGGCGCGCGACCTCTATCGCTTCGACTGGGTGCGGCCGAGGGCTGCCGGGGGAACGCGGACCTACACAGAAATCATCTACCCGAACGGAGGCTACGTCATCGGCAACGATGCCAATGGCGCGCCGCCGCGGCGTGCCACACCGGGTGACAGGCCGATGCACGCGGAGTCGGGGGTGCGCCTCATCGCGACGTTGCGCGAACTGGAGCGCGACACGTTGGTCTTGAAGATGCATGAGCATCCCGATCGCCTCGCTGAGAATCCCAACGTGACTGTCGGTGGCAAGAGCTATCCGGCGGTGCAATTCCGCGGCGATTACGCCACCTATACCGTGATGTTCGATCCCGCAACGAGTCTTCCTGCCGTCGTCCGAACCCGCGATTTCGATCAACTGATGGGAGACGCAAATTACGACGAGACGATTTCGGACTGGCGCGTCGTCGGCATGGGCATAAAGGTTCCGTTCCACGAGACCTTCACACTGAACGGCGTCAAGATTTTCGACACCACGATCAGCGAGGCCATGTTGAATCCGCAGCTCGCCGCGGACGCTTTCACGATTCCAGTCGCGCTGCGCGGCAAGGCGCCACCGCCCGCCGCGATCGGCAAGGTGCCCTATCAATGGATTTTGAGACGCCTCGCCACGAGCTTCTATCTCGATTCAGATGCTCTTTATGCGGATGATGGCGTCAATATGATGCTTACCGATGTTGGGCCCAACATCAGCATGGTGACCGGCGGCAGCCATAACACTTTGGTCGTGGCCACGAACACCTATCTCGTCGCCTTCGAAGCGCCGGGCGACGATGGTCTCTCCAAGTGGACCATCGATGAAGCCGCCAAAAAATATCCCGGCAAGCCGTTCCGCTATGTCGTTCTCACCCATCACCACATCGACCACTCGGGTGGATTGCGAGCCTATGCCGCGGAAGGCGCGACCATCGTCGTCGGCAAAGGCAACGGCGACTTCTTTCGCAAGGTGCTTGCCGCACCGCATGGGCTTGACCCCTATCCGCTGAAGCCGTTCACGCCCAAGGTGATCGAAGTCAACGGCAAGTGGAGCGTGAATGACGGAGGCCGCGTGATCGAGGCCTACTCGCTCGAAAATCCCCATGCCGCCGGCTACATCATTCCCTATGTGCCCGATGCCAAACTCGGCTTCGTGACCGATTTGTGGAATCCGGGCGCGCCTGTTCCGGCCATGCCAAATCCCAATATGGTCGCGGTCGTGCGCGGCGTCGAGAAAATGGGCATTCAGCCCGAGCGTTTTGCCGGCGGCCACGGCGCCGTCGCTCCCTATGCAGACCTCGCGCAGGCGGTACAAAAGGCTGGGGGCGGGCGATAGACTCGTTCGGCCTGGTCCTGGTTGTGAAGAACACTGACTCGAGTGGGCGGGGCAAATCCCCGCCCACGCAAATTTGGGAGGAAATCGATGCTTAGGAGAACCGTGAACATTGGCGCCTTGTTGCTTTGCGCGGCAAGCATCGGTGCCGCGATCGGTCTAGGGGCAACCTGGGCCGCCACCGCGCCCACGCCACAGCAACGGGTCGATGCCGCCTATGCGGCAATGGGAGGCGACAAGCTTGTCGCGCTCAAAACCATCAGCTTCCGAGCGAATATCCACCAGTGGGATCCGGGCGAGTCGTTCTCGACCGCGGATTCGGACACGCCCGACGTCCAGTCCTCACAATTGGTGCAAAGCCGCGACTTCGTAAAAGGCTTGGTGCACAATGAATGGGTGCGCCCGCGCAACGATACCGGCGGAACGCGCACCTTCACCGAGATCGTCACTCCGACAGCTGGGTATTCCATCGGCAACGACACGACGGCGGGACGCCTTCCGAAGCGCACGATCACCGGAGCGAAAGGTCTTCCCGAGCATACCTTCTCGGGACGGCGCCTCACCGCGACGTTGCGCGAACTCGCACGCTTCACCGTGATCCAGGACATGAAGGCGCATCCGGACCGGGTTTCCGCGCATGACGATATTCAGACGGCCGGCAAGAATTGGCCTGCCGTTCAATATCGCGGCGATTACGGAACCTTTCTCGTGATGTTCGATACGGCGACGAATTTGCCCGCGCGTGTGCGGTCGGAAGATTGGGATGCGCTGGAAGGCGACTCGTTTTTCGACGCGACGTTTGACGATTGGACTGACGTGGCCGGCGCGAAGGTGCCGTTCCGGACTCACTATACGCTCAACGGCATGAATGTCGCCGCCATGACGCTCTCCAATGTGATGGCCAATCCGGCTTTGGCGGCCTCGCTGTTCACAATTCCGGCGGCGCAGCTCCGCACCGCGGCCAAACCGGCGGATCCGAAAATCACACCGTTCCAATGGATCATCCGCCGGCAGTATTCGGGCTTCTATTTCGACTCCGATACGATGTACGTGAACGACGGCGAGCAAATGAAGATGATGGACATCGCGCCCAATGTCAGCCTCGCCATGGGCAACACGCACAACACGGTGTTCGTTGCGATGAACACGTATCTCATCGCGTTGGAAGCGCCCAATGACGACGGCCAAGCCAAACTGGCCATCGCCCTGGCGAAGCAGCGCTTTCCGGGCAAGCCTATTAAATACCTCGTGCTCAGCCACCATCATGTCGACCATGTCGGCGGCATGCGCACTTTCGCCGCGGAAGGCGCCACAATCGTTTTCGGCAGAGGAACCGCTCCTAATACGCAGTATTACCGCAGGGCTCTGAACAACAGTCAGGACCTGAACTGGAACAAGCCCGCCATGCCGCGTGAGCCCGAGCTCATCGATGTCAGGGACAAATGGACCGTAAATGATGGCGGCCGCGAATTCTCCGCTTATATCATCGACAATCCCCACGCGGATGGCATGCTGATGGGCTACCTGCCGGAGGCAAAACTTGGCTTTGTCACCGATGTATGGATTCCCACACCGCAGCCGGTGACCGAATCCAATCCCGGCCTGGCGTCCGTCATCCATGGCGTCGAGAAGTGGGGACTGAAGCCGGAGAAGTTCTCCGGCGGTCACGGCACCATCGGAGATTACGCGCAAGCAGCCGCGGTCGTGAAAGCGGCCGAAGCACGCGGACGATAGACGTATTCCCGCCTACGCTGACCTCGCCGGAAACGGGGGTCAGCGCTGACTCGATTGGCGCGCGCGCATCGCGTGCGAGAACGCCCGTAAAAGCAGCGGCCGCACGGTCTCGGGCAGCGAAAGATATTTCTCCAGCGGCATGTCGAGCGGCGCCCGCCCGGCATGATTCACTTCATCGAAGAACCAGGTGCGTGTGTAGACCATGTAGATGATCGGCCGCGCACGCGTGCTTCGATTTGGCAATCCCGTATGCAGTGTGCGGTAGTCCATCAAAATGCAGTCGCCGCGGTGAAATGGAACCATCGTCGCGGTTTCGGGAGTCGGTACCTCCCCTTCCGGCCACATATGCGTACCCGGCCAGATTCCCGTCGGGCCCGTCTCGAGATCGACGTCGATCAGCGGAATGGACACGTTGACGGCGTAAACCGGCAAGCTGCGTCCAACGCCGGGCTCGGCGAAGAGGTGGGCGTGATCGCGGTGAATGTGCTGGAGCGGCGCGCCAGGATGAGACACGACGATCGTGAATCCGCTCAAACGCATGTCGCTGCCGAGCAGGGGAATTAGAAACCGGCGCAAAAGAACGTTGGCAAAAAGCTCCGGGGCGCCGAACGCGCCGCTCATCCGCGGCGTGATCTCGTAGCGTCCGCCACCCACCTCCAAAAACGGATTCGGCAGGGGTTTCGCGGACTGCTCCGCCATTTGACGCGCGTCCATGGCGCCGTAATGCGATTGATATTCGCGATACAAGGCATCGATCGCGCCGGTCTGAAAAACGCCGCGCAGCAGCACGCAACCGTTCTTGCGCATAGCGTTGTAGGCGGCGCTTGCCGTTGCGGGAAGCAGTGTACCGGCAGTGCTCTCGGCCTGCGAGACGGGAATGATCCAATCCATCGGCAAATTGCTTCGGATAGAGTTGCTGTACAGTCTCAATGGACGGCACAGTCGCGTCCGAAGTCAAGATCGCGTCTCGAGTGGGCGATATCGTCGCGATTACGCGTGTTGCCGCGCGATATCGGAAAGGTATAACTCCCATTCGAGGGCGCGCTTAGGCCAAGAATACGTTTCCCGCACATAGGCTATCTGTTGCTCGCGGCGCGCCTCGGCTTCGTCGGGATCGCGGCGCATCTCGCTCAGGGCTGCGATCGTCATTTCCGTGAAATCCCCGGTCAGGCGTGTCGTGTTCTCATGGGGCTCAACCATCAGGCCAAACCCTGCCATCGTTTCAGGCATTGCCCCAGATCGCGTTGTCAGAACAATTGCCCCGACGGACATCGCTTCTATCGCCGCGATACACGAGGTTTCGGGGTAAGTCGAGGGATAGGCCAGTGCGGCCGCTTCCGCCAATTCGACCGCCAGAGCCGGCTGCGGAATCGGGCCGACGTATTCGACTCCTTCCATGGAGGTGCATCGGCGGTAGAGATCCGCGTAGGGATCGTTCTCGATCGACACCTGCAACGTCGCCATACCCGAGAAGACGCGCAGCCGTGTTCCAGGATGAGCAGAGCGAATGGACGGAAACGCCGCCAAGAGAACGTCGAGTCCGCGATAGGGCGCGCTGGTGTAGACAAGGACCGGCGCGCGATCGCCGCGAAACCATGGACTTGCTGGCGCAACCGCGGCGAACGCAGGCGAGACCGCATTGCGCATCACCTTGGTTTTTTCGCGCGCCACCCAATAGACGCTGCAATACTGGTTGCGCTGCCAATCGCTGACGAAGGCGAAGCTCGACCACGCCTTGCGTTCACGGCTGAATTCGAGGGCCTCGATGGCCGGCTGATCGTCGGCGTGATGATTCCACATCACCATAGGTTTAACGACCCGAAACTCGTCCCTCAGGGTGCGGCCGCAGGATTCATTTGAAACCACGACGACATCGGCGACATTCATGAGATCGGCGCTCAAGCTCGTCTTGTGATTCAAACACTCAACGCCGCGATATCGGCCGGGGGCGGACGTGTTGGTCAGCAGCGAGATGGAATGTCCGAGCTTGGCAAGCTCGATGCACAGATAGGCGTTCGCCGATTCCGTACCGCCGATGCCGCGGGCGTACGGGGTCTCGACGGTGTAGTCATTGTAGGTGCGGTGAAGAAAAACGATCCGCATGCCGTTTCCGCTCTCGATAGCCGCGCCTCCTTATCACGCGACGACCCCTTTGTCGGCATCTTGACAGGCCGATCCAAGCGTCTATGACCGCCGCCATCGGGGCAGAGACATCCGTGAAGAGTGGGTGGGCGTGAGCGAATCCCTGTTGCAGAACGCGATGAATTTGCGCCGCGCCGGAAGGCTTGCCGATGCCGCGCGGATTTATGAGGGCTTGCTCCGAGACCAGCCGGGCAATTTCGAAGCCCTGCATGCTCTGGGCATTGTGCGTTACCAAACCGGACAGATCGAGGAGGCCGAGCGGCTGATCGGCGAGGCCATCTCAATCAAATCGGATGCGCACGACGCCCATTACAACCGCGCGTGCCTGCTGCAGAAATTGTCCAGGCCGGAGGATGCGCTCGCGGCTTTCGATCGCGCCGTCTCACTCAAGCCCGATTATGTCGAGGCGCTGGTCAATCGCGCGAGTGTGCTCACCGCGCTAAAGCGCCATGAGGACGCGCTTGCGAGCCTCGATCAGGTGCTCGCGTTGAGACCCAGCATCGCGGAAGTGTGGAACAACCAAGCCGGAGCGCTCACCGCGCTCAATCGGCCCGAGGACGCTCTGGCGAGTTATGACCGGGCGGTGGAGCTAAAGCCCGGCTACGCCGAGGCGTGGAAAAACCGCGGTGTTCTACTGGTGGGACTTGGCCGGGCGCAGGATGCGCTCGAATCCTTCGCCAAAGCGATCGGACTCGATCCCAGCAACAGCCAGGCCCTGCGCGGTCGCGCCGATATTCTGCTCTTGCTAAAGCGCAACGAGGAGGCTGCGGCGTCTTACCAAAAATATCTGGCGCAGAAGCCGGACGATGCCGATGGCTGGACTCACCTTGGGATCGCGCTGATCGAGATGAACCGCCACGGCGAGGCGCTGGCTTCATTCGACAAGGCCGTCGCGCTTGATCCGGTCAATGCCGATGCCTGGAACCACCGCGGCCATGTTCATTTCGGACTGAAACGATTCGATGACGCCGCGCATGATTACGAACGTGCGCTTTCCATTGCCCCTGAGCTTCCTTACGGCCTGGGTTACCTCGCGCAATCCCGTCTTCGCTCGTGCGATTGGAGCCATATCGAAGAAGACCGCAGGAAGATTGGCGTGGGCTTGCGCGAGGGCCGGCGCGTCATCGATCCGTTTGGAAACCTCATCGTCTCGGATTCGCTCGAAGATCAGCTGCAATGCGCGCGTATCGAGATGTCGGAGCCGGCCTCAGCCAACGTGCCACGATTATGGCAGGGCGAATCCTACCGCCATGATCGGATTCGGCTGGCGTACCTCTCCGCCGACTTTCGTCCGCATCCCGTGGCGTTTCTGATTGCCGGAGTGTTCGAACATCACGACAAGAGCCGTTTCGAAATGACCGCCATTTCCTTCGGTCCGGATGAGCCGAGCGAGATGCGGACGCGGATATCGAGCGCCTTCGAGCGTTTCATAGACGTGCGCAGTCAAACCGATCTCGAAGTTGCGATGCTGCTGCGCCAAATGGAAATCGATATTGCCGTCGATTTGACCGGGTTTTGCGAGCACGGCCGGCCGGAGATCCTGGGCTATCGCCCGGCCCCTCTGCAGGTAAATTATCTCGGCTTTCCGGGGACGCTGGGCGCCGACACCATCGACTACATCATCGCCGACCGGATTATCATACCGGCGCGGCAGAGCCACTTGTTCAGCGAACAGGTGGTCTATCTGCCCGACTCCTATCAAGCGAACGACCGGAAGCGGCGGATCGCGCCGCGCACGCCGACGCGCAGCGAAGCGGGATTGCCGGCAACCGGTACCGTCTTCTGTGCCTTCAACAATGCCTACAAGATAATGCCGAACATTTTCGACGTCTGGATGCGGCTGCTTTCCACGGTCGAGGGCAGCGTTCTTTGGTTGTTAGGAGACAATCCCTCCGCGATTCGAAATTTGAAGCGCGAGGCCGAGCTGCGGGGTGTTGCTTTAGATCGGCTCATTTTTGCCTCTCGCGTTAGCCCCGAGGAGCATCTCGCCCGATTTCGCTTGGCGGATCTTTTCCTTGATACGCTGCCGTATAATGCCCATACCACCGCATCAGACGCTTTGTGGGCAGGAGTACCGGTGGTCACCTGCCAGGGCTCGACGTTTGCCGGACGCGTTGCCGGAAGCCTGCTTAACGCCGTCGGCCTGACGGAATTGGTTACCGAGTCGATGGACGATTATGAGGCGCTCTGCTTGAAGCTTGGACGTGACGGAGAGGCCCTGTCCCGGCTGAAGCAAGAACTTGCGGTCAAGCGTCTCGACTGCCCGCTCTTCGATACGTTGCGCTTTACGCGGCATTTGGAAGCAGCCTATGGGCAAATGTGGCTAAAAGCGCAGCGTGGCGAAAAACCCAGGAGCTTTACCCTCTAGGACGGGCCATAACGCAGCCGTGAGCCCGGGAGGGTTGCAGTACGGCACCAAAACTGCATTTTCACAGAGATTCCCTTGGCTTCTCGATTCTGTTGTCGAGGAGCGGAGGTCACTGTGCTGAAACGGAGCAGGTCCTGGCTTCTAAGAACCATCATCTTGTAGAATTTCGCCCCAAAGGGGGACGGCCTGAGCGACATTGCCACTTCTGAAGCGCACGCTTGGTACCGTGCCGAGCGGCGTCAAGATCTGTTGCGCCTGATCTTCGGCGGCGACTGGGTCACCGACGAAGCAGCGACGTTGGACGATCAGCTGCGAGCCCTCAACGCCGGGGCAGCCGAGGTCGAGCTGGATGGCGCCGGCATTCGGCGGCTGGATTCCACGGGCGCGTGGTTGCTGCTGCGGACGAAACGCCAGCTTGAAGAGACGGGCGTGCGAGTAAGCGCTTTCACCTTTCCGCCCGGATATGCACCGTTGTTCGAAGCGCTGGAACGGGAGCCTCCGTCGCGGGCCGGGCCGCCGCATCAGCGCCGTCCGTTCACTGATCTTCTCGAGCGGGTCGGCCGGGGCGCAATGGAGTTTTTCCACCAGGCTTACGGGCTGCTGGGATTTTTGGGGCGCGTCACGGTTGAGACGAGCGAAGCCTTCGTCAGACCGGACCGTGAGCTTCCTTGGCCCTCTTTCGTGAACCAGATCGAAGAAACCGGCGTCACGGCGTTGCCGATCGTCGGATTGCTCGGCTTCCTGCTCGGGGTCGTGCTCGCCTATCAAGGCGCGGATCAATTGCGGCGTTTCGGCGCCGAAATATTCACCGTCAATCTCGTTGGCGTTTCGATGCTGCGCGAGGTGGGTTGTCTTATCACCGCAATTGTCGTCGCCGGCAGGTCGGGCTCCGCTTTCACGGCCCAAATCGGCACCATGAAGCTGAACCAGGAAGTCGATGCGATGCGGACGATCGGGCTCAACACGGTCGAAATCCTGGTGCTTCCGAGGCTTCTCGGGCTTGTTGTCGCGCTGCCTCTTTTGACCTTCTTCGCCAATATCATGGGACTCATCGGCGGAGCGGTGATGTGTTATTTCCATCTCGGCATCACCGTGCCGGCGTTCCTGCGTCAGTTGCACGACGCCCTGACTTTGAGCAGCTGGTCGTTCTGGCTTGGGCTTATCAAGGCGCCGGTCTTTGCGTTCCTCATCGCGCTGGTGGGATGTTTCGAAGGCCTGCGTGTGGAAGGCAATGCCGGCAGCGTCGGCAGACAAACGACGCGGTCGGTCGTAGAGTCGATTTTTCTCGTCATCGTCTTCGACGCCGGCTTTTCCATCCTGTTTTCGTTGCTGCGGATTTAGCCATGGTAATGCGAAGAAAACCCAAGCGCGCGGTCCCCACTACGGAAGAGGTGGTGATCAAGATTCGCGGGCTGGTGAATGCGCTGGGCGGAAATTTGATCCACGACAATCTCGATCTCGACGTGAAACGCGGCGAAGTGTTGGGAGTCGTTGGCGGTTCGGGTGCCGGAAAATCCGTCTTGTTGCGCTCCATCATCGGACTCAACAGGCCGACTGAAGGCATGATCCGCATCTTTGGCGAAGACATCGGCGAATTGCACGGTCAGCCGCTCCGGGCTCTGCAAATGCGCTGGGGCGTGCTGTTCCAGGAAGGCGCGTTGTTCAGTTCCCAGACGGTCGCGGAGAACATTCAAGTACCGTTACGTGAATACACTCACATGTCGCAGAAGCTGATGGACGAGATCGCGGCGATCAAGCTCGCCATGGTCGGCTTGCCGGAAGATGCCGGCAGAAAGTTTCCTTCTCAGCTTTCCGGCGGGATGAAGAAGCGCGCAGGCCTCGCCCGCGCGCTTGCCCTCGATCCGGAGATCGTATTTCTTGATGAACCAACGGCCGGCCTCGACCCCATCTCGGCCAATCAATTCGACGAGCTCGTTCGTGGCCTGCAAAAGAGTCTCAATCTGACGGTTGTGATGGTGACGCACGATATCGACACGCTTCGTGCCACGACAGACCGCATCGCCGTCCTGGTCGACAGGAAACTGAAGGTCGGAACAATTGAAAGCCTGGTGCACGACCCGCACCCCTGGATCCAGGACTATTTCGCCGGCGCGCGCGGGCGTGCCGCGCTCAACTGCTGAAAGTCAGGAAGCATCGCTATGGAAACGAGAGCAAGTTACGTCATGGTGGGTTCCTTCGTCATGGTTTGCCTATTGGGGCTGATCGTGGCCATGCTGTGGCTTACCGGAGCACAGTATCGCCAGGAATTTGCCTATTACCGCACGACGTTTACGGGCGCCGTAACAGGGCTCGGCCGCGGCACCACGGTGCGTTACAATGGTATCGACGTCGGCAGCATTACCGATCTCATATTTGATCCGGACGACCCCAGCCGCGTGATCGTCACCTTGCAGATCGATCCGAAGGTACCGCTGCATGTCGATTCGGTCGCCTCGATCGAGAGCCAAGGGTTGACCGGAGGCACCTATTTGGAAATCGCCGGCGGTACTGCGGCCTCCCCTATTCTCAAAGCCCAGCCGGGCCAGCAATACCCGCTCATTGCATCGAAGCCCTCCACGTTGCAGCAGCTCGCCCAAGCCGGTCCCCAACTGGTCGACCGCTTCAACACGGTCGGCGAACGAATCGGCGATGTTTTGAACGACGAGAATCGCAAGCTGATCGCGGAATCGCTGAAGTTGATATCGGAATCATTGACAAATCTGCGCAACACCACTGCGGTATTCGATCGTCGCTCGGAGGACCTCGATGCAACACTGGAGAATTTGCATACCGCGAGCGCCAACATCGGAAAGACGCTCGGCAATGTCGACAATACCCTTGCCTCGGCGGACCGCGCTCTGGCGTCGGCGGACCATGCCTTGAGTTCGGTAGACGGGGCGATCGATTCGCTGAAGACGACGCTCACAACCGCCGATACGACGGTGCAGAAAATCGGCAGGCTTTCCGACGACACGGATAAGGTGGTGAACGGTCAAGGCATCGCGCAATTGACCCAGATGCTGGCACAGACACGGGCATTGATCGCATCGCTGACGCGTCTTTCGCAGGATCTCGAGCGCGAGCCGACAAAATTGCTCTTTGGCGACAAGCGGGAAGGATACACCCCGAAATGACGGAATCGTTCTTCCCTCCGTTTAACCGCCGGGGCGCGATCACGGGGGCGGGCGCGCTTCTGCTTGCCAGCTGTTCGGTTTTGAAGGGACCGCCGATTCCTCAGCTCTACGTGCTGCGGCCGCAAATTCCAGCATCGGCCGGCCCTCGAGTGTCTTGGCGTCTTTCGATCGCGGCGCCGGATGCCGTGGCGAGCCTCGACACGCCGCGCATCGCGTTGACGAGAAGTCCGACCACGATGGATTATTTTGCCAACGCAGCCTGGACCGACCGCGTGCCGCTTCTTTTGCAAAGACAATTGATACAAGCATTCGATGCCAGCGGCCGAATCGTCTCGGTGGACCGAGACACGTCGGGACTCGAGGCCGACTACTTACTGGAGACCGAAATCCGGGACTTCCAGGCGCGCTACGATTCGCCCAACGGCCCGCCTCAGATCGTCATTGGCATTCAGGCGAAGCTGGCGCGGATGCCTCAGCGCCAAATCGCGACCAATATCAACGTAACCCAGCAGGTCCAAGCCACCGCGAACAATCTCGACAGCATAGTTGCCGCGTTCAATCAGGCGGTCGGCGCAGCGCTCGGTCAGATCGTCACTGGAACTCTGACCACGCAGGCGCCCGCATAAGCTGGTTGCACGATCGCGTTTTCTGCCGCATGTGACCGGACCGAATACTGATTCCATGCCTGATACATTGCAATCAGAATCTGAAAGACTGCAGCGTGAAGCCCAGCGCGCGCTTGAGCAGGACGATGTCGCGACGGCTGAACGCTGCCTTGCGACAGCCTTGAAACAAAGTGAGAAGGATCACATCGTCCTGGCGTTGATGGCCGAGGTCCGAGTGCGCCAAAATAATGTGAACGAGGCGTTCTCACTCTACATGGAGGCCGTCAACGCCGCACCTCAGGTGCATTGGTACAAGAAACGATTTTTGAATCTCGCCAGCCTCGGTGTCCCCGTGAACTACAGCGATTCTTTGGCCAACGCGCTCGTTGCTTGCCTTAGAACTCCCGATCTTGCCAGTCTATTGGAAAACTGGAGCAGTTTGCTGCTGGTAGAGCCGCGGTTTCACGCAGCCTACGAGCTCGCGAACCGGCAAAGCTTCGATCCTTCGAACAGTACGTTTTTCGCGGGCCTCACGGATTTCCGTCCGCTGTTCACGCCGCTCTTTCTTGAAGGCATCAAATCCAACGTCGTTTGCAGTCCGGTGTTCGAGGAATTCATAACGCACGTCCGCCGGCATCTGCTTTTCGATTTTGGATCGGCGCGAGGACGATTTTCACCGGAGCAGTTTCTCACTCTGGCCTCCGCATTGTCGCATTATGCATTTCTTACCGATTTCATACTTGATAGCACCGACGATGAGAAAAGGAGGACGGACGAACTTCGCCGACGGGTCGAAACCGAAAGCGACGTTGCAAAAAATCCCGCCGCCGTCGCGGTTCTCGCCTGCTATCAGCCGCTCTTCAAGCTGAAAAATGCGCAACAGATTCTCGACGATTTCAGAACCTCAAGTCCTCTCGCCGGTGTCGTCAAGGCGCAGATCGCCGACTATTTCGCACTTCGCGAGGTTGCGTCGTCGATACCGTCGGTGACGGATATCGGCGAAGGCGTCTCCGCACGGGTCAGGGAATTGTACGAAACCTTTCCTTATCCCCGCTGGAGAGCGATTTCCGCGGCGAGCCTCGAGCAGGATTGGCAAAATGACGAGTGCAGCCAGAGGGCGGAAGGCTCGTTTCGCGGCGCAAAGGCGCGCATTCTCATCGCCGGTTGTGGCACCGGACGAGACACCGCGATCCTTGCGGCGATCTTCCCAGACGCGACGATTACAGCCTTCGACCTCAGCCGAACGAGTCTCGCTTACGCCGCGATCAGGGCAGAGGAACACAGTCTCAAAGACATCTCGTTCCGGCACGGAGACATTCTCAAGCTCGGTGCGCTGGAGAGAAAGTTTGATTACATCTCCTCAACGGGCGTGCTGCACCACATGGAAAATCCGATTGAAGGATGGAAAGTCCTGTGCGGCCTCTTGAAGCCGGGCGGTCTGATGCGAATCGGGCTCTATAGCGAGATAGCGCGCAAAGCCGTGACCGCGGCGCGCGAGGTCATCAAAAAAGGAAACTATCCGTCCACGCCCGAAGGCATCATGCGATTCCGGCGGGAAAGCCCCGGCATTTGCGATCGTCAAACGCTGCTCGATCTTGCGGAACTCAAGGACTACTACAACATGAATATGTATCGCGATCTGTTGTTCCATTTCCAGGAATACCGGTTCGACACGCTCCAGATCAAAGACATTTTGAGACAGCTCGGTCTCTCGTTCGAAGGCTTCAATATCTCCTCCGGCACGCTCGCAAAATACCGCGAGATGTTTCCGGATGACCCGAACGCCGCAGACCTCGAGAGATGGAATCGATTTGAGCAGATCAATCCGCAAACCTTCATAAGCGGATATACATTCTGGTGCCGGAAGCCCGGCGCGTGAACCGATGGGCGAGACCGCTCTTATCCCATGACGGCGGTGACGTGGAACTGCACGCGCCAGTGCTGGGGCATGCGGTAATGCACGAATTTCACCGCCGGCGCGCTCTTCGGATCGGGGAAGAGCTTCGCCAATGCTTGCGAAATCCTCGGTGCATCGGCGAAATCCTTCAGCATCACCGTGAGGTGCGCGACCGACTCTTCATTCGTGCCCGCCTGCTTCAGCAGTCCCTGGACGTTGCGAAGTCCGGTGTCGAGCTGGGCGTCTAAGCCTTCGGCGCGCTTTCCCGTCGCCGGATCGATGCCGAACATGCCCGATGATTGCAGCAGCGGCCCAATGCTTGAACCCATCGGGATGGGGTCTTCATGGCCGACGCCGGGCACTTCATAATTCTTGCGTCTCGCACCAAGGTAGCCGGTCAGCTGCACCTGAAGCTGCGAATCCCCGGCGAGATCATAGGGCAGCGTCTTGCGCGACGGCCGGTCGCCAAACGCCGGATAATCCTTGATCCAACGCTCCACCATGGCGTGCTGATAGGAGAAGTCCTTCATGAACACCCACACATGGTTGATGCCGGCGTCGCTGCCGCCAGCCGCCTTCATCAAGAGCTTCATGTTATCGAAACACCGATCGATTTGGGGAAGAGCGCCGGCGACGAGCTTTCCATCCTTGGGGTCCTCGGGTGCGATAACCGACGAAAAAACAATTGGTCCCATTTTCGCCCCCATCGGGAGCGGATCCTTGTGAGTGATACCTGGGATTTCCAAGGGCACGCGTTTTTCGCCGAGCACGGCTGTCGCCATCAGCTGCACTTCCATCCCTTTGGGCAGCGGGGCCTGATTGGTTTTTCGCGCCGGCCGATCGGCGCTCGGATAGAGCTTCAGCCAATCCTTGTTGATGTAAGCGCGGTTGGTGCGATCGGGTATGAAGACCGTCAGTAGTCCGACCGCCTCGGGTCCTGCGCCCGCCTTTGCCAGCAGCGCGGTCAAATTCTTGAAGGCGAGCTCGAACTGGTGCTCGGGCCCTTCCGCAAGCTTGCCGCTGGAGAGATCGATACCCGGCACTCCAGAAGTGAACACCATGTTGCCGATCGTGGTGGCGACAACCGGCTCTTGTCCCAACAGCAGCCAATCCTTGTCGAGCGGCAAATGAACCGATTTTCGCGTCACAAATTCCCTCCCCGAGGTTCTTTTCGAGCAGCCTCAGCGACGCTTGTCTTCGACCACGTCGAAGCCCATTGCCCGCACCATGATTCGCGCGACCTCTTCGTCATGAGCTCCGCCGCCGCCCGCGCCGATGCCGCCGACGAAGGCGTCTTTGGTTTGCACCACCAAGCCGCCTGGCAGCGTGGTGAGATCGAGATCGCCCCATTGGTCGAGCGCGCCGCCGCGCTCCTCGAGATCAAGTTTGAAGCTGAGCGTGTGCCGGCACATCAAGGCCGCAGTATAGGCCTTGCGAACCGAGTGACGCAGAATTCTCGGATTGGCGCCATCCATTCGCGCTGTCGCGATCATCTCCGCGCCGGAATCCGCCACCGCGAAGGCCATGGGCCGATTGAGCTTTCGCGCGGCCTCGATGCCGGCGGCAATCGCTTTTTCGGCTTCGACCAATCCAAGACTCTCAATCTGAAGCATGGTTTCCCTTCGGTAGGGGTTTCTGGAGAGCGACGGCGAATCCAGGCACCGGTTCCGCGCTCTCGCTGCGCAAAGTGCATTCCATCAAATCGACGAAGGAAAGTCCGGCGCGGGCAGCTTCCTCGCGCAAATAATTTTCGCTGTGACGGAAACGGTTTGCCGGCGTCTGTTCCCAACCGTCGCCGGTCTTCGATTCGCACGCGAAGATATAGAAGCCTCTTGCATTCAAGCGGTTGGCCGCGCCGAAGAACGTCGGCCCGAGATCTCCAAGGTAAATCATCGTATCGGCGCTGACGATGAGATCGTATAGCGGCCCTTGCGCGGCGAGGACGGTCTCGAGATCGTCCAGAATGAGCTCGTCGTAAATACCGCGGCTGCGCGCGGCCTCGATCATGCGGGGAGCGAGATCGATCCCGTCGAGCCG
>WNFT01006806.1_pt1 | contig 21965 bp, 21 predicted proteins | sample 5400191 | NCBI WGS metagenome assembly WNFT01 (sample SAMN13153359, study PRJNA577476) | soil metagenome | isolation source: 80 cm saprolite under Madrone tree | place: USA:California | collected 2016-06-14 | reverse complement strand
TCTCAACGAGGAAACCGGCAAGCTCTCGATCGCCAAGCTGCCTTCGACGCCCGACGATCCCTCGCGCGCGATCGTTGCTGGGGTAGACCAACTCATCGCAACGGCCGGGGAGTCAACCGAGATCGGATATTTCTGCCACGGCACGACGGTCGGGACCAACGCACTACTCGAGGGCAAAGGCGCCAAGACCGGCTTGTTGGTGACGGAAGGGTTTCGCGGCATCTATCCCGTTGGCGAGCAGGCACGGCCCTATGGCGCGGCGATCTTCGACGTCATGTACGACAAGCCGGCGCCGCTGGTGCCACACAGCCTGACCGGCGAAGTGAAGGAGCGCGTCGATTTCGGCGGCAATGTGCTCCAGGCGCTCGACGAGGCGGCGCTGCGCGAAACCGTGCGCCATCTCGCCGCAGAGGGCGTCGAATCGATGGCGGTCTGCCTGCTGTTCTCGTTCCTTCATCCCACCCACGAAGCGCGCGTGCGCGAGATCCGCGCTACATCGCCGAGCTCGACCGGCGCCTGGACCGTGCCGGCGTCGCCACCCGGCAAAAATACATCATGCAATCGAACGGCGGGATGGCGACCTTTGCTGCCGCGGCGCGGCGCGCAGTCGCCACGGTGCTGTCGGGGCCGGCCGGCGGCGTCACCGCGGGCGTGCTCGCCGGCCGCATGATCCGGCTTCCCAACATCATCACCTTCGACATGGGCGGAACGTCATGCGACGTGGCGCTGATCAAGGACGGCGAGCCTTTGCTGTCGAGCCGCGGACAGGTTGCGCAGCGCGATCTCGCCGTACCCATGCTGGACATCAACACGGTGAGCGCTGGCGGCGGCACGATCGCGACGGTCGACGGCTTCGGTATGTTGCAAGTCGGACCGGCGAGCGCCGGCGCGGTACCGGGGCCGGCCTGCTACGGGCGCGACGGCGAGATGCCGACCATCACCGATTGCAACCTGGTGCTGGGCTATCTCGGCGAGGACGGCTTCCTCGGCGGGCGGATGCCTCTCGAGGCGTCCAAAGCGCGCGCCGCAATCATGGCCAAGGTCGCGCGTCCCCTCGGGCTTGATCTCATCGAGGCGGCCGAAGGCATCGTGCGCATCATCGATGTGAAGATGCAGGAGGCGATCAAGGCCATCTCCACCATGCGCGGGCACGACCTGCGCGATTTCATGCTGCTTGCCTTCGGCGGCGCGGGGCCGCTGCATGCGCCCCGCATCGCCCGCGAGCTCGGTATGGCAGGCGTCATCGTACCGCTTTATCCAGGGGTGTTTTCGGCGATCGGTTTGCTGATGTCCGACGTGAAGCACGACTACATCCGCTCGAAACTGGCGCCGCTGACCGAAGTCGCGCCCGAAGAGATGAATCATATCTTCGAGCAGCTGTCGGCGCAGGCGTTCACGGAGCTGCGCGGCGATGGCTTCGCGCCCGATCGCATCCGCATCGAACGGGCGCTCGACATGCGCTACGCCGGCCAGGGCTACGAGATCGCCGTGCCCTGCCCTGCCGAACCGTTGCGGCCGAGCAATCTGAAAGAGCTGCGCGTGAGCTTCGACCAGCGGCACCAGCGCATGTTCGGGCATATGGCGCCGGAGGAGCCGGTCGAGATTGTATCCTACCGGGTGCGCGGCCTCGGGCTCCTGCCGCCTGTCGAGATGCCGAAATTCGCGCGCACCGGCGCGGCACTCGAGGATGCACGTCGGGGGATGCGGCGCGTGCGCTTCGATGGAGCGGAGCGTGATTGCCCGATCTATCAGCGCGACCAACTCGATGTGGGCGCAAACTTTGCCGGCCCGGCGATCCTCGAGCAGCTCGATTGCACGACCGTCGTGCGCCCCGGGCATATCGCGCGCGTGGACGAGTGGAAGAACCTGATCGTGACGCAGGAGAACTGATCGCCGTGCACGCCATCGATCCCGTCGATCTCGAAGTGGTGAAGGCCAGTCTCTCCGGCATCGTGCAGGAGATGCAGAACTCGCTGTTCCGCACCGGCTTTTCTACCATCGTGCGGGAGTCGCAGGATGCGTCCTGCGCGCTGATGAACGCGCGCGGCGAGGTGGTGGCTCAGCATGTGGTGTTGCCGCTACACATCGGCGCCTTCCCGGCCTCTACCGCCGCCGTCAGCGACGCATTCGGCGGCGGCATGGCGCAAGGGGACGCCTTCCTCATCAATCATCCCTACCAGGGCGGCAGTCCGCACGCGCCCGACATTGCCGTCCTTACCCCGTTCTTCGCGGACGGCGAGCTGTTCGGCTTCTGCGGCTCGATCGCGCACAAGAGCGACATCGGCGGCCCGGTACCGGGAAGCTGCTCGGGCCAAGCGCGGGAAATCTTCAACGAGGGGCTGCACCTGCCCGCCGTGCGCTACGAGACGGCCTATCGCCGCAACGGCGACATCGAGCGGCTGATCGGCGCCAACAGCCGCACCCCGGAACTCGTGCTGGGCGACATCCGCGGCCAGCTCGGCGCCGACCGGCTGGGCGAGAGGCGGCTCGGAGAGCTCGTCGGCAAATTCGGCAAACGGGAAATCCTCGCCTGCTTCGATCGCCTACTCGAAATGTCGGAAGTAAAGGTCAAGCAGGCAATCGCCGAATGGAAGGACGGCCGTTTCGAGGCGGAGCGTTTCGTCGACGACGACGGCGTCGAGCTCGAGCGGCCGGTGCGCATCCACGTGGTCATCGAAAAGAAGAAAGACGCGCTTCATTTCGATTTCAGCGGCTCGGCGGACCAAACCAAGGGCCCCGCGAATATCCGCCCGCCCTTGGTGCAAGCAGCCTGCGCCTACGCGCTGATCTCGCTGATCGATCCGAACATGTATGTATCGAGCGGGCTTCTTCGCGGCTTCACCATGACGGCACGCGAGGGCAGCGTGCTAAACCCGCGGTTTCCCGCCCCGGTCAACACCTACAATCCCACCATCCATGCGCTTGTGGACGCCATCTTCGCCGCCGTGAGCCACGTCGTGCCGGGCAAGGCGCGCGCCGACGGCAGCGGCAGCCGCTCCATCATCCTAGGCGGGCGCAACACCTATACCGGCAAGGGCTATGTGCAATACGAGATCATCGCCGGCGGCGCCGGCGCGCGGGTGGGCAAGGATGGGGCCTCCGGCATCACGGTCAATCAAAGCAATGCCAAGATCGCGCCCGTGGAGATCATTGAGAGCGAATTTCCCACTCGCATCACCCGCTTCGAGCTGATCACCGATTCCGGCGGCGCGGGCGAGTTCCGCGGCGGGCTCGGCATCCGCCGCGAATATCTCAACCTCGCCGATGCGCGCTTCTCCATCCGCTCGATGAAGCATGCAATCCCCCCGAACGGCTGCGTCGGCGGCGAGAGCGGGCGTGCCGGCGATATCTGGATCAACCCGGAGCGCGCGGCGGCGAAGCGCTTGCCGACCCGCTACGCCGATTATCCCTTGCGGGCGCAAGACACCTTTCGACTCGATACCCCGGGCGGCGGCGGATATGGCGATCCGCTCGCGCGCGAGGCCGAACGCGTGCTGGCCGACGTGTGCGAGGGCGCCGTTTCCAAAGAGGCGGCGGAGCGCGACTATGGCGTGATCCTGCGGCCGGCCGGGCGATCATGGGCGATCGATGTGGCGGCCACGCAGGCGCGCCGTGCGCAGTTGAGGGCCGAGAAGGCCAAGAATGCGCCGCGATAGTAGGCGTACGCCGTGCCGTGCGCCGGCGATACCCAAGCCGATCAGCCGGATCGTCTACTACGGACGCGCCGCCTTCTGGCGTTTGAAGGCGCCAAAACCCGGGCGATAGGTCTTCGCATCGAGAAACTGCTTCATGCCTTGCGTGCGGCTGTCTTCCTTATCGACGAAACGCAAGGCATCGCTCTTGGCGTTGAGGTAGTCGGCGGCCTGCGGCTCGTTCATGAACCGCACGGCGCGCAGCGCCTCTTTGGTGTAGCGCAGCACGGCCGGGCTCTTCTCCATCAGTTTTTTAGCGAGCTTGATCGTCTCCTCTTTCAGCTTCTCCTTGGGATAGGAGAAGTTCACGAATCCGATCTCCTTGGCCTTCTTACCGTCGAACGTGTCGCCGGTGAGCGCGTAATACATGCCGTCGCGGAAGTTCAATGTCTGCGCGACGTTCCATGACACGATGCCGCCGGGCAGAATGCCCCAGTTGACCTCTGAAAGGCCGAACGGCGCTTCGTCGGCTGCCAGCGCGAAATCGCAGGCACAGACTTGCGTGAAGCCGCCGCCGAAGCAGTAGCCGTTGACCATGGCGATGGTCGGCTGCGGAAAGTTCGAGAGCCTGTGCCAGCGCCACTGATTGGAGGCGTAGCGGGCTTTGGCCCTCGCCGCCGGCGCATCGTCGTTGGCGCGGAAATAAAGCTTGATGTCTTGCCCCGCGCAGAAGGCATCGCCCGCACCGGTGAGCACGAGGACCTGGGTCTGCGGATCGACCGCGAGCTCGGCCAGCGCGTCGTCCATCTCGAGGTGGAGCTGCGGGCTCATGGCGTTGCGCTTGTCCGGCCGGTTCATGATCAGCCAAGTGATGCCATCCTGCTTCTCGATCAGGACGGTCTCGTATTTCTTCGTTGTCATTGTTGTCTCCTGGACGTGAGTTCACGCAAAGCGCACTACCTTCACGGCGGGCACATCAGTTCCGCAGGAAGCCTCGGATCGCCTCGGTGACGGCGGCGGCGCGCTCGATGTGCGGCAGGTGCCCGGCATTGGGAATCATGGTCAGCGTGGAGCCCGGGATCAGGCGGTGGAACGCCTCGGCGTAAGCCGGCGGAATGATGCGATCGTCGTCACCCCAGACGATGTGCGTGGGGACATTCACCCGGTGCAGCCAGCGCTCGAGCCGCGGGTTGAAGAAGCGGGGCTGCCACCCGAAGCGCGCGCTAGCGATGCGGTTGAGGATTGCGAGATCCTGATATTTGTCCGTGGCGGCGCGAGCCGCCGCTTCCTCGCCGAGCTTGGGGTCGGCATAGGCGAGGCGCGCCTGCTCCTCCGGATCGATGATGAAAATATCAGCCTTGCCTACGCCCTTGACGTGGATGCCGGCGGCCGAGACCAGCGTCAAGCTGCGCAGGCGCTGCGTCGAGCGCACCGCCATTTCAAGCGCAATCCAACCGCCCAGCGATTGCCCGACGATGTGAACGCCGGAGAGGCCAAGAACCTCGATGGCATCGAGATAGCAATAGGCGAGATCGGAAATGTCATCGATCCAGGCCGGCGCCTCCGAGCCGCCGAAGCCGGGATGATCGGGGGCAATGACGTCGAAGCGCTCTGCCAATGTATCGAGAAGGCCCGGCCAGTCCGCAAGCCCGTCGGTGCCGTGCAGGTAGATCAACGGCGCGCCCTTGCCGCCACGCGCCAGGCTGAGCTTGCAGCCATTAATCTCGATCGTCTGCCGAGCAAACTCCATGATCCAATCTGCCGTCCCACCGCCGCCCCGAAAAGGTAGGGGACGTTCGCAGACGGCTCAAACGGTTTCTGGCGCCGCGCATCTCTCGATCGGCGGCGATTGGCGACCGCTCGCAGTTTATTCAGATTTTACGCGGCGGCCCCGCTGCGCTCGTGGTAAGGGGTCCATGTCACCATGGAACTTTGCTACCATGCGCGGTGTTCCTACGGACAGGTTTCCCCCAAGATGCGCGGCGGGGCCGAGGGGTCGCCGGACGAATCATTACCTCTTCATGCCGGCGATTCATGGAGGTTTGCAAAATGGCTGAACTCACCGTCAATGGAAGGACTCACCAGGTCGATGTCGACCCCGAGACCCCGCTGCTGTGGGTGTTGCGCGACACGCTTGGACTGACCGGCACCAAATATGGCTGCGGCATCGCCCAGTGCGGCGCCTGCAGCGTGCATGTCGACGGCATTGCGATGCGCTCGTGCTCGGTGCCGTTGAGCGCAGTCGAGGGCCGTCAGATCACTACCATCGAGGGATTGGCGCAGAACGGCGTGCTGCACAAGGTGCAGCAGGCCTGGCTCGATCACGACGTGCCGCAATGCGGTTATTGCCAGTGCGGCATGATCATGGCGGTGGCGGCGCTGCTCAAGGACAAGCCGAAACCGACCGACGCCGACATCGACAGCAACATCACCAATATCTGCCGCTGCGGCACCTACCAGCAGGTGCGCGCGGCGATCCACGCCGCTGCCGCGAGCGCGTGAGCGGGGAGGCAGCCATGAATCACGTAGCGAACATCGATCGCCGCAGTTTCGTCGTGAGCGCAGCCGCCTTGGGTGGCGGCTTGACGCTCGGCTTCGAGCTTCCCTTCGCTGGCCCGCCGGTCGCGCGCGCGCAGGACGCGACGCCCGAGATCAATGCCTGGGTGGTGATCCGCCCCGACGACACCGTGGCCATTCGCATCGCCCGGGCCGAGATGGGCCAAGGCACGCTCACGGGGCTCGCGCAGCTCGTCGCCGAGGAGCTCGAATGCGACTGGTCGAAGGTCACAGCCGATCAGCCGACGCCGGGCCAGAACGTCGCCCGCAAGCGCGTGTGGGGCGATTTCTCGACTACCGGCAGCCGCGGCATCCGCGAGTCGAACGAATACGTGCGCAAGGGCGGCGCTGCCGCGCGCATGATGCTGATCCAGGCCGCCGCCAATACGTGGAACGTGCCGGCCGCCGAGTGCACGGCCGAGAATAGCCTCATCACGCACAAGCCGTCCGGGCGCACCACCACCTATGGCAAGGTAGCCGAGGCCGCGGCAAAGCTCGAGCCGCCCGCCGAGGTCAAGCTCAAGGATCCCAAGGACTGGAAGATCGCCGGCAAGCCGGCCAAGCGGCTCGATACGCCGGACAAGCTGACCGGCAAGGCGCCTTACGCGATCGACGTGAGGCTGCCCGGCATGTTGTATGCCGCGGTGAAGGCGTGCCCCGTTCACGGCGGCAAAGTGAAAAGCTTCGACGCCGCCAAGATCGCCGGCAACAAGGGCGTGAAGCACGTCGTGCAGGTCGGTCAGACCGCCGTCGCCGTCGTCGGCGACAGCTGGTGGCGGGCCAAGACCGCGCTCGAAGCGCTACCGATCGTGTGGGACGAGGGCGAGAACGCCAAGGTCAGCAGCGCCTCGATCGGCGAGCTGCTCAAGGCCGGACTCGATGCGCAGGAAGCTTTCGTCGGCAACCAAAAGGGCGACGTGAAAGCAGCGATCGCCGGCGCGGCGAAGAAGGTCGAGGCAGTCTACGGCTATCCGTACCAGGCGCATGCGTGCATGGAGCCGATGAACGCGACCGCGGTCTACACGCCCGACAAATGTGAGGTGTGGACGAGCTCGCAGAATGCGGAAGCGGCGTTGGCCGCGACCTCCGAGGCGTCGGGGCTGCCGATCGCGAAGTGCGACGTGCACAAGTTCCTGCTCGGCGGCGGTTTCGGCCGGCGCGGACGGACCGATTACGTCACCCAAGCGGTGCTGATCGCAAAGCAGGTGCCGGGCACCCCGATCAAGCTTCTCTGGTCGCGCGAAGAGGATATGACGCAGGACACGTACCATCCGATCACGCAGTGCAAGCTCACCGGTGCGCTCGATGCCAACGGCAATCTCACCGGCTTGCACATGCGGATTTCCGGCCAGTCGATCCTGGCCACCCTCGCTCCTGCGCGGCTGCAGAACGGTCGCGACCCCGCGACCTTCCAGGGGCTCAATCCCGGCGGCTCCGAAGGCGCGTTCGGTTACGACGTTCCCAATCTGCTGATCGATCATGCCATGCGAAACCCGCACGTCACGCCGGGCTTCTGGCGCGGCGTCAACAACAATCAAAACGCGATCTATCTCGAGTGCTTCATGGATGAGCTCGCGCACGCGGCCGGAGAGGATCCGCTCGAGTTTCGCCGCAAGCTGATGGCGAAATATCCCAAGCACCTCGCGGTGCTCAATGCCGTGGCCGAGAAGATCGGCTGGGGACAGCCTGCCCCGCAAGGCGTCTATCGCGGGCTTGCCCAGCAGATGGCCTATGGCAGCTATGTGGCCGGGGCGGCGGAAATCTCGGTGGTGAGCGGCAGCAAGATCAAGATCCACCGCATCGTTGCCGCCACCGACCCGGGATACGCCGTCAATCCGGCCCAAATCGAACGGCAGGTTGCGGGCTCCGCGGCGTATGGGCTGACCGCGCTATTCAACGGCGTCTGCACCGTCAAGGATGGACGCATCGAGCAGCAGAACTTCGACAGCTACGACATCATGCGGATTGCCGAGATGCCGAAGGTGGAAACGGTCCTCATACCGTCGGGCGGCTTCTGGGGCGGCGTCGGCGAGCCGACGATCTGCGTCGCCGCGCCGGCCGTGCTCAACGCGTACTTTGCCGCCACGGGCCAGCGCATCCGCTCGATGCCGCTCAAGAGCCACAACATCTCGTTCGCGTAACGAGAACGAAGCGGCGGCCGATGCGGCCGCCGCTTTCATCGTGGAAAGATATTCAGACGCGCGGCCCGCGCCCGAGGCGTTGACGCTTACGTTCGCGTCGGCAAATTTTGCGCGCGCGATTTTTTTGAACTAATCTCAGGTCGATCGAACCGCCGTTTTGAAGCTCGGTCGGGAGAGACCCATGGCGCGTCTTACAGTGAATGGACGGGCCCACGACGTCGATGTCGATCCGGAGACGCCGCTGCTCTGGGTGCTGCGGGACACGCTCGGGCTCCTCGGCACCAAATACGGCTGCGGGATCGCGCAATGCGGGGCCTGCACGGTCCACATCGACCGCGCGCCGATCCGTTCTTGTTCGGTTCCGGTGAGCACGGCCGCTGACAAGCACATCACCACCATCGAAGGCCTGGGACGAAACGGCGCGCTCCATCCCGTGCAGCAGGCGTGGCTCGATCTCGAGGTTCCGCAATGCGGCTATTGCCAGAGCGGAATGATGATGGCGGTGGCCGCGTTGCTCGAGGAGAAGCCTCATCCGAGCGACGCGGAGATCGACGCCGCCATCACGAATATCTGCCGCTGCGGCACCTACCAGCGCATCCGCGCCGCGATCCACGCCGTCGCGGGCCGGCGCGTGAGCGGAGCGAGACTGCCGTGAGCCGCGTTCGCCTCGACCGCCGCTCCTTTCTCGCCAGCGTGGCCGCGGTCGGCGGCTCGCTGGTACTCGGCTTCGACATTCCGTTCGGCCCGCGCGCCACGCACGCCGCAACCTCCGCGCGCGAGATCACCGCCTGGATCGTGATCGAGCCCGACGAGACCGTGATCATCCGCGTCGCCAAATCGGAGATGGGTCAAGGCAGCTTTACCGCCTTGCCGATGCTGGTGGCGGAAGAGCTCGAATGCGACTGGAGCAAGGTGAAGGCCGAGTTTGCGCCACCGCACGAGAATCGCAAGCGGGACCGCGTCTGGGGCAACATGTCGACGGGCGCGAGCCGCTCCGTCAGCGCCTCGCAGAACGATTTGCGCCGCGCCGGCGCTACCGCGCGCGCGATGCTGATCGCGGCCGCCGCCGCGCGCTGGAACGTACCCGATGCCGAATGCACCGCCGCGCAAGGCGTGATCACCCACCGCCCGAGCGGCCGCAGGATCACGTTCGGCCGGATCGCAGCGGCGGCGGCCGATATCGCTCCCCCCACGCAGGTCGCCTTGAAGGACCCGAAGGACTGGAAGCTGATCGGCACGCGGCAAAGGCGTCTCGATGTTCCCGACAAGGTTGCGGGCAAGCCGATCTACGCCATCGACGTTCAGCTGCCGAACATGCTCTACGCGGCGATCATCCAATGCCCGGTGTTCAAGGGTTCGCTCAGATGGGTCGACGAGAGCAAGATGTCGGGCATGAAAGGCGTCCGCCGCGTGGTGAAGCTCGCGGATGCTGTCGCCGTGATCGCAGACAGCTGGTGGCAGGCGCAACGGGCGGCGCAGGCGCTGCCGGTGAGCTGGGATTTTGCTGAGAACTCCACCGTCTCCAGCGGCAGCATTCGCGCGCACCTGCAAGCCGGGCTTACCGCCACGGATGCGCGCGTCGGCCGCAACGACGGCGATGTCGAGCGCGCGCTCGCGCATACGATCAAGCGGGTCGAAGCGGATTACGAGGTGCCCTTTCTCGCTCACGCCACGATGGAGCCGCAGAACTGCACCGCGCAGGTGACAGCGGATGTGGTCGAGGTCTGGGCGCCGACCCAGGACGGCGAGACCGCGCTCGCGATCGCGGCCGATGCCGCCGGCGTGCCGCCGAGCAAAGTCGTGATTCACAAAATGATGCTCGGCGGGGGCTTCGGCCGACGGGGGATCTTTCAGGACTTCGTGCGCCAAGCGGTGCTGATCGCGAAAGAGGTCGGCCAGCCGGTGAAGCTCGTCTGGACGCGCGAAGAGGACATCCGCCACGACTTTTATCGTCCGGTGGCAATGGCAAGGCTCGTCGCCGGGCTCGACGCCGCCGGCACGCCGATCGCCTGGTCAATCCGCATCGCCGGCCAGTCCATCATTGCGGCGGTATCTCCGCGCGTGATGCAGTTCGGGGTCGACAGGAATTTTCTCCAAGGCCTTTTGGAAGACATGCCTTATGGCGTGCCGAACTGCCTTATGGCGTGCCGAACTATCGCCTCGATTTCGCGATGCGCAACACCCACGTTCCTGTCGGGGTCTGGCGCAGCGTCAACCATTCGCAGAACGCGTTCTTCAAGGAAAGCTTCGTCGACGAGATGGCCTTTGCGGCCGGTGCCGATCCCTATCTGTTCAGGCGCAAGCTGTTGGCGGGAAAGCCGAGAGAGCTTGCGGTGCTCAACGCCGTTGCGACCCGTGCCGGATGGGGCACGTCGCCGCCGGGGGGCGCATTCCGCGGCATCGCGTTCCATAACTCGCAAAACAGCATCTGCGCGCAGGTGGTCGAGGCCTCTGTCGCCAGCGACGGCAAAGTGCGCGTGCACCGCGTCGTCTCTGCGATTGACGCCGGGCACGTGGTCAACCCGCTCACCATCGAAATGCAGACCGAGAGCGCAGTCGTGTTCGCGCTGACGGCGGCGCTTTACGGCGAGATCACCATCAGGGATGGACGGGTCGAACAGGCGAATTTCCACGACTATCCGATGCTGCGTCTGGCGGACATGCCGCGGGTCGAAACCGTCATTGTCCCGGGCGAGGGCTGGGGCGGGATCGGCGAAACCGCCGTGCCGCCGCTCGCCCCCGCCTTGTGCAACGCCCTCTTCGCGGCGACCGGCAAGCGCATCCGGTCCCTGCCGCTCAAGAACCACGATCTCAGCAGCGCATAACGAGCGGGCGCAATCGGCACCCCTTCGCATCGGGAGCCCCCGGCATGAACGCCACACGCATCGGGAGTGTTGCCGCCTTCGGATTTATCTTTGCCGGTCATGTTTCGGCGGCCGGATTGGCCGAAGCACCGCCCGGCGCGCTCTCCTGTTCCGGCTGTCATTCGAGTACGCCCGCGGCGGACACCGCCGTGCCAGGACTGATCGGCCGCAATCCCGCGGACATCGTCGCGGCCATGCAGGCGTTCAAGACGGGACAGCTTCCATCGACCGTGATGGAGCGAATCGCCAAAGGATTTTCCGAAGACGAGGTCAAAGCAATCGCAGCCTGGTACGGCGCGCAAAAAGATTGAGGAATGGAGGTCGATCATGAGGCGCACAAACCGGCGTGAATTCCTCAAAACCGTCACCGCCGGCGCGGCCTTGTTGCCGCTCCCGGCCATTGCGCAAGGCGCAGGCGCTCGCGTCGTCGTGGTGGGCGGCGGATTTGGGGGCGCGACCTGCGCCCGTTTCATCAAACGCATCGATCCGCGCATCAGCGTGACCCTGGTCGAGGCGAACCGCACGTTCATCGCCTGCCCGTTCAGCAACTTGGTGATCGCCGGGTTGCGTGAGCTCGCCGCACAACAATTCGGCTACGATCGGTTCGCGACCGATCAGGTGGCCGTCCAGTTTTCGCCCGCGACCGCCATCGATCCCCAGCGACGGACGGTGACGCTTGGCAATGGCGCGGAGCTTGCCTATGACCGCCTAGTGCTCTCGCCTGGTATCGACATCCGCTGGGACGCCCTGCCCGGCTATACCGAGACGGCCGCCGAACGCATGCCGCATGCCTGGAAAGCCGGCCAGCAGACGCTGCTACTGCGCCGGCAGCTCGAGGCGATGGAGGACGGCGGCACCGTTGTGATCTCGGCGCCCGCCAATCCCTTCCGCTGCCCGCCAGGTCCTTACGAGCGGGCGAGCCTGATCGCCTACTACCTCAAAACCAAGAAGCCGAAATCGAAGCTGATCATTCTCGATGCCAAGGACGCCTTCTCCAAGCAGCGCCTGTTCGAGAACGCGTGGAAAGCGCTCTATCCCAATCTCGAATGGGTCTCGTTATCGAAGGGCGGCATGGTTACTTCGGTCGACGTTGGTGCGATGACGCTGATCACGGATTTCGACCGCCACAAGGCCGATGTCGCAAACGTCATTCCGCCGCAGAAGGCGGGCCGCATCGCCGAGATCGTCGGCGTCGCCGATCGCACCGGTTGGTGCCCGATCGACGCTGTCACGTTCGAATCCAAATTGCAGCCCAATATCCACGTCGTCGGCGACGCCTCGATCGCAGGCGCGATGCCGAAATCCGCGTTCTCGGCCAATGCCCAGGCCAAGGTCTGCGCCGCCGCGGTGGCGAAGCTTCTTGCCGGCGGCACGCCGGATGAGCCGAGGCTCATCAACACCTGCTACAGCTTGGTGGCGCCCGACTACGGCATCTCGATCGAAGGCGTGTACCGGCCGGCGGACGGTCAGATCAAGGACATCGAAGGGACGGCCGGCGTGAGCCCGCTCGATGCGCCGAACGCCACGCGCGCGCTCGAAGCCACTTTCGCGAATGCCTGGTTCAAGACGACCACCACCGAAGTTTTTGGCTGAGCGTTGCGGCGCGCGCGTCGCGGCGATCGCGCTCGCTGCGATGATCGCAGCATGCGATGGCGCGCGGGCCGAAGAGCAACTGCGTCCTTATACCGTCGTTGGAGACGCAATCCCGCATTCGTTGACCGGCGCAAAGGGCGATGTGGAACGCGGGCGCAGTATCGTCGTTAACCGGCAGGAGGGGCTCTGCCTGCTCTGCCACAACGGGCCCTTCCCGAAGGAGAAGTTCCAGGGCACACTCGCACCAGACCTCAAAGGAAGCGGAGCGCGCTGGTCTGAAGGTCAGCTGCGGCTGCGGATCGTGGATGCGAGCCGACTCAACCCGAACACGATCATGCCGCCTTATTATCGAGTCGATGGTCTCACGCGCGTCGCCCCGGCGTTTCAAGGCAAGCCGGTGCTGAGCGCGGAACAGATCGAGGATGTCGTCGCCTATCTCGCGACGCTGCGCGAGGAGTGAGCACCATGACCCGCGACGACGGCACGCTGCAGAGGACACGTCGCCGCTTCTTGCTCGAGACGGCAGCGCTCGCCGGCGCCGCAGGCATCGTGTTGCCGCTTGCGGTCGAGCAAAGCTCCGCCACGCCGGCATCGATGCGCGCCGCGATCCGAAACGTCGTCGGCGAAGCGCCGCTCAAGAGGGGCAAGGTCAAGATCGACGTGCCCGCATTGATCGAGAACGGCAATGCCGTCCCGCTCACGGTGTCCTGCGAAAGCCCGATGACGCAAGACGACCACGTCAAGGCGATCCACGTCTTCACCGAGAAAAATCCGCAGCCGAACGTCATCGGCGCTCGTCTCGGCCCACGCGCCGGACGGGCGAGCTTCTCGACCCGCATTCGCCTCGCCGATACCCAGAAGGTCGTTGCCGTGGCGCAGATGAGCGACGGCTCGTTCTGGTCGGACGAGGTCGAGGTTGTCGTCACCCTTGCCGCGTGTCTCGAAGGGAGCTGAGCATGGCGCGCGCCCTCATCAATGCGCCGGCGAAGGCCAAGCGCGGCGAAGTGATCGAGATCAAGACGCTGATCTCGCATGTCATGGAGACCGGCTTTCGCCCTGACAGTACCGGGAAGCCGGTGACGCGCGACATCATCACCGAATTCATCTGCAAATATAATGGAGAGGAAATTTTCCGCGCCGAGCTGTTCCCGGCTATCGCCGCCAATCCGTTTCTGACCTTTTTCACCGTTGCCGGCGAAAGCGGCACGCTGAGCTTCGAATGGACCGGCGACAACGGCTTTACGGCGGCCGAGTCCGTCAATATCACGGTCGAATGACGCGGGCGGCCGCTGCTGTTTTCATGCTTGCCGCCTTGGGCGCTGCGGCGGCTGCGGCGGACATTCCGTTTTCGGAGCGCAAGTCGGGTTACGACTTCATGGCGCGCGAGACACGCGCGATGCAGGACGACGATAGCGCCAATCCCGCCACGTTGTGGGTGCTCGACGGCGAGACCCTCTGGCAGCGTAAGGAGGGTTCTGCCGGCAAATCATGCGCGGACTGCCACGGCGACGCGGGCACGAGCATGAAAGGCGTGGCGGCGCGCTATCCCGGGTTCAACGCGGTGCGCGGCCGCCCGGTCGATCTCGAACAGCGGATCAATATGTGCCGCACCGAACAGCAGCGCGCGACCCCGCTTGCCTTCGAAAGCAAGGAGCTGCTGGCGCTCACAGCCTATATCGGGGAGCAATCGCGCGGCATGCCGATCGACATCGCGGATGACGCGCGGATAAGGCCTTTTCTGGAAGCCGGCCGCGCGATGTTCATAGAGCGCCAAGGCCAGCTCAATCTCGCCTGCGCGCAGTGCCACGACGACAATTGGGGCCAAAAGCTTGCCGGCGCGGCGATCCCGCAGGGCCATCCGACCGGATATCCGCTCTATCGCCTCGAGTGGCAAACGCTCGGATCGCTGCAGCGGCGGCTGCGCAACTGTCTGTTCGGCATGCGCGCGGTCTCTTATCCCTACGGAGCGAGCGAACTTGTCGATCTCGAGCTTTACCTGATGTGGCGCGCGCGCGGCATGCCGGTCGAAACGCCGGCGGTGCGCCCTTAGCGGCAATCGCCAAAATTGTGAGTCGCTCCGCTCGGCATCACTGTGTCCGGTGGAAATCCTCCTCCGGCGAGGGGCCCCACACGTTGGTCTTGCCCGGCGTCCAGCGCTTGGGCCGCTGCGGCGTGTCGCGGTGCCAGGGCCGCGGCTCGAAATAGCCGAGCTCCTCGTCGATCATTTGATCGAGCTCGGAGAAAAATTCAACGACCTGGTCATCCGGATTGCGATGGTAGGTGGCGACGTTGTGCCCCGGCCCATGCCGCAAGGGACCCCAGATGATCGGCACCTGTTTCTGGCCCATAACGTCGCAAGAGTTCTGGAGATGCATGAAATCCTTGAGCTCGAAGGCGATGTGATGCAGCTTCACGTCGGGCCCGGTGAAGAAATTCACGGTGTGATGATCCGTGTTGCAGCGCATGAAGCAGAAAAAATCCCCGATCCAATCGGAGACGCGAAAGCCGAGGACCCGCTCGTAGAACGCAACCGTGCGCTGGATGTCGGGCGTGAAGAAAGCGACATGCCCGAGCTTGAGCGGCCCGACGCCGGCGACCTGCGCGTGCTTGGCGAGATAGCTCCAGTCTTTGAACAGGTCGATAATGGTTCCTTTGTCGTCCTTGAACGACAGGACTTGGCCCATGCCGGGAACGGAATCGTTGCGCAGTTCGCTGCGTACGCCGTCCTTGGATAGCTCGCGCGCCAATTCGCCGAAATCGGAATTGGCCGCGACCTCGAAAGACAGCTTGATGCAGTGGGCCCGATCCGCCTTGTTGAGCTCGATCACCAGCTGCCCGATCTTGGTGGCGAGAAAGGCGCGATCCTTTTCGCGCTCGGCGACGATCAGTCCCATGAACTCGCCGTAATAAGTGATGGCCTTTTCCAGATCGGGCGTCTCGAAGGTCGCGTGACCGACGCGTCTCGCTTTGACCATGACGTTTTCTCCTTTTTGTCCTCCGAGCGTGCACGCCGGACCAAGCCTCGTGATATCGCTGCTGATGGCTGCTATGCCGGCTCTCGCGCGCTTTATCCTACCCCTTCGGCTCGTCCTCGCCAGCCCTGCAACACGCGCTCCAGGTAGCCGATGTATGCACGGATGAGATGGAGGGAGTTCGACGCGCTCGACAAGATCGATATATTGGGCGAAAGCTTTCGCCGGCGACCGAGGGAACAGGGGGAGAAACACACATGGACGGCTACAAGCTCGCGACCTACCAAGCCTCCGATGGCGCGCGCGCGGGGCTGGTGATCGACGACAAGGTGTTCGATGCCGCCAAACTCACCGGCAAAGCCGCTTATGCGACGGTGCTCGGCATCCTCGAGGACTGGAGAACGGCGCAAGGCGTCCTGCGCAAGGCGGCTGCGGCGGCGGGCAAGAGCCGCATCAAGCCGCTGCCGCTCGGACACGCGAAATTATTGGCACCCGTGCGCTGGCCATCGGCGATCTATTGCGCCGGCGCCAACTATGCCGATCATGCCGCGGAAATGGCCCGGCGCATGAACCGGCCGCCCGAGCCAGATCCGCACACCCAAGGCCTCAAGGCATGGCATTTCATCAAGGCGGCGCGAACGCTCGCCGACCCCAGCGCGACGGTGAAGATTTCCGGGTACTCGAGCGAGATGGATTGGGAGGTCGAGCTTGCGGCGGTGATCGGCAGAGCGGCCAAAAACGTGCCCCAGGACAAGGCGCTCGATTACGTTGCCGGCTATACCGCGGCAAATGACCTGTCCGCGCGCGACCGCGGGCGGCGGGCGAACATCAGCGACACCTCCCCGTTCAAGTCCGATTGGACCAAGCACAAGACTTTCGACGGCTCCTGCCCGCTGGGCCCTTGGATCGTGCCGGCGCGCGACATCGGCGACCCGCAAAATCTCGGCCTCAAGCTGTGGGTGAACGACGTCCTCAAGCAGGACTCCCACAGCAAGAATATGATCTTCAATCTGGCCGAGCAGATCGCGCAATTATCGAGCGGGATGACGCTCCATCCGGGCGACATCATTCTCACCGGCACGCCCGCCGGGGTCGGCGCGGCGCGCGGGGAATTCCTCAAGGCGGGCGACGTCGTCAAAATCTGGATCGAGAAAATCGGAACGCTGACCAATAAGATGGCGTGATATGAGTTCGTCATCCGGCCGAGCTGCCACAGCGGCGAGAGCCGGAATTGCGTAATCATCGGCCGTGGTCATGGATTCAGGGTTCGCGGGCGGAGCCTGTGCCCGGACAGCGCGAAGCGCTGATCAGGGTGCCCGCGGCCCGGAATGACGCGTGAGAATTTCTGCGGGTGCCGTCTTATCCGCGCGGCCTCGCAAAGGCATGCCGTTCGACATGCCGGACCACGCCTTGGCGCTGGTTCTGTTCCAGCAATTGTATTATACAAATTCGGATGGATGCCGATTCCGCCGCCACAAGGGGCATCCCAAAGTCAAGCGAACCAATCGCAGGAAACGTCAAGGAGGCGTCGCAGCATGGCCGAGCAGTATGTCGGCAAGATCGCCGAGTTCAAGGACGGCGACCGCCGGATCATCTTCGCCGGAGACAACGAGATCGGCATCTTCCGGCATGAGGGCCAATTCTACGCCTACAGCAATTTCTGCCTGCACCAGGGCGGCCCCAGGGACTCTACTTCTCCGAGAACGAAATGCATTTCGTCTGTCCGTGGCACGGCTACGAATACGACATGAAGACCGGCGAATGCGTGTCGGATCGCAAGCTCAAGCTGCGCAAGTACAAGGTGCTGGAGAAAGGCGACGAAGTTTATGTCCTCACCTAGGGCGGCAAAGGCCGCGCGGCGCGCGGCAGTGACGGCGCGGCCGGCCGCAAAGCGCACCAGAGGCGCCAAGTCGGTCGAGCGAGAACCAAAACCGGCGGGTGAAACCGCGAACGGTGCCGGCTCCGGACAGGCGAAGCGGCTTGCCGCCGAGCTCGAGCGGGCGCTTGCCAGCGGCCGGCGCGATGCACTGAGCACCGAGGCGCTGCAGGCGCTCATGGCCGCCGTGTGTAAGACCTACGCGGCACAAGTCGAGGCGGGCGATGAGGTGCTGCCGCTTCCGCAGCGTGGCGGCGCCACCGCCACCGAAGTCATGATCACCGCGAGCGGGCTGCTCAAGGCTGCCAATCTCGCCGTATTCGAACTCGGCATGTGGCAGAGCTGGACCGGCCGTTAGGCCGAACGCGGCTTTGCCTGCAGGACGCAAGCAGGATTTGGAAAACCCAGGAGACGAACCATGGACCTCCTCGCTGAACGCGGTCGACGCGTCTCTGTCGATGAGTTGAACACCAGCAGACTTCTCGCCCACGCCCGCAAGCAGGCGGTGCGGCGCAAGCTCGACGATATTCTCATCGTCGATGTGGACGCGCACCACTACGAAAACGAGCACTACAGCGACATCCTGCCCTACATGGAAAACGACGTGTTCCGGCAGTGGACCATGGGCGGCCGCGGCCTGACCGATCGCGGCTCGGTCGTGCCGACCAACGCGGGCTTCATCCAGGACATGGGCGGGCGCGTGACCCGCTATCCGCTGCGGCGCTCCGAGAAGACGGAGCAAAACGGCAAGCATCGCGACGTGCAGCTCGGCGAGCGCTGGATGGATGCGATGAGCGTGGACTACTCCTGCCTGTTCCCGACCGGCATGCTCAACATCGGCATGCATCCGCAGAAGGAGATGGAGGCGGACCTCTGCTGGGCCTACAACCGCTGGGTCACCGAGAAGGTGCTGCCCGAGGCGGACGGGCGCATGTATTCCATGCTGTGCCTGCCGTTCTCTGATCCAGCCGCCTGCGTGCGCCAGGTCGAGACCTTCGGCAGCCGCAAGCACGTGACCGGCTTCATGGTCACGACGGTGCGCCACCTGCAAGTCAACGATAACGCCTATATGCGGCTCTACCGCATGCTGGAGGAGCGCGGGCTCGCGCTCGCATTCCACTCCGGGCCGAACTGGAACGAGCCGGTGTTCCGCGCCTGCAACCGCTTCCTGTCGGTGCACGCGCTCGGCTTCACCTTCTACAACATCCTTCACTGCACCAATTGGGTGATCAACGGCATGGGCGAGCGCTTCCCCAAACTGCCGGTGATCTGGATCGAATCCGGGCTCGCTTGGGTTCCGTTCTTGATGCAGCGGCTCGATCACGAATTCATGATGCGCCCGTCGGAGGCACCGCTCCTCAAGAAGAAGCCGTCCGACTATATGCGCGACATGTACTATTCCTCGCAGCCGATCGAGATCCAGGACCGCCAGGCGCTGGAATGCACGTTCCGCATGATCAACGCCGAGACGCAGCTCCTCTACTCGTCGGATTATCCGCACTGGGACTTCGACCTGCCGGCCACGATCTACGACCTGCCGTTCCTCTCGGAGAAGGGCAAGCACAACATTCTCGGCGGCACCGCCGCGCGGCTGTTCAAGCTGCCGCCGCGCAATGAAAAGCAGCGGGAGAACCTGAAGCGCTTCGGCAATCTCGCCGCCGCGGCTTAGCCATCGGAGTAGCGGCCGGCGCGCGCGAACTCGGTCGGCGACCGAATAGGGCGGACCCGCGCTTGGCGCTACGATGACTGTACTTGCGCGCGCCGCTGGATGCGCAGCTCGATCGATCGTAGTCCTGCGACGATCACGACGAGGGGAACGATCTGGATCACACCTAGCGCCGCGACCGCGCCATAGCTGCCGCCCTCCTCCCACATCGTCAAACTGATGGTGCCCAGCACGTGCGTGCCGGGGCCGACCAGGAAGATCGACGCGCCGAGCTCGCGCACCGCCAGCACGAAGACGTAGATCCAGCCTGCCAGCAGCACCGGCGCGAGAAGCGGGAGCAAGATGCGCGTGAAAGTCTGGGCGAGCCCGGCACCCGAGACCGCCGCCATCTCCTCGAGCTCGCGATGAATTTGCGCGATCCCGCTCGACGCAAACCGCATCCCGTAGGGAAGATACAACGTCACATAGGCAACCAGCAGGATCCAGATCGTGTTGTAGATGGGAATCGGCAGCATGAGATAGGCGATGAGGATTCCGGCGCCGACAATGACCCCCGGTATGGCGATCGGCGCAAAGGCGAGCACGTCGAGGATGAGGGCGTAGCGCGGCAGCGACCGCTGCGCGATCCAGGCCATGACGAAGGTGAGGCCGGCAACGATAGTCGCGGCCATTGCCGCGAGCAGCACGCTCGTTTTCACCGCCGCGAGAAATATCGGATAGCTCAGGATGAACTCGTAGTTCTCGAGCGTCGCCCGCGCGGCTGTGAAGACGAACGGCTGCGCCAGATTGCGGAAGAAGGACTGCCAAAGGAGCGTGACGAGCGGCAGGCCGAGCGCGAAGACGAACATCGCGCCGACCCCCAGCGCGATGGGCCAGCGGGCGCGCCCGAGCTTGATACGCGCCGGCCGGTACCCTTTACCGGTTATAGTGGCGAAAGCTTCCGCGTGCTGGGTGACGCGACGATAGAAGAATACGGCAAGCACGCAGATCGCGAGCAGCGCGAGGCCAAGCGCGCTTGCCACTCCGAAAGCCGGCGGCGCGGCGATGATGGCGCCCTGGATGTCGGTGGTAAACACGTCGATGCGCGCCGGCCGGCCGATGAGGCGCGGGACCTCGTAGGAGGCCATGCCCATCACGAACAGCAGCAGCAGCGCGGAAAGAATCGCGGGCCGCAGCAACGGCAGCGTGACCTTGATGAAGACTTGCAGGTAACTTGCGCCGGCCATGAGCGCGGCCTCCTCCATGCGCAGGTCGAGCGCGCGCAAGGCCGGCCCCAGCATGAGATAAGCGAGCGGAAAATAGTGGCTTGCCAGCGCCCAAATCATGCCGGTCATCGAATAGATATTGAGCGGCGCTTCGCTCAGCCCGAAGGCCGTTTTGAGGGCCGCGTTGCCCCAGCCGATGTTCGGGCTGAGGACGAAGATCCAGGCCATCGCCATCAATAATCCGGGCACCGCGAAAGACAGCAGCGACATGACGTGAAACAGGCTTCCGCCCGGCGCGTCGGTGCGCTCGACAACCCAGGCGACGAGCGCGCCCATCACGAATGTCGCCAGGGCCGTGCCGAGCGCAAAGACCACGGAATTCCAGAGCAGTCCCGGAATGTGCCAACTCGAATAAGCCTCGACAAAATTATCGAGCGACAAGCCGCCCGGCCCGAATCCGGTATCCTCAGTGAAGGCGTTGTAGAGGAGCGCCGAGAGCGGAACGAAAACGAGCCAAACCACGACGACAACGCACCCGACGAGCATGAGGTTTGGCAGGCTCGCGACAGCAGCCAAGCGGCCGACAGCCGCTACGCCGGGTAGATCGTCTAGACGGCCGTTTGCAATACCAAACAGCACGCTCCGATCTCCCTCTCCCCGCTTGCGGGGAGAGGATGCGCTCCCGGCAGGCGGGGAGAGGCAAGACGAGGTAAGGAGAAGAAAAACTCACCGCCCCTTGAACAGCTGATCGAAACGCCGCTGCCATTTGCGCTCCTCGTCGGGGCTCATCAGCACGGTGATGACTTTCTTCTGGGTCAGCGCCGCGATGACACCCGGCGGGTTCGACTGCACGTCCTGACGCGTCGGCAATCGTCCAAACTTGGCGAGAAACGCTTGGCATTCGCGGCTGAGCATGAAATTGGCGGCAAGGCGGGCCGCGCTCGGATGCGGCGCCCTCGCATTCACCCCGACCTGTCCGAAGAACAGCGTGACCGGGTCGAGAGGCCAGACGTCGATCGGGGCGCCACCAAGTTTGACGTTCATCGACAGGTTCACGTAATTGTTCAGCGACACCCAATATTCGCCAGCGCCGGTCGCTCGCGCCATGGCGAGGTGGCCGTCGGTGACGACGGGCCGCAGCGTTGCCACGATGCGTTTGACGAGCTCGGCGCCCTCGCCCTCACCGAAATGCTCGATCATCGCCTTGAGCCATTCGTTGTCGGTGCCGTCGATTGCGACCTTGCCAGCCCACTCCTTGCGCTGCGCAAACTCCTCGTAGCCGCGTGGCAGCTCGGAGGCTTTCACGCGTTCGGTGTTGTAAGCCGGCGAATTGTAATTGGCATAAACGCCCCACCAGCGTTTGCCCGGATCTCGCGCCTGCGAAGAGATGTTGGTCGCCTCGGGCGGCTCGTATTGCGCCAGCATTTGCGTCGGCATCTTGTTGATGGTCGCGGTCTGCA
>WNFT01001203.1_pt1 | contig 21965 bp, 20 predicted proteins | sample 5400191 | NCBI WGS metagenome assembly WNFT01 (sample SAMN13153359, study PRJNA577476) | soil metagenome | isolation source: 80 cm saprolite under Madrone tree | place: USA:California | collected 2016-06-14 | reverse complement strand
ATTCTTCGCATCATGCCAAAGCCATCGAGGTGCACAAGAACAGGCTCATCCTCTATGGCTGCGGTGATTTCTTGAACGACTACGAAGGCATCACGGGCTACGAGGAGTTCAGGTCCGACCTGGCGCTGATGTATTTCGCTAACCTCGGTCCCAGGAACTCCGATCTTGTTGCACTCGAGCTGGCGCCTCTGCAGATCCGACGGTTCCAACTTGTACGCGCAGCGCGCGAGGACGTGAACTGGCTGCAGCGGACGCTGGATCGCGAAAGTCGGCAGTTTGGTACGCGCGTTCGGCTCGCCCCCGAAGGGTGGCTTGCACCGTCCTGGTCTTCGTAGACCGAAGGCGGGACGAGAAACATCACCAGGTCGTGGCCCTTCAGCGCCGATGGCTCCGCCGGTGCGCGGTGACCTTCCTGTTCTGATCATCGGGCCATGTCCGGTTCGTGCCAATTGCTGCCATTGGCACGGCACATATGAGTTGGTATTCCTTGCACGACGAGGACACTAATGCCTAAGCCCGTAATTGCCGGCTTGTACTACGGTGGTGTCGATCATTTCATCGCACCGGACGGCCGTCCCATGGTGACCGGGATTAGAAAACGACCGGCGGCAACAGGGTTTCTGGGGACAAAAGGCTTTCCCGATGATGCGAGCGCAGAGCCCGCTCATCATACCCAGGACAAGACTGTTCATCTATTTTCGAACGAGAACTACCGGCTTCTTGAGGCGAGATTGGGAGTCGTTCTGCCGAGGCCTACATTCGGCGAGAATCTTACGACGGCCGGGACGTTAGAGAATAACGTTTATGTTGGTGATCATTTCCAAGTAGGCAAAGCCGTCATTTGCGTGACTCAGCCGACCGAGCGATGCAAGACAATTGGCAGAAGCTTGGGTGTTCCAACAATTCTGAAAGCGCTGCACGAGCTAGAGGTTTGCGGCTTCTACGCGCGCGTAGTCCGCCCAGGTTCTGTCGATGCGGGCGATATCGTAGAACTTTGTGAAAGGCCGCAGGTGGCGTGGTCAATAAAGCGCCTGCATCAAATTATGTTTCGTCAACTTTCGGACGACCAACTTGTCGATCAAGTTCTGTCCATCCGTGAGCTTTCAACCGAATGGAAGAAACGACTCGAAGTTATGCGAGGACGGCTCAGACGCGGCGAGCCGTTAAGCAGCAATCTAGTTTGATTCAGCCCATTGCGATGTCGCCTTTGGCAAAGTCGGAAGTTGGCTCGCTTGGAGACGGGCGGGCCGTCCGTCCAGACGCCGACGCATACAAGCTTTGGAACGCGATTGATTGAACAAGGTTTTGTGGGCGAACTTAGAGGCGAAGCCCACCTTGCCTTTGAGCCCTCCGGCGTCGTTTGCAATCTTGATATTCCATTGGCGTCGCTCGCGCCTGCAAAGCCATTAGCCAACGCCGTCTAGAAACTTGATACGGTCGTCCCTGATCGACTAGCAGTCAAACGTCTGCACTGGGTCAAAACCGGAAAAGCTCCATGCGAGCATATGTTTTCCGCTGTTCACCCAACAACGGACATCGCCAAGATACTTCGGCATGTCCGTTTCGTGCCAACAGCGGTCATTCCGCAACCGCGTAGATGAGTGCTGCCCTCACCGGGAAGCGAGGCGGCGCGTCGGGTGGAGCAAGCCATTTGAAGCGCCTCGCCGTTACGTTTTCGGTACACAGGCTTGACCTTGACGCCCGCGCGTCGCAGGTTTCGGGGCGCCGCGCACGGCTCGCGCGCCCAACAGGCAGGATCGATCTTTCATGGCATTCGTGCAGTTCACGCAACCGGACGATCAGCCCATCGTCATCAACACGGATAGGATCGTGACCGCCACACCACTGCCCGACGGACAAGGCACGCGCATCACCTTCAACAACGGTGGCCATCAGGACGTGAAGCAACTCATCGCTGACGTGCTGCGGCAGTTGAACATAAGCGCGTAGGCTCAGGACATCGCCGCCTGGGCGAACCATTCCGCCGATAGTGAGATCGTGCACTTTCTTGAGTGCTGCCCAATGTCGCAGATGGGTCAAAAGCGCCGTTTAGACGGCCGGTTGGCGACTTCCAGTCTTCCCCCATGAACAGACATCGTCAGCGTTAGTCGGCATGTCTCAAAAGCGCCAACAAGAGACTCTTGATCCGGCCGTCTTGCTTTCCAGATAGACCGGGCGGCCGCCTTGGAGCAAATGTTCTCTGGACTCGCGCGATCATCCGAACTGCGGTCGAGGGCCGTCACCGTGACAGATCGAATCCTTTAAAGCGGCCCATTGGACCAAATCGCAGCCAAATCCCGCGCAATATATCGACCGAAGAAACGTTGAATTTCCTCTATACTCAGGGCTGGGCGAATTCGGCGAGCTTCAGTCATCGTCGCGCGAGCCTCCCGCTCACGCCCAAGTCGCAAGAGGACAAATGCGGCGATCACGCGTGCTCCGTACAGTCGTCCGTCCCGCCGGCACGAGTTCAAGCTCTCGTCCAAAGCTTCCTGCAAACGGTCGGCGCGGGCAAGGCCGGCGGCGAGAACCATGCCCCAGAAGGGTAATGCGGCATCGCGGGGGCTTAGCCGGATTCCATATTGCATGGATTTGATGCCAGCTTCGAGTTCACGAAGCTGGACCTGGGTTGCCCCCAGAGCGACGTACGCTTGCGCATTGCTCGGATCTATCTCGATGGCCCGCTCCAGCCACTCACGGCCCCGGGCTAACTCACCGATATCGCCTAACGCACAGCCCGCATAGCCGAGCACCTCCGACGCATTCGGATCGAGCGAGACCGCTGTTTCGGCGTCGCGCAATGCTTGCTGTTGCGCTGCGAACCTATTCTCTGCGAAAGACATGTTCGCTCCGATCGCGCCAAACAACGCCACCGTGGCGTACGCCAAGGCAAAATTTGGATCGAGGGCGATCGCGTCACGCAGATGTGTGGTGGTTTTGCGTAAAGTCTCTTCGTTCCAGCCATTGAGCGCGATAGCACCACGTGCCTGACGATACCGGCTCCAGGCGCCAAGATTATCCGGTCGCTGCCGCTGGATGAGCGTGAGTTCCGCTCGGGTCAACTCTGGCTCAAGCTCTCGGATGATCTGACGTGCGATCTCGTCCTGAAGATCGAACGTCGCTCTCAGTTCCACGTCAAATCGTTGCGTCCAGATTTGTTTTCCACTTTCCGCTTCGACGAGTTGAGTCGAAATTCGGGCACGTTTGTCGGAAGCGCGGATACTGCCTTCGACGACATACCGAACGCCCAGTTCACGACCCACATCGCGAACGTCCTGCGTGGCACTGCGGTAAGCAAAACTCGATGAGCGGGCGATGACAAAAAAGCCAGGCACACGCGCCAGCAAAGCGATCACGTCTTCAACAAGACCATCGGCGAGCAACTTGAGGTTACGATCTTCTGATAAGCTAATAAAAGGCAACACAGCTATCGATGGCCGGTCCGAAATGAGCGGCGGCAAGGTGAACCCTTGCGATCCTTCGACACGTCCGCCGACCCGAAAGACATGGACGGGGCGATCGATGTTCTTGAGGCTCTGCTCGCCCAGATCGGCGAACTCAACCGCGTCAACCGCATCGACCACCGACGGAAACTCCAGCAACACGCCGTCGCCCGTGGTCTTGACGATCCGGCCACCATGCTTTGCCACTAGTGCGTCGGAGACGGCGCGGTGTTCGCGGAGAGTGCGGGCGGTGCCGACCTCGTCGAGGCCCATTAGACGCGAAAAGCCAGCCACATCAGCGGCTACAATAGCTGCTAGTCGCCGCTCGACCCGATTGCCGCTCAAGGTGACCCCCATGCTCGGGGAACTTGAACGCTTATATAGCAGGATTGTGGGGCCGATGTCCGGCTATGCCCAAGTCCGAAATGGGTCATTAGCGTCGGTTCCGCGGGGTCCGCGCTGAGTCCGTTCAGCCCCCAGAAGCGGACATCAACCCGGTGGCCCTATTGAACCATCAAACCATCGGACCCTAAGTTACCCCGCGAAGTAACCGTGGAATGGTCCAGGGGTATGATGCCCGACCGCACAGGCGAACTTGGCGGGGTCGTTACCTCTGAGCTAACCCCACTTGATGGTGTTATGGTTCGATGGTGCGAGCCCTAGGTTAAACTTTCACACGCATTGCACCCGAGATGCGCGGCCGCGACCAGTTATTTGGCGTGATCGCACTGGGGTCCAGCCGAGTTCAACCATCAAACCACGCAATCTCTCGGCTGCTTCCCGAGTGCGCTTTATTGGTGACACCTCAAGCCTCTCAAAATCGTTTCGATAGCGATACGCTCAACGTGGTTTATCCGATCTGACCTTTGATTTTTCGCAGGCGACCATCCAGGGGCCGATGGTTTGGTGGTGTTTCGGCTGCATAGGCATTTGAAGACGCTGCTTAGCTCTACCCGGAAGAGGAGCAACTTCATTTCGGGTGACTCCACGGGGGCGCAGTTAACTCTTAGGGCCAACGGTCACCTTCCAAATATCATTCTCGATCAGATCAAGCTGTTCTTTAGATAGTTCCCATCGATATTCGCGTTCCCATTTTCTGCGATTTAGCTGAGGGGTCAGGTCAACGATCTTGGAAGGAGGAGCTCTCTTCGCTGCCTCCATATCTCGATACGTATCCAATGCCTCAATGGCGCCGTTCGCCAAGGAATGAACTAACCCTTTCTCGTCAAATCGCAGATAAGAACCTGTAAGGCGCCTTATACCAACGGGTATTTTGCTATCCAGTTCAATCCACACCTCCACGACTTTCTGCGTTGTTCCAGCAAATTGCGGCATTGCCTCTCGTCCGCGACATAGCTCCCCCATAAGCCTTTTTGAGACGCGTTGAAGACCTTTGTTAGTGAAAAGATAGTATCGAAAGGAAATACTCACTGAACCCTCGATTGATGAAGCCTTGGGCCACGTTTGTGCATGTTGCACCTCTTTGTCAAAGGCAAATCATACAGCCTGGCTCCACGACCGCACCATTCGCGCGAACACAGACCTCGCCATCGAGATTCATGCGGCGTACGAAATTTTGCCGGGGACAGCGCTACGCTGATCGTCTTCAGCCCGGTCAATGCCATCTCCATCCAGTAGCAACTTGCGCCTTAGCTGTCTGAATTTGGCGCACTCATTCGCGCATATCCACGCACTCGCGCTGCACGGCCGCGGCTCGTTACATGCCGTGACCGAACCGGTGTCCAGCCCAGATCTACCATAAGACCCTTTAACCTTTTGGCGGCCTCAGGCGTTCGCTTGAGGGGTGGAAGATCGAGCTGCTCAAAGACAGCATCGGTAGCGATCCGCTCGACGCGGTCGTGACCGACTTGACCTTTGATCTTTTTCAGGGTGCTGGTCCAGGGGTCCGATGGTTTTACGGATTGGCGAGCGACTTGCAGATGCTCGACGAAGGATAGGTTTCTCATCTGTTTTCCTGGATCAAGTGCATCGGCCGAACCATGGTATCACGTTGGGCTTGAACAAGAATGCCGTGGACGCGCCGGGACTCTGCAATACGGCGTACTGATTACGCTGCTACCGCAAAAAAACAGACGCAAGGCGCTCTCCAATTCCTGGTCCCAGATAGGGAACCGCTTACCGACCATCGTAACAAGTAGTTCCATTTCGTCCTCGTTCAGATAGTCCATAATATCGTAGAGGCCCGGCGAGCCCCGCAGCTCTGCGACGCGACAAAGCTCAACAAACATTTCCTCTTTTTCCTCGAATGATGGAACCGCCATCGCATGGCGAGCGAAAAATTCCCCTTCAGGATAGTCTTCGAAAGTCCGCATAGTTTTATCTTTCAAATTTCGAGTTCGAGCTGGTCAATCGCACTGATGACGGGGATCTGCAGTCCATTTCCCCGACCGGCCTCCACTTATTTCATCCGTCCTCCAATATTGTTTTGTACTGTTGAAGGAGAAATGGGGTGCATATCCCTGTCATACCTGCACGCTCCTCGTGTCCTCAATCGACCAAAGCGTCTTTCGGCCCTTTCGATTGCGGATGACGTGCCCCTCGATCACACGGCCATTATTCGTGCGGAGCCACTTCGCGAGCCGGTCTTTGTCGATGTTGCCGCGAAGTCCGCCGATGTCGAGCACGGCGTCGCGAAGTTGCTGATTGGCATATTTGCCCGACGGCGGGTTGGGGTTGGCTGGATCAAAAGGTGGTTTTGCCTCGGCAGCTTCGATTAGATCGTCCACGGTTCGGTCCTGACCGCCAAGGGCAGCCCACATGCGGCAAAACTCAACGCGCGCCTGATGGTCCGGGTCTTGATCAATGACCCGCTTCATTGTCTCTACTGGATCGGCGCGGCCAAGCCAGGTTAACGCTGAACGGATCGTATCGGACCACGCCTCGAACGACGCCAGCGGCGCCAACTTGTTTGGCTGGCCGGCCTGCATGTAGGCCGCCACAACCGTGAGCGCGGCGGCAATGTAACCCCCCCGGTCAGCGAAAACGATATCGGTTGGTTTGCGCTGGAACTGCCGCAGCTCGGGTCGATCGATGCGTGGATCCAGGACGGCGACTAGCGCCCGTCGGGTGACGTCGCCTTTCAAAATCAGGTTGTTGCCGGTGGCAAAGACCGTTGCTCGGTTCTCAACCTCGAAACGATCCGACTGGCCGAGGCGACGGACGGAAGCCAGCGGTCGCTCGACCGTCTGGCAAATCTTGTCGCCGCCGAAATCCATCGAGATATTGTCGATGGCAATAATAGAGCAGCCGTCGAGAAGCGCGCCGTCAATCCGCTTCTCGTTCTCTTCCATGCTCGGCGACCAGGTAAAGACCGCCGCGAAGTTGCCATTCGCGATGGCTGCGATTACGTCGATTAAGTAAGACTTACCCGATCCGGGCGTCGGGGCCGTGATGGCGTGCATCGGCGCTACGGGGAAGGCGCCCCGGCAGACTGTAGTGAGAATGCCCGAAAGGGCGACCGACCGCGATGCTGTGTCCTCGAACGGAAATTCGTTGAGAAGGTTATCGAGGGAAAAGAGCGCGCGCGCCGCATGTTCCTTGGTTAGCGTTGCAGGGATGGGAGGCATTCGCGGGATTTTGGCTACGTAGAGCTTGGTTGCTGGGTCGTAACCCTCTGTCGCCAGGATCGAACCATCAGGCCGGAGTGTCGGCGAGGTAATGACACCGGCGACGCTCGGAAAGAGCCAGCCGTCCTGCCCGGCTAGGATACCGCGGGCCACCTCTTCCGGGGGATTCATGGGCTTCTCGCCGTCTCTAGTGGGTCGCATGAAGATTGCCACCTGTGACAGCATTCTTACGAGCATAGGGACAGTTGCCATGCGCAGGAGCGATTGATGTGTTACTCGACCCTTAAACCCCGTGGTCTCGGCAACTTCCGGGCGGACGAGGTTCGATCCACGCCGGAAGGTTTTTGCGCCGCCATCGATCAGTGCGGCTTCGGCCTCTTCGGCTGCGCGGGCGATTTCTCCCGGCACGTAGGGGATCTTCGTACGCTGTCTGTTGTTCGCTACCCCCAATGCACTCGAACGGGCCGCCGTCGCCAAGGGGCTCTTGGCTGGATCGTGCCATCCAAGCTCTCGGGCCGCGGCAAAAACCGATCCAAGCGTTCTGGGGTTATTCACCTGCGAACTCATTGAGGAGTTCCACTGGGCTTCATTGTCAGTGGTATCGCCACCCGCAAGCGCGGATACTTCGTCGTAGAGCGACTTCAACTCAGCCTCGTCCTCTGGTCGTAGCTTTGACTCCTCGCTTAATGGAAACAGCAGTAGGTCGCGCCAGCCACCCCGCTCGGTCATTTTGCCTGCCCGAGCTAAGATTTCGTATGCGGAGCGCAGCCGAAGATTGTCTGGCGGGGGCAGCTCGATCCCAGCCGACAAGGCGTTGTCAGCTGGCAAGTTCGAGAAGCGCGACGAGAGCTTGCCGTCGGGGATTTTAAAGATCGGCACTGATCCGCGCGCCTGCTCGCCGGCACCAATAAAAGGCGCGAGCTCGAGACCCTCGATTATCTCGTCAAACGAGTAGCGGGCGGGTCCGCCGAGTTTGAGTTTGACGAGCTGCGGCTCGCTCTTCAGATGCAAGGTCCCAGGAACGCGCATGACGCGAGGAAGGTCATAGACCTGCGGGTCTGTCCCAAACTTCGCGATCAGCGCTCGCTGTACCCGCTCAAACTCACCGAGCCGGAAGGTATCATCCACCCACCAATAGAATTGCGCGCGACCACGCGATGACTGAACGATAGCGCTAGGCGGAAGGAGCCCCCGCAGGCGTGCAGCTACCTCGGCAAGGTTTTGGTCTACATCGCCGCAGACGGCGCGAACACGAACGACATTCTCACGCTTGCGTCCGCCAAAATCAGTCGCATTGATGGCGACGTAAGCTCCGTACCCATGCTCCGGCGTATTCCACTTCCTGGCCAAAGCACAGGCCTCGTCCGCGGTACAGTGATGGATCAATCGCAGGCCGCGGGGGTGGGGTTCGTCTTTCCGATGCTTCGGATCGCGGAAAAGTTGCAATGTGAAGCGTGTTGTTGTCGCGTCGAGGGCTTTGAAGAACGCGTGCGTCAACAGCGGACTATGTGGGGGCATCGTCAGGGGTTGAGTAGGCGCATCCCGAGCGCTGTCACCGACGCCAGTGTTACTATGCTCCACATCGAGAGGGGTCGATGAATGTGAAAAAGGCGGACTGATTTTCATGAGTGGCTCCAGGAAAGTGGAGCCCGCCGATTGCCAAGCGATGCCGAAAGCCTTATAAGAAGCGTGCAAGAGACTTCGATTTCGGCGCTCGCCAAACATAATTTGGCGGGCGTTTTTTTAAGCGGCGCTATCCAGCGAACAGGTTCCGCCAGCGCGCTCACGATCGGCCAACCACGCCCTCACGTCACTCGGGCGATACGCGAGCCTGCGAACACCCAATACGATGAAGCGCGGTCCCTTTCCTGCCGCGCGCCAGCGCGCGATCGTTGGAAGACCAATTCCAAGAAGCTCACAGAGCTGCCGTTCAGAAATTAGCGGTTCGATGTCGTGCCGTGAGGAAACGGAAGGATTATCAAGCAAAGACATGAGCGTCCTCGTGTTGTTTGGATGCTCATCTCTATCGGGATTTTAGGTTTCACCGTCGTCTCAGGCGAATTAGAAAAGATCAAAATCTAGCGTTGGCAAGCCACCGTCGAAAGCAAAGCGGCCCTATTCGCCGTGCCGACCTGCTTAGTCCGTACCTACGATCTGGGAAACGACGTCCGCCCACGCATTCAATGCAGCTCGTTTTTGATCGCGATACGCTGCGCGATTGTAGACTCCAGCCACGCCCGCCTGCGCGCCTTCATGCGCAAGAATTGCCTCTATGATATGGGGATCTGCGAGTCCTCGCTCGTGTGCCATCGTCGAGAAGGTGCGGCGCAGGTCGTGCAACCCCCACGCAGGGAGTGGCGCCTCGGCTTCCGCAATTCGCTTGTCGAGTCTCCTCTTGGCCGCACTCCAACCATCAAATCCGGCGGCGCTGATGCTGAAGACACAACAATCGCCGTCCGCGCGCTGAGGCAGCTGAGCCAGCGCGAGCGAAGCTAAAGGTACCTCATGGGCGCGGCCGCCCTTCATCCTTGCCCCAGAAACGACAAGCAAATCGTTCTCGATCTCGCTCCAGAGCGCCCCGCCGATTTCCTGGCGTCGGCACGCCGTGAGTAGCAAGATGCGGACGATCCGGTCGTAGTTGCTTAGGCCCTCGGTGAACTGCCAGATAAGTTTAATCTCCGCCGGCGTGAGAACCCGATCGCGTTCCTGTTCAGTGAATTTGGGTACATACGCGGCGGGATTGTCGCCGGTGACTAGGCCCGTGCGCAGAGCCCAAACCCAAGCCGCGGATATTGATGCCAGGACCCGATTAGCTTGGACACGCCCCGCATCAGTTGCAAGCCGTTGGTGTAGGCTGGAGACGGCTGCCCGGTCTATGTCGGTCGCAGCCTCTCGGTGCAGCCGCGCCGCGTATTTTCGTAGGTTCCTGCGGGTCTGGTCGAATGAGGAGGACCGCTGTTCCTTCTCGGCATGGATGAGGTACGTCTCGAATACGTCCGCAACAGTCGCAGCCTTGCGCGCCTGACGCCGCTCGGCCGAAGGGTTCGCTCCCCCTGCGATCCGCCTTAACTGGTCACCAGCCAGCTTTCGCGCCGCCGCGGGAGCGATCGATGGTGCCTGCCCGAGCGGGGTGCGACGCGTACGTCCCCCAGCATCACGGTACTGCAAGATCCAAGTCTTGCGTCCCGACGGATAAACACGCAGCCCGAGTCCTTTGACGTCCGCATCCCAGTAGAAGGCTTCAGTCTGTCCAGCGGGGCAAACGAGCTTGCCCACGATTGTCTTCGTGAGCCGCATGGGTGCGGCCACACGCTTGACTCTCACCGCCGTGTTCAGTGGAATGACGTTCGCGAGGCTCGGAAGCAAATCGGAAGCAGCCGGAAGCAAAACGGGTGAGGGTTTCTGAAGGGTCATGATGGTTCCTAGCTGCCGCGCACTAGGGATAAGTATCTATCAATTAAGGAGATTCAATGAGGGGCGAGAGAATATGAGTTCTCCCGAGTGTACAAGACAATCTCAATTGTCTAGTCTGGGAGACTAGGGGTCGGAGGTTCAAATCCTCTCGCTCCGACCAATCAATTCAAGGGATGTCAAGGCTCGTGCAGCATTGGCCCGGCCCGGCAACGCGGCCAATTCGGTCACGGGCAAATTTGCCCTACCGGTTGAGCGCGGGCATCCGATCTCGACGACGCAGCCAGAGCCCGGGAAGATCGTAAATCGGAATCCATGCAACCTTGCGATCGCGCCTACCAAGTTTAGACCAAGTCCCAAGCCTGAGGTGTGTCTTACCTTATCCGAGCGGTAAAATCGCCTCAGGACGGCGTCACGCTCGTGTTCGCTTATGCCGGCACCGGTATCCCTGACGCGCAGGATGGTTTCGCCGTTGCCGGCAAATAATCCGATCTCCACCTGGCCGCCGGCCGGCGTAAATTTGATGGCGTTGTCGACGAGGTTGGCGACCGCCTCGATCAGCAAGTCCCGGTCGCCATGCGTGCTTAGTTCATGCGGTGAGTGGACAACGAGAGCAACGCCTTTGTCTTCGGCTATCGGCTCGTACATGTCGCTCACTTCGCGGATCAGTTCTGCAAGTGCGACCTTGCCGAAGCCTGCCGATCGCTGATTCTTCTCGATTTCCGCAAGCCGCAAAATGGCGGTAATGATCGAAAGCGATTGATCGAGCCCGTCTATCGTCTTGTCTGCAACCGTCTGCAGCTGCTCCAGCGTGGTGGCGCCGCTGCGACCGCGCTCGAGCGTCAATCGGGCTCGGGTGAGCGGCGTGCGCAGGTCATGCGCTATGTCATTGCCGACGCCTGCAAGGGAGTGGATGAGAGTTTCCATCTCGTCGAGCATGCCGTTGACGATCACTGCAAGTTCGGAGAAGGGATCGTCGGCGTTCCGATGCGGGAGCCGTTCGCGCAGATCGCCGGCGACGATGCGCTGCACCCGCGCGTTGACCTCGACGATGCGATTACGGGCTCTGGCGCTCAAGGCTATACCGACCGCAAGGCAAAGCAGCACGGCGGGAACCAGGCCAAGCGCGAGCGCCCGACCGACGACACGTGCGATCTCCCCGATTTCATCGACGTCTCGTCCAATCACCAGCACGTTGCCATCAGGCAAGCTTCGCGCGATCAGGCGGACCGCCTGCTTCTGCCGCCCGCTTTCGTCGATCCTGTCGACGAGCGCGCTCTGTACGGCATCGTCGGTCTTGAGATCGGACGGCAGGCTTTCCAAGTTACCCGCGATCCGGCGGCGGCTTGAGCCAAACAATCCCGCGAGCTGAACACGGCTCGGATCCTGTTTCAGGTGCTCATTGATCGCGTCGAGCCTGCGCTCGGGCGACAGGCCTGCGAAGACGCTGATTTGCGAAGCGATCACGCGGTCGGATCGCGTTGTCAGATCGCTTTCCGTTTTCAGATAGATAAATCCTAGCAGCGCAACGATAAAGGACGCGAAAATGCCGGCCACCAAAATGGTCCAGCGCAGCGTGGTTGAGCGCATGAACTCAGGTAACTGCATGAGATCAATCCGCCGAAAGATTACGGAGGTGTCCAGATTTCTGCTTGCTTGAGGAAATATCTGCGAGGTTTCGATTGAAAGGGCCATGAGTCGTCACCATGGGGTCCACCCGTTAGCATTTGACTCGCTGGGCTCGGGGTTGCCCGGCCAGCCAGGGCACTTGACGCGAGCCTAGTCTGATCGGGGCGAAGGACTCGATCCTACGGAGGTTGATTCACCCCATACCTTGGTTTAGCAGCGGCAAACTCGCGCCGCCAACGCGCCGACGGCCTCCGAAAGACCATCGCTTGACCCGCGGCGACCGCTGATCCGGGTTGATGGACCGAACGCGAAGTTTCCCTCGACAAGCCGATCAGCAGTCGGCAATCAGCACCGCTGCGCCGACGTTCACGCCTCAGGTGTCGTCTCCGCCGCGACGTCCCTGCAGGGCAGTGTTGAGGCAGTCGATCAAGGTGGGTGCGGCGAACGGCTTAGCCAGGAAGGCGATTGCCCCGGCTTTCAGCGCGCGGTCGCGGACACTTTCATCGGGAAAGGCCGTGATGAAAATGAAAGGCACACGATAGCCTTGGGCGTGCATGAGCGTCAGCAGGTCCGGGCCGCTCATGACCGGCATCTGCACATCCGCGACCACACAGGAGGTGTCATTCAGATGAGCCGACTGCAAAAACTCCTCAGCCGACGCAAATGTGTGAACCGTGTACCCGTGCGACCTCAGAAGATTGTTGGTCGCAGCCCGCACCGATGCATCATCGTCAATGACGGATATGATCGAAAGAGTCGACAAGGCGGGCCTTTCTGACGCGGTTGCGGAGCGCTTGCCTTAGCACCGCGGCCCAACGGCAAAATGGGCCGCAAATCAGGGTTGTAAAATTATACTTAGGTTTATGCGGGCTAGGGCTTGGCGCGATGAATGCCAAGCGTTTCGGCCTTTCTCACCAAATCGGCCAAGGACCTCGCTTCCATTTTTTTCATGATATGCCCACGATGGATCTTCACGGTGATCTCGGCAAGTCCAAGCTCGGCGGCTATCTGTTTGTTCATGAGGCCCGACGCGACCAACGCCAGTATCTCGCGCTCGCGGGCGGTCAGGGTCTCGAAAAGGGTGTTCAGATTGGCGACGACCTTCTCGACTTCCCGTCGCCTCCGATCCCGTTCAATCGCCATTACCACCGCGTCCAGCATGTCCTGGTCGCGAAACGGCTTGGTCAAAAAATCCACCGCGCCGCCCTTCATGGCCCTCACGGTCATGGGAATATCGCCATGGCCGGTCATGAAGATGATTGGAATGTGGATGTTCGCCTTGGCCAGTTCGGTTTGAAAGTCGAGGCCGCTCAACCCGGGCAACCTGATGTCAAGGACCAGGCAACTTGCGACGTCCGGAAGCTTGCTGTGCAGCATTTCGGGCGCCGAACCGAACACCTCCACTTTCAAGCTTACCGATTGAAAAAGATTGGTCAGCGCCCTGCGCATCGACGCATCGTCGTCGATAACGAAGACAATCGGTTCCCTGGCGTTGGCGGGTTCACGCGATGATTTGGGATGCTCGGTCACGCCGCATCCTCCTCCTGATGGAGGGGCAGGACGAATCGAAACGTCGCGCCGGGCCCCTCATTGCCGGAAGCTGACAGACGTCCGCCGTGAGCTTCCACGATCGAACGGCAGATCGAGAGTCCCATGCCCATGCCACTGGACTTGGTGCTGAAGAAGGCGTTGAACAGCTGGTTTGCATTCTCGGTGGAAATCCCGACGCCTGAATCCGTCACGCTTACGAGCACGCCGCGTCTCTCGTCCTGGCCTGATCGGATCACCAGTTCGCGCGGCCGATCCGTGATCGGCTGCATCGCCTCGATACCGTTCATCACCAGGTTGATGATCACTTGTTGCAGCTGGACTCGATCACCATGAATCATGGGGAGAGAAGGCGCGAGCTCGGTTCGCAATGATACGCGGTGGCCGCTCAACTCACCTTGTACCAGAGCGATAGCCTCCCCAACGACGTCATTGACGTCGAGTGGCACCTTTTCGATGTCGGATTTTTTTGCAAGCGCCCGGACACGCCGGATCACTTCGCTTGCGCGGCAGCTGTCGTTGATGACCCATTCGACCGAGCGGCGCGCAGCGGCAAGGTCCGGAGTGTCACGGTCGAGCCAGCGCAGACAGGCCTCGGCATTGGCGACGGCAGCGGCGAGCGGCTGGTTCACTTCATGGGCGATGGAGGCCGTCAGTTCGCCCAGCGTCGTCACGCGCGTTACATGTGCGAGTTCCGCCTGCGCCTTGCGCAGTGCCTGTTCGGCGTGATCTGCGCGGATCATCGCCGTAATATCGGTGCCGGTCCCACGATAACCAAGAAAATTGCCGCGTGCGTCAAAGAATGGCTTGCCGCTTGTTCGGACGTATACCGGGGTGCCGCTCGTGGATTTGGTGCTGTAGACGAAATCGCGAAATGGCCGATGTGCGTCGAGCATCGCCCGATGCAGTCGCCATTTTTCGGGTTCCGATTCGACATCGCTTGCAATATCCCAGCGCGTCACGCCGGGGACACGCGAGGGCGCGATTCCGGCAGCATTCAGGTTTTCCGACATCTGGGTGATAAGGTGGTCCGGTCCGGTCTCCCAGAGCCAATCGGAGGCCGTTTCGGCATAGTCGCGAAAGCGCTGCTCGCTCTCGCGAAGGGCGACCTCGGTCCACTTGCGGTCCTCGATGTCGGTAGCCGACCCGTACCATTTGACAATGTCGCCCGCCTCATCGTGCAACGGTTCGGCGCGGAATAGGAACCAGCGGTATTCACCGTCTTGGCGCCGGAGCCGTGCCTCAAGCTCACCCGGCATACCGGACTCCCGTATCCTTTGCCACTTCTGCAGCATCATCTTCTTGTCGTCAGGATGAAAAGAACGAGGCCAGCCAACCGCGGCATTGTCCAACGAGATGCCGGTATAGTCGAGCGATGGCTGATTGAGAAAATCGGGGATTCCTTCCGGGGTAGCGCGCCAGACCAGCGTCGGGATTGTATCGATGACCAGTCGAAGGCGATCTTCGGATTTCTTGATTTCGTCAAAAGCCTTTTGCAGCGCCTCCTTTGCAGCGTATTGCTCGGTGACATCGACATGCGTTCCGACCAATTCGATCACTTCACCGTCGATACCGACGAGAGGATGTCCCACCGAATGCACGTACCTTGTCGGACCGTCCGGAAGATCTATGCGAAAATCGACTTCAAAGTCCTTTTTTTCTCGCACGGCCTGCCGCGCCATTTCGATAACCAGGTCTCTGTCTCTAGGAAGAATACGCTCCTGGAAGGATTGCGGTGACAGGGGCTCCTTTTCCGAATCGAACCCAAACAGGTGGTACACTCCGGGCGACCGATAAACGAACGTTTGAAGGCGCACATCCCAGGCCCAACTGCCGGTATGACTCAAACGCTGGGCTTCGGCCAAATAGGCCTCGCTACGTCGCAGTTTTCGTTCGGTTTCCCTGGCAACCGTGATGTCCATCACCGCCCCGGCAAATTCGATGTTGCCGGCCGCATTTCTCTTGGCACGAGCCAACGCCTGGATATGTTTCACCGAGCCATCCGGCATCAGCAGTCGATATTCATGCTCGAAATCCTTTCCGCCGTCGGACGCTTGATCGATGGTTTTTTGCACCGCCGTTCGATCTTCTGGGTGGGTGCGTTGGACGATAAATTCCAGGGTCGGCTTGGTCGTTCGGTCGCATTCGAAGATTCGAAACGTTTCATCCGACCAGGAGATCTCTCCGCTGGAAACATCCCATCCAAAGCTGCCGGTACGGCTCAATCTCTGCGCTTCGGTCAAATACATTTCGCTATGCAGCAGCGCGGCCTCAATCCGCTTTTGATTCTTGATCGCTGCTTGCAGGTCGGCGCCGGACCGCCCGAGAGCTTCTGTTGCCTTTCTTTGCGTCGAAATCACGAATCCGACAATGAGGGCTGTAATGCAAAACAGGATCAGACGCGGCACCTCCGAAATATCGCCGGCGAACAAATCATGTTTCCAGGTAAAAGAATTGATTGGGGGCACAAGGTAATAGTGGAAAGCCAGAAGCGCGAGTGCGATCGCCAACAGCGCAGGGCCGAAACCACCAAACCATGCGGCGAAAATAACAGCGCAAAGCATCGACAGTGCGATGGGCTCGGCGTGCAGTAAACGTGTGATCAGTTCCGCAGCAATGCTCGCCACGGCGACGGCAAAGACCGCCATCGCATAGTGGGAGATCGTGGGCAGCTGCAGCCACCGTTGAGGCAGATCAGGTTTAGTCATTCTCCTTGTTCGTCCCGCTTTGGGTGATGAGGCGAGGTCGACATGAAGCACCATTGCAGAGCATTCCCGGGCCTGTCCGGCGACAAGATTAGAACATTTTGCAGGAAAAATCGGCAATTGGATTGCCCCTCGGCGGGTCCTATGGACGCAGTTCCCTGAACCGAAATGGCTCGTGCCCGCAATCGGGAGCGATAGCGGAGGCAGGTTCGCAGCAGCCAGCCATAGTCCCCGCGATTTACGATCGCCGACGAATGGCGGTCGGGCCGTGGCGCCCACCTGAAGGCAAACACCCCAAACCTCCGTATAGCTCCCCGATCCCTTTCGATATTTGACCCTTACCCTACGTACAATTGAGGGAACGGTCTCAATCGTTATTCTCGCGTTGTGATCTGGAATAGCCGATTGCAGGTGGCAAAAATGTCCACGACCCCGGCCGAAAGGATGGAGCCCAGCCGCGATAATCCCGACGGTCGGATTGGCGTATGTGTTCCACCGGCAAATCATTCACGCGACAGCGAAGAAATCCGCTGCTTCGCCTTGGGAGACGGCACATGAGAGTCAAACCCTGCGCGCGGTGTCCCTATACGCCGCAAGACTTGACAGGCCACTACGATCCCGAAGCCGCACTTCACGTGTGTGCGAAGTGCGACGGCGAGCAAGCGATGCTCACCAACCACTACCCACGCGAGACCCGCAGGAGGCAAAAATGGCCAACGGTCCCCAACATCTTCATTGCGCAGCGAAGCGCTGCGCCGTCTGTGACGGAAAGTTCGGTCTCATCCGCCACTACTCCTGGCGAACCGCCCTCTGTTCAAAGAAGTGCGCTGATCGCCTGAAGGTCCGCCGGGATGCCGACCGCAGATGGTTGCGCTGCCTTGAGGCCGCCTGACAACGGTAGCCGCGAGAAGCACCTCGAAATTGCCGGCAGCTCGGGATTTCGGAACAAGGAGGCTGCACGTTGAACGTTCTATGCAAACTCCTCCTTTGGAGCTGTCTTTGTTGCCTATTGGCGATGCCAGTCCAGGCGCAGGAAGATGGACAGGGCCACGCTGCGCGCCACCATCCTCCACAGGATCAGCTCCTGCATGAAAAGTTTTATGCACAGTGGCGCATGCCCGACAATCCTTCCGTTAGCTGTTGCAACGAGGCGGACTGCTACCCGACTGAAATCAGGTACGTTGATGGCAAGATCTACGCAAGACGCAGAGAGGACGGCAAGTACATTCCCGTTCCACCAGAAAAAGTAGAGCACAACAGGGACAATCCCGACGGCAGGAATCACCTCTGCGCTCCGCCGCCCAGCGCATTCCACCCATCCGATACCGTGTTCTGCTTCGCATTAGGAGGCGCCACATGAGGTTCATACTGGTGAACGGAAGGACGCCCCGCGCACAATCCCAGTGCGTGCTGTGCTGCCGGCCGATCGGGGGGAGCTATCTGCGAGAAATCGAGACGCGGCTGTCGTACTGCGACCAAGACTGCTATTCCGATCACTGCAAGAGAGCCGTCCAGGCTCTCGAGCGCCATCATATCGCACAGTGGGCACGGGCAGGCGCGCCGGGCGCGATTTGACGTAACCCCAACTCGAAAAGCCTCGATTCAATCCAGCTAAAACTTTGTTTAATGGTGCTGCCGGTTGCCCCGACCTAGGCTTGCACCAAGCAGCCCGGCCGCGGCCATCCCTCACGCGTCCTGGCTGCCGAGCGGACGGCCTCGCGCAGCCTCATCTCCCTCCCTGACCGAGGCAGGTGCGAGCCGTCCGTCTCATCATCGACGTGAGGTTGGGCATAGCGGAAACCGATACCGGCATTGATGCACTCGAACAGAGTGTCTTGCTCGAGAGCGAGGCGTTTTGGAATCACTGCCTATTTCGATAGCGAAAATGCCTCAGCCTCGACTTCCGTGAAAATGCGGCCAAGCGTTCCGACGCAAGCATAAAAAGTCGCAGCCTGGGCGTGCTCGAGATCAGAAAAAAAGCGCCCGATCCATGGCTTGAGATGAGTCTCGAAGATCGTGTGCTCGGTTTCGCCGGGAGCAACGATCTGGCCGTTGGCGAGGCCGGCCATGACTTCGAGAAGGATCGCAGCGTGGTCCTCGGGCTCCGATTGTCCTTCAATCCTCTCAAGGCCAAGTTGCTTCAGGGTTTCGCGGACCCGGGCGAGGGGACGTCCATAGAGATAACCCGTCAGATAGTATGAGGCGTATGGGAAAAGTTCGCCACGCCCGAGCCCGACGAAGAGATCGAAATATTCGCGCTCGATCTGTTCCGGGTTGATGCTGGCGGCTGCGGCACTGAGCGCTGCGTGCGCAGCGCCCAACGGCGTTGCATCGCCGCGGTGGCGGACCAGATGCCCGATCATTTGGGCATTCGGGCTTCGCGTCAGCAATGCCGCAAGCAGCGAATACTCCTGCGCCCGCGCTTGATCAGTCTCGTCGATCTCACGTGTGGCCGCGGCAACTTCGGCGCTTACGGCTTTCTCTGGCCGGGTCACTTGCGGTTCCCCTTGTCGGCGCCGCCATGGGCGGGATTCTGCGGCTCAGCTCGGTCGCGCCGCCGTTTCTGAAAGGGGCGTTCGACGTGATGTTCGGCGATGAAACCATCGATTGCTTCAATGATCGAAACAGGCATCGGGACGGTCGCGACCAGATCATTGCCGGCGTCGGTCAGGGCCTCGCCCTCCGAGGGGTCGGCGGTCACGGTCAGGACATCGAACGCAGGGCTTGCAGAATTCGCGAGCCTCGGTCGCAGGACGACCCACAACGCCGGTGTCCCCGAAGCGAGATTTTGCCGATAGTTGGCCGTCTCTGTTCGATGCAATTCGATCGCAGCCTCACCCGCATAGAATATGGTGGCGTCGCCTTCCTCGCTGATCCGCGTCCAGGCCACGGCCGCCGGCGTTCCAACCAACACCGAGACCGGCCGCCAGAGGAAATCGAGCCACGGGCTTCTTGCTTTGCGGCGTTCGACCACCACACCCACCACAATTGTTGCGAGTGCCGTTGACCTCACGCTTCATCTCCGTTTCTGATCCGGCCGTCCCGTCGGGACCACGTCCGCTATGCCTCACGGACAGGGATCTTGTTTTTGTTCAAGGCATTCGTGACCTGTTGATCAAGCTTTAGATGCACGTTCAGGAGCTCGCGCGGGGTCAAGGCCATCCACTGATTCAGCGACACATCCGCGAAATAACTGCTCTTGAACATCTCCAGGAAGCGCAGCGTTGTCGTGCCGGTATTCTCCACGTAATGACCCATGGCGAAGGGGACGTAACCGACGTCGCCAGCCTGATAGTCGAACGTTCTTGCCTGTCCTGAAGCTGCAAACACGCCCATGCGCGCCTGGCCGCTGATGTAGTACTGCCATTCATCGGTGTTCGGATGCCAGTGCAGTTCACGCAGCCCGCCGGGTTCGACTTCCACAAGGGCTGCCGCGATAGTTTTGGAGGCGGCAAACACACTTGAGTCGGTGATCCGGACGGTTCCGCCCTTCATCCGGAGCGGTTCCTGAGCCATCATGCGATGGCTGAAGGTTTGCAGAACGGGCGGCGCACCCAGCAGCTTGTCTCTACCCAGTGGAGCGGGAACCGGGGCCTTGAAGATATAAAGCTGGCTCGGATCGGGCGTATGATCGACCAGCGAAGCGGGCACGCCAAAGTTCTTGCCCAGGACTTCGGGGGGCGTGTGCTTGAACCAGTCGCTCAACAAGAATGTGTCGTCTTCGTCGAAGTCTCCGTCGTCGAAAACCAGCAGGAATTCGCATCCGTCGGGCCCGAGGCCCTGTATCGAATGGGGAATGCCGCCCGGAAAATACCAGAGGTCGCCGACACCCACGTCGTCGACAAAGTTTCGTCCCTCGGCGTCAATGGCGGTGATACGGGCGGACCCGTACAGCATGTAAGCCCATTCGGCTTGCTTGTGCCAATGCAGCTCGCGCACGCTGCCGGCATTGAGCCGCATTTGCACGCCGGCAATCGTTTTCGAGATACCAAGCTCCCGCTGCGTCACCTGACGGGTCCAGCCGCCGTTGGTCTGTCGCATGTGCGCATCGGCAAACGAGAAACGCAGGTTCGGCGTCGTGCCGGAATCCGTGGCGGGCGGATTGAGCATGTCCGGGTTTTGACGCTCGCGGATTGCATTGTGTGGGACGGGATCGGTACCGCCTATTCCAGGCGCCCGGCTTGGTTGAAGCACCTGATCGGTCGTCTGGGCCATCGCGACGGATGCGCTCGTGAGCACGCCGCCGGCAACGGCTGCCGTTGCCAGCATATCCCTGCGGGTGAGTTCACGCATGGGCTTCCTCCATTGCTGTCTTACGGTTCATTGTTGTTGTGTGGTTCATTGGCAAAATCCTTATTGTACGGTTCAAAATCCTTGACTGCGCCACATACGTACATCCTGTGGTCCCGTGTTCATTCCGCCGGAGCCCCTGATGATTGGCCGGACCGGGAGGAAAGAGGCTCTCTGGTCAACTGTTCCTCGAGCCAAACGTCATGATGCTCCTTCGCCCAGTTGAGATCGACCTCGCCGGTCGCCATGGCCTCGAAGGCGCCCTCCATTCCGAGTGTACCGATGTAGATATGAGCAATGATGACCGCGATGAACAGAATGGCGACTACGGCGTGGACGATCTGCGCGAGCTGCATGCCTGCGATATTCGTCACGTAGAACGGAAATATCAGCAGATATCCCGAGATAATGACGGCCACTCCGGCGCCCAAGGCAAACCAGAACACCAGCTTCTCGCCGGCATTGAAACGCCCCGATGGTGCGTGCTTCGATTTGATGAAGCCGCCACCCTGCTTGATCCAATCGATGTCGACTTTTTGCGGAATGTTGTCCTTTAACCAGATCGCGACAATCAGCACGAGGCCGATGACGAACGAGACGCTGACGAAATTGTGGGTGTACTTGGCGAGTTGCGACTCGCTGCTGAACGCCTCGGGCCCGATCACTGGCAACAGCAAGATCTTGCCGAACGTGATGTTCAAGCCGGTCAGGCCGAGGACCACGAAGGATATCGCCGTCAGCCAATGCGAGAAACGCTCGAAGGGGTTGAAGCGTCGCACTTTCTGGCCGGAACGTCCCTTTGAAATCCGAATCCGCCCCATGATCAGATAGGCGGCAGCCAGAGCGGCGATCATGCCAAGGATCACGATCGCCCCGAGCCAGTGCAATAGAACCTCGTGGAAATAGTCCCATTGCCGCCCGGCGGGTTGCATCAGGACGCGTTCCCTCTCATTTGGCTGGGCGATCTCTCCCTCGATACGTGGCGATTGCTGAAGTAGTTTTTGCTCGCTGGCCACGCTCGCGGTCGGATTAGGCGCGCCGTCCGGGCCGAGTTGCTGTGCAGGCACCGGTGTTGCTGCGATCAACGTCAGGATTGCCGACGCGGCGATGATGATGGAGCAAATCCTGGCAAGATGCCTCATCATGGTCATTGTCCTGTTGCTCCGCATGTTGGTCTCGCGGTCGCTCCAACGCCGCTCAAACCGCAATGCCTTCGTGATAGGCGGTAGTCCAACCCCATGCGCCCGAACCGTAACCGCGCTTCATCACGCGCTCCTTGTAGATTTCGGCGATGATCGCGCCATCGCCCGCCAGCAGCGACTTGGTCGAGCACATCTCGGCGCAAATCGGCA
>WNFT01003763.1_pt1 | contig 21972 bp, 19 predicted proteins | sample 5400191 | NCBI WGS metagenome assembly WNFT01 (sample SAMN13153359, study PRJNA577476) | soil metagenome | isolation source: 80 cm saprolite under Madrone tree | place: USA:California | collected 2016-06-14 | reverse complement strand
CTCCACGTAGGCGAGGAGCTCGGGGTCGCCCGCCGAAGGCTCTCCGGGCCCGGTCACAGGGGCACCACGTCGAACTGCTCCTGGTGCAGGAGCGGATCCCCCTGGACCGAGATCTCACGGGCCACCAGGCCCGTGAGATCCTTGAGCACCGCCGCCTCCTCCCCCCCGAGCGCCCGCGCCACTTCGGGGTTCACGCGCAGGAGCAGGCGCTGGCCGTCCATGTCGGCGGCCACCTTCTTGACCTCGTCGTAGATCTCGGAGCACACGGTGGCCACGCTCTTGATCATCCCGCTCCCCGTGCAATAGGGACAGGCCTGGCAGAGGAGCCGCTCCAGCGACTGCTTGACCCGCTTGCGGGTGAGGATCACGAGGCCGAACTCGTTCACGGAGAGGACCTTGGTCGGCGAGCGGTCCTTGCGCAGCTCCTGCTCGAAGGCGAGGAGGACCTTCTGCCGGCTCTTGCGCTCCTCCATGTCGATGAAGTCCACAACGATGATCCCGCCCAGGTCGCGCAGGCGGATCTGGCGCACGATCTCCCGCACCGCGTCCAGGTTGGCCTTGAGGAGGGTTTCCTCGAGGAGTCGCTTCCCCACGAAGCGGCCGGTGTTCACGTCGATGGCCACCAGGGCCTCGGTCTGGTTGATGACGATGTAGCCGCCGGTCGTGAGCCAGACCTTGGGGCGCAGCGCGCGCTCGAGCTCCGCGGAGACCCCGTACTCCTCGAGGATGGGGTTCCCTCCATTGTGGAGGCGCACCCGCGGGGCGAGGTCGGGCAGGAGCTGGTTCACGAGGTCCAGGGTGCGCTGGAACTCGCGCTCGTGGTCGAGACGGATCGACCCCACGTCGCCCGACAGCAGGTCGCGCAAGAGCCGCTGCACGAGCGAGGGCTCGCGGTGGAGAAGGGCGGGCGCCCCCTGCCGGGTGGCCAGGGCCCGCGCCTCGTCCCAGGTCTTCGAGAGGTAGCGGCCGTCGCGCAGGAAGTCCTCGCGGTCGCGCCCCTGGCCCGCGGTGCGGGCGATGAGGCCGCCTCCCCCGCGCTCCTGGCGGATCTCCTTGAGGACGGTCTTGAGCCGCCGCCGCTCCTCGTCGTCGGTGATCTTGCGCGACACCCCGACGTGCTCCACCGTGGGCATGAGCACGACGTAGCGGCCGGGCAGGGAGACGTGGGAGGTGATCCGCGCCCCCTTGGTGCCCAGCGGCTCCTTGAGCACCTGCACGATCACCTCTTGCCCTTCGCGCAGGCGGTCCTCGATGGGCAAGGTGTTCGGATCGACGAGGGGGCCGCGGCGGGCCGCCTCCACCTCCTCGGGCGCGAGCAGGTTCTCGGGGAGCTCCTCGAAGACGTCGGCCACGTGCAGGAAGGCGTCGCGCTCCTGGCCGATGTCGACGAAGGCCGACTGCATCCCGGGCAGGACCCGGGTCACCCGCCCCTTGTAGACGTTCCCCGCGATGCCCCGGTGGGTCTCGCGCTCGATGAAGATCTCGGAGACCACCCCGTCTTCAAGGAGCGCGACCTTCGTCTCCTGCGGGGTGGTGCTGACGATCAGGTCTCTGGTCATGGAAGGTCCCTTCCATGAGCCGTCGTCCGGAGGGTGGACCTCGGCGGTCCGGGTCCGGAAGAAGGGCTCCTTGGGGATCGGTCCGGCGGGCGGCCGGGCCGCCGGCCCCGCGCGCGGCGGCCACGCGCCGCGCAGAATCGGGGAAGGGGACGCGCCTTTCAGTTCGCGAAGCGACGCATCCTGACATTGAGTATGAGACCCACGGCGATGAGAGAGGAAAGAATGGACGACCCGCCATAGCTCATGAGGGGCAGCGGCAGTCCCTTGACGGGCACGAGGCCCGCCACCATGGCGACATTGTACACGACCTGGAAGGTGAAGGTCGCCGCGATCCCCGCCACCAGGAAGGCCCCCACCCGATCGCGGGCGAGCTGGGCCGTCTCCAGCATGCGCCAGATCACGAGCAGGTAGAGGCTGAGCACGCTCACCACCCCCAGGAACCCCATCTCCTCGGCCAGCACGGAGAAGATGAAGTCGGTGTGGCGGGCGGGGAGGTAGCCGAGCTGGGCCTGGCTCCCCTGCTTGTAGCCCTTGCCGAGGAGCCCGCCCGAGCCCACCGCGATCTGCGACTGGATCTTCTGGTAGCCCGCTCCCTGGGGATCCAGGGAGGGGTCGAGGAAGGTGTAGATGCGCGTTCTCTGGTAGTCCTTCAAGTAGGGCCAGGCGAAGCCCGCCACGAGGAGCATCACCAGCAGGAGGCCCAGCACCGCCTTCATGCGGAGCCCGGCCAGGAAGGCCACCGCGAAGAAGAGGGGGGCCAGGCAGGCCGCGGTGCCGAGGTCGGGGCCGCGGGCGATGAGCACGGCGAGCAGCCCCACCGCGGCCCCGGGGACGACCAGGTCCCGGAGGCCCATCGACTCCAGGCGGGACTCCGCGAATACCTTGGCCACGAAGAGCGCGGCCGCCAGCTTCACGAACTCCGAGGGCTGGAGCTGGAAGGAGCCCAGCAGTATCCAGCGCCGCGTTCCCGCGATGAGGGGAGCGAAGCGCAGCACGCACAGCAGGGCCAGCACGGAGAACACATAGAGCACGAACGCGCGGTCGGCCAGGCGCCGGTAGTCGACGGCCAGGGAGGCCAGCATGGCCAGGAGTCCCAGACCGATGACGTAGGCCTGCTTCAGGTAGAGGCCGGACAGCCGGCCCGAGGGGGTGGCGGAGGCGACGGTGGCGATCCCCAGGCCGGCCAGGAGCAGCACCGCCCCCAAGAGCACCCAATCGATGTTGAAGAAGAGGCGGCGGTCGATCACGCTCTCACTCCGCCTCGGTGTCGGTGACCCCGGGGGTCCCCGGCTCGGGCCGCGCGAGCCCGAAGAACGCGGCCAGGATGTCGTGGGCCACCGGGGCGGCCGCCTCTCCCCCGCTGCCGCCGTGCTCCACGAGCACGGCCAGGGCGATCCGGGGGGCTTCGGCGGGGGCGAAGGCCAGGAACCAGCCGTGGGGCAGGATGGCGAAGGCGGTGGGGGTCTTCTCGAGGCGCGCTTTCGTCACCACCTGGGCGGAGCCGGTCTTGCCCGCCACCGCGATCCCGGGCAGGCGCGCCCGCCAGCCCGTCCCCTCCGCCACCACCGCCTTCATGCCGCTCCTGATGATCTCGAGGGTCGCGGGCTTGATGCCGATCTCCGTGGGCGCCAGCCCGGGCAACGACTGGCCGTCCGCCGACCGCACGAGATGGGGGCGCACCAGCTTGCCGCCGTTCGCCATGGCCGCAGCCAAGCGGGCCATCTGCAGCGGAGTGGCGCCCACCTGCCCCTGGCCGATCGCCACCGAGACCGTCTCCCCGCCGTACCAGGGAGTCTTGAAGATGCGCATCTTCCATTCGGGGCTCGGGACGAGGCCGCCCAGCTCGTGGGGGAGGTCCACCCCGGTGGGGGCGCCCAGGCCGAGGCGCTTGGCCCAGGCCGCGATGCGTCCGATCTCCAGCCGGATCCCCGTCTGATAGAAGAAGACGTTGCAGGAGAGGGTGAGGGCTCGGTGGATGTCCATCACCCCGTGGCCCGCGACCTTGGCGCAGCGGAAGACCGTGTTGTAGACGGAGAGATAGCCCGGGCAGTAGAAGGTCGTGGAAGGCGTGATCACCCCTTCCTCGAGAGCGGCGGTCGCGATCACGAGCTTGAAGGTGCTCCCCGGCGAATACACCCCCTGGATCACGCGATTCATGAGGGGAGTCCCGGAGTCGCTGGTGAGGCGCGACCAGAGGGCGGGCTCGATGCCGGTGGTGAACTCGTTGGGATCGTAGGCGGGGGTCGAGGTCATGGCCAGGATCTCGCCCGTCCTCGGATCGAGGGCCACGGCGCTTCCCGCCCGGCCCGCGAACGCACGGTCCATGGCCGCCTGGAGCCGGCTGTCGAGGGTCAGGGTGAGGGGCGGCCCGTCCACCGGGTCCTGCCGGTCCGCCTCCGCCACCTCGAGGCCGCGGCTGTTCACGATGACGCGGCGGAAGCCGTCCGTGCCCATGAGGCGGCGGTTGTACTGGGACTCCAGGCCGGCCTGACCCACGAGGGCCCCGGGGACGAGGCCCTCGTACTCGGGGAGCTGGAGCTGGCGTTCCGAGATCTCCCCCACCCGCCCCAGGGCATGGGCGGCGGCCGCGGCCAGGGGGTAGGAGCGGAGCGGCACCACGTCCACGCTGACCGCGCGCAGCTCCAGGTGGCGCGCTTCGAGGGCCGCCACCTCGGCCAGGGTGGCGTCGGACTTCACCACCACCGGGCGGAAGAGAGTCCGCCGCGCCACCCGCTCCCGGATCTGCGCCTCGCCGATCTCGAGGGCGCGGGCGAGCCGGGAGACCTCCGCGTCGAGATCGTCGGCGTGCTCCGGGGTCAGGAGCACGTTGAACGAGGGCCGGTTCTCCACGAGCACCCGGCCTTCGCGGTCGAGGAGGGGGCCGCGGGGCGCGGCCAGGGTCACCGAGCGGCTGCGGTTGTTCTCGGCCAGGGCCCGGAAGGTCTTGGCCCGCACGACCTGCAGGTTCCAGAACTGGATCCCGAGCAGGGTCATGAGGCCCACCGCCAGGGACTGGAGCACCCCGAGCCGCGCCTGGACGACCCGGAGGTCCTCGTAGATCCTCACCCGCGCATCCTCAGTCGGCGAACCGGCGGGCCAGGCGCCGGTCGAGAAGCTCGAAGAGCACGGCCCCGACCACGGCGTTGACGGTGGCCCGCGAGGCGAGGGCGAGGGGCGAGAGGTCGAGCACCCGGACGTCGAACACGGCGGCCAGCCACTGGAAGACCACCGCGTCCCCCAGGGTGGCGAGGAGAAGGACGAGGGCCCGCGCCGCGGGGCCCACGATCAGGAAGTGGCCGCCCCCCACTCCGACCGCGTAGCCGAGCAGGAGCTTGGTGAAGGCCGAGAGGCCGAGCACGGGGCCGGCGAAGTGGATGTCCTGCACCCATCCCGCGGACATGCCCGCGAGCATGCCATGGGTCTCGGCCCCCGTGAGCGCGCAGTAGACCGTCACCAGGAGGAAGGCATCGAACAGACGCGGGCCTCCGGGCACGAGGCGGCCCAGGGCGGTCTCCACCAGCAGGGCCAGGAGAATCGTGACGGCCGTCCAGACCCACCTCCTCATCGACCCCCCACCGTATCGTTCATCGACCCCCCTCCCTATCCCTCCCCACGTAGGGGGAGGGGAACGCTGATCCTCGTACGGCCCCGCCCTTATCGAGTCCCCACTGCATCAACCCGCTGCTTGAGAGTCAGGGGCGACTTCACCTTCTTCACGACCAGCACTTCCTCCACCTGGTCGAAGCGGGCCGATGGCTCGACCAGGATCTCCTTGAACAGTCCGGCCCCCCTCCCCACCGACCTCACCCGCCCCACCACGAGCCCCTTGGGGTAGACCCGATCCTGTCCCGAGGTCACCACCACGTCACCCGCCACGACGTCGGCGAGGTCGCGGACGTATTTCATGACGAGGTCGCTCGAGCCCGTGTCCGAGAATCCCACCTGGCCGGAGACCACGCCGGTGACCCGGCTGCGCTCGATGAGCACCCCCGCACCGCTGTCGCGGTCCTGCAGGAGCTGCACCTTGGCCGCCCGCGGTCCCAGGGCGATGATCCGGCCCACCACCCCGGTGGGGCTGATCACGGGCGCCTCGAGGGCGAGGCCGTCCTCGCTCCCCTTGTCGATGGTGATCGTGCGGTACCAGGGCAGGCCGTCGCGGGTCACCACCTCCGCCACCACGGTGTCCAGGGGAAGGATCTCCCGCAGCCCCAAAAGCTCGCGCAGGCGCTCCGCCTCCCGCGCCATGTGCGCCCGTTCCTGGAGCAGGGTCTCGAGGGTCCGCACGCGCTCCGCCAGGCGGCCGTTCTCCTCGCGGGTCCCCCGGAGGTTCACGTAGCCCGTCCAGGCCCCGGAGATCCCACGCACCACTGCGCTCACCGCATTCTGGAGCGGGGAGAACAGGCCGAAGATCGCCCGCTGGAGCAGCGAGGCGCCCCCGCCCCCGTCCACCTGGTGGCTGATCGCCACCAGGTGGAGGAGCACGAGGCCCACGAGCAGGAAGCGGCTCCTGCGGACGTCGAGGACGGCGGCCACTTCAGTCCAGGCTGATCTTGCGGAGCAGGTCGAAGTCGGAGAGCATCTTTCCGGTCCCCAGCACCACCGAGGAGAGCGGGTCCTCGGCCACCGAGACGGGCAGCCCCGTCTCCTCGCGCAGCAGGCGGTCCAGGTTCTTGAGCAGGGAGCCCCCCCCCGTGAGGACGATCCCGCGGTCCACGATGTCGGCGGAGAGCTCGGGGGGCGTGCGCTCCAGGGCCACCCGCACCGCGTTCACGATGAGGCTGATGGGCTCGGAGAGGGCCTCCCGGATCTCGGCGTCGGTGACGGTGAGGGTCTTGGGGATCCCCTCGATCAGGTCGCGCCCCTTGATCTCCATGGTGATGGGCTCCTCGAGGGGGAACGCGCTGCCGATCTCCAGCTTGATCTGCTCCGCGGTGCGCTCCCCGATCAGCAGGTTGTACTTCTTCTTGATGTACTGGATGACCGCCTCGTCCATCTCGTTGCCCGCCACCCGCACCGACTTCGAGTAGACGATCCCCGCCAGGGAGATGACCGCGATGTCCGTGGTCCCCCCTCCGATGTCCACCACCATGTTGCCCGAGGGCTCGGTGATGGGCAGGCCCGCCCCGATGGCCGCCGCCATGGCCTGGTCCACCAGGTAGACCTCGGAGGCCTTGGCCTTGAGCGCGGAGTCCTTGACCGCGCGCTTCTCGACCTGGGTCACCTCGGAGGGAATGCCGATGATGATGCGCGGCCGCACCAGGGTGTTGCGGTTGTGGGCGCGGCGGATGAAGTGGCTGAGCATCTTCTCGGTGATCTCGAAGTCCGCGATCACCCCGTCCTTCATGGGACGGATGGCCACGATGTTGCCGGGGGTCCGCCCCAGCATGTCCTTGGCGTCCTTGCCCACCGCCTCCACCTTGCCGGTGACGCGGTTGACGGCCACGATGCTGGGCTCGGAGACCACTATCCCCTTCCCCTTCGCGTAGACCAGGGTGTTGGCGGTGCCCAGGTCGATGGCGAGGTCGCTGGAAAGGAAGCTCAGGTTGAAGACGGAACGCAGGTTCATGAAGTCGCTCGTTCTCCTCTTGTGGGGCCCACTCTGCTCAGACCGCCACTTCGATGCCGTTCTTGTCGCGCTCCTTGACCCGATACATGGCCTGGTCGGCCTTCTGGATGAGGCCCTCGGGGGTCAAGGCGTGGTCGGGATAGGAGGCGATGCCGAAGGAGGCGGAGATCCGCGCGGAGAGTCCCTGCCCCTGGAGGAAGCCGTGCTCCTCGATGGCCTTGCGCAGGCGCTCCGCGATCACGAGCGCCCCCGAGGCCGGGGTCTCCGGCAGCACCACCACGAACTCGTCGCCCCCGTAGCGGGCCAGGATGTCGGACTCCCGCACCGCCAGGGCCAGGATGCTCCCCACCTCGGCCAGGGTGCCCGAGCCCGCCAGGTGGCCGAACTGGTCGTTGATCCCCTTGAAGCCGTCCAGGTCAAGGAATATCACGGAGAGGGGGATCCCGTGCCTTTTGCAGCGCTTGATCTCCCGGCTGATGTAGAGGTTCAGGTAGCGGGAGTTGAAGAGCTTGGTCAGGTCGTCGGTGATGGTGAGCTGCTCCGTGCGCTGGAAGAGGATCGCGTTCTCGATGGCGATCGCGCAGGGCTCGACCAGGGTGAGGAGCACCTCGAGGTCGCTCTGGGTGAAGCGCCCCCCCAGCTTGTTGATGATCTCCACCACCCCGATGGTGCGCCCCCGCGAGATGAGGGGCGCGCAGAGGATCGAGCGGGTGTTGAACTGGGTCTTGGTGTCGAACCGGGGGGCGAAGCGCGGGTCCTTCTGGGTGTCGTTCACGATCGTGGGCTTGCCGGTCTGGGCCACCCAGCCCGCGATCCCCTCTCCCATCTTGATCCGGAATGCCGAGACCTCCTTCCCCTTGGCCCCCAGGGCCAGCTCGAAGGCCAGCTCCTGCTTCTCCTCGTCCACCATCAGCATGGACCAGGCCTCGGAGGGGATGAGCTGCTGGATCTTCTCCATGATCAGCTCGATCACCTTGCGGGGCTCCAGGATGGAGTTGGCGGTCTTGACGATGTCGGTGAGGATGGCGAGGCGCTTGGCGGTGCGGCGCAGAGCCTCCCCGACGTCGCGCCGGCGGCCCTCGCCCCTGCCCTGGCGCGCGCTCTCCAGGCGGGCGAGCACCGCCCCCGGGGGCGGATCGCCCGGGCGCCAGGCCTCGATCCGGAAGTCCAGGCCGAGCCGGTCGGCGCTCCGCACCTGGCTCGCGTTCGGCCGCTGGCAAAGAGCCCCCACGGGTCGCCCCGGCACGGCCCGGCGCACCGCCCGCACCGTCTCGGGCCCCACGCCGCGTCCGATCTCCAGCAGCGCCCCGTCGAACGGCCCCTTGGCACCCACGGGGGGGGACCCCGGCCCGGGGCTCGTGGGACCGGGGAGGGGAAAGAACGCGTATTCCAGGGCGCCGCGAAGTCCCTTGAGGCGGCGCTTCAAGGAGGGCCCGCCGAACACCGCCACCCGCGCCACCTCGAAACCCTCAGTAGGAGATCACGACCGGGCGTTTCTGCTCGGTCACGCCGCCGTTGATGCCTGTGACCCGGATCACCACCACCGGTTTCGCCCCCACCTCGAGCGTGATGTACTCGTTGAAGGTTCCGTTGGTGGCCACGTCGATGCGCTGGCCGTTCACGGTGAGGGAGGCGCCGGGCTCGGTCTTGCCCTTCACCTGGAGGATGTTCCCGCGCGCCTCCAGGGCCTCGAAGTCGATGCGCGGCGGGGTGAGCTGGGCCGCCCCCGCCTGGGGCTTGGTGACCCTGAAGAGCGCGAAGTCCGAGAAGCTTCCCTCGACCCCGCCCTTGTCGACGGCCGCGACCCTCCAGTAGTAGGTCCCCACGTCGAGGCCGCGCAGCTCCATGGAGGCGCCCGTCCGCCAGTCCTTGCGGTCCACCAGGAGATGGGTGAAGGAGGGGTTGAAGTCGAGCTGCACATGGTAGCCCACCGCCTCCGACACCGGCTTCCAGGCGAAGAGGGTGGTCGAGCGCGCGGGATCGACATAGGCGATCTCGGTCTGGTGGGAAGGGGCGAGCAGCACGGGGATGCCGGGGAGCACCAGCTTCGGTCCCGGCGTGCCCTCCGCGCTGACCCGCACCGCCTCGTTGGACGTCAGTTGGACCCTCTGGCCGCTCTTCGTCTCCGCCCCCACGCTCCCGCGGAAGACCTTGATCCCGGTGTCCCCACTGTCGGCCACCGCGATGTTGCCCGCCGCGTCGTCGCCCGCGGTGGTCCGCACGGTCGGGGTCGAGATCGTGGTCGCGCTGCCGGGGACGCCCCGCTGCGGGGTCTGGAAGTTCGCCTCCCCGGACTGGATGGTGAGGGCGAGCTGGCGTGCCCGCGAGGCCGGGTTCTCCGAGGACTCGTCGATGGTGAGGAGGCTCTCCGGCCGGACGTGGAAGACGGTGCCGTCCGTGAATCGGATCTCGGCGGAGCCGCCGGAGCCCGTGCGGACGAGGTCGGCCTTGGTCAGGAGGATGCCGCGGTCGGCGTTCTTCCACTCCAGCGTCCCCGCCTGCCGCACCTGCACGTTGCCCTCGATGGCGTTGAAGCGGGCTCCGAAGGTAGAGGGGGGGGCGGTGACGGAGGTCGGCTTCGCCGGAGTCGCGTGGGTGATGTAGTAGTACACCCCGGCGCCCAGGATCAGGACCAGGCCGCCCCCGATCAGGTACAGGGTCCGATAGGAGACGGTGAACCAGTCGATGATGTCGTCCTTGGGACGCCGGGTTTTGTTGTCTGGCGCCATCTGAACCCGCCGGCGCCCCACCCCAACCGAGAGGCGGCGCCTCCGCAAATCCCTTCAGCCCAAGTAACTTAGGGGCGCGGAGAGTATAGTGCAAGCCTGCGGGCGCTGCAAAGGCGGGATTGGCCGGCGAGCCTCTCTTGCGGGGCGGCGACCCGCGGGCTAGAATCCCGGTTTTGCGAACGTTCCCCGGGCGCCGCGTAGCGGCGCCCGGGCGGCGACCGCAACGGAGACGACATGGCCCTCGGCTTCATGCGCCGCCACCGGCGCTGGCTCTACGGTTTCCTCTGGCTCGTCATCGCCGCCTTCATCATCCTCTACATCCCGGCGTTCCAGGGGGTGGATGCGGGCAGCCCGGGCGAGGTGCTGGCCAAGGTGGGCAGCCTGTCCATCACCGTCGGGGAGTTCCAGAAGAGCTTCCAGAGCCAGCGACGGCTCTACGAGCGCCTCTACGAGGGCCGGCTCGACCCCGCGGCCTTCCGCCGCCTGGGGCTCGAGGAGCAGACTTTCGACTCCCTGGTCACGGAGCGCCTGATCACCCTCGAGGCCCGGCGCCTCGGCCTCTCGGTCTCCGACGAGGCGGTCAAGCGAACCCTCGAAACCTCCCCCGAGTTCCAGGAGGGGGGCCGCTTTCTCGGCGGCGATGAGATCCGCCGCCGGCTGGAGATGCAGGGGGCCACGGTCCAGGAATTCGAGCAGTCCCTGCGGCAGAAGCTGCTGCGGGAGAGCCTGGAGGGCCTGCTCACCGACGGGATCACGGTCAGCGACGAGGAGGCGGAGCGTGAGTTCCGCCGCCGCACCGAGCAGGTCAAGCTCGAGTACGTCCTGGCCGACGCGGGCCGCTTCCGCGCGGAGTCGGCCCCCTCCGAGGACGAGGTGAAGGCGCGCTTCGAGAGCAAGCGGGAGAGCTACCGCATCCCCGAGAAGCGGGTGATCTCCTACGTGATGCTCGACACCGAGACCCTGAAGCCGCGGGTCACGGTGACCGATCGGGACCTCGATGCCTCCTATCAGGAGCACCGCGAGGAGTTCAAGCAGGAGGGTGAGGCCTGCGCTGCTCACATCCTGGTGAAGGTCAAGGCGCCCCCCCAGACACCGGTCGGCCACTCCGAGGAGGAAGCGCGGAAGATCGCGCAGGGTGTGCTCGATCAGGTGAAGGGCGGGGCCGACTTCGCGGCCCTCGCGAAGAAAGCCTCGGAAGACCCGGGCTCGGCTCCGAACGGCGGGGACCTCGGCTGCTTCCCTCGCGGCCGCATGGTGCCGGCCTTCGACGAGGCGGTGTTCGCGATGCAGGCGGGGCAGGTCTCCGAGCTCGTCCATTCCAACTTCGGCTTCCACGTCATCAAGCTCAACTCGATCCGGGAGGAGCAGATCCCACCCCTCTCCCAGGTCAAGGAGCGGGTTCGCCAGATGGTGACCGCGCAGAAGGTGCAGGCGCTGGCCGACCAGAAGGCGGGGGCGCTCGCGGCGACCCTGGGGCGCGGCCGCACCCTCGAGGAGGGGGCGAAGGAACAGGGGCTCGTCGTGCAGAAGAGCGCCCCCCTCGCCCGCGGAGAGGCCCGGCCCCCCCTGATGTCGCCCACCCTCGTGGCGCGCGCGTTCGAGATGAAGGTGGGTGAGGTGGAGAGAGAGGGCTTCCCGCTTCCCCAGGGAGCCGCCTTCATCGCCCTGGCGGAGGTCCAGCCCTCCCGCCTGCCCGAGCTCAAGGAGGCGGCGGACCGGATCAAGAACGACCTCACGGACGAGAAGGCCTTCGCGAAAGCCAAGGCGGTGGCGGAGTCGCTGAAGGTCAAGGCGGAGAAGCTGGGTCTCGACAAGGCGGCGGGGGAGGCGGGCCTGGTGCGCAAGGAGACGCCGGCCCTCACCGGGCGAGGGGCGCCCCTCGGCGACCTCGGCACGGGCGCCGCCCTGGAGGAGGTGGCCTTCCGCATCCCGGAGAAGGTCTTCTCCGATCCCGTCCGCACCGCGGGGGGCTACGCGGTGCTGCGCGTGGTCGAGCGCAAGGCCTTCGATCCCGTGGCCTTCGCGGCCCAGAAGGCGCAGACCACCGCGAGCCTGCGCCAGCAGAAGAGGAACGAGCTGTTCCGGGCGTGCCTCAACCAGGCCCGCGACCGCCACCCGGTGGACCGGCGGGCCGACGTCCTCAAGCGCGTGATGGGCCAGGGGGGCTAGCCCGCTCCGTTACAATGGCAGGGGTCATGCACGTCGAAGTCCGACAGAACGGGGACGTCGTCATCGTCGACTTGAAGGGCAAGCTGACCGCGGGCCTCGGCGACCAGATCCTCCGCGAGGCGGTGGACGAGCTCCTGGCCGAGAACCGGAAGAAGATCCTCCTGAACCTTTCGGAGGTCTCCTTCCTCGACAGCGCCGGGGTCGGGGAGCTGGTGGCGGGGCTCCGCACCGCCCAGCGGTTCGGGGCCCAACTGAAGCTCCTGAACCTCTCCGACCGGGTCAAGAGCACGCTCTACATGGCGCGGCTCCTGCCGATCTTCGAGATGTACGGGGACGAGGCCGAGGCCTTGAAGGCCTTCGGCTACGTGCACTAGCGCCTATTCGTCGTCGGTGACCAGGGCCAGCGACACCGGCTCGACGCCCGTCACCCGCAGCTCGATCGAGCACTCGGGGCAGTTGATCGTCTCCCCCACGTCCAGGTCGTAGCCGTCCAGCTCGAGGTCCGACTCGCACTCCGGACACCGGTTCATGGCCGGTATCCCCCTTTTCGAAAACGCATCACCTACCTCCTTCGGGTGACCACGTAGCGACCCAGCTCTCGGAGGGGTTGGGCGCGCGGTCCGAAGCCGGCGAGCGCCTCCTGGCTGGCCGCGATCAGCTCGTGGGCGAGATCCCGAGCCCCCGCAACCCCCGAGAACGACACGAAGGTCGTCTTCTTCAGGTCCTTTCCTACGTCCTTGCCCGCCTCGGCCGCGCCCGAGGTGGCGTCGATCAGGTCGTCGATGATCTGGAAGGCGAGGCCCAGGTTCTTGGCGTAGGCGACCAGGGCCGCCTTCTCCGCCGGTTTGGCCCGGGCCGCGGCCGCCCCCAGGGCCGCGCTCGCCATGAAGAGCGCGCCCGTCTTGTGGCTGTGGATGAACTCCAGGGTCGGGAAGTCGATCGGGGTGTCGGTCATGGCCAGGTCGGTGGCCTGGCCGGCGATCATTCCGTCGAGGCCGATCGACTTCGCGAGCTCCCGGGCGATGCCCGCGCGGGCGGCCGCGTCGGGCGCCCCTTCCCAGCCCTGGGCCAGGATCTCGAAGGCGCGGTTCAGGAGGGCGAACGCGGCCAGGATCGCGGTGGACTGAACCATCTCGATCGCGCATCCGGCCGGCAGCACGGTCTCGGGTTGGCCGCGCAGGACGTCGGCCACGAGCAGGGAGAGGATGGGCCGGAGGCGCTTGGCGGGGGCGAAGAGGCTGTCCTCCATGGCCGCCGCGATGGCGGGCGATTGCCCCGGCTCGTGGAGCCGGCGCAGTGCGGTCTCCACCTGGAGGCGGCGGGCCTCGAGGGTGGCTTCGAGGGCGGCGAACTCGGAGACAGCCGGCGGGAGCATGGACGCGCGGGTCTTCCCTGGAGGTCAGGAGAGCGCGGCCAGCGCCTCGAGCACCTGCTCCGCGTGCCCGTCGACCTTCACCTTGGGGAACACCTTCCGGACCACCCCGTCCCCGTCGATGATGAAGGTCGAGCGGATCATGCCGATCACCCTCTTGCCGTACATCACCTTCTCCCCGAAGGCCCCGTACTTCTTCGCGACCGACTTGTCGGGGTCGGAGAGCAGGGGGAAGTTCAGGCGGTACTTGGCGCGGAACTTCTCGTGGGAGGGGAGGGAGTCGGGGCTCACCCCGAAAACCACGGCTCCCGTCTTCTTGATCTTCGCCTGGGTGTCGCGGAAGGCGCACGCCTCCTTGGTGCATCCCGGAGTGTCGTCCTTGGGGTAGAAGTAGAGGACGAGCGGCTTGCCCCGGAGACCTCTCAGGCTCACCTCGCCCCCCTCGCTCGAGGAGAGGGTGAAGTCCGGCGCCGCCTTGCCTTCCTTGACCATGGCCATGACCCGTGGCTCCTTGTGTGCGCCGCCGATCTTAGCGCGTTCCAGGGACCCCCGTCGCCACCGTTCGCGGCCCGGGTCGAGAGCCTGGGAGGCCGCCGGCGTTAGCACAGGGTAGGACGGCATGATCGAGCCCAGGGAAGCACAGCAGGCCGCGGCCATCTTCGAGCGCAACCATCTGGCGGTCTATCGCTTCCTGCGGCGGGCGACCGGGGACGGGCCGGCGGCCGAGGACCTGACGCAGGACGTCTTCCTGCGGATCGTGCGCGGCCTCGACCGGTACGAGGACCGCCTGCGCGAGCGGGCGTGGGTGTTCCGTATCGCCCGGAACGTCCTCCTCGATCGGCACCGCCGGGCGCAGAGGGTCCGCCCGGAGCTGTCCCTGGCGGCGGCGCCGGAGGTGGCGGTCGACGCGCGCCAGACCGCGTCGCTCGCCCTGCAGGAGGCGCTCGAGGGCCTCCGGGAGGAGGAGCGCGAAGCTTTCCTCCTGCGCGAGGTGGCGGGGCTCGGCTACGAGGAGATCGGCGCGGTGGTGGAGGCGACCCCCGACGCGGTGCGCATGCGGATCTACCGGGCCCGCGTGGGCCTGCGGGCGTGGCTCGGGGGATCCCCGGGAACGGTGGTCGGCGTTCGAAGGGAGACGGTGCGATGAAGGAAGAGTGGACGGTCGTGCTCTCCGCCCTGGTGGACGGGGAGGAAGTCACGGACCTGGCGGTGCTGGCGGAGTCCCTCGCGTCCGCGGAGGGCCGCGAGACACTCCTGGAGTTCGTCCGCCTGCGGGCGGCGGTACGGGCTGACGAGAGCCGTCCCCGGCCGGAGTTCTACGAGAAGGTCCGCCCCGTGCTCGGAAGGTCTGCGGGTTGGGCCGGACGGCCTTTCCTCCGAGGCTTCGCCGCGGCGGTCATTTTCGTCTTCGGAACCGCCGGTCTCGTCGACCTCGGCCTCCGTCTGCGCGGGGACAAAGCCGCTGACCAGCCGCCGCGCGCCACGCGCGTCCTTCGGTTCGAGCCCGGCGTGGACTGGCATACCGCTCCGGAGGTTGCGAAATGACCAGCATGATTGAATCTTCGAAAGAACGGAAGACCAGCATCGGCCGGTATGCAGCCGTGGCCATGGGTTTCGTGCTCGTCGGGAGCGGTCTGACGCGAGGAGACGGAGAGGAGGATCTCGCTTCCGCAAAGGTCCGACTCGAACTGGGTGTCCTGGCCACGATGAGCGCAGCTACTTCCGGCGTGGGCTCGTTGACGATCGAACGGGCAGTGGGCGAGACTCTCTTCGTGAGTGTGCCCGTTCAACTGAGTGCCTCTCCCGGTGGCGGAGGGTGCGCCACCAACGTTGGACTGAACCTTTCACCAATCCGCCAGATGCCCGAAGGCACGGCTCATGCCTGGGAGGCGATGCTCACCGTGAAGACAGCCACCCTCGAACGCATCGAGCTGGAGGTGGACTGGAAACGCTACGCACGCGGAGCTGAAGGAGAACCACGCACGGTTGCGGGAGATCGCCGCTCAGTCTATCTCCGTGAGGGCGAACGCCATCTCCTCGACTTCGTGTCCTTGCACCCGGCGGCCCTCCAACCGTGTTACAGCCTCGCGCTGGAGTTGAAGGCCGGCGTGGCCGAGGACCCCGCGCTGGCCGAGCGGCGAGTCGCCTACGACCTCTGGTTGGTGGACGAGGGTCCGGGAGGGTCATCGACGACCCGCCGATCGCGGATGACGGCAAAGCACGGAGAGAAGCGGGATTTCGACTTCGAGCCACTGCGCTGGTCGGTCCCTGAGGGGAATGGAGACGTGGGGCCGGCAGGTGCCAAGACGCATGTTAGCGGCCATGTGCGGGGCCGTGTGACGAGCGACGGATCGTTGGAGTTGGCCTTGCTGGCCGCCCGCTACGACTCGCCCGGCAACCAGCACTGGGCCATCGGGGGTGCCGGCGAGAAGCGCGTTCGAGTCGGGGCTGGCGAGACCATACGCCTCGAGCTTCCGGCACCGAGGGAAGCGCCGCGTCATCCGGGCGAGTCGGCGGCGGAGATCGAAGCCGACCAGAGAATCCTTGCCGGCCTTCGGGAACGCACCGTCTCGCTCGTCCTGACGGCGCGGCCGGTCGAATAGCGAGCCCCCGCCGCTAGCGGCCGGAAGAACCCGTGATGGAGGTCATTGGGTCTTGAAGCAACTCGCCCCGGGACGAGTTGCGGCATCCGGTCATCCGCCTCTCGCCCGCCGCTGCCCTTTGGCGATAAACTGCCGCTTCCATGGATTATCGGGAGGCGGGGGTCGACATCACCGCGGCGGACGAGGCCAAGGGCCGGATCAAGGCCCTGGCCAAGGGGACGTTCAACGCCTCGGTCCTGTCGGAGATCGGCTCCTTCGGGGGCATGTTCCGGCCCGACTGGTCTCGTTACCGCGAGCCCGTGCTCGTGGCCTCCACCGACGGGGTGGGGACCAAGATCAAGGTGGCGATCGCGGCGGGCGTGCACGACACGGTGGGCTACGACCTCGTGGCCCACTGCGTGAACGACATCCTGGTCCAGGGTGCGACCCCGCTCTTCTTCCTCGACTACATCGCGCTCGGGAAGATGGACCCCGTCAAGGTGGAGGCCATCGTCTCCGGGTTCGCCCGGGGCTGCGCGGAGTTCGGCTGTCCCCTGATCGGCGGGGAGACCGCAGAGATGCCCGGGACCTACGCGCCCGACGATTACGACCTGGCGGGGTTCATCGTGGGAGTGGTCGAGAAAGAGAAAGCCCTCACCGGCGACCGCGTCCGCGAGGGCGACACCCTCCTCGGCCTTCCTTCGGCGGGCCTCCACACCAACGGCTATTCGCTGGCCCGCAAGGTCCTCTTCGAGAAGCTCGGCCATCGCGCGGACACCCGCCTGCCCGAGCTGGGCACGACGGTTGGAGAAGCCCTGCTCGCCCCCCACCGGGGCTACCTGGCGGCCCTGGAGCCGCTTCTCGAGCGCGGCAAGGTCCGGGCCCTCGCCCACATCACGGGCGGCGGCTTCCCCGGCAACATACCGCGCGTCCTGCCCGGTGGCCTGGGCGCCCGGGTGCGACGCGGCTCCTGGGAAGTGCCATCCCTCTTCCGGCTGATCCAGAAGGGCGGCGCCGTCTCCGACGCGGAGATGTTCCGGACCTTCAACATGGGGATCGGCATGGTGGTGGTGGTCGCTCCCGAGGACCTGCACGAGGTCGAGCACTCCCTGGAGCGCCGGGGCGAGACGAGCTTCGTCATCGGCTCGGTGGTCGGCGGCTCCGGCGTCGTGTTCGAGTAGCCTGTGCCCAACGTCGGCGTGCTCATCAGCGGCCGGGGGACGAACCTGCAGGCCCTGATCGACGCGGCCGCCGGCGGCCGCCTGGGAGGGCGCATCGCGGTCGTGATCTCGAACGTGGAGGACGCCCCCGGCCTCGAGCGGGCGCGGAAGGCGGGGATCCCCGCCCATTTCCGCGACCACCGCGGGCGCCCCCGGGACGAGTTCGACCAGGAGCTCGTCGCTCTCCTGCGCGAGCATGCGGTCGACCTCGTCTGCCTGGCCGGCTACATGCGCCTGCTGTCCCCCGGCTTCATCCGTGCTTTCGCGGGGCGCATCCTGAACGTCCACCCCTCCCTGCTCCCGGCCTTCCCCGGCCTCGAGGCCCAGCGCCAGGCCTGGGAGTACGGGGTCAAGGTGAGCGGCGCCACCGTGCACCTCGTGGACGAGAGCCTCGACGCGGGCCCCGTCGTCCTTCAGGAAGCGGTGTCGGTGCTGGCCTCGGACCAGGCAGACGGCCTGGCCGCCCGCATCCTGGAGGCGGAGCACCGGGTCTATCCCCGGGCCGTGCGAGCCATGCTCGAAGGGCGTTGCCGGGTCGACGGCCGCCGGGTCTTCGTGGAGGAGCCGTGAGCGTCGACGACGCGTTCGCCTACCTCACCAAGGGCTGCGTGGACGTGGTCACGCCCGATGCCCTCAAGGCGAAGCTGGCCCGCGGCACGCCACTTATCGTGAAGGTCGGCTTCGACCCCACCGCCCCCGACATCCACGTCGGCCACACGGTCCTCATGCGCAAGATGCGACAGTTCCAGGACCTGGGCCACCGGGTGGTCTTCGTCATCGGGGACTTCACGGGGATGATCGGCGATCCCAGCGGCAAGTCGAAGACCCGCCCGCCCCTCTCTCGCGAGGAGATCGAGCGGAACGCGGAAACGTACAAGAAGCAGGCCTTCAAGATCCTCGACCCCGGCAAGACGGAGACCCGCTTCAACCGCGAGTGGCTGGGCGCGCTCAGCTCCGACGACGTGGTCCGCCTGGCCGCCACCTACAACGTGGCGCGCATGCTCGAGCGGCGGGAGTTCCGGCAGCGCTACGAGGCCGGCCAGCCGATCTCCGTCCACGAGTTCCTCTACCCGCTGGCCCAGGCCTACGACTCCGTGGCCCTCCGGGCCGACGTGGAGCTGGGCGGATCGGACCAGCTCTTCAACCTGAACGTGGGGCGCGACATCATGCCCGCCTACGGCCTGGAGCCGCAGGTGGTAATGACGACCCCGCTGCTCGAGGGGCTCGACGGGGTCGAGAAGATGTCGAAGAGCCTCGGCAACACCATCGGGGTCACGGATTCCCCGGACGCGATGTTCGCCAAGGTCATGAGCATCTCGGACGAGCTCATGTGGAAGTACTACCTTCTCCTGACCGATCTCTCTCCGGCCCAGATCGAGGCGGAGAAGGCGAAGGGCGAGCCCATGGCCGCGAAGCTGGCGCTGGGGCGGCGGATCGTCGCCGACTTCCACGGCCCCGCCGCCGGCCCCGCCGCCGAAGCCGAGTGGCGGCGCGTCCACCAGCAGAAGCAGGCGCCCAGCGAGCTCCGCATGGTTCGCCTCCCCGCCGGCACGCACAAGCCCCGCGAGGTCCTGGTGGCCGCGGGCCTCGCCTCGTCGAAGAGCGAGGCCGAGCGCCTCCTGCGTCAGCGGGCGGTCAAGCGGGACGGCGTGGCCCTCGAGCCCGGGGGGGAGATCCGCCTCGTGGCCGGGGAGGGCTTCGTCCTCTCGGTGGGGGCCGCGCGCCACGTGCGGGTGGAGGCCTCCTGACGGGCCGCCTTGACAAGCGGCCGGCGAGTCCCTATTATCAAGGTTTGCCGGAGCGCACCGCCGGGTGACGTAGAGACGGTCCGCACGGCCAGTTTCCACCCACCTGAGACGCACCTGCGAACCAAAAGACCGGAAAGGGGTTGACAGCCCTGTCGCGCTTCGGTATTCTGGTCGAGTCCCCTAACGGGGGTGGTTCTTTGAAAACTAGGTAGCGCACACAAGATTCCAAGCGAGGTTCAGCCTCGGGACCAAGACGTATCTTCGGTTACGAAGAGGCGTCCGCGAGGGGCCGAAAGGCTTCGAGCGGGCGTCGCGAGTTTAACTGGAGAGTTTGATCCTGGCTCAGAATCAACGCTGGCGGCGTGCCTAACACATGCAAGTCGAGCGCGAATAGGGGGGTAACTCCCTTAGTAGAGCGGCGAACGGGTGAGTAACGCGTGGGTGATCTACCTTCGAGTGGGGAATAACATCGGGAAACTGGTGCTAATACCGCATGACATCCTCGAGTCACATCGAGGATCAAAGCCGGGGACCGCAAGGCCTGGCGCTTGAAGATGAGCCCGCGTCCGATTAGCTAGTTGGCGGGGTAACGGCCCACCAAGGCGACGATCGGTAGCCGGCCTGAGAGGGCGGACGGCCACACTGGGACTGAGACACGGCCCAGACTCCTACGGGAGGCAGCAGTGGGGAATTTTTCGCAATGGGGGAAACCCTGACGAAGCAACGCCGCGTGGAGGATGAAGGCCTTCGGGTCGTAAACTCCTGTCGACCGGGACGAAAGTGGTCTGACCCAATACGTCAGGCTATTGACTGTACCGGTGGAGGAAGCCACGGCTAACTCTGTGCCAGCAGCCGCGGTAATACAGAGGTGGCAAGCGTTGTTCGGAATTACTGGGCGTAAAGGGCGCGTAGGCGGTTCGACAAGTCCCGCGTGAAAGCCCCCGGCTCAACTGGGGAATGGCGCGGGAAACTGTCGGGCTTGAGTTCGGGAGAGGGAAGCGGAATTCCGGGTGTAGCGGTGAAATGCGTAGATATCCGGAGGAACACCGGTGGCGAAGGCGGCTTCCTGGACCGACACTGACGCTGAGGCGCGAAAGCTAGGGGAGCAAACGGGATTAGATACCCCGGTAGTCCTAGCTGTAAACGATGAGTGCTGGGTGTAGGGGGTATCAACCCCCCCTGTGCCGAAGCTAACGCATTAAGCACTCCGCCTGGGGAGTACGGTCGCAAGGCTGAAACTCAAAGGAATTGACGGGGGCCCGCACAAGCGGTGGAGCATGTGGTTCAATTCGACGCAACGCGAAGAACCTTACCGGGGTTTGAACCGTACGGGACAGCTGCAGAGATGTAGCCTTCCTTCGGGACCCGTATAGAGGTGCTGCATGGCTGTCGTCAGCTCGTGTCGTGAGATGTTGGGTTAAGTCCCGCAACGAGCGCAACCCTTGCCTCCTGTTGCTAACGAGTAAAGTCGAGCACTCTGGAGAGACTGCCGGTGATAAACCGGAGGAAGGTGGGGATGACGTCAAGTCCTCATGGCCTTTATGCCCCGGGCTACACACGTGCTACAATGGCTGGTACAAAGGGTTGCAAAACCGCGAGGTGGAGCTAATCCCAAAAAACCAGTCCCAGTTCGGATTGCAGTCTGCAACTCGACTGCATGAAGTTGGAATCGCTAGTAATCGCGGATCAGCACGCCGCGGTGAATACGTTCCCGGGCCTTGTACACACCGCCCGTCACATCACGAAAGCCGGCTGTACTAGAAGTCGCTGCTCCGACCCGTAAGGGGGGAAGGCGCCCACGGTATGGTCGGTGATTGGGGTGAAGTCGTAACAAGGTAGCTGTAGGAGAACCTGTGGCTGGATCACCTCCTTTCTAAAGGATCCTCCTGGCTGAACTCGCCCACGAACCTTGCTGTGCCTACCTAGTTTTCAGGGAGCCACCCGGCGCGCCCTCGGGCGCGCCGCTTGCTCTTTCATAGCCTCCCGTCCCTCAATCCGCGGAGGACCCGCTTCGGCCTGACGTGGCACCACGGGCCTATAGCTCAGTTGGCTAGAGCGCACGGCTGATAACCGTGAGGTCAGTGGTTCAAATCCACTTAGGCCCACCAACCAGGAACCCGCACGACCTCGGGGCTGTAGCTCAGTTGGGAGAGCGCCGCCCTTGCAAGGCGGAGGTCGCCGGTTCGAACCCGGTCAGCTCCACCATCCGCGGATCAGCGAGGGCGCCCACGGCCGATCTTCCCTACGGGGGAAGGTCGACCGGTGGTGCCTCGCTCGAGGTACCTCCAGCGGGCCATAGCACCCGCGGCTCATTGACAACCGAAGATTCTGAATTAGTTGTAGGGCATCAAGCCGACTACAGTGTTTCAAGCAGTGTAAACGTTGTGGTCAAGCTACTAAGGGCGTACGGTGGATGCCTTGGCGCAGGCCGGCGATGAAGGACGTGGTAAGCTGCGATAAGCTCCGGTGAGCCGCAAACAGGCTTTGACCCGGAGATTTCCGAATGGGGCAACCCATCGAGGGTAATCCTCGATCGCGCCGTCTGAATACATAGGGCGGCGTAGCCAACCCGGGGAAGTGAACCATCTCAGTACCCGGAGGAACAGAAAGCAAACGCGATTCCCCCAGTAGCGGCGAGCGAACAGGGAACAGTCTAAACCTTTGGTATGTCAAGCCCGTGGGCGTTGTACCAGAGGGGTTGCAGGGCCGGACGCGGCGTCGTCACGGAGACGCCGGGGAGTAAGAAACCAATCTCGTAGCCGAACGATCTGGAATGGTCGGCGATACAGGGTGCAAGCCCCGTAGGCGAAACGAGAGAGGCTCCCTTGTCTGGTTCCTGAGTACCGCGGGACACGTGGAACCCTGCGGGAAACCGGGAGGACCATCTCCCAAGACTAAATACGTGCCTGCGACCGATAGTGAACCAGTACCGTGAGGGAAAGGTGAAAAGAACCCCTGTGAGGGGAGTGAAATAGTACCTGAAACCGTATGCCTACAAGCAGTGGGAGGGCTATGCCGGAGGTTCGC
>WNFT01001200.1_pt1 | contig 21979 bp, 21 predicted proteins | sample 5400191 | NCBI WGS metagenome assembly WNFT01 (sample SAMN13153359, study PRJNA577476) | soil metagenome | isolation source: 80 cm saprolite under Madrone tree | place: USA:California | collected 2016-06-14 | reverse complement strand
GGTGAGGCCATCACCGCATGCGTAGAGTATTGCTTGGCCTGAGCCTGATGTTGAGCGCCTTGCTCGGCGTATCGTCCCCGGTCGCATCCTCGTGGTCGGCCACGCCCTCGCTGGTGGGCAAGAACGCGCCCGACTTTGTGCTCAAGGCCATGGATGGAAGAAATCTGCGCATGTCCGAATTTCGCGGCCAGGTGGTATTGGTGAATTTCTGGGCACGATGGGCGGGCGACTCACGGCAGGAGATGCCGGCTCTCGATAGAATAAACACCACGTACAGCCGGGCCGGTCTGGTGGTGCTCGGTGTGTCGGTCGACGAGGATCTGGGCCGCGCGCGCGAGTTCGCGGGCGCCATGAAGGTGTCATATCCCATCATGTTCGACACCGGCGCGGCCATCGGCCGGGATTACCTTCTTCAGAAAATGCCCATGACGATCCTGGTCGATCGAGCGGGGGTGGTGCGGTATTCCAATGTCGGTTTCAAGCGCGGCGACGAGCGCGCGTATCTTGATCACATTCGCGAACTGCTGCGCGAGTAAACGATAGGTCAATCATGAATCCCAAGTATCGAGTTGTGTCGATCATTGCGCGCGGAGCGTTGCTGGCCTGTGCCTGGGCCGCGGGCGCGGCGCTCGCCGCGCCCTCCGCTGCCACTGCCGCCGCGGGCAGCCCACCCACTGCCACCGCGCCTGCGACCCCTGCATCCGGCACCACGGCCGCGCCGGATGTCGCTCCAGCGGCGGGCGTTGCGCCCGCCGACAACTTCAAGACGCTGGATCAAGAAGTGCAGGGCCTGAAGAAAGACGTCATCGATCTGAACAAGGATCTGTTCGTGCTGGAAGAGGAATTGCTGTTTCCCTCCAACACCCAGGTTGCCTTGTACGTGTCCATGGACGTGGGCGCGTTTTTCGCTCTGGATTCGGTGACCGTCAAGATCGACAACAAGGAAGTGAAGAATTACCTGTACACCGCTCGCGAGGCGGACGCTTTGCTCAAGGGCGGTGTGCAACAAATCTATCTGGGCAATCTCAAGGTCGGGAAGCACGAGCTGGTGGCGTTTTTCACGGGCAAGGGACCGGCCGAGCGCGATTACAAGCGCGGCGCCACGATCAACTTCGACAAGGGCGTCGGCGCCAAGTATTTGGAACTCAAGATCACGGACCGAGTGGCCAAGCATCAGCCAGAGTTCACGATCAAAGACTGGGAATGATGCGTGCGACGTGTGACTAACAGACTCCGGCCGCTCATCTTGAGCGGGTTGCTGCTGGCGTTGCCGCTGACGGACGCCGACGCGAAGAACATCAAGCCGGACCCCAACGGCCTGCCTCCGCAGGACGTGAAGGATTTGCACTACGGCGATGTGCTGTTCTATTTCTTTCAAGACGATTATTTCGATTCGATTACACGCCTGCTCGCGGCCCGGCAACTCGAACGCATTCCGCACACCCAAGGCGAGGCGGAGCTGCTCTTGGGCGGCTTGTACCTGTCCCTCGGCGAGCACGTCGAAGCCGGCAGGATCTTCGAGGCGCTGCTGAATCAGAATACTTCCGAAGCGGTGCGCAACAAGGCCTGGTTCTACTTGGGCAAGGTCTGGTATCAGCGCGGCTACCTGGGCGAATCCGAGCGCGCGCTGCGCCAGGTTTCGGACAAGATCGACCCGCGCATCAGCGCCGAGCGCTACATGCTGCTCGCGCAGCTGATGATGCGGCAGAATCGCTACGACGACGCCATCGCGGCGCTCCGCAGCTGGCACGGCGCGCCCGACTGGACCGCCTACGCTCAGTTCAACCTAGGGGTGGCGCTGGTACGCCGTGACCGGCTTGCGGACGCCATCCCCTACCTGGACCGGGTGGGGCGCATCGAGACGCGCAGCGAGGAGCTGCTGTCGCTCAAGGACAAGGCCAATCTCGCGCTGGGGTTCGCGCTGCTGCAGGCGCAGCGCGCGGCGGAAGCCAAGCCCATCCTGCAGCGGGTGCGTCTTGAAGGTCCCTACTCGAGCAAGGCGCTGCTCGGCGTCGGTTGGGCGGACGCCGGGGTCGGAGAATTCAAGCGCGCTTTGGTGCCGTGGCTCACTCTGCGCAAGCGCAACCTGCTCGATTCCGCGGTGCAGGAGTCCTTTCTCACGGTGCCCTACGCCTATAATCAATTGTCGGCGACGGGCCAGGCCGCTGAATACTACAATTCCGCCATCGAATCCTTCGATGCAGAGATGAAGCGGATCGACGACTCGATCGAACAGATCCGCGGCGGACATTTGCTCGACCGCCTGCTGGATGACGATAAAAAAGACACATTGACGTGGTATTGGCAGCTCACGACTCTGCCCAATGCGCCCGAGTCGCGGTATCTGTACCAGCTGTTGGCGAGCAACGAATTTCAGGAAGGTCTCAAGAATTATCGCGAACTCAATTATATGAGCCGCAATCTGGACAATTGGCGCGAAGCCCTGTCGGCCTACGACGACATGCTCGACACGCGCCGGGAGGCGTACAACCGGCTCGCGCCGAAGGCCGATGCCGTCATGTCCGCGACCGATCTGGCCGGTCTCACGCAAAAGCGCGTGGACTTCGAGTCGCGCCTCAACGAAATCGAGAAATCCAAGGATGTCGCGGCCTTAGGGGAGCCCGAGGAGCAGCGGACGTGGGTCCGATTGAGGCGCGTCGAGGACTACCTCGCGGCGCACCCGGACGATCCGGATCTCGCCGAAATGCGGGAAAAGGAGCGCCTGATGAAGGGCGTCGTGTACTGGCGGCTGTCGGGGAGTTTCAAAGCCCGGCTGTGGAACGCACGGCGCTCGGTCAAGGAACTCGAAGCCGAACTCAAGGAAACCCAGAAGCGCGCGGTGCTGGTTCGCCAGGCGCGGGCCGGCATGCCGACCAATACCGGTGTCTACGCCGGGCGGGTTGGGGCGATACGCGCCCGCATGGATCAGCTGCAGCAACGCCTGGCCGATGTGTCGGCGGAACAGAATCGATTCTTACAGGCCCTCGCCATCCGCGAGCTCGAAGGTCAGAAGCTGCGCATCTCGACTTACCAGATCCAGGCCCGCTATGAGCTGGCGGCCATCTATGACCGCGCCTCGAACGACAAGCCCAAGGCGAAGCCGTGAAGAACCCGCGGCCTGCATTCAGCAGTACAGTTGGCGCGGCGGCTTCGGCCGCGGTGCTCCTCGCGGCGCTTGGCGCTGCGCCGAGCCATGCCGCGAACAAGAATCCGCCGACCATCAAGGACCTCGAGTCCCAGCAACTCGACGTGAACACCGATCCGCCGAGAAACGTCGACGCCAACAAGACCATGGACAGCTACAAGCGCTTTCTCGACTTGAACGCGGGCGATGCCGCGTTGCGCGCCGAAGCGCTGCGCCGCCTGGGCGATCTGAATCTCGAAAGCTCCGAATCCGAGCGGATCGAGCGCGAGCTCATTACCAACGAGGGCCTGCGCGCCACGGAAGCCATCCACTTGTATTCCGCCCTGCTGAAGACCTATCCCAAGTACGAGCGCAACGATTCGGTGCTCTACCAGCTGGCGCGCGCCTACGAACTCAATGCGCAGCCCGACAAGGCGCTGTCGACCTTGGATCAGCTGGTAGCGACCTATCCCAACAGCCATTACATCGACGAAGCGCAGTTCCGGCGCGGCGAATTGCTGTTCTCGAACAAGACATACCCCAAGGCCCAGAGCGCGTACGAGGCCGTCATCAAGATCGGTTCTTCGTCCGGGTTCTACAACCAGAGTCTCTACAAGCATGGGTGGTCGCTGTTCAAGCAGGGCGAGAACGAGCGCAGCTTGGATTCCTTCGCGGGCGTGCTCGATTCCGTGCTGGTGTCGAAGCGCGATCCGGCGGAGTTGATCGAACTCGAGACCCTGACCCGGCCGAACCGCGAGCTGGTGGAGGACACCTTCCGGGTCATGAGCATCACCTTCTCCTATCTCGAGGGCCCGAAGACGATCGACGCCTTCGTCAAGCGCCGCACGCCGCCGGGGCGGCTGCCGCGGCCCTACTCGTACCTTCTGTATGCGCGCTTGGGCGATCTCCACATGGAAAAGGAGCGCTATACGGACGCGGCCGACAGTTACCGCGCCTTCGTTTCGCAGGACCGCAACAACGAGAAGGCGCCGTTGCTGGAGATGCAGGCCATCGAGGCATACCAGAAGGGCGGATTCCCGCAGCTCGTGCTGCAGGGCAAGAAGGAGTTCGTGGAGAACTACAGCTTCGGCACGGCGTACTGGCAGGGCAGGGATCCCAAGAAAGAACCGCAAGTCGTCGCCGTGCTCAAGACCAACCTCAAGGATGTGGCGCAGTACTACCACGCGCAGGCGCAGCGCAGCAAGAGCGTGGCGGACTATCAGGAAGCGGCGAAGTGGTATCACAGCTACCTCACGTCCTTCCCCGATGACCCGGATTCGGCCGTCACCAACTACTTGCTGGCCGACACCTTGTACGAGAGCAAGCAATATCTCGACGCCGCCAAGGAATACGAAAGCACCGCCTATCACTACGGCAACCATGAGAAGGCCGCGGCGGCAGGATATGCAGCCATCATTGCCTACGGCAAGCAAGAAGAGACGCTGAACGGCGACGCGAAGGCGGCGGTGCACAGCCGGAGCGTGGACAGCTCGCTGAAGTTCGCGCAGGCCTTTCCCGCCCACCCGGAGAGCGCAGCGGTGCTGACACGGGCCGCCACCGATCTCTATACGGTCAAGGACTATCCTCGGGCAACCGCGGCGGCCGAGGCTCTGTTGGCACACCAGCCCCCGGCGGACCCCACCAAACAACGCGTGGCCTGGACGGTGATCGGAAATTCGAACTTCGAGCAGGGCGTGTTCGACAAGGCGGAAACGGCGTATGTCCAAGCACAGGCGCTGATGCCCGCGAATGACCCCGAGCGTGCGGTGATCGTCGAGCGGCTGGCGGCATCGATTTACAAGCAGGGCGAACAGAAGAGCAAATCCGGCGACAGTGCGGCGGCGGTGGATGATTTTTTACGCGTGGCGGCGTTGGCGCCGACCTCGAAGGTGCGGTCGAACGCGGATTTTGATGCCGCCGGGCTACTCATGAAGGACAAGCAATGGGATCGGGCCATCGTCGTGTTGGAGGGTTTCCGCCGCAATTTTCCGCAAAGCCCGCTGCAGCCCGATGTCACGCGCGATCTCGCGGTGGCGTACACGGAATCGAATCGTCCCGGCCAGGCAGCGGTGGAATTCGAGCGGATTGCGCAGAGCCCCGGCGAATCGGCGGACGTGCAGCGCGAAGCCACCCTGCAGGCGGCGGATCTATACGACAAGGCGGGCAACACGGCAAAGTCGCGCGCCATGCTCGAGGCATTCGTGAAGCACTTTCCGCAGCCTTTGAATCCTGCGATGGAAGCGCGCAACCAATTGAGCATGATGGCGGCGAAGGCCGGCGATACGGCGGGCCGTGATGTTTGGCTCAGAGACATCGTCGCCGCCGATCGCGCGGCGGGCGCGGCCCGCACGGATCGCAGCCGGGCCCTGGCGGCGAAGGCGACGTTGACCTTGGCGATTCCGGTCCGAGAAGAGTTCCGAAGAATCAAACTGGCGGCGCCGCTCAAGAAATCGCTGGCCGAGAAGCGCAAGGCGATGGAAGCCGCGCTCAAGGCCTACGAACAAGCGGCCGACTACCAGGTGGCCGACGTCACCACGGCAGCGACCTTCGAGAGCGCCGAACTGTATCGGCAGTTGGGCAAGGACTTGATGAGTTCGGAGCGGCCGAAGAATCTATCCAAAGACGAATTGGAGCAGTACAACGTATTGCTCGAGGAGCAGGCCTTCCCGTTCGAGGAGAAGGCGATCAAATTGCACGAAGTCAACGCAGCGCGAGCCAAGGACGGCACCTACGATGAGTGGGTGCAAAAGAGCTACGCCGCGCTGGCGCAACTCAATCCAGGCCGTTACGGCAAGGTGGAAATCGGTGAGCAGCTGGTCGAATCGATTCGTTAGCCTAGGTGCGCTCGCGCTGCTCGCCGCCTGCCATAGTGCGCCGCTGAAAGCGTCGCGCGCGCCTGCGCCCGTGGAGGCCGCCGCTGCGCGTCCCCCCGCAAGCACTGCCGCGACCGCAGGCACAGCCGCAACGGCGGCTGCGGCGGCGACGAACACCGCGGCCGGGCCCGGCGGTACGGGTGGCAACGCGACCCCTGTCGAGAGTCCCACTATCCCCGAGCGCGCGACAATGCAATACGCGCAGGCGCTGCAGCTCATGAAATCGGGACGCGACACCGACGCGGAGCTGCAGCTCAAAGACTTGGTTGTCGGTTATCCGCAATTGGCCGGTCCGCAGCTGAATCTAGGGATCCTATACATGCGCGATTCGCGCTTGCCCGAGGCAGAGGCTGCGTTCAAGGCCGCCCTCGAGCTGAAGCCGAACGATGCGGTGGCCGGCAATGAACTCGGCATCGTCGAGCGTAGGCTGGGGAAGTTTGCGGAGGCCGAAGCGGCCTATCAGCGTACGATAGCCGCTGAACCTAATTACGCCCCGGCGCATCTGAACCTGGGCGTACTGTACGATTTGTACCTTGCACAGCCGCAAAAGGCGCTCGATGAGTTCGAGCGCTACATCGAGATCGCCGGCGAAAACAAACAGGTCGCCGGCTGGGTGGTGGAATTGCGCAAGCGCGTCGGAGCCCCGGCGCCGCCGCCGGCGACGACCCAGAAGGAGCCCGCATGAACAACGCGATGGCCGTGAATTGGATGGCGCTATTATTCGCCGCAGGCCCGGTGTTGGCGCAGCAGCAGGCGGCGCCGACCCCCGCGGCGCCGGCGGCATCCTCGGTAAAACCCGCCGCCCGGGCGACTGCGCAATCCGAGGCCGGCGACCCGCGGGCCGACACATCGAACGCGCCAACGGCGCCGGCGCCGTCAGCGGCCCCGGCGCCGTCAGCGACCCCGGCCCCGTCCGCAGCCCGTCCGCCGTCCACAGGCCGCGCCCAGGCGGCGCCTGCATCGGACGGCCGCTCCGGGGCGCCGGGCGGAGGATCGGGCCAGAAGTCGGCTCCCAACAAAATTGATCGGTTGGAACTGGGCACGGCCACGGTTACGGGCGACCGAGAGCAGCCGAAAGTCATGTATATCGTCCCCTGGAAACGGTCGGATATCGGCGATCTGTCGGGCAAGCCCATGAACAGTTTGGTAGATGAAATTCTGGCACCCGTGGATCGGGACGTGTTCAAGCGCGAGGTCGTTTATTACAACGCCGTGCAGGCAGACGCGTCCCAAAATGGTGCACCGCCCAAGCGGGGGCAGCAGGGTGAGAAGTAAGTCATAGCCGATTTTACGGAATCTGGTTGAATCGCAGGTTCGGGGCGGATGGGCATTATCTAGGAGCGCGCAGATGAATTTTATGAATTCGGTGGTCAATTTCTTCAAGGACGGCGGGCTGTTCCTCTATCCGCTGGCCTTGATATTCGTGGTCGGCGTATCGATCGCCATCGAGCGATACGTGTACTTGACCCGCGAGACCTTTCGCAACCGCAGTCTGTGGGATGACCTGGTGCCCGCCTTGAGTGCCGGTAATTTCAAACAGGTGGTGGGCCTGACGCAGAACTCCAAGGCGTCGATCGCCACGATCCTCAACTACGGAGTGGCACGAGTGGCGAGCGCACGACGGCGCGACGACATCGAGAAGGCCATGGACGAGAGCCTGCTCGAGGTCATTCCGCGGATCGAGAAGCGCACTCACTACCTGTCGTCGCTGGCCAACGTCGGCTTGTTGATCGGCTTGCTCGGCACCATCACCGGCTTGATCGGCGCCTTCAGCGCCGTGGCGACCGCGAACCCGGCGGAGAAGGCCAGCTTGCTCGCGGCGGCCATCTCGGTGGCGATGAACAACACGGCTTCGGGCTTGGCGGTGGCCATCACCCTGCTCACGACGCACATGTTTCTCGAATCCAAGACCACGTCGTTGATCGACAGCTTGGAAATCGCGTCGGTGAAATTCTTGAACTCCATCACCGAGCGGCAATCGGAACCGGCGCATGCGCCCGCGGCGCCGCCCGCGCCTGCGTCGCGAGCTCCGGCCGCTGCCCGCGGCACGATCTAGCAAGACCCGCTCTCAAGGATGGTGCTCCAACCATGAAGTCAAAGTCTGCGCGCCTCGTCCGACGCAATCACGCCCGCTATCACCAGGGGCGCGACGATCTGAACATCGTGCCGATGATCGACATGATGGTGATCTTGGTGTTCTTCTTGATTTTCACCGCGGTGTTTTCCAAGACGAATATCCTTCAGATGAACCTGCCCAACAGCAGCAATGCCCCTCCGCTCGACTTGCCCAAGGACCTGAAGCTCGAAGTCATCATTCGCCCCGACGACATCGTGGTCAACGACCGCAACTCAGGTCCGCTCAAGGTCCTCGCCAATACGGCAAACGGCTATGATTTGGATGATCTGTCGGAATTCATGCGCAGGATCAAATCGCAGTATCCGCAGATGAGCGACGCGACCATTCTGTCCGGCGCCAATACCACCTACGACACCTTGGTGCAGGTCATGGACACGGTGCGCGTCTACCAGCTGCCGGTGGCGCCCTTTTCGAAGGCGGAGCTGTTTCCGGATATCTCCCTTGGGGATGCGCCCATATGACGTCTTACCGGATCAAACGCCATCGTCAACGGCGCCATGGCGCGAATCATTTCGCACTGATTCCATTCATCGACATGATGACCATTCTGGTGGTGTTCCTGCTGGCGCACACGGCGGAGGTGGACATCCTGCCGAACACCAAGAACATTTCGATTCCGCAGTCGCTGTCCGAACGCAAGCCCAGCGCCGCCGTGGTCGTCATGGTCACCAAGGACTCGGTGTACGTGGACGGCGAACTGGTCGGTTCGTTGAGCGACGTCGTCGCCAACCAGGGCACGTCCTTCGCGCCCCTCAAGAGCGCGCTCCTGGCGCAGAACGCACGCAGCTTGCGAACCGCCGAGCAAACCGATCCTTCCAAGCGCGAAGTCACCATCATGGGAGACAAGAGCACGCCGTACAGTGTGCTGAAGAAAATCATGTTGAGCTGCAGCGAAGCGGATTACGGCAAGGTGTCCTTCGCCGTGGTCGAGCGCGAAAGGGCGGCGACTTAAATGGCTGCCGCCAACCCCGCCGCGCAACGCGTAGCCACCGGACTCGCGCCGTATTACCGGCGCTATGATCTGCCCTGGTCGCCGTCCGAGGAGATGGAACGGCGCTTCCGCGCCATTCTGCGCAATCTCGCCATCGTGTTCGCCATTCTCGCGGTCATCATGCCCTTTCTGCCGCGGCATCGGATCGCCGTGAACACCGAATCACTGCCCGAGAGAGTGGTGCAATTGGTCATGGAGCCGCCGCCGCCCCCGCCTCCGCCGCCGCCGCCCAAGCCGGAAAAGCCCGCCGAGAAGGCGCCGGCCGTGCCCAAACCCGTCGTGCCCGTGGATCCGCGCGTCAAGGCGCAGAAGAGCCTGCAGGTGTTCGACCAGCTCGCCGCACTGCGCGATGTCGACATGGATAAATTCGCAAAAAACCAGCCAAAGACGACCGACCCGGGCGACGTGAGCGTGGTAAGCCGCAACATCATCTCCTCGAAGGTCGGCGGCACCAGCGGCGGCATCAGCGGGCCCACCAGCAGCGGCCTCGCGGCGGGTTCAGGGTCGCTGCGCGGCATCTACACGACGCAGGTGAAGGACCCGAACCTGGGCGCATCCGGCCAGGCCACGCGGGCAGGCGGCAGCGGCAAGGCGTCGCGCAGCGCGGATGAGATCGCCTTGGTGTTCACCAAGAACAAGGGGGCGATCGACGCGATGTACGCGCGCGCCCTGCGCGACAGCCCGGCCTTGCAGGGCAAGGTAGTGCTAGAATTGACCATCTCCCCGTCCGGCGACATCACCGCGGCGCGCATCATCTCCTCGGAGCTCAACGACAAGGAGTTCGAGAGCAAATTGCTGGCGCGCATCCGCTTGTTCAAATTCGAGGCGAAGGATGTTGCGACCCTGACGGCCACCAAACCCATAGATTTCTTCCCAGCAGGATGAACATACAATCTGAAATCGAGTTCTTCAGCGACTTAGGCCTGGTCGACAAGGCCCGATTCGTCACGCGCCTGATTTTCGAGGTTGCCGAAGAAGCCAAAGTGGGCGCCGGCGACGGCAACGACGCAGTGCGCCTCAAATTCGCGAATGAAATGAATCAACGACTGTCGCGCTTCGCCTACCAGATATTGGGCGAGGACCCCGCACGCCCGCAGGATGACGTCGTGATTCGCATGCTGCTGGGCACGCGCGCCGACAAGAACGCGCAGCGCATCATGCAGAACGCCTATCGCCGCGTCCTCACCGGCTTCGAGAGCTTCGATACGACCGTCTTGCTCAACCCTCATTGAGAACCCGCGGCGCGGCGCTTGAGCGGGGTCTCCTGCTCTTCGGCGGCGTCGGTCTCGAACAGATGCAGGAGTTGTTCGGCGGATTCGCGCGTGGTTTGCAGAAACTTGCTTTCGTCATCCTTCACCGCCTGCTGCTTGGCCATGGTCGCTTCGTCGTGAGCGCGGAATCGGCGCACCGTTTCGATCGCCTTGGACTTCGATAGTCCCAGAGTCTCGAGGACCTTTTCGGACATCTCGAGGCTGGACGCGAAGGTCTCGCGAAGGGTGTAGCGCACGTCCAAATCCATCAGCCGAAACGCATGCTGGCGATTGCGCGCGCGCGCAAAGATCTTCAAATGCGGGAAATGCTTGCGGATCAGTTCCGCGGTCCTCACCGACGCCTCGACGTCATCGATGGCGAGCACGAAGATCTCGGCGTTTTCGGCGTGCGCGGAGCGCAGCAATTCCAAGCGGGACGCGTCTCCATAGAAAACCTGGTTGCCGAAACGGCGCACGAAGTCGACTTGTGTTTGATTGGCTTCGAGCGCGGTGAAGGAGATTTTCCTGGCTGTCAGAATTCGACCGACGATTTGTCCGAAGCGCCCGAAGCCCGCGATGATCACCTTGGGATACAGTTCCTCCGGCGTATCGAACGGCCCGTCGTCCCGCTCCTTTTTCTTGAACAGCGAGTCGTGAAGCGCCAGCAGCAGCGGGCTCAAGATCATCGAGGCGGTCACGACCAGAACCAGGAGCTCGGCAATTTCGCTGTCCATGATGCCGAGCGTCGCGCCGAGGCCGAAGAGCACGAATGCGAATTCGCCCCCGGACGGCAGACTGAAGGCGAGGCCGCGGCTCGCCATGGGAGAGAGCCCGGAGAACCACCCTATGCTGAGCAGCACGGCGATCTTCAGCAACATGAAGCTCAAGGTGAGGCCGATGATGAGCCCTGGCTTCTCGAGCGCCAATCCTAAGTTCGCCGACATGCCGACCGTGATGAAGAACAGGCCGAGGAGCAGGCCTTTGAACGGCTCGATGTCCGCCTCGAGTTCGTGCCGGAATTCGCTGTCGGCGAGCAATACGCCGGCGAGGAAGGCCCCCAATGACAAGGACAGCCCCACCTGGCTGACGAGCAGCGCGGTTCCGATGACCACCAACAGGCCGGCGGCCGTGAAGGCTTCGGCGACGCGTGTCGCGGCGACGATCCGCAGCATGGGGCGCAGCACATAGCGGCCGCCGATGACGACCGTGGCGAGCACGGCGACGAACTTGAGCGCCAGCCAGCCGCCAGGGCCGGCGGTTCTGGCTGCGGCGACGCTCAATAGAGGAAGCAAGGCCAGGGCGGGCAGGACTGCAATGTCCTGAAACAACAGGATGCTGAAAGCGGAGCGCCCGAATTGAGAAGTGAGCTGTCCGCGTTCGGCCAATACCTGCAGCACCAGCGCCGTGGACGACATCGAGAGGCCAAAGCCGATGACGAGCGCGGAGGCCCTCGTCTGCTCGAAGCCGAAGTACGCGGCCGAACCGATCCCTATCGTGGTCGCCAGCACCTGGGCCAGTCCCAATCCGAAGATGGGCTTGCGCATCACCCACAGGCGCGAGGGCTGAAGTTCGAGGCCGATGACGAACATCAGGAGTACGATGCCGAACTCCCCAATATGCTGGGTGGTATCGATCTTGCTGATGAGCCCGAGGCCGGCGGGCCCGATGATGATGCCGGCGGCCAGATAGCCCAGAACCGATCCCAATTTGAAGTAGCGGAATATCGGGATCGCGATGACCGCCGCAGCGAGAAATATAGCGATCTGCGCCAACAAGCTCATAATATTTCTCCGTACAATCCCCGAGAGCCTAGCATTATGTATCGACAAAGCATTCAATTTCCCATCAAGGACTCCGCGCTGCGCGAGGACGTGCATGCCCTGGGCGCATTGATCGGCGAGATGCTTCGCGACCAAGGAGGCGAGGAATTCTTCAAGCTCGTGGAAGGCGACCGGGTCGCGGCCATTCAGCGGCGAGAAGGCGATGCGGCGGACGGAGCCGAGCTGCAACAGCGCACGATGAACCGATCGCCATCGGCGGCGACCGACCTGACGCGGGCGTTCTCGGTCTGGTTCCAGGCCGTGAACACGGCGGAGAAGGTCCAACGGGTTCGCCGGCGCCGCCAATATCTCAACGATTCCAGCACGGCTCAGCCCGGCGGCATCGCGGATTGCATCGCGCGCCTGCAGCGCGACGGAGTGACGCTGGAGCAGGCGTTGCAATTGATCGCCTCCATGAGCATCGAGCCGGTGTTCACGGGGCATCCGACCGAATCCACCCGGCGCACGATCCTGCGCAAGCAGCAGCACATCGCGCACGACCTGCTCGATCGGCTGAATCCGGCCTCGACCTCCACCGAATTGAATACCTTGTGGGCGCGCGTGAGGCTCGAGATCACCAGCATCTGGCAGACCGAAGAGCATCCCCGTGAGGGCCTGACGGTGGTCGACGAGCGCGAGCACGTGCTCTTTTATTTGATCGACATCCTCTACCGCGTCGTGCCGCTCTTCTACGAAGAAATCGAGGCGGCGCTGGCCAAGGCCTTTTCCGTTCCCGCGGAACAGATCGATGTGCCGAGCATCCTGCACTTCGGTTCCTGGGTCGGCGGCGACATGGACGGCAATCCGGACGTGCACGGCAAGACCATTCGCGAGACCTTGCATCGCCATCAACAGGTCATCGTGTCGACCTATTTTTCCGAATGCGGCCAGCTCGCCGAATCCTTGAGTCAGAGCGCAAACCGCGTCGGCGTGAGCGCCGCACTCGCGGCACGCGTTGATTCCTACGGCACCCTATTGCCGGGCGGTCAGGCGCTGGCGCCGGCGCGGCACGACCGCATGCCATACCGCGTGTTCTTCGGCCAGATCGGCGAGCGGCTCAAGGCGACTTACGAGGGCCGGCCCAACGCATACCAGAATCCCGACGAATTGCTGGCCGACGTAGGGCTCGCCGCCGACAGCTTGCTCGAGAACCGGGGACGCCACGCCGGATATTTCCTGGTGCGGCGGTTCATGCGCAGAGTACGGACCTTCGGTTTTCATCTTGCCACGCTCGACATTACTCAGCATGCGCACGTGCATGATCAGGTGATTGCGCAAGGCTTGGGTGTAGCCGATTGGCCGGCCCTGGCGCCTGAGGAGCGGCTGCGGCAATTGCGCGATCTCCTGGCCCGCGATCAGGGGCCGACGTCGGCCTTCGATGCCGTCGGCCGGCGGAGTCTCTGGGTGTTCGAGGCCATCGCACAGGCGCGCCATAAATTCGGCGGCCGTGCCATCGGTGAATACATCGTGAGCGGCGCGCAGGGGCCGGAAGACGTCCTGGCAGTGCTGCTGCTGGCCAGATGGGCGGACATCACGGACAAACGCACCGGCGAATCGCCCCTCGATGTCGCCCCCTTGATAGAGTCCATCGATTCCTTGGAGCGGGCGGGCGATATCTTGAGCGCCCTGCACCGCGAGCCCGCCTACCGGCGGCACTTGGCCGCACGCGGCAACGCCCAAGTGACGGTGATCGGCTATTCGGACAGCAACAAAGAGGGTGGGATCGCAGCTTCACGGTGGGCCTTGCAGGTGGCGCAGATTCAGTTGCTGGAAGCGGCGCGTGAGGCCGGCATCAAAGTCCTGATATTTCACGGCCGCGGCGGCACGCCGGCGCGCGGCGGCGGGCGTACCGAGAACTTGGTCGAGGCCGTGCCGGACCGTGCCATTCGCGGCGTGCTGCGTCTGACCGAGCAAGGCGAAGTCGTCAATCAGAGTTACGGCTTGCGGCCGATCGCCATGCGCACGCTCGAACGCACGTTCGCGTCCGTGGCCTTGGCGACGGCGCACGCCGGAAAAGGACCGCCGATACCGCCGGCGCACGCGGCGGCGATGCAAACGATCGCCGCACGCAGTCTCATGGCGTATCGCGAGCTGGTCTTCGGCAGCGCAGAGTTCTTCGAATACTTTCGCGCGGCGACGCCCCTTGACGTGATCGAACGCATGCACATCGGATCGCGCCCGGCGGCGCGCGCCGGGAGCAACGGCGTGCGCGCCCTGCGGGCGATTCCGTGGGTGTTCGCGTGGACGCAAAGCCGCCACATGTTGCCCGGGTGGTTCGGCTTCGGCAGCGGGCTGTCGGCCGCGCTCGAGCAGCACGGCGCTCAAGTCGTCGCCCAAATGGTGGCGCAATGGCCGTTCTTCGGGCACTTGCTCGACGACGTGGAGGCCATGCTGGGGCGAACCGACTTGGACATTGCGAGTCACTACGATGCCCTGGCCGGCGATGCGCTGCTACCCCAAGCCAACGCCATCCGCAGGGAATACGCATTGACGGTGACGCACGTGCTGCGGCTGCGCGGCTCAGCGCGCCTGCTCGACAGCGACCCGACTCTTCAGCGGTCGATCAAACTGCGAAATCCCTACATCGATCCCATGCACCTCATGCAGGTGGATCTGTTGCAGCGATGGCGCAGGACGGGGCGGCAGGATGGGGGGCTGTTTGGGGCGTTGCGGGCTACCATCAGCGGAATAGCCCAGGGACTGCAGGCCACTGGGTAGTGCTCCCCCGGCAGGGTAGGAAGCCTCAGGGCAACGGCGGATACAGTTGCCCTGAGGCTTCCTACCCCGCCGTGTGAGTGCTCGGACGGGTCGGCAGTACTGTGCCGACTGGTTGTGGCACTCAACACTTGGGGACATTCACGGCGAGGCCGCCGGGGGAGTACTGGGACCGGTCAACATCCCTGTGCCGAGCTACTTGCTGCGCTCAACACTCGGGGACGTTGACGGCGAGGCCGCCTTGGGAGGTCTCCTTGTAGATGGTCGACATGTCGTGGCCGGTTTGGCGCATGGTGGCGATGACTTGGTCGAGCGATACCTTGTGTGAGCCGTCGCCGCGCATCGCCAGGCGGGCGGCGTTGATCGCTTTCACCGAGCCCATGGCGTTGCGTTCGATGCAGGGGATTTGCACCAGGCCGGCGACCGGATCGCAGGTCAATCCGAGGTTGTGCTCCATGCCGATTTCGGCGGCATTCTCGATCTGTTCGTTGCTGCCGTTGAGTGCGGACACCAATCCGGCGGCGGCCATGGAGCATGCGACGCCGACTTCGCCCTGGCATCCCATCTCGGCGCCGGAAATGGAGGCATTTTGCTTGTAGAGCATGCCGACCGCGCCGGCGGTGAGCAGGAAGCGAATGACGCCGTCGTCGTCCGCTCCCGGCTCGAAGCGCCGGTAATAATGCAGCACCGCCGGCACGATCCCGGCCGCGCCATTGGTCGGCGCCGTCACTACCTGGCCGCCGGCTGCATTTTCTTCGTTGACGGCCAACGCAAAGACATTGACCCAATCGAGAGCATGCATGGGGCCCAAGGGGTCGCCGCTCATGAGCTGCCGATAGAGTTTCGGCGCGCGCCGGCGCACCCCCAACACCCCGGGCAGCAGGCCCTGGGCCTCGAAACCGCGGCGCACGCAATCCTGCATGACCTGCCATAGGCGCATGAGGCCTGCGCGAATCTCGGCGTCGGTGCGCCAGGTGCGTTCGCGGGCGAGCAGAAGCTCATGAATCTCCAATCCTTGTGTGCGCCCGTGCTCGAGCAGGCGCGCGCCGGAATTGAACTCGTACGGAGGCTCGGGGCGCGCGGCGCCGACATTCGCTTCGGCGCCGGCTTGCACCACGAAACCGCCGCCGATGCTGTAGTACTCCTCGCGCGCCAAAACTTGCAGCGCCGCATCATGCGCGGTGAAGCGCATGCCGTTGGAGTGGCCGGGCAGCACCTGATCCGTGTGGAAGAGAAGATTGAGCGGCTCGTCAAACGCTATCTCATGCCGGCCCAATAAGCGGATGCGTCCCTCGTCGCGTATCCTCCGCAAGGTAGGTTCGACCGCGGCTGAATCGATGGTATCGGGGCTCATGCCTTCCAAGCCCAAGAGAATGGCGCGGTCCGTGCAATGACCGCGGCCGGTCAAGGCCAGTGAACCGTAGAGCTGCGCGGACACCTGACTCGTGCGATCGAGCAAATCGCGCGCCGCCAACGACAGGACGAAGCTGCGCGCCGCATTCATCGGTCCCATGGTGTGCGAGCTCGATGGGCCGATGCCGATCTTGAAGATATCGAAGACACTCAAGCTCATGCGTTTAAACCTGCGGCGACCGGGGGAGCCGATGATACGCCGTCGCTGCGGCCGTGGCAGTCAAAACCCCGACGCCCAAGTGGTAGAATGCGACGTCGATAAATCATTTGCAGGCATTAGGCCCAAAACGGAGTATTCCATGATGCGCTTCCCACGCGTTCTCGCGGCAGCCTTGGCGGTCACCCTGATGCTGACGGCAACCTGTGCGAGCGCCGCACCCATTCCCGGCAACATCGCGGCAGCCGTGGCCGACGGCAGCCGGCCCGAAGCCGACAAGATACGCGACGTGAACCGCAAACCGGCGGAAACCCTGGCGTTCACGGGCGTGAAGCCCGGGATGCAAATAGCCGAGCTGTTGCCGGGCGGCGGCTATTTCACGCGCATATTCAGCAAGGCCGTGGGCAGCTCGGGACATGTGTATGCGCTGGTGCCGGCGCCCTTGGCCGATGCGCCGGCGGACGTGCCGGATTTTGCTGCGCGCGTGAAGGCGATCGCCGCCGACCCGAACTACTCCAATGTGAGTGTGGTGGTGGAGCCCTTCAGTCAGCTCGCCGTGCCTGCGCCCGTCGATCTGGTCTGGACCTCTCAGAACTACCATGACCTGCACAATTTCCCCGGTTTGGATGTGGGGATATTCAATAAAATGGTGTTCGACGACCTGAAGCCCGGCGGCATCTATCTGGTCCTCGACCACGCGGCCGAAGCGGGATCGGGCGGACGCGATACCAAGACCTTGCACCGGATCGACCCGGAGACTGTGAAAAAGGAGGTTCTGGCGGCGGGTTTCGTGTTCCTGGGAAAGAGCGATCTATTGCACCAACCCGACGATAGTCACTCCGTGAAAGTGTTCGACCCGGCGGTGCGCGGCAAGACCGATCAGTTCATATTGAAGTTTCGTAAGCCCTGAACGGGAACGCAGGCCGCGAACTCCCGGGGTGCTTTGCTGTCAACTAAAGCAGTTCTTTTGCGTTCATCAATAGGATCAGGCCTAAAGGATTGGTTACATGAAGTTGATGCATTTTTCGGCTGTCCCGGTTGCGGTGGCCGTTCTGCTGGCCGCCTGCGTGGCGCCGCCGCCCCGCGTCGTCAGGGTGCCGGGGCCCCCGCCGCCCCCGCCGCAACGAGTATTCGTCTATCCCGCAAACGGTCAGAGTCCGGAACAAACCGAGCGCGACCGCTACGAATGCCATGTCTGGGCGGTCCAGCAAACCGGGGTTGATCCGAGCCGGGCGAACGCCAACGCCTATGAACGAGTGGTCGTTCAGCCTGCGAATCCTCCGGGGTCGGGCACCGTGGCCGGACTGATCGGCGGCGCCATCGTGGGTTCGATCATCGGGGGTCCGCGCAATGCGGGTGCCGGGGCGATCATCGGCGGAGCCACGGGCGCAGTCATCGGATCTGCCGCCGATGCCAACGCGCAGGCGCAGGCGCAACAGACCCAGCAACAGTTCAATCAGAGCGCGGCCGCGGGGCGGGCGCGAGCCGACTCCTATCGGCGTGCGATTGGCGCATGCCTGCAGGGCCGCGGCTATACCGTCACCTGACACGCATGTCGGTCACCTGACACGCATGCCGCGGGAGCATTTGCGGTCCGAGAATTGAGAGCCTGGGAAATGACTCACACACTGAAGATCGCATTGCTGTCGGCGTCCATGCTCTTGTGGGGGATTCAGGCGAGCACGCTCGCGGCCGCCGATGAGCGCGACCGAGGCCGTGCCGAGCCGCGGCCGGAGGCACGAGTTCCCGGAGGTCGGCCCGGAGCTCGACCGGAGGGACGGCCGGCATTCGACGGCCGCGGACAGAGACTGGACAGCCGTTACGATCACGGCCGCTACTACCCGCCCCGGGGTACCGTTTATCGCTCATTGCCGGACGGCTATCGCCCCTACTATCGCGGCGGGAGCCGCTACTATTTCAACGGCGGCATTTGGTATGCGCCGCGCGGACCCGAATTCATCGTAGTGAGCCCGCCGCCGGGCCTGGTGATCTCGACATTACCCCCTTACTACTCCACGGTATGGATCGGCGGTGTTCCCTACTACTATGCAGACGACGTGTACTACTCGTGGCAGCCGGATCAAAACGCTTATGCCGTGGTCGACCCGCCCGACAATGCCGATGCTCCCTCACCGCCGCCGCCCCCTCCCGACAGCGCGCAGGCCGATCTGATCATCTACCCCAAGAATGGTCAGACCAAGGAGCAGCAGGCTGCCGATCAATTCGAGTGTTACAACTGGGCGAAGGGGCAAACCGGTTTCGATCCGATCCAGCCGGGAGGCGGAGTCTCGGGCAACGCCGACGCAGCGCGCAGCAATTATAACCGCGCGATGTCTGCGTGTTTGCAGGGCCGAGGCTACCAAGTGAACTAGGGAGCCTGTCTGACTAATGATGCGCCTGCTGCGGCCGACCCGCAGCGGCATCTTTTTGTGATCCTTTCGCTTACATAGTGCCCACTATGCGCGCGAAACGATCACAAAAATCTGCTCGCTGTGGGTCGCCCTCGCGACGGCGATCATTAGTCAGACAGGCTCCTGCGCGGCGCGCGGCGCCGACACAACGCGCCGATGACGGCGCGTGTCACTGATCGGCGATGTGAGCGGAGTCCTACGCAGCGCGCCGTTTGCCGCCGACTGTGAACGAACTCTCGATCAGGCACTCTCATAGTCACAGTGCAGTTCAATCATGACGAGGAGATTCCGCGATGCTGACCACCCACCCAAACTCGGTCTTCCAGAAAAGAGATCTGCATGTGGGCGGTCTCGGTTTGAGCGCATCGGGTGCCCTGGCCGCGGTCACCGAACCTGCGCGTGACGCGGCGGATTCGTGGCTCGTGAGGGCCCGTGATGTGGCCCAAGAAGCGGATGACTTCGTGCGCGGCAACCCATGGGCAGCGCTTGCCGTGGCGGCCCTGGTGGGTTTGGCCGCCGGCTATTTACTCTCGCAACGCACCTGAGCCGTGCGCTCGACTGGAAGAAACTTATGGCAAATTTCGACGATGTGAGGCGCAAGTTTTCCAATCACCGGCAGTGGCGCGAATTTATCGCAGCAGTCCACGAGTCGGTGACATACCCGTGCACGGTGACCTATCCGATGGTTCTCGGCGCGCTGCGGTCGGGCCGAGCCTGGTTCAACGACGGCGCGGTACGAGCATCGACTTGGCTGGACGGCGCGGCGCGGGCATCGACTTGAGTCACCGCGCAGCGGAATCCAGCGTCAATCGCTCGGGGTATGAATACACATTGCAGTGAGCTTCGCGTAAGAACCCCACCAGCGTCAGTCCGGACGTCACGGCCAGGTTGACGGCGAGGCTGGACGGCGCACCGATGGCGGCGAGCACGCTGACCCCGGCACGGATGGCCTTTTGCACGAGTTCAAAGCTGGCGCGGCCGCTCAACACCACGATGCGATTGGTCAACGGAATCGCGTTCGACATGAGACTCATTCCCACGAGCTTGTCGAAGGCGTTGTGACGTCCCACGTCCTCCGCCAGATTCAACAGGTTCCCCGAGAAATCGAAGAGTGCGGAGGCGTGAACGCCGCCGGTATCGCCGAATTTCGACTGCGCCGCGCGCATTCGAGCCGGCAGCCGCAGGAGCAGCGACAGAGCGACGTGTCCGGTATCGGGGATGTGCGTGGCGGCGGCGCGGGCGATGGCGGCGTCGAGCCCGGTGGTACCGCACACACCGCAGCTGGAACCGGCTGAAAAGAGGCGCGCCGGCGTGTTCGGCACGATCTCAACCCTGGGGTGCAGGCGTACGTTGACCACGTTCGGCCGCCGCGTGCTCGACTCGATGGCCTCGATGTCTGCGGCTTGATTCACGATGCCCTCGCCGTAGAGCAGCCCGGCGGCCAGGGACTCATCGTCGCCCGGGGTGCGCATGGTGGTGCCGAATGACATGGGTTCCATCCCGAGCGCCGGATGATGCAGCAGGAATTCCAGCGGCGCTTCGACCGCCACGCGATCGTCCCTTGCCGCTTGGGCTTCGGCGCTGGAACGCAGTATGCGCACATTGAGCGTTCCGCTCGCCGCCCGAGGCTCGGAGTCCGGTAATGCAGTATCGGCCATGCTCATGGGACCGCCCACCTTTTGCTCAAATGACCCCCCAATGATACCGTTCCCCAGAGTCTGGCAATGCCATCAAAGGGGTACATATGTCCAAATCAGCCGATTTGAAGGCCCGCAAGGCGGCGGCCGTGCCCGCCGGGGTCGGTAGCCGGGGTCTTTACGTGGCCAAGGCGGAGAACGCCGAGCTATGGGACGTCGACGGCCGGCGCTACATCGATTTCGCGGCGGGCATTGCCGTGCTCAACACCGGCCACCGCCATCCCCGGGTCATGGAGGCCGTGGCGCAGCAAGCACTGGCGTTTACGCACACCTGTTTCCATGTCGCGCCCTACGAGTCCTACGTGCGGCTGGCGGAACGGCTGAATGCACTGGCACCCGGCGACTTCGCGAAAAAGACCATGTTCCTGAGTTCCGGCGCGGAGGCGGTCGAGAACGCCGTCAAGATTGCCCGCTATTCCACCAAGCGCTCCGCAGTGATCGCGTTCTCCGGCGGCTTTCACGGCCGCACACTCATGACCATGGCGCTCACGGGCAAGGTCATGCCGTACAAGCGCGGCTTCGGCCCGTTTCCCGCCGAGGTCTATCACGCGGAATTTCCGCAGCCCTACCGGGGTATCACCACGGAACAGGCGCTCGCCGATTTGGATCGGCTGTTTCACGGCGACGTCGATCCGAAGTCGATCGCGGCCATCATCATCGAACCGGTGCAAGGCGAGGGCGGCTTCAATGTGGCGCCCTTCGATTTTCTGCGCGCGCTGCGGCGTCTATGCGATGAGCACGGCATCGTGATGATCGCCGACGAGGTGCAAGGCGGCATCGCACGGACCGGCAAGATGTTTTCCATCGAACACTCCGGCGTCGTGCCCGATGTCATCACCACGGCCAAGGGCTTGGGCGGAGGCTTCCCGCTCTCGGGAGTGACCGGCCGCGCGACCATCATGGATGCGGCGCATGCCGGGGGCCTCGGCGGCACCTACGGCGGCAATCCGATCAGCATCGCGGCGGCGCATGCGGTACTGGATGTGATCGAGACAGAGGGACTGTGCGGTCGGGCGGAGGCTGTCGGAGACAAAATGCGCACCCGGCTCCTGGCGCTCGCCAAGGAGTTTCCGTGCATCGGCGACGTGCGGGGCTTGGGCGCGATGGTGGCATTCGAACTCGTCAAGGATCCCAAGACCAAGGAACCCGACGCGGAGCTGACGGCGGCCGTACTGACTCACGCCGAACAGCGCGGCTTGATTCTTTTGTCATGCGGCACGTCGGCGAACGTCGTGCGCCTGCTGGCGCCGCTCACGATTCCCGACGCCGTGCTCAGCGAGGGCTTGGATCTCCTGGCGGCGTCGCTGAAAGCGGCGCGCGGCGTCGAGTCTGCGCGGGCGGTGGCTTAAAGGTCAGAGGGGGCGGATGTCCGCCCCCTACGGGTTGCGACC
>WNFT01002203.1_pt1 | contig 21988 bp, 21 predicted proteins | sample 5400191 | NCBI WGS metagenome assembly WNFT01 (sample SAMN13153359, study PRJNA577476) | soil metagenome | isolation source: 80 cm saprolite under Madrone tree | place: USA:California | collected 2016-06-14 | reverse complement strand
TGGACAACGACGGCGGACATTCGGCTGGTGTTGACGGGATGAGTTGGAAAAGCTTCAACGATGTGGACAAGAGCGACCTCGAGAATGAGAAGTTTCGACAACAATTCATTGAGACCTTGCAAAAGGAACTCAAAGCACAGGTAGAACCCCACTAACTGGTGAAAAGGTAGGAAGGAGGGCTTGAAAAAAGACGGGAACATCGGCATGCTGTGTCTATGCAAACAAATGATACAGAGCCGATGAACACGTCCTTGCAATTCTGCCCGAATGTGACGTGTTCTGCAAGAGGGCAAATAGGGCAAGGCACCATCACGATTCATGATCGCAAGCGTCAGCGTTACCGTTGTCGCATGTGCGGTCACACATTTAGCGGGCGACGTGGAACCCTGTTTGAGGGGCTGCGCAAGCCGACCGACCTGATTGTCATGGTAGTGACCTTGACTTCCATATGGATGTCCCATTCAGGCCATTGTGCATGCGTTTGGGTTAGATGAACGGACAGTAGCCAGTTGGCGAGATCGTGCGGGGACGCACTGCGAGCAGGTGCATCAGGCAGTCGTCGAACAAGGCAAACTCGATCTGATACACGTGCAAGCTGATGAAATCCGGGTCAAAGGACGTGGCATGATTGTCTGGATGGGTCTGGCTATGATGGTCTCGACCCGGTTGTGGCTGGCAGGGGTAGTGAGTCCGACACGTGATACGGCCCTTGCCGACCGCTTGATGCGACAGGTACGGGCCTGTGCGCAGAGCGTGCGAGCGTTGTTGGTCTGCACCGATGGGTGGGCGGCCTATCCCAACAGCATCCGGCGTGCCTTTCGTGAGAAGGTCAAAGAGACGGCGGGACGAGGACGAGCGTGCCTGCGTGTCTGGCCACAGTTGCACATTGGCACGGTCATCAAGCACAGCGTCAAGAAACACGTGACCCACATCACTCGTCAGATATCGCATGGGATGCTGGAGCAAGCCAACGCCTTGCTCTCGCGCTCACAGGGAGGAACGATGCTCAATACGGCCATAATTTCGCGGTTGAATGGCACGATGCGCGAACGGCTCGCGACGTTGACGCGCAAATGCCGCCATGCCGCGCATCGGCTCGCTGCCCTACATACAGGCATGTATCTGCTTGGCTGTAGCTACAATTTCTGTTGGCCGCATCACGAACTGAGCAGAACAACTCCCGATGCGGTGACCGGACATCGATCATGGGTGGCATGTACTCCGGCGATGGCCAGTGGGTTGACCGATCATGTCTGGAGTGTCTTAGAACTGTTGAGCTATAAAGTGGCTCCGCCCCCCTGGGCTGCGCCAAAACGGCGTGGGCGTCCGCGTATTCGGCCTTTGCCCGACCCGGCTGTACCCAAACGTCCGCGCGGACGTCCGCGCAAGGTGGCTGTATGAACGACCACCAGTTAGTGGGGTTCTACCACTTAAGGAAGCTAACTGGAATAATTCAACAATTATCAAAGAAAATGTCATTGAAGAAATCACCAAGCTGAAACAGCAGCCAGATCACGATATCCTCATACCTGGCAGTGCTACCTTCGTCCAATCGCTGATGCATACTGACCTTATCGATGAGTATCAGTTCCTTGTCCATCCCATTATCATGGGGAGCGGAAAGCGCTTTTTCAAAGATGGGATGCGCATGACCAAGCTGAAGCTTGTCGAGAGCAAAACGCTCAGCTTAGGGGTTGTGTTGCTCTGCTATAAGCCTGCAAAAAATTAGCAGGCATCATTTCTGCAGATTTGACTCATCCAAATTTCCCTACGTATAATAAACTCATCTTTGCAAAAAATGAAACGCATCCCAAGGTGCTGGGTGTGATGCAAAATTTTGCGCCGTATGCTTGCTTGAGCACTAGAAAAGTAGGACATTTCGTCACCTGCAAGCTTTCCTTAAGCTCCTACCAAGCAGGCGGCGCAAAAAGCTGTAATGTAAGGACAGAAGAGGCATGAGGAGATGGAAAAATATGAAAATGCGCTAAGCATTGTACCATATAGGAGGTTTGCCGGGCCTTTGCTATAATGAAGAATGCAGTAAACCAAGGAGGTACAAAGCACATGGCAACCATTCGTGGCATCCTACTCGATATCGATGGCGTACTCCACATCGGCATGCAGCCCATCGCTGGAGCAGCAGAAACCTTGCGCTGGTTAGAGCAGCAGGGCTACCGCACCTGTTTTGTCACCAACACGACGACCGTAGCACGAGCCACACTGGCACAGCGTCTACGTGAGATTGGCCTGCCCATCGACGAACGGCAATTGGTCACGGCTCCTGTAGCGACCGCTAGCTACATTCGCCAACACTATGCAGGGAAACGCTGTTGGGTGCTGACCAAGGGGGATACGGCAGCAGATTTTGCCGGCATCGAATTGGTGGAAGCACATGCCGATGTCGTCGTAATCGGCGGGGCCGAGGAACTGCTGACCTATGAGGCGATGAATGCCGCCTTTCGTATGCTGATGGATGGCGCTGTGCTGCTGGCGATGCATACCAATCTCTACTGGCGTACCAGCGAAGGATTGCGCCTGGACAGCGGACCATTTGTGCACGCGTTGGAGCTGGCGAGCGGAAAGCATGCGACCGTGCTAGGCAAACCAAATCCCGCCTTCTTCGAGCAGGCACTGCGCTCAATTGACGTGATGGCGGCTGAAGCAGTCATGGTAGGCGATGATCTTGAGAACGATGTGCTTGGAGCGCAGCATGCTGGCCTGCGTGGGGTGCTGGTCTGTACCGGCAAGCACCAGGCCGACTCGCCGCTTTTGCGGCAGGTGCATCCCGATGCGATCCTGAATTCGATTACTGATTTACCACAGTGGTTGCAGGGATGAGAGATTTCTTTTTTGACAAGCTTGCCGCCCAGGCAAAAAGCAGATATACTTATACATAGAGCAGGTTTGCCCAGATCGTCGATGTCTTGCACTTGACCAACACCGCGTAGCCATATAGAAACCAGGACAGGGAAGACCTATGAACAAGCGCATTTTGCTGGGCATTGATGCGAGTATGTCTCCTGCTACGCAGCAGGCATTATATGTAGTTGGCGAGTTCTTGCAGCAGGCAACACCGCTGCTACGGTTGGTGCTCCTCAACGTCATCCCTCTCCCTTCGGTAGCGTCACCTTCTTTCGGCCTCTACGCGGGACAGCTTCAGTCGCTATCAGTGACCCCGGAGCAGCGCACTCAGGCAGAGGATGTCCTGCGGAAAGCGCGAACAGCATTGCAGAAACAAGGCGTTAGCTCAGAGCAAATAGAGATCAGTATACGGGTGGGCCTCCCTGCTGAGGAGATTGTCAGAACGGCGCGGGAGTTGCAGGTCGATTTCATCGTCATCGGGAGTCGCGGCAATTCCCTGGGGCAGCGCATACGGCGATTTTTGGCCGGTAGTACATCGCGCAAAGTCTTGCAGATGGCTTCCTGCCCGGTCATGATCGTCGTACATCCCATTCCTGCTACCTCAAGCAAGGCAGCGCACCCGGCCAACCTGGTCAAATGGTACGAAGAGGCGATTACGCGCTATCTGCAAGAGCACTCCAGTACGCTCACGGTGTTCACACCACTTGAAGTTGCACAAACCTTCGCCCCCTCCCAAAAGCAGACACCCAGGCGCAAGGAAATTGCCGCCGCTGCCCTCGCCCTTGAGCAACTAGCGCGCGAGGGCGTGCTGTGCCGCCATGAAGTCAAGGGTGAGTTGCGCTACATTAATGATTGACAACGAAAATTATTATGCAATTCTAGGTGTACCGCTGGACGCCGACAGTGATACGCTCAAACGCGCATATAGACAACTGGCGCGGCGCTACCATCCTGATCTGGCGGGTCCCGAGGGTGCTCCTTGTCGCTCTCACAGATGGTACCATTCAGCTATGGAATCTATTTTGATATTTTCTCTCATTTTCGTTCGTCTGTATAACATGAGGCCAGCAAACTGGGTCAGGGTTTCAATATGTTGTGCCGTGGTGTGGCAAGAGAGCATAGGGGCTCTCAGCCAGGCCAACTAAAGAAGCGAGGAAGTGTTCTATGCATATTTCGGTCGTAGTTCCTGTATATAACGAAGAAAAGACAGTAGCCCAGGTCCTGGGGTCACTGTCACAAGTGCCGCTTGATCTGGAAGTGGTGGTCGTCGATGATGCCTCCACGGATCGCACCTGGGAGATTTTGCAGGAACTGCGGCAGAAAGAGCCATTCAATAGCTACCGCTATGTCCGTCATGCGCACAACCAGGGGAAAGGCATGGGTTTGCGCACCGGTTTCAGCCTGATCAGTGGGGACCTGGTGACGGTGCAAGATGCCGATATGGAGTATGATCCCCAGGACCTGCCAACATTGGTGCGCAAATGGGAGGAGGCAGGCAATGCTATGGTTGCCGTTTACGGCGTTCGCGATCTCTCAGCACAGAAATTCACTACGCGCTGGGGCAATCGTTTTCTGACACTGGTCACTAATCTCTTGTACGGCTGTCGTATCCATGACATGGAGACCTGCTACAAGATGATGCCAGGGCAGTTAGCACACGCGCTGCCGATGGAAGGCCGTCGTTTCGAGATTGAGCCGGAGATTACTGTCTGCATCCTGCAAGCGGGTTTTACCATCCTTGAAGTGCCCATCAGCTACACGCCGCGCAAAGCCAAAAAGCTCTCGCCCTGGCGAGATGGCTGGCCCGCATTAGCAATGCTGCTGCGCCGCCGTTTCGGCAAACGCTTTCAATTTACCCCCTCTCGCTCTGCATCTGCCCAAGAAGAAAAACAAGTGACAACGGTGCAACAGTAAGCCCCACTTTTGGAGCAGTGTGGGCTGATAGTTATTCTAAGACCTCCGGGTTCACAATATTCGGTGGGCGCTCTCCTCTGTAGTGGGCGGCGATATTTTCGCTTGCCATGGTTGCCATTAATGTTCGTGTTTTGAGCGAGGCACTGGCGATATGCGGCAAGAGCACCACGTTCTCCATCGTCAACAAAGCTGGCTCAACGGCAGGCTCATGTTCAAACACGTCCAGGCCCGCGCCCGCAATGGTTTTTGTCTGCAAGGCTTGTACGAGCGCTTTCTCATCGACGATCGGACCGCGTGCGGTGTTGATCAGGATAGCGCTGGGCTTCATCATATGCAGTTCACGTTCACTGATCAGGTGGTGGGTGGAAGGCATGTACGGCGTGTGAATGCTGATGAAATCGGCTTGCCGGAGCACCTCTTCCATCGGCATATACGTCACATGGTATGTCACTTCCTCTTCGGGCGACATGCGGTGGAGATCATAGTAGATGACCTTCATGTCGAAGCCTTGAGCACGCTTTGCCATAATCTTGCCGATGCGGCCCGAGCAGTCGCCATCAGCAGCCCAAAGGCCAGGTCCGCGGTTGTATCCGAGAGAACGCCAGGGGTGTTGCTGACAGCTATCCCTAAGCGTGTAGCCGCCTCGACATCAATGTTGTTGAAGCCGACAGCCATATTTGCCACCATCTTCAGGCGTGGCGCACCTGCCGCACATGCTTCTAAAAATCTGGCATCAATGTTGTCTGTCAGTAGGCAATACACGTAGTCGTGGCCTGGGCCACGATGCAGGAGTTCCTCATAGGGCCAGATGCTTCCCTCTTCCATGTTCGCTTCGACATCACCGATCGCCTCAAGGATGGGATAGGCAGGATCTGGGACTCTTTGGGTAATGAGAATCTTTGTCATGATGGCCTCCAAAAAGGGTGCTGTGCAGAGTAACTCTTCAGGATTCCTCGTCGCACGTGCTCGATAAATCGGCACTCTACTACGGCGACTCGCTCAGTTTAGTGGTGAGTGCGGGCCTTGCCGCCGGAGGCGGCAAGGCCCGCACTCACCACTAAAGACCTGCGAACTGCCTTCGGCAGTGAGGAGCCTCGAAGATAGGAGACTTGAATAGTTACCAAGCAGATGATACTCCCGTTGGTACAAAAAAGTCAACTACTCAAGATTCCCCCGCTCTAGAGGTTGACATTTTCCTTGCACTCCTCTATATTTCAATCATGATATCTGTAACTACTCGGGGGTCTGATCCTCGCCGCCTGCGGCGTCTTGTTTGCTGCTGGCTTGGCAGCCGCAGGCTGCCAAGCCAGCAGCAAACACCTCTTGCGAACCACCGTAGAGTGCCGATTTATCGAGCACGTGTGGTGAGGAGTCCTGAGTAATGAGGGAAAGCGTTTATGATTCGTGCAGGGATCCTGTTAGAGAAAGAGCCTGGACTGAGAACGATCTTTCAAGGCAGCGAACATAACTATGTTCGTTGTGTCATTGCTGACGCTGACGACCCTGAACGTCACTTTGAGTGCCGTGTCTTAGATGAAGACGATATCCCCATCTCTGTGGGGGAACCGATTACGTTGGAAGTGATCAAAGTTGTAACTGAGCGACGTAGTGGGATTGTGAGATTTGATTGTCGTCTGGTGAAGACGTAAAAATACCATGGGAGTAGCTATGAAATGCCTTCAATGCGGTGCTGACCTGCTAGACTCAGCCACATTCTGCGCAAGGTGCGGGACACCCATCCGTGCAACGTCCTTTTCTTACCTGCCAACGGATGCACCTCCCTGGCCTGCAACGGTGCCACAAAACATTTCACGTATAGCTGCGAAACAGCCTGCTCAAGCAGCAGCCACTGCTCTTGTTACCAGTGCACCTGCCGCTAAACCCAGACGCTCGGCTGGCAGAATCTTCGCAACCATCTTCCTCTTGCTCGTGAGTATAGCAATAGGAGTCGGGGGTACTTTTGGTTCTCTTGCAATGAATGGTCAGTTCGCTCGCACTAGCTCAGTTCCCACCAATGCAGGGCATCTAGTGACGCCCGTACCCACCGCAACAACGGGCACTACAAGCCCGACAGCGACCACTACCCCACAAACCAATCTCCTACCGACTCCAACTTCCTTTCTGGTGGTAAAGAATGCTGACGTAGGAATATCCCTGAAATATCCGGCGGATTGGGTACAAGATCAGCCGCAGAAGAGTGCTTACTTCATAGGTATCGCCTTTCATCCGCACCAGGCGATCGGGATCAATCTGGTCATCCAGCGTTTTTCAAGCACCGGCTCGGCTCAATTTAAGAGCACAGGCGATGCAAGCCAGAGCATCTTGCAGCAGGATTACCAGAACGGCTCATTGTTCCACAACTACCAGCAAATTCAGCCAGCTAATCCCACCCCCACCATTGGTGGCGTACAATGGATCGAACGGGATGCGACTTTCGTTGACACCAATAACGTCGTTCTCCATGCCGTGAGCATTTCAGTACAGCATAACAAGCTCTACTACAACATTTCCTACTTTGCACTTAATACCCTCTACGATGAGGCGATGCAGAAGTATTACTCACAGATGCTTGCTTCATTCCAATTCCTCTCGTAGGAGTGACCTGCTCGATAAATCGGCACTCTACTACGGCGACTCGCTCAGGCTGGTAATGAGTACGGGGGGTGCCGCAGGCTGCGGCACCCCCCGTACTCATTACCAAGTCGTCTAGCCTAGTACTCTGGCATGGCCGGAGCAGCGGGCCTCTCTTTCTCAGGCAGATCAGTAATCAGGGCCTCGGTCGTCAGGATCATGGCAGCGATGCTGGTGGCATTCTGCAAAGCGGAGCGCGTCACCTTGGCAGGATCGGCGATCCCGCTCTCGAACATGTCCTCATACTTGTCGGTCAGAACGTTGTAGCCATAATTCTCGTCGTTGTGCTCTTTCTGAGCGCGGCGAACGCCTTCGACGACCACCGAGCCGTCCTTCCCGCCATTGATGGCGAGTTGGCGCAGAGGCTCTTCAAGTGCACGGCGCAGAATGCTCACGCCGGTCCCGGCGTCGCCATGGAGATGCAAGTCCTGTAGGGTCTTAATGGCGTTCAGCAGAGCTACGCCACCACCGGGAACCATACCCTCTTCGACGCCAGAGCGGGTAGCGGAGAGTGCATCCTCAACGCGAGTCTTGCGATACTTCAGTTCGACTTCGGTGCCAGCACCCACTTTGATCAGCGCTACGCCACCGGACAACTTCGCCAGGCGCTCCTGGAGCTTCTCCCGGTCGTAGTCGCTGGTCGTCTCTTCGATCTGGGCCTTGATCTGGCGGATGCGACCCTGGATATCGGCGGGGTTGCCCCGACCCTCAATGAGGGTCGTGTCGTCCTTGTGTGAAATGACCAGGCGGGCAGAACCGAGATCGGCAAGGGTAGTGCTGTCAAGGCGGCGGCCCATCTCTTCGCTGATCACTTGCCCGCCTGTCAGAGCTGCTATATCGCGCAGCATTTCCTTGCGGCGGTCACCGAAGCCAGGGGCCTTCACGGCCAGGACGTTGAGGATACCACGCAGCTTGTTGACGACCAGTGTTGCCAGCGCCTCGCCATCGACATCTTCTGCAAGAATGACGATCTCGCGACGGCCCTGCTGTGTCATTTTCTCCAGGACGGGCAGAATATCCTGGACAGCACTGATCTTCTTGTCGGTGATAAGGATATAGGGGTTCTCGATAGAGGCGTCCATCTTCTCGGCGTTGGTCACGAAGTAGGGGGAGATGTAACCCTTGTCGATCTGCATCCCTTCGACATACTCGGTCTCAAAGTTAATGCCTCGCGACTCCTCGACGGTGATGACCCCATCTCGACCGACTCTGTCCATCACTTCGGCGATAAGTTGGCCGATGGTGTCGTCAGCAGCAGAAATGGAGGCGATTTGCGCGATTTCCTTCTTGGTTTCAACCGGGATCGCTATCTTGCGGATATATTCAACCACGGCCTCAGTCCCTTTATCGATCCCATGCTTCAACTGCATCGGGTTGGCACCGGCGGCCAGGTTCTTCAACCCCTCGTTCACAATGGACTGGGCCAGCACAGTAGCAGTGGTTGTGCCATCGCCAGCGACATCATTCGTCCTGGTGGCAGCTTCTTTGAGCAGTTGAGCACCCATATTCTCGAACGGGTTCTCAAGCGTAATCTCCTTAGCCACCGTCACCCCATCATGGGTAACACTGGGAGCGCCAAACTTTTTGTCAAGAGCGACATTGCGGCCCTTGGGGCCAAGGGTGGTCTTGACCGCCCCGGCCAAAATATCAATGCCCTTTTTCAGCGAACGGCGGGCTTCCTCATCGAACATGATCTGTTTTGCCATACTCGTTTTTCACCTCTTTGCACTTAGCCAATAATGGCCAGAATATCATTCTCTTTCAGAACGAGATACTCTTCGCCATCCAGCTTGAACTCTGTACCGCCATATTTGGCGAACAGCACACGGTCACCTTCTCGCACATCCATGGCCGCACGGTCGCCGTTATCAAGCAGGCGGCCACTGCCGACCGCTATCACGGTTCCTTCCTGGGGCTTCTCTTTGGCCGTGTCTGGAATAACGATACCGCTTTTAGTGACCTCTTCTTTAGCCGCAGGCTTTACGACCACGCGGTCGCCAACAGGACGAATCTTTGCCACGACGGACACTCCTTTTCACTAGATGAATTGGCTATTACTCGGCTTCCCGTTCAGGTGTGTAGTGAATAGTGCCTGAAATGTTGACCGAACGGTACTGCGAGTAGTCACAGTTGCAGGGCCCTCCTGCTGCACAGCCGGTGCAGCAGTATGCGCGTCCCTGAACCACTGTCGGAGGCCAAAGGATCTCTATATCGCAGTTCGCACAACGCATCGTCTGCTGTTGCGAGCGATGATCATGGGTACCTTGTGCTTGATTACTCTCTGCGTACATGTCCTCTGACCTGTCAGTTAGTGTTGTCAATCTAACTTCCCTGACACATTGTGCCATAGTATGTGTTAGAACCGCATAGGAGAAGTGTTAGAGGAACGTTAGAAAACGTGCTATAATGCGCTATACCATCGAGCCTACTGCGAAAAGGGATCAGAACATGCCATATATCTCCACCATTAACGGCAAGGCCTACCACATTGACACCGGGGAGAACCATCCACAGCGAGATATCGGCATTGACGGAACCACCCACAGCATCGACTGGCGTCATATCGCGCCCCTGCTCGAGGATGCCAGGGGACAAGCAAGTGTAGGTGGCCGCTATAGTCTCATCATTGGGAATAGATCTTACGAGATTTTCGCGCGGCGCATCAAGGAACAAGGGGACGGTCAAGCATATGAGCTAGAAATTGCAGGGCAACGCTTCGAGGTATACGTTGAGGATGAACGCGAGAAGGCATTGGCTGGAGTCGTAAAGGCGGCGCACGAGATGGGCAACGCGTTGGTACGTGCTCCTATGCCTGGCCTTGTGCTGGGTATTCCGTTGGAGATTGGCACGCGTGTTGCACGAGGGCAGACGGTTGTGGTGCTCGAAGCGATGAAAATGGAGAATGATCTGGCCTCGCCAACCGCTGGAACGCTCGAAGAGGTTCGTGTCAGCAAAGGCCAGACGGTCAACCAGGGGGACATCCTGGTCGTGATCAGCGCCGAGTGACACCCTCTCAGCCGCACGTGCTCGATAAATCGGCACTCTACCAACGGCGGCTGACTTTTTTTGAGTGGCTGCGGGCTGTTTCGCCGCAGGCGAAACAGCCCGCAGCCACTCAAAAAAACCCATGTTCAGCACCGGAGGTGCTGAGCAGCCATGCCGAAAACCAGGAGACCTGAAGAGTCACGAAAAGAGCATCTTGTTCATCAATTGCGCCTGGGATTGTGTGGACGATAGTCCTGCGCTCGATCAAAAGTGACTTCGATCACCAGGCTTTTATCCATCAGGCGTGAGCGTATCCGATCATCAACGGCCTGCAGGCCCATGCTGTTGGTCGTGATAACGGTAGGGAAGTGCGAATTATAGCGATAATTGAGCAATTGGAAGAGTTTCTCGGAGGCCCAGGGTGAGTTTTGCTCGGACCCCAGGTCATCAAGGATGAGCAATTCGGCCTCGCGCATACTGGAAAAAAGCTGGTCATACACCACCGTCGAGGCAGGCGCAAAGGTCGCACGCAGGTGATCGAGCAGATCAGGCACGGTGGCGAAAAGTACTAGAGAGCCACGGGCAAGGTGCTGGTTGGCAATAGCCGCCGCCAGGTGTGTCTTGCCGCACCCGTTTCTGCCGATGAGGAGCAGCCACCCGTTGGGGTTCTGGGCGAACTCCAGCGCTATCTGATAGGCCTCGTGTACTCCAGGCACACGCGGATTGAAGTTTTTGAAACTTTTATCACGAAAGGCATCTAGATTGGACATCTCCCGCAGCTGCTGGCGTCTCTTCTCAGCGCGTTCGGCTTCCTTGCATTCGCAGGCGATGGGTTTGCCAAAATTGGGATGCCCATAGGGAACATCGGCCCGCAGGTAGCCCGCGCCCTTGCAGATAGGGCACACGCTTATGGGTGTCGCAGGAGCCGGGGGGGGATACAATGCCGCCTGTTCTCGCGGAACAAGTTGGCGTGTAGGCCGGGTTGTGCGCGACGGTGACGCTTCTGGCGGCATATCCTGGCTCATACGCTGGACTAAGCGTGGGTTGAGTGGCTGTGTCGTACGCTGGTAGTGCCGCACTTCCTGTATCGATACCTGTGGCGACGGCAACGGGGGTGGCGGCGGTGGCATCTGCACGTCACGATACGCCTGTACGACATACGACCTCGCTTCCGATGCCGGCGTGAGTGCGTCAAGTGAACGAGGGACCCTGGGAGCAGACTCTGCTGCTGGCCGTTCGTATGCTTGCAGCTCGTGCTCATCACCTTCCCAGTCGCCGTAGCGCATAGCAGTCGCCTCGTCTTCCCATTCCCCCGCCACATCGGCCTGGTGATAATAGTTGTTTTTCGGCGGATACTGTGACTCTCGTGAGGCGTGCGGTCGCTGCTGATATGTTGGCCGCGCATCAGCCTCAACAGGTATATGATGGGCTGACCGCTGTAAGGGAGCCGGTGGACGAGATGCTTCTCCTTGCCCAGTGTGTGTCCGTGGCGGTGGGACTGCTGGCCCCAGGCGTGCCGTCTGCTCATGTAGAGGCTGCCGCAGCCCATGGGGCGCAGTCCGTTGCGTGGTCGTCTCTGGTGAAGGCCGCTGTTCCGTCGTGCGCCGACGCCGCTGCGCCTGTTGCAACGTTCTCGTCATAATATCGTTCAGGCGTTCCATCTTTGCTTGCCTTCCGTTTCCCAGCGCCTCAAGATGGCGCGGATATAACTCCATTTTCGCTTGTTATGCTGCACAGCCTCGCGGAATGCCGCTTCAATCCATTCCATCGGGTACTGGTCGGCAGCGTCTCTTAATTCATCTGCAATGAGGGGGGAGAGCAATCCGATATTCTGTTCATACAAGACAAAAATATTTGGACGTTCGACCTGTACATGAGCCGTCTCATACTCCCTGGAGGGCGCATGATTGCGCGCTGAAACGGCGATCTCGCTCGCCTCTTCAACACGTTCAGGACTGAGTAGCCGCACGGGTACGATCTCAGCTCCCTGCAACTCGGCCACGACCTTGCGACTACGGACGGTGTTAAAGAAATACCAATCGATGATTTCGGCCTGATCGTCACCTTCGCTGAGCAGCCGCAATTGGACGCGCAGAATAGTACCGCGTGCGACAGCCTGTTCCAGGCCCTGGCGCAGCCGCTCCTCCGGTGGCCGGGGATCGCCCCGGCGTCTGAGGCTGCGCAGCAGCATGCGGTCAGCCAGCAACTCGCGGTCGCTGATGCAGCGCGGGTTGCCCTGTTTTTGTGCAAGTAGCCAGAAGAGGTGCAGTGTGATTTTCAATTCAGCACTGTCCTCGATTTCTGGCAGCAGCACCGTGAAGAAGACTTCCGGCACTGGCACGTAGGGGTTCTTCCCCGATGGAAAACCGGCAAAGAGTGTCATATTGATAATTCCATTTATTCCGCGGGTGGATTGAGTTCCAGGTCGCGGAAGCGGGTCTGGTTGGCTTGAAAGTAGAGACTGATCTCGCCCACCGGCCCATTCCGATGTTTGGCAACGATGATGTCGGCGATGTTTTTGCGTTCGGATTCCGGGTTATAGACGTCGTCACGGTAAATGAACATGACGATGTCCGAGTCTTGCTCGATTGAGTTGTGTACTACAATATCATCAGAAATGAAATTATGATGTACATCTATTGTTAAATCATAGACTTCAGCTTCGCCGTTGGGTCCTATTGCAACGATTTCGTCCCAATACACGTCACTTTGTGATAGTTTGGCTAAGCTCATCGTAGCCTGGGTAGGACCAGGTAATCGACGAGGCAGCGCGATCCGCATCCCAGCAGACAACAGATCGAGTCGCTGCCAACCCTGTATCGTCAGGAACTGGTGGTTTGCCGTCGCACGGATGGTGCGTCCCAAACGGGTTGTCATGCGATAGACCGGCTTACGACCAGTGGCGAAGGCATGAGTCACAAGAGCAGGTTCCAATTTCCACGTTTCGGTGTTCATAGCGAGCACCCGGAAATCGCGCTGGCCTACCAATTGCTCGATTGGCTGGTAGGTACCCAGATCAGGCAGATACACGAGCGACTCACCGGCAAGGCAACCGCTTTCTCGTAGGTCTGAGAGTTGCGGCACCTTTGACGAACGGCTCTCCACAGCGCGGGACAACTGCGCCAGGGCCAGCACCGGCACATTCAGCTCACGGGCCAGGGCTTTGAGGCTGCGGCTGATCTCGGAAATCTCCTGCACGCGGTTCTCGTTGCGCTTGCCACCGACGGTGGCTTGCATGAGTTGTAAATAATCGACGATGATCAGATCAATACCGTGCTCAGCCTGCAAACGCCGCGCTTTACTGCGCATCTCCATCGCGGCGATACTGGCGGTATCGTCGATCCAGATGTTGGCTTCCGACAGCGTCCCCATGGCATAGACGATGCGGTCCCAATCGTCATCCTCAATCCAGCCGGTGCGTAGGCGCTGTTGGTCTACCGCGGCATCCATCGAGAGCAAGCGCTGCACCAGTTGCTCTTTGCTCATCTCCAGACTGAAAATGGCGACGGAGTTCTGGTACTTCATGGCGGCATTGTGGGCCAGACTCAATGCCAGGCTGGTATTGTGAACAAAGATATCCTGAGCTACAAAGTTTGCACCGTCGGGCACCGTCAGGTCGTATACCTGATGCTCGCCGATGGGTTCTATAGAGACGATTTCATCCCAATACACATCTGGACTAGCAGACCGACGCAGAGAAGCATCGTTTAATACCTCAGCATAAGCTGCCAGACGATAACGAGGAATGCTACGTCTTTTATGAGCGTTGTATCCACCATATTTTCCTTGCTTAGTTGTTTCACCACTTCTGCGCGCTAACTCTACAAGCGATAGCCCTTGCAGCTTTGCAGCAGCGCCTACAAGACTCCATGTCTCTTGAGGAGGATGTCCACAATTACCAAGACGGCGTGGCACAATATGTGTATACTCCGCGAAGCGGGCGCTTTTTTCGCCTATCCAGCCAATTTGCTCTTGATAGAGCTTCACACTTTCAGGAGATGTAATCTCAACACGCCATGCCCCATGTGAAGTCCGATAGTACTTCGCTATAATGCCAAATCGAGTGAAGGCGTGATGCACATCAGAGGCTAATTGTGGTGCAGCAACAGTAAGCTCAATAATTGGATATCCTCCCGCAGAGGAATAAATGCTTCCATCACAGCTCATCAGTACTCGCAAGAACTCCACCAGGTAACGACGACTCCACTTCCAAACGCAGGCTGGGAAAAACTTATCCTTCGCCAGCTTACCCATCAATCCCAAATCATTCAACCATATAGTAACAGGATTTTCTCGGAATTTGGCTCTATATGATCGCATTTGCGGATTTCTCGGCTGAGTAACAGTATAGGTAATACGCTCTTGTCTTAAAGCGCACGTAAAGAAATGAGTTGCTATGATTTGCTTGAAGTCTTCTATGATCGTAGGATCAGTATTAGTGAATGAAGGTGACCTACCTGTCAGCCCCCCTTCTGCGATAAAGTAGGCTAGGAGCCGCACCATATCTAGCGACCAGCTTTCATCAGTGCCAAAGGCGGGTACCGATCTTGGCACTGCAATACTTTGCCCAACAAACAGATCATGCAATGGTGTCCAACCGTGAACAGTAAGAAATGGATGATGCCCTGTTACTTCAACCATTCGCCCTGTACGGGTTTGAACGCGGTAGCAAGGTTGCACGCCACTATCTACCCATGCGGTGACGCTAGTTGGACGCATGGTGCCTTCTTCTGAAAGGCCATATACAGTAGGTAGTCGCCATAGGACCCACTCCTTAATGGTCCATCTTGCGCCTGTCTCAGGATCATCTATAAGCGTTCTAGCTGTCAGACATTTTCCAATGCCAGGCCTGGCTGCCAGTACGATCAAATCTGACTTTTGCAGACCGCCCGTCAAACGATCCAGGTCAGTGAAACCCGAAGGGACGCCGACAATGCTACCACGATGCTCGTGCAGTTGCTCCAGCCGCGCCATGTATTGAGCAAGCAAATCACGCACGTGAGAAAAATCGGAACGGGCGTGGCGCTGGCCAATGGCGAAGATCAACTGCTCGGCTTTGTCGAGTGCGGTATCGGCATCGGTTTCCTCGTAGGCAATGGCGGCAATCTGCCCGGCTGCATGGATCAGGCGACGCAGAATGGCCGTCCGTTCAACGATACGTCCATAGTATTCAACGTTGCCGCTGGTGGGTACCTGGTTGATGAGCGAGGTGATGTAGCCAGCACTGCCTACGTCCTCCAGTTTGTTGCGTCGCTCCAGTTCGTCGCAGATCGTAATGAAATCAGCTGGTGCGCGCTCTTCATAAAGTTGGAGGATGACCTCGTAGATCGTGCGGTGGGCATCACGATAGAAGTCCTCCGGGTACAAAAAATCTGCCACCTGGACAATAGCCTCTGGGTCAATGATGATGCTGCCAAGTACACCGCACTCGGCCTCAATATTTTGTGGTAACAGTTTTTCCACGTCACTGGCTCCAGCGGATAACCACCGTTTACAAACAGCCTGCTTACGGCGGATTATAGCACATTGGTTCGAATTTTGCGCAGCAGATTTTCCTACGGGTCTCTCAATTCATGTGCGCTTAATCAGTGTAACGAATTCTGTGAGCGAAATCAAATAGCAGGCGAGGGATGTTTTTGTGGATATGTGGATATGTTTCCGTCATAGCCCTGGGGCTACGTGCGGAGGTGATGACATAATTTGCACTTATCTCCAGTTATCCACAAGAGAAAGGTAGTTATCCCCAGTTATCCACGAAGTTATCCACATACTTATTCACAGGGACAGGTGCCACAAAGGTCCTAGATGAGAGAGTTCCGGGCTAGGGACTTGACCCAGGCGAGCGAGAGAGTTATGATAGCACGCAGAAAAGAGATGGGCCACCCACCGTATCGTATGCGTCATGTCGTTGGCTGGGGGCCGAGTTTTTATCTGCGAAAAAGGAGTGGTTACAAAACCCCATGCCAAAAACAACGAAACGTGCTAGTGCGAAACGCGCAGCGAGAATTGCAAAAGCTCATGCGACGGAACTCCCGCCATTGGAGGTGAAAGAGCCGTCACGGCGTGCACCAGGTTACAAGCAGCCGGCTCGTGGTCTGGCTCGCTATCCCTGGGCCATCACCCTTACCCTGCTGGTCATCCTGGCAAGCGTTGGAACGCTGTACTACTTTCACGTGGGGCCGTTTGCGCCATCCAAGCCGAAGTCGCCTGTTACAGCCGTTTCCCCTTGTCTCAAGCTGGTCAAACAAGTGACTGATCTCTCACCGGCTCCAGGTGCAGTGACCTTTGACAGTACACGCCATAGCTACCCACAAGCTCCTGCGATGACGATTGATACCAATAAAATCTATTGTGCGGGCATCAATACCAATCGCGGCCTGATTGTGCTTGAGTTGGACCCCCAACTTGCGCCCAATACCGTGAACAATTTCGTGTTTCTGGCGCAGCACCATTTTTATGATGGGTTGACCTTCCATCGCGTCGTGCCTAATTTTATCATCCAGGCTGGTGACCCCAAAGGCAACGGGTCCGGTGGACCTGGCTACAAGTTCAATGATGAACCGGTCAAGGGGAATTACACCCCCGGTACCGTAGCGATGGCCAACGCTGGCCCTAACACGAACGGGAGCCAATTCTTCATCTGCACGGCAGACGATACACATGCATTGCAAAAGCAGTACAATCTGTTTGGGCATGTCGTGTCAGGTTTGAATGTAGCGCAAATGATTCAAGGCCCTGGCGATGCTGCCAACACGAAGAATATCCAGCCGGATCTCATCAACCACCTGGTCGTGGTTGCGGCACCGTAGCAACGTGTTATTGAGACGATAGAGGTAACTGCTCACCACCTTCGGTGGTTCGCAAGAGTTTTGTGCTGCGGGCTTGGCAGCCTGCGGCTGCCAAGCCCGCAGCACAAAGAGACGCGAGCCGCTGTAGAGTGCCGATTTATCCAGCACGTCACGTCACGTGCGGCGAGGAATTAGGTACCTGAGAGTTACCAACAGAGAAAGGAAACGTTCATGCCAGCGAAGCGTTATAGTGGACCACCTGCAATGCAGATTGAGACGAACAGAACCTATCACGCGATCATCAAAACCAACAAGGGTGATATTCACCTCCAACTGGATCCGGCGGAAGCGCCGATGACGGTCAACAACTTTGTGGCCCTGGCACGCGATGGCTACTACGATGGGGTGACGTTCCATCGCGTTGTGCCGCATTTCGTCATCCAGGGTGGCGACCCGATGGGTACAGGCTCAGGCGGGCCTGGCTATAAGTTTAACGATGAGCCCGTGCGACGCCCGTACAAGGCCGGCACTGTGGCGATGGCGAATGCTGGCCCTAATACCAATGGCAGCCAGTTCTTCATCTGCCTGGAGGACCAGCCGAGCCTCCCACCCAACTACACCATTTTCGGTGATACCGTATCCGGGATGGATGTGGTGCGCAACATTCGCGTCGGCGATGTGATGCAGAGTGTGACGATCGAGTAAAAGGAGACCATGCAAAAGCGGGAGCTGGCTAGCCAGCTCCCGCTTTTGCATGGTCTCCTTCTATGCCAATTTTGTTCAGTCTACCCTCAAGGATACACGCCACGAATCTCCGTTGCCTCGGCCACGCGGGCCACAGACAACAAGTACGCGCCCATACGCAGATTTGTTCCCTGCTCATCTGCCTTGTGCTGAACGGCATGAAACGCCCGTGTCATAATCGACTCCAGCCGGTGATTAATCTCGTCTTCGGCCCAGAAGAAGCGTTGTAAGTCCTGCACCCACTCGAAGTAACTGACCGTCACACCACCGGCATTGGCCATGATGTCAGGCACAACCGTGATCCCACGATCAGCGAACACGCGGTCGGCATCTGGGGTCGTGGGACCGTTGGCCGCCTCGACGATCAAGCGGGCCTTCACTCGCGGCGCATTTCTGCCGGTTAACTGATTCTCTAGCGCGGCAGGCACCAGCACATCACACGGCAGTTCCAGCAACTCGGCATTGGTGACGGCCTCCGTTTCGGGTAGACCCCTCAATGAACCATGCTCCCTGGAGTAACGCAATGCACGGGGAACGTTGATGCCGTTCGCATTATAAACTCCACCGCTAATGTCACTCAATCCGACAATTCTGCACCCCAGCTCACGCAGGAGACGCGCCGAGATGCTACCCACGTTGCCAAATCCCTGAATCACCACGGAACTTGCATCCAGCTTCATGCCCAGGTGGTGCATGGCCTCGCGTGTCACGACCTGCACCCCTCGCGCCGTCGCTTCCAGGCGACCTTCGCTGCCGCCGATGGCAAGGGGCTTTCCAGTAATCACGGCAGGCACAGAATACCCGCTGTGCATCGAAAAGGTGTCCATGATCCAGGCCATGATCTGCGGGTTCGTATTCATGTCAGGGGCGGGAATGTCACTATTGGGGCCGATTAGAATAGAAATCTCGGTGGCATAGCGGCGGGTGAGACGTTCAAGTTCGGCATTGGAGAGTTTGTGTGGGTCGCAGATGACACCGCCTTTGGCACCGCCAAATGGGATGCCCACCACGGCACATTTCCAGGTCATCCACATGGCAAGCGCCTTCACTTCATCCAGAGTTACATCGGGACTGTAGCGAATCCCACCCTTGGCAGGCCCGCGGTTCACATTATGCTGAACACGATAGCCTGTAAACGTCGTTATACGACCGTTGTCGAGCCGTACAGGGAAATGAACCGTAAGTTCACGTTTGGGCTGTCGCAGAATCTCGCGCATATCCTCGGAGAGGTTTAGCTTCTCAGCGGCAGCCTCAAATTGCTCAACCGCCATCTCATAGGGATTCAGTGCGGCAGACTTCACTTCGTCGTGCATTGTCTGCATCTCCTTTTCAAGGGTACGAACCCCCTCCTACGCTGAAGGAGCTTCGTCCGGTTTTGTTTATAATAATGTTCGTTGGAACGATATCGGCCCCTGCGGGCCGAGACTTTGTTTCAAGATCTAACCGATTAATGATTGTATCATATACGTCTTGTCTGACAAGTAATCAATGATTGACCTCGGATTTTTGCTATCACCTCTTTCTCTCTGCTGATTTCTCCCGTTAGTCTAGCCCTTTCCAGACCCTTTCGTCAATGGTTGAAAAGAACACTCATATCACAATTTTCCTCATATTATCCAACACTTCCAATGTTGCTCGGCTATCCGAAGCGGGATAGAGTAGAGAGACCCTTCCTAAATCGAGTACTCCCCAATTGCAGTGCATAACATACTCCCAAATGCATGTATTTCTCATTTAGTCTAGTGAAGTGAGTACTTGCCTTCGTGGTCAAGAGTGAGCAGTAGCCCAGAAGTACTAGACAATTTCAGGGTGACCAAACAAGCGCGTGAGAAGGATATAATTGAGTCAGTAGTAACCATGAAATGCTGTCGTATTGTTGATGAGACAAGTTCTAAAGCCGCTTGAGAACCAAGTTGACATTTCTATGAAATAGGGTATACTGTTCCATAACAAGATGAGACACTGATAGCACAGGCGACCCTTGAGGTCGCCTCAACAGTTTTTCTTTGCGATTCAAACCGAGGCGTTCAGGAAGAGGCGCGTTTGAGCGGGTAGGAGAATAACCAGTTATGTCCCTGATTAACATGGCAAAACGAGAAATCAATTGTAAGATAGTCTATTATGGTATCGGTCTGTGTGGCAAAACCACCAATCTGCACTACATACACCAGGCTGTCAACCCAAAAGACGTTGGTGATATGGTTTCGATCGACACAGAGACCGAACGAACCCTGTATTTTGACCTGCTTCCTCTTGAACTCGGCAAAGTCCACGGCTTCCAGATTCGCTTTCAACTCTACACCGTGCCAGGGCAGGTACTCTATCAGCAGACGCGAATCTCTGTTCTCAAGGGTGCGGATTGCGTGATTTTTGTCGCCGACTCTCAGGCAAGCAAACTACAAGAGAATATCGAGAGCTGGAACGAGCTTCAGGAGCAGCTTCGCCGCATGAACAAGGATGTCGCGGATTTTCCCCTGGTGATGCAGTGGAATAAACGAGACTTGCAAGATATACTGCCCGTGCCGGTACTCGAACAATATCTCAATCCCTATCATGTTCCGAGCTTTGAATCGGTTGCGGTCACAGGCAGAGGTGTGATCGAGTGCCTGCGGGTGGGCATCAACTCCACGCTGCGCCGCCTGGAGCGTATTTAGTAAACGGACCACTCCCCCTTCCAACTTGAGGAGTGTATACATTCTCTCTATTTCGGTATTCAACTGATAGAAGTGAGGCAGTACAGTGGCGGTACTCCACTCCGCTCCGGCTGCTCTGTACGAGGAATTGAATGGAAACGATACGAGTAATCATCGTTGATGAGCAGCCCTTGTTTCGCCAGGGCATTCGCTATACCCTCGAGCAAATGGGGAATTGTGATATCATCGGCATATCCACAGATGCCATTGAAGTCCTTGAAATGGCACGCCTGGGAAACCCGGATGTCGCGGTGATCGATGCGGGGCTGACCACAACGGACCCTTTGGAGATAGTCAGACAAATGCGGCATCTTGCTCCCCAGGTGGCCGTTATGATCCTTACGCCCTCGGAAGATGAAGAACGTCTATTCCAATCCATTAAGGTTGGCGCGGCCGCCTATTATGCACGCAATATCACACCTGAAGAACTTGCGGATGCTGTCAGGAGGGTCAGTCAGGGAGAATATCTGATCAATGACGACGTGCTTTCGAAGCCCCAATTGGCCAGTCGGGTCCTGAAATCATTCCGCGAACTGGCGGTGGAGGAGGAAGACCCGGCGACAAAAAACCTCTACTCGCCGCTCTCCAGCCGGGAAGTCGAAATCCTGGATTATATCGCACGCGGCAATAGCAACAAAGAGATTGCGAAATCATTGAAGATTAGCGATCAAACAGTGAAAAACCATATTACCTCTATCCTCAAAAAGCTCTCGGTAAACGACCGTACGGCTGCGGTCGTCCATGCCCTGCGTCATGGCTGGATTAAGATGCACGATAGTTGATTGATGATCCTATGACCCGACCGTCTTTCATTATGCCCAGATAGCGAGCAGTTCTTTACCGCTATTTGCATCCAGGAAGACATAGAGGTCGTGCTGTTTCGGGAGCGATTGGGAGGGATCGGTGGAAGGATCGGCTGGTTGTTGCGGGATTTGCAGGTACAGCACCATCCAGGCAGGTTCATTAGTAATGGCATGCTGCGTTGTTGCTGTACCTGCTCCATCAAAGTTCAAAAGCACATAACGGGCACTCGTTTTCTGAGCATTTGTGGCCGCATCAGGTTCAAGCTGGCCGGCGATCAACAGCGCCTGCTGTTGTGTCAGGGCAGGTGGTGAAGAAGGGGTCCCCAGTGAAATACCAGCAGATATTAAAGATGGAAGCTGGCCCACGGTAGGAGTCGCTTGAGTCAGACCAGGGATGGGAAGGAGCGATATGCCTGTCCCCCCTCCAAGTCGATTTATAACCAGCCATATCAGCCATACAAGGGCGAGAGCAAGCAAGAAAGCACCTATAAATCCACTTATCCGGCGGGATCGTTTGGGCTTCTTCGCATTCTCTGATACCTGCCTGCTCCGCATGTCTCTTCTATAG
>WNFT01001199.1_pt1 | contig 21993 bp, 20 predicted proteins | sample 5400191 | NCBI WGS metagenome assembly WNFT01 (sample SAMN13153359, study PRJNA577476) | soil metagenome | isolation source: 80 cm saprolite under Madrone tree | place: USA:California | collected 2016-06-14 | reverse complement strand
TTCACGCTACCAACCTCCAAAGCGAAAAAGACGCAACAATCATGAACAGATGTATTCTCGTGGTCGAAGATCAGGAAGATAACCGGCGGATCCTTCGCGACCTCTTGACAAACAGCGGCTACAACCTGGTGGAGGCCGAGGACGGCGAGCAGGCGCTCACAATGGCGCAGCACGAGCGGCCCGACCTCATCTTGATGGACGTTCAAATTCCCCTGCTCGATGGCTATGAGGTCACCCGTCGCCTCAAGGCCGATCCGGTGTTGCGCGCCATTCCGATCATCGTCGTCACCTCCTATGCGCTGAGCGGCGACGAGAGCAAGGCGCGAGCAGCGGGCTGCAACGCCTATGTCAGCAAGCCGTATAGCACCCGTCAACTGCTTGCAAAGATACGGGAGTACGTGCCTTAGTTGGTCGATTTTGAATTCCAATCATATGCTATGCCATTCCGGGGCGCCCGCCACCCCGCAATGATGAGCCTCATTTGCGGATGGCGCCATGTGCATGATCGGTGTGCATGATCGGTTTCATCGATCGGTCCGTTAGGAATTTCCGATTGGCCTGATACGGCGTATGGTGTCAGAGTTGAAGGCGCCCCCGCCTGCCCTCCCCTATTTGGAGAGTGGTAGGGTGGGAGCTTGTTGGCAATCCGCTCCAGCGTCCGGGTGCAACGGCTTTGAGATGAATGATCCCCCGCGCATCCTCGTCGTGGACGATAGCGAGGAAAATCGCGACATCATCGTGACGCGATTGCGTGCGCACGGCTACGAGACGTTCGAGGCGGCCGATGGCGAAACAGGTTTGGCTGCCGTCAGCGAATGCGCTCCCGACCTGATCCTTCTTGATGTCACAATGCCGAAGCTGAACGGCATCGAGGTTTGTCGCCGCCTCAAGAGCAACGGCAATCGCCCGTTCACGCCGATCATCATTCTGACGGCCAGAACCGATACGAAGGACGTGGTTGCCGGCCTTGACGCCGGCGCCGACGAGTATCTTACGAAGCCGGTCGATCATGCGGCGCTGGTCGCCAGAGTGAGGTCGGTTCTGCGCTTGAAGGAACTCCACGATCGCGTGCAGGCGCAGGCGGACGATCTTGCAAAATGGAATCGCAGTCTCGAACTGCGGGTGGCCGAACAGGTTGCCGAGATCGAGCGCGTCGGACGGCTGAAGCGTTTTCTTCCCTCCCAGCTCGCGCACCTCATCGTCTCGTCGCGCGACGAAAGCATCCTGGAAAGCCATCGCCGCGAGATAACCGTGCTGTTCTGTGATCTTCGCGGCTTCACGGCATTCGCTGAAGCTGCCGAACCCGAGGAGGTCCTGGAGGTCCTGCGCGAATATCACGCCGCCCTGGGCGTTCTCATCGACAAATTTGAGGGCACGGTCGAGCGCTTTACCGGCGACGGCCTCTTGGTCTTATTCAACGATCCTCTGCCCTGCCCCAATCCGCAGGAGCGGGGTGCGCAAATGGCCATCGAAATGCGTGACGAAGTGGCGAGGCTCGCGACGAAATGGCGTTATTTAGGTTATGAGCTCGGCTTCGGCATCGGCATTGCTCACGGCTATGCAACGCTTGGATGCATCGGATTCGAGGGAAGATTTCAGTATTCGGTGACCGGGAAGGTTGCCAATCTCGCCTCGAGACTGTGCGATGAGGCAAGCAACGGCCAGATCCTGATCGATGCCAGCGTTCACAGGGCGATTGAAAATCTGGCGGACGTGGAAGTGCGGGGAGAACTCTTCCTCAAGGGATTCAGCCGACCCGTGAAAGCCTTCAGCATTCGCGGTCTAAGCTCCCGCCCGTGAATTTCCGCTTCCGACCGGGCTGAGGTGAAAGCCCGACGCGTTGTCGCGACGGGCTGAGTGCCGGCCGACGCGGATAGGAGATCGGCTGCGTCGACCGGTCAACCCCGGATGTTGAGCCGGGCGAGCCCGGCTTCGTTAAGATCAGCTCGGCAGCAGCACGGCGTCGATGACGTGGATGACGCCGTTCGACTGAAACACGTTCTGGATCGTGACCTTGGAAACATTGCCCTTGGCGTCCCGGATCCAAAGCGTGTTGCCCTTGGTCTCGACCGAGATCGTCTCGCCTTCGACGGTCTTAAACTCGGCAGTGCCGCCACTCTTTCTCGCTGCATCCATCAAGTCCTTGGCGGAAAGACGTCCCGCCACGACGTGGTAGGTCAGCACTCCGGTCAGCTTCGTCTTCATCTCAGGCTTGAGCAGCGAATCGACCGTGCCGGCCGGCAGCTTCGCGAAGGCGGCGTTGGTGGGCGCGAAGACGGTGAAGGGGCCGGGCCCTTGCAGCGTATCGACCAGGCCCGCAGCCTTGACCGCGGCGACGAGCGTGGTGTGGTCCTTGGAGTTGACCGCATTCTGGATGATGTTCTTGGAAGGATACATCGGGGCGCCACCGACGGTGACGGTCTGCTCCCTCATTTGCATTTGCGCGAGAGTGGGTGCTGCGGCCCCGGCCAATGCGAGCGAGGCAACGGTCACCAACATTGCAGTGCGTGAAAGCTTCATGTCGTTCTCCATCTCGTGTTTGCAATTCGTGCCGCGCCAGCGGCTTGCAATGGAGATACGAACGATGCGCTCGACGGATGCAGACGATTTTCGAATTCTTCGGCCCGTAGCCCGGATGGAGCGCAGCGTAATCCGGGATAAACCGTCCCCGGATTACGCGGCGTTTATCATCGGGCCGGCCCACCGGGTCCGGCCTTCGGCCGGCCCGATGGCAAGCTCCAGCCGGACCCGGTGGCTCCATCCGGGCTGCTAGGCTGCTACAGATTCGCCAGCTTGCCGACGGCGATCACCGGGCCGGTGGGCAGGCCGGTCGGCGATCCGCCGGGCGGCTCCAGGGAGACGGCGAGCGTGGCATCGGGCGTGACCCGGCCGGCGAGGTCGGAAGGGATGTCGAGTCTGATCGGTTGACCCGGCTGGATGAGTCCGAGCGAGCGCGGCCGCGTCTCGCCGGTCGGAATGAGCCACAGCTCGAAGGAGCGCGGATCATTGGTGAGCAGTGCGGCCGGCACGATCACCAGGGTGTTGCCGGTTGCCGTCACCGAGGCGACAAAGTTCGGCTGGCCGGCGCTGCCGCTGAGCGTTGCCATTAGCGGGGTGCGTGCACCGGGAACAAGGCCGATGTAGGCGAGCGCCGCGATGCTCGCAGCGGCGAGCGTCGCCGAGACGATGGCGCAGGTGCGCCAGAAGGTGAGGCTCTGCCAAACCGACGGCCGCCGCGGCGCCGCTCCGATTGCTGTCTCGATGCGCGACCAGGCGGCCTGCGGCGGCGACACCGGCGCCACCGCATCGGCCAGCCCGGTCAATCGCTCCTCCCAGAACGCAACCTCAGAGGCAAGCGTGGGCTCTTGCGCGAGACGCCGTTCGACCTCGCGCCGCTCCGCTGCGCCGAGCACGCCCAGCACATATTCGGCGGCAACGAGACTGCCGACGTCAGCCGGATCCATGGTGTCGTTCTCGCTCATCCTTCGAGACAGGCCTTAAGTTTCAACAGTCCGCGCCTGATCCAACTTTTCATCGTACCGAGCGGCACGCTCATGCGTTGAGCCAGCTCCTCGTAAGTCGCGCCGTCAAGGAAGGCGGCCCGGATAGCGGCCGAATGCCGCGCTTCCAGCTCCTGCAGACAGCGGGCAAGGCGCTGGTGCTGCTGCGCCAGCTCGACGCGCTCGGCGGCCGCCGGGGCGGGATCGCTCACCGCATCGGCAGCTTCGATCGGCTCCATACGGCGCGTCACCGCACTCGATCGCAGCCGGTCGATCGCCCGGTTACGGGCGATCGCCACCAGCCAGGTGATTGGGCTCGCCCGGCCCGGATCGAAACCGGCGGCTTTGCGCCAAACCGTCACGTATACGTCCTGCAGCACGTCCTCGGCCTCGCTCTTGTCGTTCAAGATACGAAGACAGACGCCAAAAAGCTTCGCCGAGGTGTCTTGGTAGACCATGCGTAATGCCGCACGATCCCCGGCAGCGACACGCGCAAGAGCGGCGGCGAGCTGGCTACGCGATGCCTCTGCGTCCATTCCTGCGGTGCCCCCGGCGAATGGTCCTACCTCTACACCACACGCGCCGCTGCCCCTATAGCGGGCAGCGCAAGGTGAACGTGTGGCATATCTCGGAGCGGCCGTCATCCCCGACGAAACCGACCGCCATCCCCGACGAAACCGACCGCGCTCGGTTGCAACGCAACTGGGGCGATCATAAGGCTATGCGCGCGATCGGCGTGTGGTTGCGGATGCGGGAGGTGGCCGGAGACTCGGCCGCAGATGACCACAATCCCGCACCCTGCCTGAAGGGATTGCGCGCGTCGATCGGCGCCTGCGTCCATCGGAGATGTCGGTCACGCCCGCTGACGGATTCCCGCCAATTCGATATCCCGCAGCGTCGCAGGCCGAGGATCATGCCCCCCTCGGCCGCGGAGCTGTCCGGTGCGGCCGGCGCTGAGGACGGGATTGACATCGCTGACGAGCCTTGCGCCGCCGTGGCCGCGCCGGAGAATGACTCTTCGCCGATGAGAGTCCGCCAGCTCCGCGCGGTGACCGATACTGACGACGGTTGCGTCTTTGAGCTCCCGGGACAACGCCTCCATCATTCGATCCTGGCTTGCGGAATCGAGGGCCGCCGTCGCTTCGTCGAGCACGACGATATCCGGGCGATGGAGCAGTATTCGCGCGAACGCCAGCCGCTGTTTCTCTCCGCCCGACAGGGTCTGATCCCAGGGCTTGTCCTCATCGAGGCGCTCGACGAGGTGGCCGAGTTCGACTTTCTCCAAGACTCTCGCAATCTGCTCCACCGTTCGGCTCTCGGCCGCATGCGGATAGGTCACGACGCGGCGAAGCGTGCCCAAGGGCAGATACGGCCGCTGCGGCAAAACCAACAGCTTCGCCCCCGCGCGGACGTCGATGTCGCCGTTGCCCCAGGGCCACGCGCCTGCGAGGGCGCGCGCGAGGGTGCTCTTGCCGGTTCCCGACTCGCCAGTGATCAACACCTTTTCGCCTGGCATGATCGCGACTTCCGCACTGTCGATGACGGGCGCTCCGTCGTAAAGCCTGACCGAGACATGACGCAATCGCAGAGCCGCATCCTGCCCTTCGCCGCGCTTGATCCTGCCGACGCGGCGGATTTCCGCACGCTCCAGCGCATCCAGCGACAGCTTCAGCGCCGCGACCCGGCGGGCGGAGGCCGCCCACTCGGCAAGCCGCGGATAATTGTCAACCAGCCAGTTGAACGCCGATTGCACGATGGCGAACGCAGATGCCGCCTGCATGACTTCGCCGAGCGTCATCGAATTGTCCAGAAATTTGGGCGCGCAGAGAATGATGGGTAAGATCGGCGCGAGGTACCCGCTGGTTTGCGAGACGATCGTGGTCCGCATGGTCTGGATGCAAACATCTCTCCATGCGAGGAATACCGTCTTGAAGGACTTGTCGACTCCACGGCGCTCTTCGTCGTCCCCCTGGAGCAGGGCTATGCCTTCCCCGTTTTCGCGTATGCGGGTCAGCGCATAGCGGTACTCGGCCTCGGCTTGGTCCTTGTTCTCCGACACCCCGATCAAGCGACGTCCGGCGACTAACATCATTCCGCTCGCCACCGCCGCATAGATGACTGCGGCAACGATAAGGAACCCGGGAATGGTGAGCGCTGTTTCGCCGATATGCACCGTGAACGCCCCGCCGACCGTCCACAAAACCACGATGAACATCGCCGCCGACAGCACCGCCGATGTCGCCCCGGTGGCGAATTCAATCGGCGCCTCGGTGGCGATCCGCACGTCGTCGGCGATGCGGCATTCGGGGTTCTTGTGGGCGCCACCCACAAGATTGAGCTGATAATAGCGGCCGTTGTTGAGCCAACGATTAATAAGGAGCTTATTGAGCCACTCGCGCCATCGCCGCTGCATCGTCATGCGTGCCCACAGCTGCGTGACGCTGAGAAAGACGCTTCCCGCCAGAAGCGGCAAGTAGAGCAGCGACAGCTGCAGAACCGTGTCCGCATCCCTCGCTTGCAGCGCGTCGAAGATGACGCGATGCCAGCGGTTCATGCCATAGGACGCGGTCAGGCTCACGAGGACGATAAGCAGAAGGATTGCAGACAGAACCCATGACGCACGCGCCCGGCGCTCCCGCCAAAAACCGGCCGCGCTTTGCCAGAAGCTGCGCAGCAGGGACCGCATCTCAAGCTCGCCTGCGTCGTCGCGGGTCGCCTCAGGGGTGAGCGCTGAAGTCCCTCTGATCTTCCTGGACATCGGCCCTCCGCAAGCTTGTCCGACCCGCTTCGGGCACAGCTACGCGGTGGACGCGAATGAAGACGCAACCTGGGTTTCACAGTCCTGTGAGGGTCCGGCTCGGCGCCACGAGTTGGGACGGCCGCGAGGGCGGCCATGACCTCGCCAGGAGCCGACAAGGAGCCAACACCCCTTCCCTTCCGCCTGTCCGCAGCGTATGATCCACAAAACAAGCCGAGAACGGGGGAAAGTTCATGAAGAAGGCAGCTTTTTTTGGTCTGTTCGTGCTCGCAGCATCCGCCCAAGGGGCCACCGCACAGCAGGCCGGCGGTAATCTTACCGATCAACAGAAAACGGGGCGGCAGGTATTCGCCCAGTCGTGCGGCGTCTGCCATCTGCCGCCTTCGCTCGGCGCCAGGACCTATGGCCCTGCCCTGAATAAGGAAGCCGGCGGCGGCGATGACGAGGTCATGCGCGAGTTCATTACCAATGGCACGCCGCGCATGCCGGCCTTCAAGTACTATCTGAAGCCGGGCGAGATCGAAGCCATCATTTCATATGTGCGAACCGTACCGGTTCAAGCCGCGGCCGCGCCGGCGCGCCGTGCTGGCGGTGGCGGCGAACCGTAAGAGCTTTGAAGGAGAGACGCATGATGACACAGATACGCGGGAAATTATTGGCGAGCGTCGCGGGTCTCGTCGTTGGCTTCGCGGCGGGCGGCGCTTCCGCCGACCAGCTGCTGACCGGCTCGATCACGTCGGCTTCCGGCCAGAAGCTCGAAGGCGTGCAGGTGTCCGCCAAGAAGGAAGGCGCGACGATCACGACGAGCGTCTATACCGACCAGAACGGCGATTATTTCTTCCCGCCGATGGCCGACGGCAAATATCAGGTGTGGGCGCAGGCCCTGGGCTTCCATACCGCGAAGGACGCGGTCGAGCTTGCTGCCGCCAAGCACCAGGATTTCAAGCTCGCCACCATTACGGACCCCGAGGAGCGCTATCGCCAGCTGCCGCCGGAAATGATGGTCGCGGCGTTGCCGGATACGACGCCTGAAGACGCCAATATCAAAAAGATCTTCACCAACGAGTGCACCGGCTGCCATACGCCCGGTTATCCGCTGCAGTTCAAGTTCGACGAGGCCGGCTGGAACAAGATCATTAACCTGATGAAGGTCGTTCCGGGCTCCGGCGTGTACCCGGGCGCCAACGCCAAGGTCAGCCAGATCATCGAATTCAACCGCAAGGAGCTCGCGGCCTATCTCGCCCGCGCCCGCGGCCCCGGCGAGACCTCGATGAAGTTCAAGGACCGTCCGCGTCCGACCGGCGAAGCCGCCCGCGTGGTGTGGACGACCTATGACCTGGCGCTCAACCCCGATGCCGGCCCCGGCACCCTGGGCATCAAGGGACCGGACAATGACGGTTCCGATTGGAGCCTCGGCGTCACCTCGAAGCTCGGCCAGATGCCCCATGACGGCAACATGGACTTCGAGGGCAATATCTATTTCACCAACAACAACCCGAACAAACTTGCCACCATCGGCAAGGTCAACGCCAAGACCGGCGAAGTCAAATACCTCAAGGTGGACCGCAACGACGGTCTCGCCGGCAATGCCCATGGCATCACCCGCGATGCCAATGGCGACTTCTGGTTCGACGTGAACACGGGACGCCGCGGGCTCGGTAAGCTCGAGGCCAAGACCGAGAAGATCAGCGTCTACCAGACGCCCACCAACATGTCGCCGCTCGGCGGCGCCGTGACGCTCGACGTCGACGGCAAGGGCAAGATCTGGGCATCGGCTCCGGATGGCGCCGTGCGTTTCGATCCGGTAAGCGAGCAGTTCACCGACTTCAAGTCGATCAAGCCATACCAATCGCCGAAGGGCACCGGCATGACCTACGGGGCCGCCGGCGATCGCGACGGCAACGGCTGGTGGACCCAGATGGCGCTCGATACCATCGGCAAGGGCGATATGGCCACGGGCAAGGCAACGGAAGTGTCGCTGCCGTCGATGAAGGAGCAGATGGACCGCGTGACGCCGAAGGCGCGTGAGTTCTATGAGAGCTACAACGAGCTCTCCTTCAACACGCCGCTTCCGTGGTCGCAGGGACCGCGCCGCATGGGCACCGACAAGAACGCGGATGTCCTGTGGGTCGGCAATTCCTGGGGTGCGAGCCTCGCCCGCATCGACACCAAGACGGGCCAGACGTCGATCATCCCGTTCCCGGATCCGACCTATCAGCCCTATCACATTGCGGTCGACCAGCATCACAATGTGTGGGGCAACCTGTGGACCGCCGATCGCATCGCCAAATACGACCCGAGCAAGAACGAGTGGACGATGTTCGACCTGCCGACCCGCGGCACCGAAATCCGCCACATCTCGCTCCTGGAGAAGGACGGCGTGACCAAGGTGACGGTCCCGATCTATCGCGACAGCAAGATGGGCGTGATGACGCTGCGCAGCGAGGCCGAGATCGCGGCCCTCAAGGCGCAGGCGAAGTAAGCCACGTCATCAGTCGGTTTAGCTGAAAGCTTGGCCGAGCCCCGGAAACGGGGCTCGGTTTTTTGTGTGGCGCGGGCGTCCCTGGGACCGTCGGCGTCTCGCCCGCTCTTGCTTTGGTCGCAAACTCCGCGCCGTAGGGTGGGCAACGCGGCCTGACGTGACCTGCACCACGGCGCAGAGCTGGGGCCGCGTTGCCCACGCGGTCCGAACTCTCATTCTCATAGGTTCGACCGCGTCGGCAAAATCGCGCACGGTTATCGCGCCGATTGGAACGGCCGTGCCGGGCGATTTTGCCCACCCTACAACAGCGCCCCCGGGCTCTTCTTGTACTTGTTCGCGATCGCATCGGCGCTCATGTAGGCGAGCGCCTCGATGGTGAGCGTCGGGTTGAACCCGCTCATCGACGGGAAAGTGGAGCTGCCGACGATGAAGAGGTTGTGGATGTCCCAGCTCTGGCCGTACTTGTTTACCACCGACGTGTTGGGATCATTCCCCATCCGGGTGCCGCCCTCGTGATGTGCGCCCGGTGCGCCCGGGCTCAACGGGCCACGCCACACCTGGGTCGCCCCCATCGCGCGACCGAGTTCTTCCATCTTTTTCATCATGAACTCGACGAGGGCGAGTTCGTTGGGCCGGCGCCAGTCATAGGTCATGCGCGATGCCGGCAACCCATACTGATCGCGCACGTCGGGGTCGAGATCGATGGTGTGGTCCGGATAGGCAAGGTTTTCGGTTTGCGCCACCATGGAGGCGTGGCGCGCGTAATACTTTGCCAGAAAGTCTCGATATATCGCTCCCCAACGCGGCACGCCGGGCGGCGGCGCCAAGGTGCTGACGCTGATGGGGCCGCCTTCCAGATTGCCGGTCCCGATCGAAATTTGGGAGCCGCGGATGAATCCCAACCCGCCGTGGTCAAAATTATCGGCGTTGAAATCATCGAGCGTGTGCTTTTGCGCGCTCGGCCCCATGAAGACGTTGACATGGCGATCGTCGAACCCAACGAGCACATTCGCCATGATGTGCGTCATGATGTGCTTGCCGACCTGGCCACTCGAATTGGCGAGGCCGTTCGGAAATTTGTCGGTCTTCGACAGCAAGAGCAGGCGCGTGTTGTCGTAGATGAAGGTGCCGAGGACGACGATCTCCGCCTCGATCGTATTGTCGGAGCCGTCGGGACCGTAATAGGATACGCCGGTGACGCGCTTGTCACGGCTGTTTATGCGGTAGCACATGGCGCCGGTCTTGAGGGTGAAGTTGCCGGTCGCATCGGCCTCGGGCAGCTTGGTAACCAGAATGCTCGACTTGGCGCCGATGTAGCAGCCATAGGCCTGGCAGTAGGTGCAGTAAGTGCAGGCCGGACGCCCCTTGTAGGGCTGCGATATGATCGCGCGTGGCGTTGAGAACGGATGATAACCAAGCTTCTTTGCCCCCGCTTCGAACAGAATCGCCGATTGATCCAGTTGCAACGCCGGCAGCGGATACTCGCGCTGGCGCGAGGCCTCGAACACGTTGCCGCCGTCGATCTTCCGGCCCTGCAGATTGCCGGCCTTGCCGGACACGCCGATTTCGTATTCGGCCCGGTCGTAAAACGGCTCCAGTTCCGCGGAGGTCAGCGGCCAGTCGGCAAGCGAGGAGCCCTGCGGGATCGCGGCGAGGCCGTAGCGTTCGATGGTATGGGTCCGCGCGCGGAAATCGTCCTCGTGCAGACGCCATGACACCGCACCGTAATGAACGGTGCCGCCGCCCGTTTGGTTGCCGTTGTTCTGCGGCGAAATGCGGACCGCACGCGAATTGGCGTTCGGGCGCCAAGTCACCGGCTGGCGCTTGATATCAGGGCGCAGATCCTGCCGCTGGAAGTAGCGCAATTCATCAAGCTGGAAATCCGCGGTCTTGAGGCGCGGGCCGCGCTCCAGGCCGATCACCTTCAGGCCGGCTTTGCCGAGTTCCGCCGCCATGACTCCGCCCACGGCGCCCATGCCGACGATGACCACATCCGTTTTTTCGATAGCCATGATTCAGGCCCCCTTAGAGTTGGCCTTGGCCTGCGCCTGCAGCCCGATGATGGGCGCGCGCGTAAAGGCCTGTTTGCTGGCAAGATCGGCCTGCGTGTAGATGAGCTGCGTTCCCGGAAAGCCGACGAGCTTCCAGCCGGCGAAGTCCTTGTTGCCGCCATAGACCGGGTCGGCAAACATGCCTTCCATGGTATGGGCGCGCAGCGTGTTGAAGAACGCCTGCGCGGTCGGGAATTCGAACTCGCTCGCCTTGCCCTGTTCCAGCGCGCCGATCACCTCGTCCTGCTGGGCGGCGCTGAGCTTCACGAACGGCTGGTTATAGGTCTTGCCGCAATGAGCATCGAGCTGGGCGAGACCGCGCCGATAGAAATCCTGCTGATCCGCATAAGCGCCCGCAAGCGCCAGATCGATGTAGTTGATGACGTTGGCGTCATGGGCGCCCGGCTTGCCCGGTGCGCCGGGCATCAGCCGTTCGGCGAACGCCGCAACCGTCGCGGCATGGTCGTCATTGAAAAAGACCCCATGGCCGTCCAAGCTCTCCACCGCGCGATCGGCGGCGGGGGCTTCGGCAGCTGTCGGGCTCTTTGTCGGCGCCTTGGCTTTCTGCGTCTTGGCATAAGCGGTCTGCACCAGCGCCGTGCTTGCAACCGCTCCGGCTCCGACCGCGCCGACAATAAATGCGCGGCGGCCTTCGTCGTGCTCACTCATGATTCCTCCCCTGTCCCGTTGTTCTTGAACGATCGCTGCGGTCTCGCCGGCACGGATGAGCTAGTGTCCGCTACGCGACGCTCGTGCAACGTAACTGATGGTGATGCGACCCAATCGGGTCGGTGCCGCACCGCTCAGGCGACCAGCGCGGAGGCCATAAGCCGCAGTTCCACGGAGACGACGAGGGTGCGAGTGGCAGACTGCACCCATTGCATGACGCAGGCAAGCTCCCCCTCCCTACCCTCCCCCGCACTCGGGGGAGGGTAGGGAGGGGGAGCCGCAATCAGTGTTGCAGCCTGCGGCGAAATTGCCAGCCACAATTGCGAACCGCATGCAAGCTGCCGTCGTTTTAAAGAATGTTGAGCTTGTTCAAGCCGGTGCTGCACCGCACCACAGTGGAATGGCATGCTGCGCGAATCGAAACCGGATTGGCACGTGTTGCATACGGCGATTTCGGCCGCGATCAATTCGCCTTTTCGCTATCCTGTCGCTATCAATTCGCCGCCTCGCCCTTTTGCAATCACGATTACGGAATCCGCCGGATTCTTGAGCAAAGGGTGTCGATGATGCCGTCGTCCCATGATCACGATCGAGAGCCGTCGGAAGCGCCCTCCGCCGCGCCGGACCGGGTCGAATATATCGTGCGTCCGAGCGACGATGAATGGTTGATCGAGCACGAGGGCGACCGCTACGGTCCCTACAAGAATTCCCGCGAAGCAATGTTTTTCGCCATCGATGCGGCGCGCAAGCTTGGGGCGCTCGGCAAGAACACTTCCGTAAAAATGACCGACCACGCCGGCCATCCGCTGACCACCTGGAATTACGGGTCGACCGGTATCCGGTGATATTTCTGAGGGTGCGTTGAAAACGCAGGCTCGTAGTGCCTAGGGCGGGTTCTCTTTAACCCGCCGCTCTGCCGTGGAGTGGCGGGTTAAAGAGAACCCGGCCTACACGCATCGTCTCAGGCTCGCACTTCCTGGCGCTGGAAGGCCACGTACGTCGCCACGAACAGCACGATCGCCCCCGCAATGAGGCCGACGGCCTGGGGCCAGGCAATCGCGAGGCTTTCGCGCAACGGCAACGCGGCGCCGACCACCTCGCCGCGCAACTGGCGAATCTGATCGAGGAGTGGACCGAGCGACGGTGTCGTCGGCGTGAGGATCGTCCGCGTGGCCTCTTCGAACAAAAGATAAGGCGAGACCCGCGATAGCGCCTGCTGCCACGCCCCCGTTTGCGGATCCAGGAGGCCCAGAAGCTGGTAGCGGATATCGGGCGGGGAGATCAGCACCGCAATGAACGGCGAGATCATGGGCCACAGCAGCGTCATGAGCAGCCACACGCCGAGCGCGAGCAGCGCGGCGGTCGCCGGCGAGCGGAACAGCACGGAAAACAACATCGCCATGCCGAGCCACGCGCCCGCATAGGCAATCGAGATGAAAAGGAACACCAGCGAGCGGGTGAACTCATCGGCGCTGGGCGGCACCCCGAGCTGCAGCACCCCAAACCCGACCACTAGGAGCCACAGGCACGTCAGATTGACCGCCAGGACGATGATCCCCGCCAGGAATTTGCCCGCCAGTAAGGCGTCCCGGTAGATCGGTTGGGCCAGAATGCGCGACAAGGTGCGGCGGTTGTGCTCGCCATTGATCGCATCGAATCCAAGGCCGATCGCCACCACCGGAATCACGAACCCAAGTATTGCAACGACCGATAATGTCTGACCGCCCGGATTGAACAGCTTGATAAACAGGAACGGGTCTTCCGAGATGGTGGTTCGCAGCTGCTCGATCGCGCCGTAAAGCGGCACCGCCGCAGCAAGCACCATCAGCAAAGCGAGCAACAACATCCGCGCGCTGTCGAAGTGATCGGCCAGCTCCTTAAGCACCACCGTGCCGAGGCCGTGCCAGGGCGAGCCTTCACGCCGCATCGCGAATCTCCCTCTCGATTGCCGTCTGTTTCTCGAAGAACCGGGTGTAGATCGCGTCAAGGCTCGGGTTATCGACCGAAAGGCGCATCAGCGCACCGTCGGCGGCGACGACAGCCCGCGCCGCCTCGGCGCGCACGTCGTGATCGGCGGTCAGGCGGTAAGTCACCTCGCTGGTCTGCTGCACCGCCGTTACTCCCGGAATGGCGCCCAGCCGCGCCGCCAGCTCCTTTCCGCCGGGTGCGGCGGCGGCTTCCACATCCACCACGAACCCTGCGCCGAGCACTTGGCGCGCCAGTTCCGGCACCGTCCCCATGACCAGTATCCTGCCACCGCGGAACAGCGCCACGCGATCACACAACCGCTGCACCTGATCGAGCAGATGGGAGGTAATGAGAACGGTGACGCCCTCGCGCTTGAGTTCGCCGATCATGTCGAGGAACTCATGGGTCGATTGCGGATCAAGCCCCGAGGTCGGCTCATCCAGAATCGCGATCTCGGCGTGCTTCATGATGAGCTCGGCAAGACCGAGCCGCTGGCGCATGCCGCGAGAGAACGTCGCGACGGCTTTGTGAGCGACGTCGGATAGACGCACACGCGCAAGCGCGTCAGCGATGCGCGCTTCACGGACATTGCGCACGAATCCCATGAGCCGTGCCGTGTAGGTGAGGTTCTCGACGGCCGTCATATGGTCGTAGAAGCCCACCAGGTCGGGCAGGTAGCCGACCCGCCGCTTGACATCGAGGGGTTGGCGTACCGGATCATGACCCGCGACCGTCACGGTGCCCGCCGACACGTCAGTCAAGCCTAGCATCATCAGGATGGTGGTCGTCTTGCCGGCGCCGTTCGGCCCCAGGAGACCGAAGGTCTCGCCTTTCAGGATATCGAAGTCGAGGGCGTCGACAACGACGGCCTCGCCATAGCGCTTGGTGAGGCCTCGCGCAGTGATGACGGGCTCGCTCATCGCCGGCCGAACCTTAGGACGGCTCCAAACATCAACGCCAGCGCCATTGCGATGAAGCCGATCCCTACCGTTCCCCAGATCGCCGAGGTTCCAACCGTGATGCGGAACTGGGTGGAAGCGGTTTCACCGCGAGACGCCGCCCGGATGGTCGCCATGTATTGGCCGGCGAGCGATTTGTCCGTGGGCGTAACGAGCGCGTTTACTTCGGCGGTCTGGTTGGGCGCGATCCGGTCGATGGTCTTCTTGTCGAATTCGACCTTCCAGCCGTTCGGACCCGACCCGGACAATTCGATATTGTCGGCCGCCGCGGTCCCGTCGTTGGCGATCACCACCGGAAACGTGCTCTGCTTGCCGGCCACGGCCTCCGCCGATACCAGCCCGTCGGTGCTGGCGATCGTGAGCCGCGGCTGGCCAACCACTTCGAGCGCAAGCTGCGTCTTGGCCGTGGCGTCGCCCGAACTCGCGGTCATCTCGATTGGGAAACTGCCGGCATCGACCGAGGACGGCGGCCGCACTTTAAGCTTTACGTCCTTGGAGGCGCCGGCATCGATCGGCACCGAAGACAGTTCCTGAGTGCCATAGGACTCCGTAAACGATGTTTCGAAATTGCGCGGGGCCGTTGCGGCGAGGCTGACGGTGAGATTGCGCCCGGAGTCGTTCTTGACGCTGACCGTGTAGTCGAAGCTTGATTTGGGCGTGCCGCGCAGCGCCGGGAGCTGCGGCGACAGCGTCAGCTTCGCCGGCAGTTCCTTGGCGAGATTGATGGTGATCGGCAGGCTGACATTGGTGCCCTGCCCTTCCGCCTTCACGGTCAAGGTCTTGGAGGCGATGTCCGCGTCGGCCGGCACGTCGAGGCGAAGCTGCAGGCTCACGCTCTGGTCGGTCGCCGGCATGGCGGCGCCGACCGGCTGTCCACCGCCGAGGAGCGTGGCGGTCCAGCCAGCCGGCGCGCCATCGACCGACAGCGCGAAGTTCTCCGGCGCCAGGCCGTAATTTTGCAGGCGCAGCGAAATCGTCGAGGTCGTGCCGGGACGCACCGACACCGCCGGATAATCGGTCAGGAGGTAAAGCCCCTTTACGTCCGGCCTGGTCTCGGCCGCGGTCGCCGCCGTCACGTCGCCCACCATGACGAGGGCCGGAAATGCAACCATCATCGCGATTGCGTTCATTCTCATCGCGCTTACTCCCAACAGTCCTGCGAGTGGTCTCTTAAGATCTGAATTTTGGCAAACCTGGATTTGTGGAGACCTGAATTGTCGTTGTCCGCGCACCGCCCGAAATCGGCGGTCCCCACGACACGGCCGGGAAACTCTTTAGCGATCTTGGCAAAATCTTGGAAGCCCCTCGCCTCCAAATGTCGCATCGGCGACGGAACGGGCGCCCCGCAATGTGCAGTCACCGGATCACAGTACTCCCTTTAGGAGCTGGAGTGGGGTCTTGTGCGGCGCGTCATGGCCGGAATCATAACGCTGACGCCGGATAAGACCGCAATGCTTCGGCGAGATGTGGTGCCTTTGAAATCGTTATTTTACCGTAAAGCTCGCGGTCGCGGTATCCTGCGCGCTGAACGCGAAAGAGGACGCGGCCGGCAGAACTGCGGACGGTGAAATATGTGGGCCCCGACACCCTTAATGATCATTCTTGGGTTGTTCCTGCTATACCTTGCTGCGACCGGCACGGCCTTCGGGTCTATCGGGTGGCTGGTTCGCTGGCTCGGCGGCGCCACAATGACCGAGGCCGCTCTGACGTTCAGCGCGGTACTCGGCGCGGTGGCGAGCATACTCGTGCTGGCCGCTCACCGGCGGTGGGGAGTCATCGTCGCGGTGGCCGTTATCGTGTTTTGGTCTCTCGTCATATTCGGTGCCGGGGGTACGACCGCGATCAACATTATCGCGCTCGCCGCTGCCACTCTTGTTGTCGCCGCGGCAGTGGTCCTCGTTCAGTCTTTCATGGTGCGTCGGCGGGCGGCACGAAGCCCGCCCTGAACAACCGGCCGCTCCGAGGTCGTAGGGCGCCGCGCTCCGTCACGCTGCGGGCGGCACCATCTCGATCAAGACAATGCGGCCAATCGCAATCAAGGCCTGCCGTCCGCGCGTTACGACGCGCAGCAGCCCTTCCGCCGCATCGTCGCCCTCACCACTCTCCTCGCCTTTTATGCCCTCTTCGCCCGTTTCCTCCGCCTCCTCTAAATACCACTGATGCGCCAGTACCGTTGTGCGGTTGTCAAGAAAAAGCCGCAGACTGTAGGCGCCGCGATCCTCCATTTGCTTGAGAGCAAGCTTGATTTCCTGCCGTGTCATTCGCCTTGCCGCTCCATGGGCGCCCGATCGTACTCCGCAACGCACCGCAACGGCCACTCTTTCCCGCGGAACCGACTCTCCGCTGCCTGGCCTTGACCGCGGGGCCGGTTCCTGTATGCCAAGCCGCAGACACGAGCCGCAGGGCGCCGCCGTTCATGACGACCGCACGCATATACAGTCCCGCCAAGACCGCGATGCAATCCGGTACCGCGAGGACCAAATCATGGGTGCTCGACTTCGAACAGGCCTCGCCCAAGGCCGTCGAGCCGCTCATGGGGTGGACCAGTTCGTCGGACATGCGGCAACAGGTACGGCTGCGGTTTGACTCCAAGGACGAAGCCATCGCCTATTGCGAGCACAATGGCATCCCGTACCGGGTGTTCGATCCCAATCCGCCGAAGCGGCGGGTCATGGCTTATGCAGATAACTTCGCCTACTCGCGCCGCATCCCGTGGACGCATTGAGTCCGGCACGGGGCCGCGTTAGAAGGCTTCATCAAAATCTGCGATGGCGGTCATCGCCGGCTTGGCGTAGACCCGCTCCCGCGATTGATGGGCCAGTTCTGACAATCTGTTCGCGTTTTCCCGGTGGGCCGATGTCGGCTGGCGCAATGACATCGTAGCCTGGGGCCGCAGGCGATACTCAATATCCGTAACGTGACGCGCTGGTCGCCTTAAGATGGTGCGCCCGTCGACAAAAAGTCCTCAACGCACGCATTGAGGGGCGGAAATCCCGGATGACATGGCTGCCCGTCATGGTAACTTAAGCGTTGGCGCTTTTCGCAATAATGCTGCCTTAGCGGCGCAGGAATCAATTGCATGGGTGCCCCGGATGGGGCCCGCAGGAGGAGGAACGCATGGCTCGCAAGGATAAAAGTCCACAAGGTTCGGCGGCAAAGGGATCGGATGTCAGCCGCCGCAAATTCATGGCGGGCGCCGCTCTGACGGGTGCCGCCACCGCGGCGTCGGCGCAAGTCCAGGCCGCGACGGCGCCGGTTGCTGAGACCGCGGCAACGCCGCCGCGGCTGCCGTCAGCGCTGCGGCCCAATGCCCACATGGCCGCGGCCGAAACCGGGACGCCCAAGGAATTGGCGAAGGCCGTCGGTCCCGACGGGTCGGACTTCATGGTCGACGTCATCAAGACGATGAACATCGACTATGTCTGCTCGAACCCGGCGTCAAGCTTCCGCGCCCTCCACGAGTCGCTGATCGATTACGGCGGCAACAAGAAGCCGGAGTTCATCACCTGCACCCATGAAGAGACGTCGGTCGCCATGGGCCACGGCTATTTCAAGGCCACAGGCAAGCCGTTGCTGATGCTGTGCCACGGCACCGTCGGCCTCCAGCATGCCACCATGGCGATCTACAATGCCTGGTGCGACCGCGTGCCGGTGATCTGCATCGGCGGCAATGACCTCGACGCCGCCTACCGGGCGCCGGGCGTGCCGACCTACCACTCGGCCCAGGACATCAACGCAATCGTGCGCGACTATACCAAGTGGGACGATCAGCCGGTGTCGCTGCAGCACTTCGCGCAGTCGTTCGTACGCGCTTACAAGATCGCGATGACGCCGCCTCATGAGCCGGTGGCGATCGCGCTCGACCTCGGCCTGCAGCAGGAGCCGGTGCGCGCGCACGAGCGCGAGACGCTCTACATTCCGAAATATGTGCCCACCGCGCCGCCCCAGGCCGATGGCGCTGCCGTCAAGGAGGCGGCGCGGCTGCTCGTCAACGCGGAGCGTCCGGTCATCGTCGCCGATCGCGCCGCCCGCACGCCGAACGGCACCCGGCTCCTGGTCGAGCTCGCCGAGGCCCTGCAGGCTCCGGTGATCGACCAGCGCGCCCGCATGAACATGCCCAATACCCACTATCTCAATCAGACCGAGCGCACCGCGGCGCTGATCTCCAACGCGGACACGATCATCGGGCTGGAGCTCGGGGACTACTGGGCGACCGTCAACGCCTTCATCGACAACGGTCATGGCGGCCTCGGCGTAAATGAGGCCCGCATCAAGCCCGGCACCAAACTGATCAGCATCTCGTCGATGGCGCTCATCACCAAGGCGAACTACCAGGACTTCCAGCGCTTCCAGAGCCTCGACATCGACATGGCGGGCGATGCCGAAGCGACCCTTCCGGCCCTGATCGAAGCCGTAAAAGCAGCGATTTCGTCCGACCGCAGGGCGGCGATGGAAAAGCGCGGCGAAGCTCTGAGGAAGGCCCGCACCGAAGCCCACGAGCGCACCAAGGCAGCGGCAGCGGTGGCGTGGGACGCAAGCCCGATCTCGACCGCGCGCCTGTCGGCGGAAATCTACGCGCAGATCAAGGACCTCGACTTCTCGCTGGTGAGTTCCGCCAATGTCAGCGGCTGGCCGAACCGGCTGTGGCGCATGGAAAAGCACCACAACTGGCTGGGCGGATCGGGCGGCGCGGGCCAGGGCTACAGCGCCCCGGCAGCGATCGGCGCGGCGCTCGGCAACCGCGACATCGGCGGGCGCTTCTCGGTCAGCATCCAGGCGGACGGCGACCTGATGTACACGCCCGGCGCATTGTGGACGGCGGCGCGCCACAAGATCCCGATCCTCAGCGTCATGCACAACAACCGTGGCTACCACCAGGAGGTCATGCACGTGCAAAGGCTCGCCAACCGGCGCAACCGCGTGGCGGCGCTCGGCATGGACCGCAGCCCGATCGGAACCAGCATCGAGAACCCGGACATCGACTACGCCTCGCTGGCGAAATCGATGGGCTACTGGAGCGCCGGTCCGATCAAGGACCCGGCGGAGCTCGGGGGGACCCTCAAGCGCGCCGTCGAGGTCGTGAAGTCGGGTCAGCCCGCGTTCGTGGACGTGTGGACGCAACCGCGGTGAGGACCATTTCAATGAAGTCGTGTAGCGTTGTCATCGGGCTGGCGGCGTTCGCCGCCGGCCTCGTGCTCAGCCAGGCCAGCGCGGTTGCTGCCTCCGCCGAAAAGGGCAAGTCGGCATTTCTCCAGAATGGCTGCTGGCAATGTCACGGCTATCAGGGCCAGGGCGGGATCACGGGTCCCAAGCTCGCCCCCAATCCGATACCGTTTGAGACCTTGTCCAACTTCGTGCGGACCACCAATCGGGCAATGCCGCCGTTCAGCAAGGACATTCTGTCGGATGAGGATCTGGCGGATATCTATGCTTATCTGCAGGCGATCCCGAAGGGCCTCGACCCAAGTAGCATTCCGCTTCTCAATCCGTGAATGCGGCCGTAGGGGCGACCCTTGTGGTCGCGATTCCAGGAATCAGAGGTCAGACGTCAGTAATCAGGACGAAGCAAGGTCCACGGCGATCTGATTACTGATCCCTGATCACTGATTCCTGAAAGGGCGACCACAAGGGCCGCCCCTATATATCCTTACGTCGGCATCCTTACATCGACCCCCGAGTCCGAACGAGCCACGATGTAAATAGTCGCGCGACCTTCGCCACTCCCCTGCAACTCCCCTGCAACTCCCCTTGGCAATCCCGTCCGGCTAATTATGTTGTGGCATCGGTAGCCTCGGGGTCGCCGTCTTGAACCTTCCCAACCTGATCACGATCGGCCGCATCATGCTGGTGCCGGTCGTCGTTTGGGCGATCGGGTCGCGCCAGATGCAGATCGCGTTTCTGGTGTTTCTGATTGCGGGCGTAAGCGACGCGGTCGACGGCTTTCTCGCCAAGCGCTTGGGCATGACCAGCGATCTCGGCGCCCATCTTGATCCGCTCGCCGACAAGGTGCTGATCGTATCGATCTACGTTGCGCTGGGAGTAACCGACGCGATTCCGCGCTGGATCGTCATCCTGGTGGTGTCGCGGGACATTTTGATCGTCGGCGGCGTCATGCTGTCATGGTTTCTCGGCAAGCCGATCCGCGTGAAACCGGTGTTGGTATCCAAGCTCAACACTGTCGCGCAGATCATTTTCGCGTGTCTGGTGCTGGGTTCGCTCGCATTCGGCTTGGCCTTTGAATCGGCGGAATACGTCGTCATGTTCACCGTTGCGGCTTTGACGCTCGCGTCGATCGGATTCTATGTGCGCGAGTGGGTGCTACATATGAGTGCTTCGGAAGTAAATTCATAGGTGTGACTGGCCCCCTCCCTTTCCCCTGCAGGGGCGATCCTTGTGGTCGCCCAATGCTCACCGCCTTGGCCGGCAACAGGGCGACCACAAGGGTTGCCCCTACAGGGGAAGGGTGAGGGCGCCCGGCAAGGTGCCGTCATGAGCGATCCGGCTTTGCCGCGCCAGCTCAATCTCGCGCTCGGTCATCGGGAAAGCTTCGACCGCGGCGATTTTCTCTGCGGACCTGGCAACGAGACCGCGCTTGCCCTGATCGACCGCTGGGCCGATTGGCCGGCGCGCGCCATGGCGTTGGTCGGACCGGAGGGCTCCGGCAAGAGTCATTTGGCAGCAATCTGGGCAAAAGCCGCGGGCGGCCGCGTGATCGCAAGCCGTGCTATCGATGCAGCATCGGTGCCGCAGGCACTCTCCAGTGGTGCATTGGCGATCGAGGATGCCGACCGCAGCGAGTTCGACGAGGCGGCTTTGTTTCACCTGCTCAATCTCGCCCGAGAACAATCCGCCTACGTCCTCATTACGGCGAGGAGGACGCCCGCGAGTTGGCCGACCAGACTGCCCGACCTCGCCTCTCGGCTTCGCGCACTGCCGGTGGTGACGCTCGACCCGCCTGACGATGCACTTTTGGCGGCCGTTCTGGTGAAGCTGTTTACCGACCGCCAGCTTGCCGTCGACGGGCGGCTGATCGAATTTCTCGTGTATCGCATAGAACGCAGCTTCGCGGCTGCGCGTGCCGCCGTGGCGGAACTCGACCGCGAGGCGATGCGGCTCAAGCGCCCGGTAAACCGCGCGCTGGCCGCCGAAATCCTGCGCGGTCGCGGCCCCTGACTGGTTACCCAAGCAGACCCTATATGCACTCAGGGTCTCTTGGCATAGGATTGCCGTGGCCCGCCCGCTTGCTACCCTGGGACCGCGCGCGTCCCGCCCGCCTCTTGGCTTCGTTAAGAACGAGCGGGCGAGACGCCCGCGGTCCCAAGGCACGGAGGGGGACTTGGCCACAACCTCGAGGCATCCATGGTGGACGCTGCCCAAGCCACTGTCTTACCTTACGAATCTATACAGGAACTGGACCATCACGAAGCCGCATCCGAGGGGTTCATCCCGGCCGATGGCCGCGGCCGCTACATCAACCGGGAACTTTCCTGGCTCCATTTCAACCGTCGGGTGCTGGAGGAAGCCGCCGATCCAAACCACCCGCTGCTGGAGCGGGTGCGGTTTCTGTCGATTTCAGCCAATAACCTCGATGAATTCTTCATGGTCC
>WNFT01004526.1_pt1 | contig 21996 bp, 11 predicted proteins | sample 5400191 | NCBI WGS metagenome assembly WNFT01 (sample SAMN13153359, study PRJNA577476) | soil metagenome | isolation source: 80 cm saprolite under Madrone tree | place: USA:California | collected 2016-06-14 | reverse complement strand
TGCACGACGTGGCGACGGACCAGCTCGACCAGGGCTTGCAAGCGCGGGTGCAGATCGATCGCGCCACCGCCTCGCGGCTCGGCATCACGCCCCTGATGATCGACGACGCGCTCTACAACGCGTTCGGCCAGCGCCAGATCTCGACGGTCTTCACGCAGCTGAACCAGTATCGAGTCGTGCTCGAGGTCCTGCCGGAGTTCCGGGTGGATCCGTCCGTGCTGGATCGGGTATATCTGCGATCGGCCGCCGGCGGCCAGGTGCCGCTGTCGACACTGGCCAGCATCGAGCAGCATGCCACCGCGCTCGCCGTGAGCCACCAGGGCCAGTTCCCGGCGGTGACGGTCTCCTTCAACCTGGCACCCGGTGTCTCGCTCGGCGCCGCCGTGAAGTCGATCGACCGGATCACGCGCGAGATCGGCCTGCCGCCGAGCATCCAGACGGGGTTCCAGGGCGCCGCGCGCGCGTTCCAGGCGTCCCTGGCCAACCAGCCGCTCCTGATCCTGGCGGCGATCGTCACCGTCTACATCGTGCTCGGCGTGCTGTACGAGAGCTGGATCCACCCGATTACGATCCTCTCGACCTTGCCCTCGGCGGGGCTCGGGGCGTTGCTGGCGCTCCTCCTCGTGCGCCTCGACCTGTCCGTCATCGCGCTGATCGGCATCGTTCTCTTGATCGGTATCGTCATGAAAAACGCCATCATGATGATCGACTTCGCGCTCGACGCGCAGCGTTCCCAGGGGCGTCCGGCGCGCGAGGCGATCGAGCAGGCCTCGCTCCTCCGCTTCCGTCCGATCATCATGACGACGATGGCGGCGCTGCTGGGCGGCGTTCCGCTGGCGTTCGGGCACGGCGTGGGCTCCGAGCTCCGCGAGCCCCTCGGCGTCGCCATCGTGGGCGGGCTCATCGTGAGCCAGGTGCTCACGCTCTACACGACGCCGGTCATCTATCTGGCGTTCGACCGCCTCGCCGAACGGCTCGCGCGCCGCCGCGCGCCCGAGCGCGGTCGCGCCGGTCAGCCGGTGACCGCGCCGTGAGCCTCTCCAGCCCATTCGTCCGCCGGCCCGTCGGCACGACCTTGCTGACGATCGCGCTCGTCGCCGCGGGGGCGATCTCGTTCCGGCTGCTCCCGGTCGCGCCCCTCCCGCAGGTCGACTTCCCGACGATCTCCGTCGTCGCGGGTCTGCCCGGCGCGAGCCCCGAGACGATGGCGTCCGCCGTCGCCACGCCGCTCGAGCGCCAGTTCGGGCGCATCGCCGGCGTTACCGAGATGACGTCCGTCAGCTTCCTCGGCGCCACGACGATCGCGCTGCAGTTCGACCTGGCGCGTGACATCAACGGCGCCGCGCGGGACGTCCAGTCGGCGATCGCCGCCGCAGCCGGACAGCTACCGCCGAATCTGCCGAGCCTGCCCACGTATCAGAAGGTGAACCCGGCCGACGCGCCGATCCTGATCCTGGCACTCACCTCGAAGGCTGTGGACAAGGGGCGGATGTACGACATCGCCTCCACGGTCCTGCAACAGAAGATCGCGCAGCTCGAAGGCGTCGGGCGGATCTTCGTCGGCGGCAGCTCCTTGCCCGCGGTCCGCGTCGAGCTGAATCCGATGGCGCTCGCGCGCTACGGGATCGGTCTCGACGAGGTCCGGCAGGCGCTCGCCGCCGCGAACGTCAACCGCCCGAAGGGCCAGCTCGACGACGGCCGGTTCACCTGGGAGATCAACGCCACGGATCAGCTGCGCGACCCGGCGCGCTACGAGCCCTTGATCGTCGCGTGGCGGAACGGCGCGCCCGTCCGTCTCACCGACGTGGCCCAGGTGCGCGGTGCCGTCGAGGACCTCCGCGCCGGCGCGGTGTCCAACGGCGAGACCGCCGTCGTCCTCGTCATCTTCCGCCAGCCCGGGGTGAACATCATCGACACCGTCGACCGGATCCGAGCGGCGCTGCCGTACCTCCGCGCGCTCGTGCCGGCGGAGATCTCGCTCAGGCCGGTCCTCGACCAGACCGTGACGATCCGGGCGTCCGTCAAGAACGTCGAAGAGGCGCTCCTGATCTCACTTAGCCTCGTCGTGCTCGTCGTCTTCCTGTTCCTCAGAAACGTCCGCGCGACCATCATCCCCGGCGTCGTCGTGCCCGTCTCGCTGATCGGCACCTTCTCGGTCATGTATCTGATCGGGTACAGCATCGACAACCTTTCGCTGATGGCGCTGACCGTCGCCACCGGCTTCGTCGTCGACGATGCCATCGTCGTGGTCGAGAACATCATGCGCCACATCGAGCGCGGCGCCTCGGTGCTCGAGGCGACACTGACCGGCGCCAAGGAGATCGGCTTCACGGTGCTGTCGATGAGCATCTCGCTCGTGGCTGTGTTCATTCCGATTCTGCTCATGGGTGGGATCGTGGGACGCCTCTTCCGCGAGTTCGCGGTGGTGCTCTCGGTCGCGGTCCTCGTGTCGCTGGCGATCTCGCTCACGACGACGCCGATGATGTGCGCCCTGCTGCTCCGGCCTCAAGACCCGCAGCACCGTCCGAGGCTCGCCGTCCTGGGCGAGCGAATCTTCGACGCCATTACGCGCGCGTACGACCGGACGCTGACCGTCGCGCTGCGGCATCCCGCGATCACCATGATCATCTTCCTCGCGACGTTCGCGGTGAACGCCTACCTCTTCAACATCGTGCCGAAGGGCTTCTTTCCCCAACAGGACAACGGTCGGCTCGCCGCCAACATCGTCGCTCAGCAGGACGTCTCGTTCGCGGCCGTCCACGAAAAGATGATGCGCTACGCGGAAATCTTGAAATCCGATCCCGCGGTCGACACGGTGACCCTGTTCACGGGCGGCGGCGGCGGGCGCGGGACCACCGCGAACACCGGCCGCGGCTTCATCTCGCTGAAGCTTCGCGAGGAGCGAAAGATCTCCGCCGACGCGGTCATCACGCGTCTCAGGCCGAAGCTCGCGCAGGTGCCGGGGGCCACGCTCTATCTCCAGGCCGTGCAGGACGTGCGCATCGGCGGCCGAAGCAGCAACGCGCAGTACCAGTTCACCCTGCAGAGCGACAACCTGGAGGAGCTGAATACGTGGGCGCCCCGCCTGGTCCGCGCCATGCGCGAGATGCCCGAGCTGCGCGATGTCAGCAGCGATCAGCAGAATCGCGGCCTCGAGGTGCCGGTCGTCATCGACCGCGCGACGGCCGCGAGGCTCGGCGTCAGCACGCGGATGATCGACGAGACACTCTACGACGCGTTCGGGCAGCGCCAGGTGTCGACGATGTACACGTCGCTGAACCAGTACCACGTGGTGATGGAGCTCGAGCCGCGCTACTGGGAGCGTCCCGACGCGCTCTCGAACATCTACGTGCGGTCGACCACCGGCCAAACCGTGCCGCTGACCGCCATCACGAAGTTCCAGATGGGCACCGGCCCCATCCAGGTGAACCACCAGGGCTTGTTCCCGTCGGTCACCGTCTTCTTCAACCTGGCGCCCAACGTGGCGCTCGGCGACGCCGTCAAGGCCATCGACGCCGCGGAGCGGAAGATGGGCTTCCCGACCAACATCAGCGGGAAGTTCACGGGCACGGCGCAGGCCTTCCAGGCCGCGCTCGCCAACCAGCCGCTGCTCATCCTGGCGGCGCTGATCACGGTCTACATCGTCTTGGGCGTCCTCTACGAAAGCCTGATCCACCCGTTCACGATCCTCTCCACGCTGCCGTCGGCCGGCGTCGGCGCGCTTCTGGCCCTGCTTCTCTGCGGCATGGATCTCTCGGTCATCGCGATGATCGGGATCATCCTGCTCATCGGGATCGTGAAGAAGAATGCCATCATGGTGATCGACGTCGCGCTCGACCTCGAGCGCAACCACGGCCTCGCCGCGAAGGAGGCCGTTCATCGGGCGTGCCTGCAGCGGTTCCGGCCGATCCTCATGACGACGATGGCCGCGCTCCTCGGCGCGCTGCCGCTGGCCCTCGGGACGGGCACGGGCTCCGAGCTCCGTCGCCCGCTCGGCATCACGGTCGTCGGTGGCCTCCTGTTGAGCCAGCTGCTCACGCTCTACACGACGCCGGTCATCTATCTCTACATGGAGCGCTTCCGCGTGGCGATGGGGCGGGCCATCGTCCGGACGCGCTCGGCGGTCGGGCTCCGCGGGCCCCACCCGGTGCCTCAGGACGGTGCGCATATCGACTGAAAAGTACGGGCCACGATGTGACGCCCTCGATCCCCGTCTGGGTGAGGGCTGAACGGTCGCGATGCCACGCCGAGAGGGCTGAGCCGGCCGGGAGCCGAACCAACGGTCGGTGGCGCCAGCCCCGATCGAGGTCGTAAGCTGCAAAGAGATGCTATCGACGCGGACGACGTCGGGTCGACTGTTGGTCGCGCTGATCGCCCTCGGGGCGACGGTCGGAACGATTGCGCTGTCAGGAGCGCGCGCCGACGAGGAGAAGCCCAAAGCGGCGTCGGACGCGCGGTCGACGGCGAGTCGTGGCTCCCCGCGTTCCCCAGAGCAGGTGCTGGCGTCGCTGAATCGGGCGATGGCCTGGTATCGCCAGGGCCGGATCGTCATGCGATCCATCGACGGCACCGGCGTCTTCGCCAGCACCGACGAGCAGACCGCTGTGCGTCTCCTCGGCCGCGCGTTCGACGCCGCGCGTGCGCAGGCCGCGCTGCTCGGCCGGGAGACCGGCGCTCCGGCGAGCGCGGACGGGCGTCGTGGCGAGAGGCGGGTGAAGCTCGACGCGACCGTCCGGCAGGACGAGCAGGAGGTCGCGAGCCTTCGGGCCCGGCTTCGCGAGGCCGCGCCCGGGCAACGACCGGCGCTGGAACGGGCATCCGTAGCCGCGAACAACCGACTCGAGCTCGACCGAGCTCGCCTCGCATTTCTCACCCAGCTGCGAGAGCTCGAGTCGTCTCGTTCTGGTTCCGACGACGATCTCGAGCACCAGATCGAGGCGCTCCAGGCAGCCGTGCCCGAGCTGCGTACGCCGACTGCGGCGCCGCCGGTCTCCGCAGCGCCACCGCAGCGGGCCACCTCGGGCACGTGGGCGATGGTCCAGCGGCTGCTCGCCGTGCAGAGGAGCCGCAGCAACCTCGACGCGCTGGAGGCGGCGACCAACGACCTGGTGCGCGGCGTGGACGACGATATCACCGCCGTCCGGGCGAGCATCAAGCCGATCATCGCCCGGTTGGGAGTGCTGGCGAAGGATCCCACGGACTCCGGGATATCGTTGAAGGATAGTCAGCGCGAATTTCGCGACTTGCTCGAGCGCCAGAAGCTGCTGGCGGCGGTCGTGCTGCCGTTGCGGGAGGAGTCCGCGCTCGCCCGCCGGTACGCCGCCGATCTCAAGGGCTGGAATGAGGCGATCGACCGTGAGTCCCGCCAGGCGCTCGAAGGCCTGGTGCTGGACCTCGTCGGGGTCGTCGTCGCGCTCGCCGTCGTCTTCGTGGGCGGAGTGCTGTGGCGGGTGGGGGTGATCCGCTATGTGACGGACGCAACGCGCCGGCGGCTGCTCCTGACCGTTCGGAGCGTCGTCGTGACGGTCGCCGTCGCGCTCGTGTTGATCTTTCACTTCACCAGCGAAATGACGGCGCTGGTGACGGCTCTCGGCTTTGCCGCGGCCGGGATCGCCTTTGCGCTCCAGAACGTCATCCTGGCGGTTGCCGGCTATTTCACGATGGTCGCGCCGAACGGGATTCGCGTGGGAGACCGCGTGAGCCTGCAAGGGCCCTTCGGGTACGTGCACGGCGAGGTCACGGAGATCGGCTTCGTGCGAATCAAGCTGCAGGAGCTGGCCGGCGACCCGCTTCGACCGTCGGGGCGCGTCGTCGTCTTTCCCAACTCGGTCGTCTTCACCGGCAGCTTCTTCAAGGACCCACCGGCGCCGGCGAGCTGACCGACCACATTCACTCCTGGGTCCGTATCGATGCGCGCTCCGCTCCCCGAGCTAGATCGGTCCCGGCCCGCTCGGCCCGGGCGGCGGTTAGCGAGCCTTCACGCGTTCAGGAATCTCGTGCCCCGCGCACCATGCCTTGCATTGCTCATCATCCCCCGTACACGACGCAGATCGTAGGCCCGTTGCTCGAGGCGATCGTGCGGTTGGCTTGATGCTGCCTCCCCGCCCGCTCTGAACTCTCGAGGACCGATCGGTGTGCCTTGCGGCCGTTGCCGGACCCCGTACACTGCGGGCATGACCTCACCCTCGCGCGCCGTACTGCTCGTCCTGTGCGCAGCGCTCGTGACGTCCAGCCCGGTCGCCGCCCAGAACAACTTCGAGATCCAGGTCTACGGCTCCGAGACCGTGGCACCCGGTAGCACGATGGTGGAACTGCACAGTAACGTGGCCGCCGAGGGCAGCACGAAGACCACGGACCACCTCCTCCGAACGCAGGGTGCTTTCCACGAAACGCTGGAGATCACCCAGGGTTGGACCCCCTGGTTCGAGACCGGCTTCTATGTCTTCACCAGCATCCAGCCCGACACCACATGGGAGTGGGTGGGCGACCACATCCGCCCACGCGTGCGCGCACCCGAGAGTTGGCACCTGCCGGTGGGTCTCAGCCTCTCGGCGGAGGTCGGCTACCAGCGGCGCGCCTTCTCCACGGATACCTGGACTCTCGAGCTCCGCCCGATCATCGACAAGCAGTGGAAGAGCTGGTATGGCTCGATCAATCCGGTACTGGATCGGGCCATCAAGGGCGAGAGCACGGGCAGTGGCTTCGAGTTCTCGCCCGCCGCCAAGGTCAGTTACACGGTGGCCCCAAAGGCAGCTGTGGGGCTCGAGTATTACGACCTCGACCTGGGGCCCAAGTGGGAGTTCAACTTCGGCGTCGGTCTCGGCCTGACACCCAGTACAGACCGCTTGATCGTCAAGATGATCCTGGGTTACCGGTTCGACTGGGGCGGGGGCGAGCGAAAGTAGCCACCCGCGGCGATGCCCGCAACGACTCACATCCCCAATGTAGAGGCGCGGCGCGTCGTCACAGTGCCCCATGGCCCCATCGACTCGCTTCTCGAGGAACTGCGCGCCTCGCGCCGAGGCTTGACCACGGCCGAGGCGCGTCGGAGGCTCGGCGAAGTCGGCCCGAACGAGCCCGCGCGGGCACCGCGCACAGCCGGCCTCGTCCAGATCCTCCTGCTCCTGGCGAATCCATTGGTTATCATTCTGCTGATCGCGAGCGCTGCCTCCGCCGTCCTCGGCGAGCGGGTCAATGCTTCTATCATCGTCCTCATGGTCGTGCTGAGCGTCGTGCTCAACTTCGTGCAGACCTATCGCTCCCACCGCGTCGCCGAGCGGCTGCGCGAGGCGATGGCGCCGACGGCGAACGCCTTCCGCGACGGCGGCTGGATCGAGATCCGGCGGCGCGATCTGGTTCCCGGCGACATCGTCCGGCTCGCCGCGGGGGATCGCGTTCCGGCCGACGCCCGTCTGCTCGAGGCGCGTCACCTCCACGTCCAGCAGGCCGCCCTCACGGGCGAGTCGATGCCGGCCGAGAAGGACGCGGGCGACGTCGCGGTCGCTCCGCGTCAGCCCGCGGATGCACGCAACGTAGTCTTCCTCGGCACGTCGATCGTGAGCGGCACCGCGACGGCGCTGGTCGTCGCGACCGGGCCGGCGACCGCGTTCGGCGATATCGCCGCGCGCCTGTCGACGCGCCCGCCCGAGACGGAGTTCGAGCGCGGCACCCGGCGATTCGCGCTCCTCATCACGCGCACGGTATTTTTCCTCGTCCTCTTCGTGCTCCTGGCGAGCGCGCTCCTGCATCACGCGTTCCTCGAGTCGCTGCTCTTCGCGGTGGCGCTCGCGGTCGGCCTGACGCCCGAGTTCCTGCCCATGATCAGCGCCGTCACTCTCTCCCGCGGGGCGGCGCACATGGCGCGACGGAAGGTGATCGTCAAGCACCTCGAGGCGATCGAGAACTTCGGCAGCATGGACGTGCTATGCAGCGACAAGACCGGGACCCTCACGAGCGGCGAAATGGTCCTCGATCGGCATCTCGACCCGGTCGGGCAGGTTTCGGAGCGGCCGTTCGCGCTCGCCTTCGTCAACAGCTCCTGCCAGACGGGAATCAAGAGTCCGCTGGACGCAGCGATTCTCCAGCGCCGCGGGGCGGCCATCGATGGATATCGGAAGGTCGATGAGATCCCGTTCGATTTTGAGCGCCGGCGGCTCTCCGTCGTCGTCGACCACGGCGAGGCGAGGTTGCTGATCACGAAGGGCGCTCCCGAAAGCGTCATCGGCTGCTGCACGGCGTACGAGATGGACGGGCGTTGCACCCCCCTGGATGGGGCGATGCGCGCGCGCTCCGAGGCGACCTACCGCGGGCTGAGCGCCCGCGGATCCCGGGTGCTGGCCGTCGCCTACGCCACGGTGCCGCTGCAGGCCGGGTACTCCGCCGTGGACGAGCGCGAGCTCGTGCTCGTCGGCTTCGTGGCGTTCTCCGATCCGCCGATGGAGGGCGTCGCCGACGCCGTGCGCGCCCTGCGCCGCGATGGTGTCGTGGTGAAGATCCTCACGGGCGACAACGAGCTCGTGGCGCAACACGTCTGCGGCCAGGTCGGCCTCGACAGCACCCGCGTCGTCCGTGGCGACGAGATCGAGCGCATGAGCGACAGCGCTCTGGCCGCGGTCGTCGAGCAGGTAGGCGTCTTCGCCCGGGTCTCCCCCGGTCAGAAGAACCGCATCATCCTCGCGCTGAAGAGTCGCGACCACGTCGTCGGCTTCCTGGGCGACGGCATCAACGACGCGCCCTCCATCCACACCGCGGACGTCGGCGTGTCGGTCGCGACCGCCGTCGACGTCGCCAAGGACGCCGCCGACATCATCCTGCTCGAGCGCGACCTGAACGTCCTGCACGCCGGAATTCTCGAGGGCCGCCGGGCCTTCGGCAACGTGATGAAGTACCTCCTGATGGGGACCAGCTCGAACTTCGGCAACATGTTCAGCATGGCCGGCGCCTTCCTCTTCCTGCCGTTCCTGCCGATGCTACCGACCCAGATCTTGTTGAACAACTTCCTCTACGATCTCGCTCAGGTCACGATCCCCACGGACAACGTCGACGACGCGTTCATCCGGACCCCACCGCGGTGGGACATCGGGATCATCAGGCAGTTCATGTTGGTGATCGGGCCGATCAGCTCGATCTACGACTTCCTCACGTTCGGGGTGCTGCTCTGGGTCTTCCGCGCCTCCGAGCCGCTCTTCCAGACGGGCTGGTTCGTCGAGTCGCTCGCGACACAAACGCTCGTCCTCTTCGTCATCCGGACCGCCGGCAGCCCCTTCCGGAGCCGGCCCAGCCTGCCGCTGGCGGTCACCACGGTCCTCGTGGCGGTGGTCGGCGTGACGCTGCCCTTCACGCCGCTCGCCGCCACGCTCGGCTTCGTGCCGCTCCCGGGCGCGTACTTCGTGTTCCTCGGCGGGATGACCGTCACCTATCTCGCCCTCGTCGAGCTGGTCAAACGCCGACTGATGCGAAAGCTGATCGCCCAGGAGAGACCGGCGGAGCCACAGCCAAAGCGAGTTCCCCCTGCCGGCAGTCCACCGTCCACCTTGTCCGGGTCGTCCGCCTTCAGGTAGACAGGTATCACCCCCAACGCAACGAGGAACCGCGCGATGCGCGGGTTCCGAAAGAGCGCGGCGGTGGCGAGGTAGTGCACCTTCCGCGGGAGACCCCCACGAGCAGCGAGTCGATCAGGTTGTTCGGGTGGTTGATGCAGAGGAGGACTGAATCCAAGAGCGGCATCTCGAGCAGCTCACGGCGGCGGCGAATGTTCCTCGGCCGGTTCCTCGTCCAGACGCTCCGTCCCGACGCGACGATTCCATCGCCACAGTCCGACAACCAGCATCGCCGCCAGCGCCAGGAGGCCGGCGAGCCCGAGCCAGCCGAGCCAGCGCTCTGCCCTGTGCACGTCGGCCATGATGGCTTTGATCTGATCCGTGAAGAAGTAAGCCAACCCGAACGCCAACGGGACGCCGAACAAGGCGGCGCCCACGTCCGCCACCACGAACTTCCAGAACGGGACGCGCGCACTGCCCGCTGTCAGAAACGCGGCGGCGCGAAGTCCCATGACGTGCCGCGCCGTGACGACGGTCTTCAGCGCATGCCGCCGATACGCCGCTTTCAGCCACTGCTCCCGCGCGGGCGACAGGACCAGCCGGACCAGTCGCCAGTTGAGGACCTGCTCCCCCCAGAGCCGGCCGACCCAGTAGAGCACCATGTCGCCGGACAGCACCCCCAGCATGCAGACGGGCAGCGCGAGCCACCAGCGGACGACCCCCTCGTGGCTCAACACGGCGGCCGCGATGATCGGCATTTCCTCCGGGATTGGCACTCCCAGGCTGCCGAGCACGAGCACGGCGAAGACGCCGAAGTACGTAAAGTTGTCGACGAACTCTTGGAGTGCGTCCACGGCAACCTGTGCTAGCGTTTCTCAATCAGCGCGTCGCGGCGAGCCCAAGCGCCACGAGCCGGCGCAGCAGACGCCCGCCGATCCCGTGCGGCGGCGCCATGCCCATCCGCTCCAGCGCGGCCTCATCTTCCGGCAACGCACGATCGGCCAACAGTGCGCGCCCCAGCAGCGCCGCCTTCGCCGCCGTACCGCCAGCGCGCGTCTTCAGCCACTGTAGCGCGGGCAGTAAGCGTCGTTCCTCCGCAGTGAAATCGCTGCCGAAGGGGAAGTCCGCGAACAACCCGCGCGCCTGGAACCGGCGCAGGGCTTCCTGCAGGCGCGCCGGCGTGTTCTGCCGCCAACGGTCCGGCACGCTGAATTCGGCCCGCAGCTTGCCGGCTTTTTTCGCCCGCGCGACCAAGCCCTCGAGGAAGCGTGCGTCGGTGATCGCCAGCATCGCCAACACGCAGTCCTGATCCGACTTGCCGCGCAAATCGGCGATGCCGTACTCGGTGACGAAGACGTCGCGCAAGTGACGGGGAATCGTGGTATGGCCGTAGTTCCACAAGATACTGGACCGCGCGCCCGCCGCCCCGACGCGGCTCGACCGTAGCAGTAGCACCGAGCGACCGTCACGCAAGGCATGCGCCATCGCCACGAAGTTGTACTGCCCGCCGACGCCGCTGACGACGCGCCCGTCCTCGAGCGCATCCGACACAGCCGCGCCCAGCGCGGTGGCCATCATGCAGGTGTTGAAAAAGCGCGCCGCGCGTCGTTGCAGCGCGTCCAGCGACTCTCGGCCACCGTATAGCTGGTTGATGTCCGAGACCCGCGTCATCGAGAATCCGTCGAAACCCTCACCGTTCAGGCCACGCAGCCAGGCGTAGAACTCCTTGGAGCCGAGGAAGAAGGCACCGCGCAGATAGCGACCATCCCGCAGACGCCGTCGGTCGAGGACCCGACCTAGCGCGGCTCTGGTCGCGGCCTGGCGCAGATCGGTGTCCAGGCGGCTGCCATCCACCAGCACCAACGTGTCTTGCTCCAGGCGCGTACCGGCCGGCAACAAGCCGAACCGGATGAGGCGCACGAGCTCGTGCTGGTCGATGTGCGGCGCCAGCGCGCCGCAGGCGTACAGGCGCTCGGCGGCCTCGCCGTCCAGGGTGTCCGTGATGACGCCCTCCGCCAGGGCCTGCTCCAGCGCGACGTCGTCGTACACGTGCCGCCGCAGCACCCCGGCTCGGGCCAGGTGCATGAAACCGTCCATGACCATCTCGCTGGCGCCGTATAGTCCACGTGCGAACGGATCGAGGCCTCCAATACGGCCCGCCAGGGGATGCGTCCCGCCGAGGGCGTCCAGCGCCGCGCGGTAGTCCGCGTTGCGCTGGTGCCGCAACAGCAGCCCGTGCACCAGGGCATCGGACAGGGCCCCGATGCCGATCTGGAGTGTGCCGCCGTCGCGCACCAAAGTGCTGGCCTGGAGGCCGAGGGCGAACTCGACGATCTCCACCGGCTCGCGCGTCAGCGCGAACAACGTGTGCGCGCAGGCCGGATCGTCCAGCAACAGGTCGAAGAAGGCCTCGCCCACCTCGGCCTCGTTGCCGACGAAGGGCAGCGCGGGGAGGACCACTCCGACCACCAGCGGCCGCGGCCGCCCGTTCGCCGCCATCGCGTCCAGCAGATCCTGCGTGACGTCCGGATTGCATGCGAGACTCCAGCGCTCGCGTCCGGGCTCGTCCCGCCGCGCCACCAACTGCGTGATGACGTTGATGCCCATCTCGGCCAAGTCGCGTGCGGCGTGGGTGTAGTTCAGGCTGACATACTCGCGTTGTGCATCCTCGTTACCGAGCATCGCGCCGGACTGGAAATAGAACTCGCTGATCCGCACGTTGGCCGGCAACCGACCGGCGCGGCGTGCCTCGGCGTAGTCCAGGTCGGGATAGCCGGCACCGAAGTGGCGCTCGAGGAAAGGCCCGAGGAAACGCCGCTCGAGGTCGGACTCGGCCGCCGGCCGCGTCAACGAGAGTGCGGTATAGAGGTGCAGGGTGAGTCCGGGTTCCGCAACCGCGCGGCGATAGAGCGCATTGAGGAGCACGTTCGGCTTGCCGAGCCCAAGCGGCGCCGCCACCCGCAAATCGGTGCCGGCCCACGCCAGGATCCGTTCCACACACGCATCCACACGGCTCACTCGCGGGGTTTCCGCCATGCCGTCCTCCCGACCGCCGCCGTCCCGCGCGGGTGCCGGATCGCGCATTGCACTATAGCCAAATGGGCGTGGTGCGGCGGGGATCGGACCGAGAACTCACCGCACGAGAGCGCGGTACTCGTCCGGATCGAAGGCGTCAACCTGGATCGCCTCGTCCCGCGCCGCATCTGCCGCGCGAATTCGCTGGCAGTCCTCCTCGGTGATGACGTCGGCCTCCCGCGCCAGCTCGACCAGTGTGTCGCCCGGCGCGCGATCGATCCGCCCCGCGCGCAGGGCGTCCCGGATCTTGGCCTCCACAGCCAGAGCCTCCACCACCTTGTCCAGCGCGGCCTCGAGACGGCCGAGCCCGGGCTCGTGGGGCGGCGGAACGTAAATATCGCGGGTGAGACGCAGCCTCTCCTCCCGATCCTCGAGCAGCGCGCGGGCCACTTGCGCGCCAAGCGCGTCGCTCGGGGGACGGTAGCGGGCACCGAGTGGGAAAACGACCCACCGCAGGGCCCGGGCGGCGAAGCGGTTCGGAAGATTGTCGAGGATGCCACAGAGCGCGTCCTGGATCTGGTGGAGAGCGTACCGGCCGACCCATTCGAGGAGCGGGCGATCCCGCTCGGACTGCCCCTCATCCCAAAACCTCTTCGCGGACGCGGAGGCGAGATAGAGCCAAGCGAGGGCATCGGCCAAGCGCCCGCTCAGTTTCTCGCGGCGCTTGAGCTGGCCACCGAGTGTGGCCATGGCCGCGTCCGAGACGAGGGCAAAGGCCGTGCTCATGCGGGAGAGCTGGCGCAGGAAGCGAGCGAGCGGCCCCCGGACCGGCGAACGTGCCAGTCGCGCCCCGGTAAGGCCGAGGAGGAAGGCGCGGGCGGTATTGGTGAGCACGGAGCCGATGTGACCGAAGAAGGCCCGGTCGAAGCGCGCCAGATCTCCATCGGCCAGAGCCTTCATCTCCTCGCGGACGTGCGGGTGGCAGCGGATAGCCCCCTGGCCGTAAATGATCATGGAGCGTGTCAGGATGTTGGCGCCCTCCACGGTGATCCCGATCGGCGCCGCCGTATACGCCCGGGCCAGAGTGTTGCGAGGCCCGCGACAGATCCCCGCGCCGGCACGGATGTCCATGGCGTCGCTCATGACCGCGCGCATGCCTTCGGTGAGGTAACATTTTGCGATCGCTGAAACGACCGCGGGTCTCTCGCCCGCGTCCACGGCGCTCGCGGTGAGGGTGCGTGTTGCGCTCATGAGATAGGTCCATCCCCCGATCCTCGCCAACGGCTCCTCGATTCCCTCGAAGCGCCCGATGGGCGTGTCGAACTGTTCGCGGACAGTGGCGTAGGCCCCCACGACCCGCGTGGCGAGCTGAGCCGCGCCGACCGACAAGGCCGGCAGGGAGATTGACCGGCCTGCGGCCAAGCTCTCCATGAGCATCCGCCACCCCTGACCGGCTCTCGCCGGCCCGCCGATGATGAAGTCGATCGGCACGAAGACGTCTCGGCCACTGTTCGGGCCGTTCTGGAAAGGGATGCCCATCGGATCGTGGCGCTTGCCGATCTCAATCCCCGGCAGGTGCGACGGTACCAGAGCGCACGTGATCCCCAAGTCCTCGGTCTCTCCCAGGAGGCGCTCGGGATCCCGCAGACGAAAGGCGAGGCCGATCACGGTCGAGACGGGGCCGAGGGTGATGTACCGCTTGCGCCAGTTCAGGCTCATGCCCAGGACCTCGCGCCCCTCGAACGTCCCGCGGCAGACGATGCCCAGGCTCTGGGTGGCGGCCGCGTCGCTGCCGGCTTCGGGTCCCGTCAAGGCGAAGCAGGGGATCTCCTGACCTGCGGCGAGACGAGGGAGGTAGGAGCGTTTCTGTTCCTCGGTCCCGTAGTGGAGGAGCAACTCGGCCGGGCCCAGAGAGTTCGGGACCATCACCGTCACCGCGGCGGTCACGCTGCGGCTGGCGAGCTTGGTGACGACGGCAGAGTGGGCGATGGCGGAGAAGCCAAGACCGCCGTATTCCTCGGGAATGATCATGCCGAAGAAGCGATGCCGCTTGATGAAGTCCCAGACCTCGGGGGAGAGATCGCCCGCCTGGCCGATCGTCCACTCGTCCAGCATCGTGCACAGCTCCTGGACTGGTCCGTCCAGGAACGCGCGCTCCCTGTTCGAGAGCGGGCGCACCTTGAAGTCGAGGAGCTTTCGCCAATCAGGATTGCCCGAGAACAGGTCGCCGTCCCACCAGACCGTGCCGGCCTCGAGGGCAATGCGTTCGGTGTCCCCCATCCGCGGCAGCATGGCTCCCACGGGGCGCATCAGCCAGAACGTGACCACGCATCGCCTCATGGCCGGCACGCCGAAGACGAGGGTCGCCACGAGGGACGCGCCGAGTGCCGCGGCAAAGGCCCGCGGCGACTCGATCTCCATCACGGCCCAGCCGCCGAGCGCGATGGCGACTGTCACCACCCAGGCCCAGTAGCCCCGACCGAGGTAGAGGAGCACAGTGAACGCCGTCAGGAACAGTGCCACCAATAGTCCGGCCTGCAGCGCTGTCATGGGACCACCCTATCTGCGCGCTGGGGATCGGCGCGCATGAGGCGCAATCCGTCTAGTCCGTCACGAACTTCGTGATCTCATCCAGGCGGGCCTCGACGTCCGACTCCCCGATCCGCATCAATGGCTGGAGGTACTCCGGCAGAAACATCAGGAGGCTGAGCAACGCGGGCCTCGACGACTCGTGCGTGCCCAGGCCGCGGGTCAAGAATCGGAGCCCCCGAGGGAGACGCGACTCGCAGTTCGCGGCGAGCGTGGCCAAGTCCTGCGACGGGCGGAGCACGAGGAGATCCACCGGGCGCAAGTCTCTCCACTCCTGCCGCGGCAGCATCCCGAGCAGCCGGTTCAGGCGCTCGAGCACCAGCGCATCGTAGTCGATGAGGTCGAGGAAGATCGCGTCCAGGAGGATCCCGGCCACTTGCGCGGGCGCCGGATAGCCGTGAACGGCCGGTCGGTCGGCCTCCTCGTGGGTAGGCTGGTAGCGGGTCGAGACCGCGAGGATCCGTCTCGCGCCGAGGTGAATTGCGGGCGAGAGGGGCGCGTGGAGGCGAACGCCACCATCGCCGTACCAGTCGTTTCCCAGTTTCACCGCCGGGAACATCAACGGAAGCGCGGCAGAGGCCAGCACGTGGTCGACTGTGAGCCGGGTCCTGATGCTTCGCCGGAGCGGTCGCTCCCAGTCTAGGATCTGGCCGCCCTGCACCCAGGTCACGGTCTGGCCCGTCGAGTAGTTGATCGTGGTGAGGGCGATCGCTTTCAGCAGCCCCTTCTGGAGCTTCTCGGTGATGCCGGCGATCTCGCCGTTGACGGGCGCTAGACTTCGCTCGAGCAACGCGCGCAGCGGCGCGGTATCGAGGAGGCCCCGCACCTGCGGAGCAATGGCCGCGCCACCCGATATCAACCGCGTTCCCCAGCGCAGGACGTTGTACGCGAGCGAGAGCGGGCCGACCCGGAAGAGCTGGTCCGCCGTGAGCTGGCCCCACAGGTTGGCGAGGTCCTCGATCGCCTCCGGGAGCGCTCCAGGATGCGCCGCCAGGTAAGCCACGTTGATAGCGCCGGCCGATTCGCCCGTCAGGATCACGGGCCGGGCTCTCGGACAGAGTCGCGCGAGGCCCCGGAGCACGCCAACCTGATAGGAAGCTCTGGCGCCGCCGCCACTGAGCGTGATCGCCAGGTCACCGCGTGGCGACGGCGTGACGCGCGTCTCCAGGCTCATCGACACCTCACGATCAGTGCCGCTATCTCAACACCCCCCTTTCCCGCCAATATTGCTCGGCCCCTGGGTGAAACGCGATCGGGATCAGATGCTTCTCGACGAAGAACCGCGTCTTTTCGATCGTAAACTCTCGGCCCCCCGGGTGAAGCTCGCCGAGTTCACCACGGTGCTCAATGATGGTCTTGACGATCCGATAGATCGTCGAGCTCTCGGCCTGCCTGTAAGCGAGAAGCGCTGTGTGCGTCCCCGGGACGAGCAGATCCTGGTTCTGGCCCGGATAGGTCCGCGCCTTGATGGCGACGGGCGTCCAGTCCGGGACCGCCTCGAACAGTTTCGCCTTCGAGGCCTCGAAGCTCAGGATCCGGATCGGATACTCCGAGGCAAGACTGACCACGTCCATGTTGCGTGGACTGACGGGGAGAAATCCGGCATCAATGGTCTCGTCCCTCAACGCCGCGATCTGCTCGGCAAAGCTCATGAGCGTCAGCCGAACGTCCTCTTCCCCGACCCCGTAGGGCTTGAGCGCGGCCATGAGCAGCGCCTTCGAGGCCGGTGCATTTGCGGCGAGCCGCAAACCCTTGACGTCGCCGAACGTCCTGATCCCGGATTCGACTCGAGTGACGAGGCTCTGCCCAACATCCATACCCGCCATGACGAAGCCGACGTTGTCGTACTTGCGGGTGAACTCGCGCTGCCCGCGCACCCCGAAGTGAGCGGTGGCGAGACCGACGAGCGCCAGGCTCACCTCGCCGGAATGGACGAGCTCGAGCGCATGGGCCGAGCCGACCACTGGCGTCGAGACCGCCTCCATCCCGGGGATATGCTTGTTGAGGACCTTGGCGAGGGCCTCCCCGACTGGGAAGGCGACACCGCTCCACGGACCCGTGCCGATGGAGACTCGCGTAGCGCTCATCACCAGACCGGGAACGAGCAGTATGCCGAGAAGGCCGACGAGAGGGACGGTCTTCATGATGCGCTTCGTATGTACCATGATGGCGCCCAGCGCTGGAGGAAAGGTGGAGATGAGCACGACGAACCCCAATTTGGGCGCTGGCACCGATGCCCGCGCTGGAGAACCCGCCAAGTCCTCACCCCCCGCGGCGGAAGCGGCCTATGAACTCGAAGCGCTCCCGATCGCCGGTTTCCAGGGCACGCCCGAAGAGATCGAGCGCCAGTGGTACGAGCAGGTCTACCGCGGGCGCGGAGACCGCATGCGCCAGCTCACCTGGCGGGCGGTCCTCATGGGCTCGGTGCTGGGGGGAGTCCTCTCGCTCACCAACCTCTATATCGGTCTGAAGGCGGGCTGGGGCTTTGGTGTGGCGATCACGGCGTGCATCCTCTCGTACGCCATCTGGACCACGCTGCACCGGGCCCGCATCGTGCGCACGCCCATGACCGTCCTCGAGAACAACTGCATGCAATCCACGGCGAGCTCGGCGGGTTCCTCGACCGGCGGCACGCTCATTTCCGCTTTCGCGGCCTACATGCTCATCACCAACAGCACCTTGCCGCTACCCACGATGCTCGCGTGGGTGTTCTTTCTCGCGCTGCTCGGGGTGACGATGGCGATTCCCATGAAGCGGCAGATGGTCAACATCGAGCAGCTTCGGTTCCCCAGCGGCATCGCGGCGGCCGAGACGCTGCGCGCGCTCCACTCCGTCGGGGACAGGGGCATGCGCTCCGCCCGGGCCCTGGGCTGGGCGGGGCTGTTCGCGCTCATCGGGAAGTTCTGGGCCGACGGTCTCGTGCTCGTGAGCGCGCACCTCGCCCCCTTCATGATCGGGACGTGGATGACGACCCTCAACCAGCGCGTGTTCGGGCCGGCGTGGATGGGGCGAACGGTGATGCTCTCCTGGGAGCCCATGTTCATCGCCGCCGGCGCCATCACAGGGCTCCACGTGTGCTGGAGCATGCTGCTGGGAAGTATCACCGCCTGGATGATCTTCGCGCCCGTTCTCCAACACCGGGGCATCATCGAGGGATCGGGCTACGGGGCCATCGTCCAGTGGACGCTCTGGGGCGGTGTCGCCTGCATGGTGACCTCGAGCCTGCTCTCGTTCGCCCTGCAGTGGCGGACCGCGCTGCGCGCCTTCACAGACCTCGGGGCGATGTTCGGTGCCAGCCGCAGTGGCGCGAACGATCCCGTCGCCGCGATCGAAGCGCCCGCGTCGTGGTTCATCGGCGGCCAGATCGTCGGTGTCGTCGGGCTCGCGTGGCTCGGCCACCTCACCCTCGGCATGCCGTACTGGCAGACGGCGGTGGCGGTGCTGCTCTCGTTCGCGCTGGCGCTCGTCGCCTGCCGCGTCACGGGCGAGACCGACACCACGCCGGTGGGCGCGATGGGAAAAATCACCCAGCTTACCTTCGGAGTGCTGAGTCCGGGCAACACCAACGTGAATCTCATGAGCGCCAACGTGACCGCCGCGGCGGCGAGCAGCAGCGCCGACCTGCTGACCGATCTCAAGAGCGGCTATTTGCTCGGAGCGCATCCCCGCAAACAGTTCATCGCCCAGTTCGCCGGCATCTTCGTCGGGACGCTTGTCACCGTGCTGTCGTTCCGGTTACTCGTGCCGGACGCGAGCGTGCTCGGCTCGGACCAGTTCCCAGCGCCCGCGGCGCAGACCTGGCGCGCCGTGGCGCTCGCGCTCTCGCACGGGGTTCGCTTCCTCGGGCCCGTCAAGATCTGGAGCATCGCGATCGGCGGCCTCGTGGGCATCGTTCTCGCCGTGCTTCCAAGGATCTTCCCGAAGCACCAGCACCTCATTCCATCACCGGCTGGCGTGGGTCTCGCCTGGACCTTCCACTGGTATTACGGGCTGCTCTTCTTCCTCGGTGGCGTACTCGGTTGGTGGGTGGCGGAGAAATATCCGACGTGGTCGAAGGAGTTCACCTTCCCCGTGGCGTCCGGATGGATTGCTGGCGAGAGCCTCATGGGAGTGACTCTCGTGATCTGGGACAACGGACCGGAGCTCGTACGCCGGCTATTCAGTCATTGATCGGCGCGCTGCGTCGGTTGCTCGAGGCCTCGTTGCGCGCGGTGTACTTGGCGCCTCGCGCCGTCCATCTTAATATGCCGTGCTATCGTGTGAGCCGCCGATGACGTCCTCCGTGCTCCTGCGCGACACCCTCTGGAACGTGCCGTTCTGGGCCGCCCTCGGCGTGGCCATCCTGGCGGGCTCCTCCGACGTCGGCCACGCCGCCGAGCCACCGACGGGGGCCGCTATCTTACAATCGCTGCGCAGCTTCGCCATCATGGGCAGCGTGCTCTACGTCGCCGCCCATCCGGACGACGAGAACACGCAGGCCATCACCTACCTGGCGCGCGGCCGCGGATACCGGACGGCCTATCTCTCGCTCACCCGCGGCGACGGCGGACAGAATCTGCTCGGCCCCCAGCTCGGCGAGGCGCTCGGCGTGGCGCGCACTCAGGAGCTGCTCGCCGCGCGCCGGCTGGACGGCGGGCGGCAGTACTTCACCCGCGCGAAGGACTTCGGCTACTCGAAGAACTCCGAGGAGACGCTGAGCGTCTGGGACCGGCAGGCCGTCCTCGGCGACATCGTGCGCGTGATCCGTGAGTTCCGCCCGGACGTGATCGTCACGCGGTTTTCCCCGAAACCCGCGCCCACGCACGGGCATCACACCGCTTCCGCCGTGCTCGCCGTCGAAGCGTTCAGGCTCGCCGCCGACCCCGCGGCGTTTCCCGAGCAGCTCCGCAAGGTCAGGCCCTGGCAAGCGCGGCGCATCGTCCACAACGTCGGCCTGGGCGCCGCCGCGGCGAATCCGGGCGCCGGCATGACCGTCGCCGGCTTGCCCGCGAACGTGCCGGATGGTCCGGGCGTGGTGAAGGTCGAGGTCGGTGGCCGGGATCCGGTGTCGGGCGAGTCGTTCGCGTCGATCGCCGCCCGCAGCCGGGGCATGCACAAGACGCAGGGCTTCGGCCTCGGCGGCCCGCCCGTGAACGAGGGCTCGCGGATCGAGCCGTTCGTGCTGCTCGCCGGCGATGCGGCGACGAAGGATCTCCTCGACGGCGTGGACACGACGTGGAACCGCGTGCCGGGCGGCGCCGAGATCGCGCGGTCGATCGACGAGGCGATCGCGAAGTTCAAGGCGCAGGACGCGGCCGCTCGCGTGCCCTCGCTGCTCGCGATCCGCCGCCAGCTCGCCGCGCTCCCCGAGGATCCCATCGTGAGCGACAAGCGCGAGCAGCTCGATCGGATCATCCAGGCGTGCCTCGGCCTCGAGGTCGACACCGTGGTGGATCGCGCCGAGGTCGTGCCCGGCGAGACCTTGAAGCTGCGCCACACGGCCGTCGTGCGCTCGCGCATCCCCGTGCGCTGGACGGCGGTGCGGTACCCGAGCGCTCACCGCGCGATCAACAAGGCTGTCGAGCTGCGCCCGAACCAGCCGGTCGTCCGCGAGGCCTCCCAGGTCCTGCCCGCGACCACGCCGCCGAGCCAGCCGTACTGGCTGCGCACGGAGGGCACGGCTGGGCTGTTCGACGTGGACGATCCGTCGCTCATCGGCCGCGCCGAGAACCCGCCCACGTTCCCGCTCGAGTACGTCTTCGACGTTGGCGGGCAGACGCTGGTGGTCGCCGGCGAGCCGATGCCGGCCGCGGATCCCGCCAAGCCCGGGCTGCGCCGGCGGCTGGAGGTCATCGCGCCGGTCTCGTTGCGGTTCATCGCAAGCGTGTGGCTCTTCGCGCCCGGCACCGCGCGTCCGGTGACGGTGGAGCTGACCGCCGCCCGCGCGCGCGCCGCCGGCACCGTGCAGCTCGACGCGCCGGCCGGCTGGACCGTGACGCCCGCCTCGCAGCCGTTTCGACTCGCCGCCCGTGGCGAGCACGCGCGCTTCACCTTCACCGTGACCGCGCCCGCGCAGCTCGCGACCGCGCCGCTCGGTGCGAGCGTGGAGATCAACGGCCGGCGCTTCGACCAGCAGCGCGTCGAGGTTCGCTACGATCACCTGCCGCTCCAGCTCCTGCAGCCCCCGGCGCGCGCCAAGGCGGTGTCGCTCGAGCTGGCGACTCGCGGCCGCCACGTCGGCTACCTCCCGGGCGCCGGCGACGACGTGGCCGCCGCCCTGGAGCAGATGGGATACGAGGTCACGTCGCTGACCGGCGCCGACCTCACGCCGGAACGGCTGCGCGGCCTCGACGCGGTGGTCATCGGCATCCGCGCCTTCAACCTGAGGACGGATCTCGCCGAGCGCATGCCCGCGCTGTTCGCCTACGTCGAGGCGGGGGGCACGGTCGTCGCGCAGTACAACACGCTGGACGGCCTGCGCGAGGGCTGGCTCGCGCCGTTCCACCTGCGCCTCTCGCGCGACCGCGTGACGGATGAGCACGCGCCGGTGACGATCCTGGCGCCCGAGCACCCCGTGCTGACGACGCCGAATCGCATCACCGCGGCGGACTTCGAGGGCTGGGTACAGGAGCGCGGTCTCTACTTCCCCGCTCAGTGGGACGAGCGCTTCACCGCGATCCTTGCGTCCGGCGACGCCGGCGAGACGCCGCTCAAGGGCGGCCTGCTCGCGGCGCGGCACGGCAAGGGATACTTCGTCTACACCAGCCTGGCGTGGTTCCGCCAGCTCCCCGAAGCAGTCCCCGGCGCGTATCGGCTGTTCGCGAATCTCGTCTCGCTGGGCAAGTGACGCCCGCGCCGCGCCCCGACGAGCGCT
>WNFT01002629.1_pt1 | contig 21999 bp, 20 predicted proteins | sample 5400191 | NCBI WGS metagenome assembly WNFT01 (sample SAMN13153359, study PRJNA577476) | soil metagenome | isolation source: 80 cm saprolite under Madrone tree | place: USA:California | collected 2016-06-14 | reverse complement strand
AAGCGGTCGAGCCGCCGCAAGCCGAGCCAATGGATCGGATCGGGCATCAGTTGCTGGAACCGGGCGTCCTGCACCCCGGCTACGCATTCGGTGCGCTCAAAATAAGTCGAGGCCTGATCGCCGCCCTCCTGGCGCTTGCGCGCGTTGTAGACCAGGAACTTCGTGACCTCACCAAGCGCGCGGCCCTCCTTGCGGTTGTAGACGATGACGCCGAGCCCCCCGGCCTGGGCCGAGCGGGCGCATTCCTCAATGCCGTGGATCAGGTAGGGGCGGCAGGTACAAATGTCGGACCCGAACACATCGGAACCGTTGCATTCGTCGTGCACGCGGCAAGTAATCTTGGTGCGCGGATTGGCGAGTTTCTCGACGTCGCCAAACAGGTAGACGGTGGTGCCGCCGATCGGCGGCAGAAATACGTACATGTCGGGACGGGTCACGAGTTCCGGGAACATGCCCGCGGTCTGCTCGAACAAGGCGCGCCGGAGATTGGTCTCGGTCGTACCGAATCGCTCCGCAATGCCCGGCAAATGCCAAACCGGATCGATGGCGACCTTCACCACCGAGACACTGCCGTTCTCGACAATGTGCTTTCCGTCAGCCTTCAACCGGCCGGCCCGGATGGCATCCCGCATTTCCGCGAGATCAAGCCGGGCGCGGGTGATCGCAATAGTGGGACGAATATCCTCTCCTTCGGCGATCTGCGCCTTGAACGCGGTCGCGACGAGATGGCCCCAGGGATCGAGCGACACAATGCGCCCCGGTTCCGACCATTGCGGAAACGGACCGATCGTGGCGGCCGGATAGGTATTCGTCAGGTCGGGACGGCGGATCGGATCGAGCGCACCCGCCGAGACGGCCAGCGCGCGATAGAGCGCATAGGAGCCGCCATGACTGCCTATCACATTGCGGCGCTGCGGCTGCGACACGGTCGCGATGATCGGGCCGCGCGCATGCGGATCGGCGGCACCCCAGTGGATCGGGAAGCGCGACTTTCCGCCCGGCTCCGGATGGGACGTGAGGCGAATGTGATCGGTTCGATTGGAGTTCATAGCGGAAAAAACGCCATACTGCCCGCCGACAGGCAGGCCGGTTCATGGGCTTGTTACAAAGGAGCAGTGCCGGATCGGCGTAAACGACGTGTTTAATGCCGCGCCACTGCCCCAAATATAGCGAGCCCGATCAGGCAGCGCCACCGGTGGCGGGCAAAAATACTCCGGCTCATAAGGCCCTCGCCGGGACGCTCGACGTGTCGCCCTTTACGGCGTCCGCGAACTTCTGCATCAGCCGGATGAACTCCGCGAACTCGTGGTCATCCCACGTCGCAAAGATCCGGCGGCCGATCCGTTCGCGCGCCGCATCCACGGCGTCGGTCATGGTCTTCCCCTTAGCCGTCACGATCGCCTCGCGAACGCGACGATCGGCGGCGCCGGCCTGACGTCCGATGAGACCGAGACTCTCCAGCTTGGCGATCTGCCGGCTGACAGTCGTGTAGTCGCGCCCGATGCGGTCAGCGAGATCCACGACCCCGATCGGGCCGCGGCGCTCGATCACGACAAGCAACGGAAACAGCGCCCGGTCGAGCGAGATCCCGGCTTCGCGGACCATCATCTCGTCGCGCTGGGGACGGTTCCGCGCGTGGTGGCGTCGAGCAGCTTGGTGGCAAGGCCGAGCATGCCCGCCGCGAATCGGCGAGCGCGGTGACCTGACCGATGATCACGGACATTTCCTGGCCGCCTACGCCCCGGTGCCGGGCACCTGCATCCTGATCCGGCCCGACGGCTACATCGGCGCAATCCTTGGCGCGAACGAACCGGACGTGATCGACAGCTATTTGGCGGGCGCGGGAGTCGGGCCGCGGCAGTTTTAGCACAGCCCGGGGCGGGACGCTTCCAGCTCCCGAGGCACTTCCTCGTCGTCCGCCGCAGCATCGATCGCATTGCGAAGCGCACGCAGCGCTTGCGGTACGCTTTGCTGCGTGACCGCGGATATCACCAGCGGGGCCGCCTTCGCGGCGCGCTTGAGCCGGGCCGTCTGCTCCTTGAGTTGCTCCGGCATCAAGGCGTCGGCTTTGTTGAGGGCGACGATCTCGCGCTTGTCCACAAGACCGTGGCCGTAGGCGGCGAGTTCATTGCGCACGATTTGGTAGGCCTTGCCGGCATGTTCGCAGGTGCCGTCAACCAGATGCAGGAGCACGCGGCAGCGCTCCACATGGCCAAGAAAGCGATCGCCGAGGCCGGCGCCCTCATGGGCGCCTTCGATCAGGCCGGGGATGTCCGCCAGCACGAATTCGTGGCCGTCGACCGAGGCGACGCCGAGCTGCGGATGCAACGTCGTGAAGGGATAATCCGCGATTTTTGGCTTGGCGGCACTCACACTCGCCAGAAACGTGGACTTTCCGGCGTTGGGCAAACCCACAAGCCCGGCGTCTGCAATCAGCTTGAGGCGCAGCCAGATGGTGCGCTCCTCGCCGGCAATTCCCGGATTTGCCCGGCGCGGCGCACGATTGGTGGACGATTTGAAATGCGCATTGCCGAAACCGCCATTACCGCCCTTGGCGAGGACGGCGCGATCGCCAATCTCGGTGAGGTCGGCGAGAAGCGTTTCATTGTCTTCGTCGAAAATCTGGGTGCCCTTGGGCACCTTGAGCACGACGCCGGCTCCCGCCGCACCGGAGCGGTTCTTGCCCATGCCGTGGCCGCCGGTCTTCGCCTTGAAATGCTGCTGATAGCGATAGTCGATCAGGGTATTCAGCCCGTCAACGCATTGCGCGATGACATCGCCGCCGCGGCCGCCGTCGCCGCCGTCAGGACCACCGAACTCGATGAATTTCTCGCGCCGGAACGAGACGCAACCCGCCCCGCCATCGCCGGAGCGGATGTACACCTTGGCCTGATCGAGGAACTTCATGGCCGCTCCAGCCGAAACCGATCGACCGGCACCGAGGAGCTGATGGCGCGGATGCGGCACAGGCCGACTCCGGTCCACCGGAAACCGCATTTCTCCAGCACGCGGCGCGAGGCCGGATTGCTGACGCGCGCGCTTGCGGTAAGGACCTCGTAGCCAAGATCGCCGAACGCGTGACCGATCAGGCAACGCGCGGCTTCGGTCGCATAGCCGCAGCCCCAGAACGGCACGCCGATCCAGTAACCGAGTTCCGCCCCCTGCCTACCCTCCCGCGCACCCCTCCCCAACCCTCCGCCATGCGCGGGGGCGGGGGAAAGGGGAGGGTGGGGACGGGGCATATCGAGGCCGCAGGCGCCGATGACCTCGCCGGCGATCGTAATCACATAGCTGGTAGCGGATTGCGAAAGCGCGGCCTTGATCCACTCCGTGGCATCGTCAACCGTATAGGGATGCGGAATGCGCGCGGTATTTTCCGCAATGCGGCGGTCATTGACGAGCGCTGCCACCCGCTTCGCGTCCTCGAGGCGCGCCGCGCGAAGTACCAGCCGCGGGGCTTGGAGGACTGCGATACCTCCCACCTGGGTGTCGATCCGGCGGCGATCAAGCAACGTCATGGTCGGTTCCTTATGCTCTCGAAAGCAAGAGGGGGAGCCGGCTCGCCGTCTCCCCCAACTTGGAACCTTCAGGTTCCACCGGTTCGACTGGCGCGCCGGCGGACCTCGGTTTGATCCACCGGTTATTCGGCCGCAGCCTCCATCGGTACGACGGAAACATAGGTGCGGCCCTGAGCTTTCGTACGGTACGCCACGCGGCCGTCGATCAGCGCAAACAACGTGTAATCGCGGCCCAAGCCGACGTTTTCGCCCGGGTGCCATTTGGTTCCGTGCTGTCGCACGATGATATTGCCGGCACGACACGGCTCGCCGCCGAACAGCTTGACGCCGAGACGCTGGCCCGGGGAATCGCGGCCGTTGCGCGAGGATCCGCCTGCTTTCTTGTGCGCCATGGTGGTCTTCCTTCTAGGACAAGTGCCGTGCGTCGGGCCGGTTCACGCCCCCACCCTACCTTCCCCCGCAAGCGGGGAGGGTAGGGTGGGGGTGGGAAAGCGACGGGTCGAAGCGAACCCGTTGTCGTGGAGTCTATCTACTCATTCGTCCCAATGAATATCAAGTCGCCGCTTCCGCCGCGCCGGCCTCGGCTTTCGGCGCCGCCTGCCGCCGTGGCCGGGGAGGCGGCGTCTGCGATGGCTTTCTGCCCTCGGTCAGGATCTCGGTGATCCGTACCAGGGAGAATTGCTGGCGATGCCCGCGCTTGCGCCGTGAATTCTTGCGCCGGCGCTTCTTGAAAGCGATGACCTTGTCGCCACGGACGTGATCGAGCACCTCCGCGGCGACCGTGGCACCTGCCACGGTGGGCGTGCCAAGTACGGCGTGATCGCCGCCAACCACCAGGACTTCGCCGAATTCCACGACGGTGCCGGGCTCGGCTTCGAGCCGGTCGACCCGGAGCACATCCTCAGCGGCAACACGATACTGCTTGCCGCCCGTTTTGATGACCGCGAACATCTTTTTCGTCCTTCGTGTTCATGCACGATCCTCGGACCAAGGGCCCGGACCGGCTTCTTGCGATCGTGATATCAGTGTTATTGCTGGAACTAGCCCCCTCCCTAACCCCTGCACGGGGAAGGTAGGAGGGCACGCCACAACAAAGCGCGCGGGCACCAAAGGGCGCCCGCGTGATAGCTTGCTTATGGCGGTCCAAGGCCTTCCTGTCAACCGATCGATCGTCACGGTCAGCCGCTGCAGGGGCGACCCTTGTGGTGGCCCCTGTTGCCGGATGCGACGAATGGCGACCACAAGGGTCGCCCCTGCAGCGGCAACGTTGGCCCCCCGTTTTGCCTCACTTAAGCTGATCGGCGACCTTGTCGATTCCGGCCTTTGCGCACGCCTCTTCCTTCGGCTGGCCGCCGACCGCGCCGCTCAGGCCGACGCCACCGATGGTATCCTCGCCGGCATTGATCGGCATCCCGCCGCCCAGCGGGATCACATCCGCAAGCATCCGCTGCCCGGCATTCTGGGTCTCGGTGTTCTTCGCCCATTGCGCGGAGGGCTGCCGGAACGTGCGCGCCGTGTAGGCCTTGCGGCGGGCCAGCTCGCTGTTATGCGGATTGGCGTTGTCGCCCTGGACGAAGACACGCAGCCGGCCGGCGCGGTCGACGACCGCCACCGAAGTTCTGTCGCCACATTCCGCCAGCGCCGCTTCCGCGATCGTCAAGGCCATACGGACCGATACATCGCGCTGCATCAAGACCTGGGCGCTCGCGGCGGTGGGCACAACCATCAGCACTCCGAGCGCCGCAGCAGCGGCCAAACGAAACGACATGACTTTCCTCCTTTGATTGTGAAATCATTCCGACCTGGTGGTCATGGGCTTAAGGTACGCAAAGCGCGCGCCCCGCAACGCCATAGTTACCTGGAAATCGCCGATGCAACAAACGTTCTCGCCGCATGAAACCTCGATCAGCGAGGCGATCACGCGGCTCTGCACGCCGTTCGGCGACGCCTATTGGCTCGACAAGGACCGGGCGGGCGGATTTCCCGAGGATTTCTTCCAGGCCTTTGCGGCGTCCGGTTGGCTCGGCATCTGCATTCCGGAACCCTATGGCGGCGCCCAGCTCGGCGTTACCGAGGCGGCCATCATGATGCAGACGATCGCCCAGTCGGGCGCCGGACTTTCCGGCGCCTCGGCCTTGCACATGAACATCTTCGGGCTCAACCCGGTGGTGAAATTCGGCACGGCGGAGCAGAAAGCGCGCATGCTGCCGCCCCTGGTCGCCGGCCGGGACAAAGCATGCTTTGCGGTGACCGAGCCCGACACCGGGCTTGACACGCTCAATCTAAAGACGCGCGCCGAGCGCGCTGGCAACCGCTATATCGTGTCGGGGCAGAAAATCTGGATTTCGACCGCACAGGTCGCCACCAAGGTGCTGCTGTTGGCCCGCACCACGCCGGCCGACCGGGCCGCAAAACGCACCGAAGGCCTGAGCCTGTTCTACACCGACCTCGACCGGCGCTACGTCGACATACGCGAAATCGAAAAGATGGGGCGCAAGGCGGTCGACTCCAATGAGTTGTTCATCGACGGCCTGCCGGTGCCGCTCGAGGATCGCATCGGCGAGGAAGGCAAGGGTTTCGAGCTTATTCTCCACGGCATGAATCCGGAGCGGATCCTGATTGCGGCCGAGGCTGTCGGTCTCGGTCGTGCGGCGCTTGGCAAGGCCGTCGACTACGCGAAAGAGCGCAAGGTATTCGGCCGCCCGATCGGGCGCAACCAGGCGATCCAACATCCGCTGGCGGGGTGCTGGATGGAGTTGGAGGCGGCCAATCTGATGGCATTCCGGGCCGCCGCGCTTTACGATGCGGGAGAGCCCTGCGGGGCCGAGGCCAACGCGGCCAAATATCTCGCCGCCGAGGCCGCATTCAAAACCTGCGAGACCGCCGTTATGAGCCATGGCGGCATGGGCTATGCGAGAGAATTCCACGTGGAGCGCTATCTGCGCGAGTCTCTGATCACACGGATCGCCCCGGTGACGCCCCACATGATCCTGAATTTCATCGCCGAGAAGGTGCTGGGGTTGCCGCGGTCGTATTAACGCGCGAAACCATCATACACGGGGGGTCAGAATGCAGCGCACGTTAGTGTGCCCATTTTTTCCATTCGGCTGGTGTGTGCCGATCGGCGGCCTCGCCGGTCTGATCGGGCTCGGCGGCGGGGAGTTCCGGCTTCCTGTCCTGATGCATGGCGTCGGCTTCGATGCAAAATCGGCTGTGCCGCTCAATCTGATGATCAGCCTCGTTACCCTGTCGTTCGCGATGATCACGCGCAGCGGGACGATTTCGGTTACAGCGATCGCCCCGCATCTGCCGGAAGTCGCCGGGCTCGCGATCGGCGGCATGGCGAGCGCCATTTACGGCGTGAGCCTGGTCCGCAAACTGAGCGGGGAACGGCTGGTGCGGCTGATTGCCTTGCTACTCATAGGCATCGGAGCATTGCTGCTATGGGAAGCCGCATTTCCGTTTCGGTACGCATCTCTCTTGCCCGCGAGTGCCACGGCTCATCTATCGAGCGGAATCGCAATCGGCGTCGGCGTCGGTTTGGTGAGTAGCGTTCTCGGGGTTGCCGGCGGCGAGCTCTTGATCCCGACTCTGATTTTCATCTTCGGGGTCGATATCAGAATAGCTGGCTCCGCTAGCATTGTGATCTCGCTTGGCATCGTCCTCATGGGTCTGTGGCGTTACTGGCGATCAAACGCGATCCCGCAAGGTCGCGGCGTACAGCGGATCACTTTCGCGATGAGCGCGGGGTCGATCGTTGGTGCAACAGTCGGCGGTCTCGCCGTCGCATATGCGCCGGTCACCTTTCTTAAAGTTTTCCTTGGATGCACTCTCATCGTGGCAGCCGTCAAGACGATGGCCGGACACCGATAGGGCGAGACCGGGCCGGGAAACTTCAAGGCGAGTCACTGCCGTATTTTGGTTGACGCAGCACTCCGCCACTGTTGGTATTCACTGGCACGAACGCACAGGAGATTTGAAGCATGCGAAAGACATTTGCCGTTGCGGTCGCGCTCGTGGTCTCGGCGGCGGCGCATGCGCAGGACGGCTGGCCGCAGCGCGCGGTGACGCTGGTGGTGCCGTTCGGCGCCGGCGGCTCCGCCGATCTGACCGCGCGCATCCTCTCCACTCACCTGCAGGCCCGGCTGGGCGCGCCGTTCGTGGTCGAAAACAAGGGCGGCGCCGGCGGGAGCATCGGTGCCGGCTTCGTCGCCAAGGCGCCGAATGACGGCTATACGCTGCTGGTCGGCACCGTCAGCTCGAATGCCGTCAACGCGGCGCTCTACACCAGGCTGTCCTATGATCTCGATCGGGATTTTCAGCCGGTGTCGCTGCTGGTGCAGTTTCCCAATCTGTTGTTCGTCAATCCGAAAATTCCGGCCACATCGGTGACCGGGCTCGTCGCATATCTTAAGGCCAATCCCGGCAAGGTGAACTACGGCTCGTCCGGCCTCGGCACCTCGTCGCATCTGTCGTCGGTGATGTTCGCGCTCGCGACCGGAACCGAGATGACGCACATTCCGTTTCGCAGCACCAGCGAAGTGGTCAACAGCATGATCGGCGGCCACATCGATCTCGGCATCGACAGCATGACGACCACGATCCCGCATGCACAGTCCGGTGTGGTGCGGGCGCTGGCGGTGACGACGCCGCAGCGCAGTCCCTCGATGCCAGATCTCCCCACCATCGGGGAAACGCTGCCGGGCTATGAAGCGATTGCGTGGCAGGGCCTGTTTGCGCCGGCCGGCACGCCGCGGCCGCTCGTTGACCGGCTGGCGGCGGAAGTGAAACGCATTCTGGAAACGCCCGAGGTGGCTTCCTCGCTCAAGGCCGTTGGCGCCGAGCCGGCCCCGATGCCGCCCGACGCGTTTGCGGCTTTCACTCGCAGCGAACGGGCGAAGTGGAAAGAGGTTGTGCGCGTTTCGGGTGCGCGCGTCGATTGATGCCGATGAGGTGATCCCGAACGTCCCATGACCGCGGACCGAGCACGCCCGGCGAATGCCTTTGTCGGCAGCCCGATCGAACGCATCGAGGATCTGCGCTTTCTTCGCGGCAGGGGCCAATACGTCGACGACCTGAGCGCGCCCGGACTGCTGCATGCCGTGGTCGTGCGCAGCCCGGTCGCCCATGGGCGCATTCATAGAATCGATTGCACCGCCGCGTTGGCACGGCCCGGCGTGCATGCCGTCATCACGGCGGCCGCGATCGGCAACGTCCCGACCATTCCGCTGCGGCAGGAGCAGCTTGAGATTTTCAGGCCGTTCGAGCAGCCGGTAATCGCCGTCGGCAAGGTGCGCTATGTCGGCGAACCTGTCGCCATCGTGGTAGCGGATGCGGCCGCAGCCGCCGAAGACGCTGCCGAGACGGTAGCGATCGACATCGAGGAATTGCCGGTTGTCGCGGATTGCGGCGCGCCAGAAAGCGGCGCGCCGAGGCTATTCGAAACCGCCTCCAACCTCGCCGGTACGCTGACCGCCGTGAAGGGCGACGCCGATGCGGCCTTCAGGACCGCCCCCTACACACGCCGCGAGCAATTCAAGGTGCAGCGCCACACCGCGCTGCCGATGGAACCGCGCGGCCTCGTGGCGGAATGGCACGACGGACGGCTGACCCTGTTCGGCGCCGCCAAAGTGCCGTTTCCCAATCGCCGCATCCTGGCGCGACAGCTCGGGCTCCCGGACGACGCCATCCGCCTGGTCGAAAACGACGTCGGCGGCGGCTTCGGGGTGCGCGGCGAATTCTATCCGGAAGACTTCCTGATCCCGTTCGCCGCGCGATTTGTCGGCCGTCCGGTGAAGTGGATCGAGGACCGGCGCGAGCATCTCATCGCCACCAATCACGCCCGCGACGTTTCCTGCACGCTCGAAATCGCCTGCAGCCGCGACGGCGCGATTCTGGCGCTGCGCGGCCATGCCAAGGCCGATGTGGGGGCCTATCTGCGCACCAACGGGGCGACCGGCGCACGCAACACTGCACAAATCCTGTCCGGGCCGTACTGTGTGCCTCATATCCACATGCAGGTGTCACTCCATCTCACCAACAAAACGCCCGTCGGCACCTATCGGGGGCCGGGCCGCTTTGAGGCCGACTTTTTTCGTGAGCGTCTGTTCGACATTGCGGCGGGCGATCTCGGCATCGATCGCGTCGCGTTCCGGCGCCGCAATCTCATTGCGGAATCCGAGATGCCGTACGCGCTGGCCAAAGTCGTGGAGCTTGACCTCGACACCGCGACGGACAGCGGCGATTACCGCCGCACCTTCGAGCGCTGCCTTGCGGAAATCGGCTGGGCCGCCAAGACGCCGCTGCAGGGCAAGCCGATCGACGGACGCTATCATGGGACGGCGATCGGGTGTTATTTCGAGGGCGGCGCCTCCGGCCCGCGCGAGCACGCGCGGCTGGTGCTTGAGAGCGACGGCACGGTTTCGGTTCACGTTGGCTCGTCGGCCAACGGACAGGGGCTCGAAACCGCGTTCGCCCAGATTGCCGCCGATGCGCTCGAAATGCCGATGGGGCGCATTCGCGGTGTGTTTCACGGCTCAACCGATCTGTTGCCGCAAGGCTTCGGCACCTACAGCTCGCGTTCCATCGTGATGGGCGGCTCGGCCATCCTGGCCGCCGCCGCAAAATTGCGCGAGATGGTCCGCGCCGCCGCGGCGCGGCGGCTTGGTTGCGAATCGGGGGACGTCGAGATCGTGGACGGCGAGGCGCGGGCATTTGGCGAGTCTGTGTCGCTCGCGGACCTTGCCCGAGAGGCAAGCCACCTCCCCCTGGAGGGGGGAGGTCGGCCCGCGCCAGCGGGCCGGGAGGGGGTGACAGCGGTTCAGCATTTGCTGCGTCGCCGCCACCCCACCCCGGACTACCTCTGGCAGTCCGACCCTCCCCCTCCAGGGGAGGGTCGCATTGTGGCTGACGGCACCTATGCGAGCCCTCATCGCACCTACAGCTACGGCGCCCACGCCGCCCATGTGGCGGTCGACCCCGCCACCGGCCAGGTCGAAGTGCTCGACTATGTGGCGGTCGAGGATGTCGGCCGCATCATTAATCCCGCCATGCTGCATGGCCAGGCGATCGGCGCCATCGTGCAGGGCCTCGGCGGCGTATTTCTCGAGCACCTGGTCTATGACGCGTACGGGCAACTGCTCACCGGTTCGCTCGCCGACTACCTGATGCCGAGCGCCGGCGATTTTTCTGTCGTGCGTGCCATTGCGCTTGAGGAGAAGCCGGCGCCGCACAATCCGCTCGGCGCCAAGGGCGCCGGTGAAGGCGGCATCATCCCGGTCGGCGGCGTGATCGCGAATGCGGTCGCGGCGGCGTTGCGCCCCCTCGGGGTCGAGCCGCGCGAACTGCCGCTGTCGCCGTCGAAAGTGTGGGAGATGATTGCGCGCGCACGAGGCCCGTAGGGTGGGCAAAGTCGCCTGCCGCAGCCACTGACATCTCGCACTGCCTCGCGCGACTTTGCCCACGCGGTCAAACGGGCGAGGTCGGACAGCGTGGGCAAAGGCGCATGACGGTCCGTGCCAACAGTCCGGCGCTGAGCAATGCCCCTTTGCCCACCCTACGGGCCCTACACGGCTGCTCCGCTCAACTCCCCGAGCTTCTTCTTCTGCGCCCCATTCGTGTCAAAATTCTCCGGCACCAGCCACCGTTCGAAGGCGGCCTTGCGGGCCAGCCACTCGGTTTCCAGCATCGCGAACCAGGCGGTATCGCGGCTGCGGCCCTTGATGATCATGTGGTCGCGGAACATGCCCTCGAACGAAAAGCCGAAACGGAGCGCGGCGCGACGCGACGGCGTATTGAGGGCATCGCATTTCCACTCGTAGCGGCGAAACCTAAGCGTCTCGAAAACATAGCGCGCCAGGAGATACTGCGCCTCGGTGGCGAGCGGTGTGCGCTGGAGCGCCGGACTGAGAAGGATGTTGCCGACCTCGATGACCCGCATGTCGGGCTCGATCCGCATGAGCGACGCAAGCCCGAGCGTGCGTCCGGAAGCGGTCACGATCGCGTAATAGAACGGATCGCGTGTCTCTTCGCGAGAGACCAGCCAATCGGAGAATACGGCCGGGTCAGAAAATGGACCGTATCTCATATAAGTCCAGATATGGCGGTGGCCCGCGACGGCCTCCCACAAGTCGGCGCGATGACGCGCCGCATCGAGGCGCTCGACGCTGCCATAACGGCCGCGTAGCGTGACGGCCTGCGGCAGCGCGGCCGGCTGCGGATCGATGCGAAAACCGACCGGCTGACCGGTGTCCGGGTGAGCGTCGGGCATCACGTGAGCCGCTTAATGCTGGCGATCGGGCTGCCCCCGTCAGCGATGCGGCGCAGCGCCTCCCCGATCGGCTCTACCGCAACCGCCATATGAAAGGCGTTGGCGTGCACGATCGATTGCTGGTCCCGCACGATCGCCACATGGCCCTTCCAGAAGATCAGGTCGCCCCGTCGCAAGCCCGCAAGGTCGTCGGTCGGCAGCGGGGCGCCGAGCGCTTGCTCCTGCATGTCGCTGTCACGCGGGCAGGCCACGCCGCTTGCGGTAAGCGCGATTTGTACGAGCCCGGAACAATCGATCCCAAGGCTCGTCTTGCCGCCCCAGAGATAAGGCACGCCGACGAAGCGTTCCGCGACGGCGACGAAATCCGGCTCTTTGCTTTCGATCGGCGCAAGATGCCGGGTGGGTACGCAGAAGCCGGAGGCGAGATCGGTCAAATCGCCAGGATCATCCCGCTGCGGTGTTTTGACGGCGACGCGGCTGCCGAGGGACAAGGCGTCGACCGGCGGCGCCTTGATGGAACGGCCCGGAAACACAAATGTGCGCAGCGCCGCAACGCGGTGAGTCGGCGGCGGTCCGGGCGGACGCAGCGCGTTCGCCGGTATCCAGCCCACATACCCGTCCGAACAGAGCTGTCCCCACCACCAGCCTTCCCCATTTTCGTCGTAGACCGTCACCCGCTCCCCATGCAGGGCTTCGGTATCGAGCGGCGCGTCGGGCGACGGCTCCCGCCGTAGCGGCGCCTGCGCGTCCCGGACCTCAAGCTCGGTGCCCGCCACAAAGCGTGCGGCCGAGACCTGGCCCCTGAGGTGAAGCGCTGCGACATCGGGTCTTGCCGGCGTGGTGCGGGGATCAAACTTCATTCGCGAGCCTTCACCCATATCGCTCCGTGAGGAGGGCGTAGAGCGCGCGCGCCGCCTGGCATTCGCCGCCCTCGGGACGGCCGGCCTTCGCGGCCGGCGTCCAGGCATAGATGTCGAAATGCAGCCACGTCTTGGCGGCCGCGACGAAACGATTGAGAAAGAGCGCACAGACGATCGATCCCGCAAAGCCGCCGGTGGCGACGTTGTTCATGTCGGCCACCTTGGAATCCAGCATCTGGTCATAGGGGCGCCACAGCGGTAGCCGCCATAGCGGGTCGTTCTCCGCCCGCCCGTGGCGCGCCACGTCAGCCGCGAGCGCATCGTCATCGGTGTAGAACGGCGGCAGGTCCGGACCGAGCGCGGTCCGCGCGGCACCCGTCAGCGTGCCCATGTCGATAAGCACCTCCGGCGCCTCCTCGTCCGCGAGCGCCAACGCGTCGGCCAGAATGAGGCGGCCTTCAGCATCCGTATTGCCGACCTCGACCCGCAAGCCGTTACGGGCGCGATAGACGTCGAGGGGCCGAAATGCTGCACCCGAAATCGCGTTCTCGACCGCCGGGATCAACACCCGAAGCCGCAGATCGAGCTTTCGGTCCATGATCATGTGGGCGAGTGCCAGCACGCTCGCGGCGCCGCCCATGTCCTTCTTCATCAGCAGCATGGCGGTGTCGTGTTTGATGTCGAGGCCGCCGCTGTCGAAGCACACGCCCTTGCCGATCAGCGTGACCTTGGGCGCGGCCGGGTCGCCCCACGTCAGGTCGATGAGGCACGGCGCGCGCGCGGCGGCGCAACCCACCACGTGAATCAACGGAAAATTCTGCCTCAGCAGGTCGTCTCCGGCGATCACGCGCACCTCGCCGCCATGGTGTCCCGCAAGCTTCCGCGCCGCTCCTGCCAGTTCGTCCGGCCCCATATCGTTCGACGGTGTATTGATGAGGTCGCGCGCCATATAGACCGCCTCGACAATGCGCGACAAATCGACAACGTCGGTGGACTCCGGCGGTTCCAGGCGCAGCTCCGTGCGGGGTTTTCCGTAACGGGCAAACCGGTAGGCGCCAAGTCCAAACCCTAGCGCGGCAAGGCGCGCATCATGGGGCGCATTGGCATATCGATAAGCTCCGCGCGGCAGCACTCCGGCAAGCTTGCCGGCGAGGAACGGATCCCTAGGCTTGCCGTCGTCCTCTTGCCCGAAAAGAACGCCGGCCAAGGTTCCGTCAGGCCCAGGCAGGAAAGCATGGCGACCGGCCACCGGCTCGAAGCCCGCGGCTTCCGCAAACGCGCAGGCACTGCGATCCAGTCCGGCGCGGACTTCGCGCCAGTTCGCGGCGTTGACAAACCAGATCGGAACCGTAGCGACGCTGCCTCGCGCCAGGAACACGGGATGCATAAGCGGGGTCCGCAAGTGATACTACCCCCTGCTACCACGCTGTTCTGCAAAGTTTCAACCACGGCCGCCGTCAATGTGCGCTCGTAGGGTGGGCAAAATCGCCTCTCCGGCTTATGGGCTCGAGCGATGGTCGCGCGCGATTTTGCCCACGCCGTCCGACCTCGCCGCCTGACAGCGTGGGCAAAGTCGCGCGAGGCCGGTGTGCCACTTCATCAGCTGCGGCAGGCGACTTTGCCCACCCTACGCTTCCTCAAGGCAGCGGCAGCGCCGTCGTCGACTTGATCTTTTCCATGGCAAAGCGGGACGTGACGTTCTTTAGCGGAACGGCAGTGATGAGCTGCTTGTAGAAACGGTCGTAGCCGTGAATATCCGGCACCACGACCCGCAGCATGTAGTCGACATCGCCGGCCATCCGATAGAATTCCATCACCTCCGGCATGGCGCCGACGCGTTCGGCGAAAGCCTTTAGCCATGCCTCGGAATGGTCTGCGGTTTCGATCGACACGAATACGGTGACGCCGAGCCCGACCCTGTCTTGGTCAACCAGGGCAACGCGCTTCTCGATCACGCCGTCGGCTTCGAGCTTTTGGATGCGCTTCCAGCAAGGGGTCGAGGACAGGCCGACCCGATTCCCGATCTCGGCGACCGAAAGCGAGGCATCCTGCTGCAACTCGTGAAGTATTTTGCGGTCGATGGCGTCCATTGGAAGATTCTCTGGAGGCGGACGGGCGGGATCGTTCCGGCAGATAGGGCAAGTTTTCTCGATCAACGCAAAATACAGGCTGGCTCACGGTTCCGCCAGCAGCGCATCCACCTCGGCCCGTTGCGGCGCCACGGCGCTGCCGCCGAAGCGGGAGCATTTGAGCCCGGCGGCCGCGGCGGCGAACCGCAGCGCCTCCTCGACCGCGCGGCCCTCAACCAAAGCAAGAGCGAATGCGCCATGGAACACATCGCCGGCGCCGAGGGTGTCCACGGCCTTTATGGCGAATACCGGCGTTTCACGCATCATTGCACGATTGCGGTCATACCACAGCACCGGATGGGGTCCGTTGGTGACGGCGAGGAACGCGTCAGTCAGTGTCCCCATCTGGGCGAGACCCAATGGAAGATCGTCCGTTCGTGCCGTGGCCCGCAGGCATTGGGCGGAAAAAATCACGTGCGTGGCGGCCTTGAACAACGGCTGGCGGTGGTCCTCCGCCTTGTCGGCGTCGATCACCACCGGAATGCGGCGCGCCATCGCGGCGCGGCAGATCGGCAAAACAAAATCCGGGAAGCGATTATCAGCCACAACAGCATCGACGGCGGTCACGAGCAGGCCCGGGTCGTCCACTGTCGCGTCGTTAAGACGGCTATCCCGATAGTTCGCAATGGTGCGATCGCCGCGGGCATCCACGAAAATCGCCGACACCGGCGTGCGCGCCGCCGGGACGCGCACGCAGCCGACGCACGCGACGCCTTCGCGCTGCAGGCTTTCGATGAGGCGGTCCGCGATGGCGTCAACGCCGAGCGGCGCTGCAAAATACGCCTTGCCGCCGAGCCGGGCGATGGCGACCGCGGCATTGGCGGCGTTGCCGCCCCCGACGGTGATGAACTCGCTCGCCTGCACCTTGGTATCCGGCAGCGGAAACGCGTTGACGCGAAAGACTTCGTCCAGAACCGCGATACCGGCGCAAAGAATACGCGCCATGTCAGAAAAAGCTCTGGTCGGATTCGAGCCAGGCGCGGATGATGTGATGGGCGATCGCGAACGGATGGGTCGCCGTCAGGCCATCGGGGTGCTTGCGCAGCATCATGGCGGCAACTTCATCGCGCGCGAACCACCGGGCGTCCTCCAGCTCGGAGCGATCGACCTTAAGCTCGCTCGTCAGCGCCTCCGCATGACAGCCGATCATCAGCGACATCGGGAAGGGCCATGGCTGCGAAGCGAAATAGGCGACGCGGCCACAGACAATGCCGGCTTCCTCCAGGGTTTCCCGCCGTACCGCATCTTCGATGGTTTCGCCCGGCTCGACGAACCCCGCAAGGCATGACCACATGCCCTTGGCAAATCGGGACTGCCGGCCGAGCAGGCACCGTTCGCCGTGGATCGCCAGCATGATGACGACCGGATCGGTGCGGGGAAAATGCTCGGTTCCGCAGACCGCGCAATCGCGCCGCCAGCCGGCCTGCACGAGGCGCGTCGGCGCGCCGCAGTTCGAACAGAAGCGGTGCCGCCGGTGCCAGCCGAGCAGGGATTTCGCCGCCGCGAGCGGCGGCAAGTGCTCGGGCGCCACCAGGGCGCCGGCGGCGAGGCTGCGCAGGTCAGTGACGAGAAGATCGCTTCGGCTTCTCAGGGGCTCGGCGGCATCCGGATCGATCGCCGCCGCAAACAGCGCCGCATCGCCGCTGCGGCCGAGAAATACCTGCTCCCGGGCCGGCGCAAACGCGCCGGCCGCGCCTAAGGGAAACGTGGGATCGTTGAACGGCGTCGCTTTGCGGACGATCACAAATTCCCCGCAGATAACGAAGGTGCGGGCGCGCCCATCGGCCTCGAGCGTCGCAATCGCCGCCGGGTCTTGCCGCAGGTCAGCCGCGCGCTCGACAACGCTGCCGGTGTAACCGAGATGCGGCTTGGCGCCGAGATCGAAGCGGATAGTCATGACTTACTCCGGCGGCAGCCTGCTGCAGGGGCGAGCCTTTTGGTCGCCCGGTTTGCGCACGCGATCTCGGGTTTACCCGAGATCGGCACTATAGATGCGCAAATCGGCAACGGCCGATGTGCGACGGCGCCCTGACCGGGTTGGTAAAACGCAAACGGGGCGACCACAAGGGTCGCCCCTGCCATGCGTCATGCCGGACCTCGCCATCACGCGTGAACGAGCGGGCCCGGGCTCTTGATATATCGCGTGGTGATCGCCTCGGCCGCATAATAGGCCAGCGCGCCGACGAGCCCGGTGGGATTGTAAGACGCATTCTGCGGGAACACCGATGCGCCCATCACGAACAGGTTATCGGCTTCCCATGCCTGCAGATAGCGATTGACCACGCTGGTCTTCGGATCGGCGCCCGTAATGGTGCCGCCGGTATTATGGGTCGATTGGTACGGCACGACATTGTAGTTGCCGCGCCGCACCACCGGCGAGCTCATGGCGCTCGGATTCATGGCGCGTGAGATCCTGCCGAGAACGCCGCCGATGTATTCCGCGAGCTTGTAGTCGTTGTCGTGGAAATTATAGGTCATGCGGACCAGCGGGCGGCCGAGGGCATCCCGATAGGTCGGGTCGAGATCGAGATAGTTCTCGCGGTGGGCGTAGTTGCACCCGGAGGCGCCGATGTTGAAGGCGTGGTTGTACCACTTGGCGGTCGCCTTCTTCCACTCGCGTCCCCAGCGCGGCGTGCCGGGCGGCACCGGCCGTGTCTGGATGGGCCGGCCGTTCGAAGTGCCGGCCGAAATCCAGGCGCCGCCGAAGAAGCCGAGGCCGGCGTGGTCGAAATTGTCGCCGTTGAAATCGTCGATGTTCATGCCGAAGGACGCGCCCGCCGCTATGAACGGATTGATGATCTTGTCCTCGAAAAACACCGTCACGTTGTTGCCGCTGACCTGGTAGCAATAGTTGCGGCCGAGCGCGCCCTTAGCCGTGACCGGGTCGTACTGCTCGCCGATGCCGGCCTGCATCATCAGGAGCGCATTGTTGAAAACGTAGGCGCCGAGAATGACGAGGCCCGCCGGCTGCTCGTATTCCTCGCCGCTGCGGGTATCGACATAGCGAACCGCCTTCACCTTCTTGCCTTGCCGGTCATAGACCAACTCTTTCACGTAGGCATGAGTGCGCAGCTCGAAGCGGTCGTCCGCCAGCAGAACCGGCAGGATGCACGACTGCGGCGAGGATTTGGCGTTGGCCTCGCAGCCGAACCGTTCGCAATGACCGCAGTATTCGCACGCCCCCAGAGTCACGCCTTCCGGATTGGTGTAGGCGTTGCTCATGTTGGCGGCGGGCGCCCGGAACGGGTGATATCCGAGTTCCCGCGCGGCCTTCTCCATGATCGAGCCGGCCATGCTCATGGCCAACGGCTTGTTGGGATATTCGTTCTGGCGCTGCCCTTCGAACACATTGCCGCCGTCGATCTTCTGGCCGCGCAGATTGCCGGCCTTGCCGGATATGCCCAGCAGCTTCTCGAAGCGATCGTAATAGGGCTCAAGCTCGTCGTAGGAGACGGGAAAATCCTCGATCGTCATCTCGGCCGGAACAGCGTTCTTGCCGTAGCGATTTTCCAAATGCGTGCGCAGGTTATGATCGGTCGGCAGCAGCCGCCAGGTGACGCCGTTCCAATGGGCGCCGGCGCCGCCCACGCCGACGCCGGGCAGGAAAGAGCCGAGCCGGCGGATCGGCAGCGCCGTCTCGCCCGGCGTATGGCGCAGTGACACGGTCTCAAGCTGAGTGTCCTGGAACAGCTCCTGGCGTACCGCGTATTTGAGGTCGTCGCGCACGCTCGGCAGCGCGAAGTCCTCGCGTGTGGAGCGATTGGCCCCGCGTTCGAGGCCGACCACTTTGAGCCCCGCCTTGGTGAGTTCGCGGGCCAGAATGCTGCCGGTAAACCCCACTCCGATGCAGACCGCATCGACTTCCTTGAGAATGACGGCCATGGCGCGCTCCCGTTTTTAAGAAAAGTCCGCGATCGAGCGCGGCGGCTTGTCGTATTTCTTGCCGAAATATTTGGTGATCTCCTCCCGATAGGTCGCCGGCAGGCCCGGATAGCCGACCATCTTCCATGCCGCCATGTCGCGGTTGCCGCCATAGATCGGGTCGGCGAAAAAGCCCTCCATGGTGATCTGCAGGAGCGCGTCGAAAAACGTTCGGCTGGAGAAGCCCGCGAACGGCGCCTTGCCGTCCTCCATGGCTTTCAGGGCCGCTTCGCGGTTCTGCTCGGACAAGCGGTCGAACTCCTTGCCGTAGGTCTTGCGGGTCCAGGCATTGGCCTGCTCGATGCCGGCGCGGAAAAACTCGCGCGGATTGAGGGCGAGCTGATAGCCGAGCTCGGGCTTGGCCTTGGGGAACGGCCCCTGGCGATAGAGCCGCGCCCCCATGCCGTAAGCCCCGGCAAGCTGGCGGTCGATGAAGGTGGCGACGCCGCAGTCGCTGCCCGAGGGCGACAGTTCGTCGGCCGGGACGATGGCGTCGACGGCGGCCACGATGAAGGCGTGCTCGGTCGCGGTCAGCGTGAGCAGCGGCTCGGCGTCCGCGGATGGCGCCACGGGAGCGGGCGTTTGTGCAGCCACAGAAGCCGGGTTGCCGGCGGCAAGCGCCGCGGTACCGACCATGGCGCCTTTGAGAAAATCTCGTCTCGGAATCGTTTCGTCGACCATGGAGTTCCTCCCTCATACGGACTGGATCAGGACGCACGCCCCCTCCCTGCCCTCCCCCACCTGCGGGGGAAGGCAGGGAGGGGGCGTGCGCCGACCCGAATTTATTTTCATAGCTTAGCGAGTTTCGCTCGGAGTAGCGAGGCGTTCGATCGGCCAACCTCGTGGCGCAACGCCTCGATGAAGCGCTCGCGTTCAGCGGGATCATAGGCCCGCGCCGGCACCGTCCCCCACACCGGCTTCGGCCATGCCGGATCGTCACGCTTGCGGGCTACAATGTGAACATGAAGCTGCGGCACCACATTGCCGATCGCCGCAACGTTGAGCTTGTGGCAGGCCGTCACCTCTTTGAGCGCACGCGACATGTGCGCGATTTCGATCATGAGTTGCGACTGATCCTTTTCATCGAGATCAATGATCTCGCGGGCGCCGGGCCGCCGCGGCACCAGCAGCAGCCAGGGATAGTTGGCATCATTGTTGACGAGCAGGCGCGACAGCGGCAAATCGCCGACAGCCTCGGTGTCCCGTTCGAGCTGCGGATGGAGCGACCACGAAAGCGGCGAAGCTGTCATGCCGCCGACGTCTACCAGATGTAGGGCACCAATCGATAGGGCGTCGTTCGACGGTAGTCGTCGTAACCGGCCAAGTGTTACGACAAATACCGCTCCTCCTCCAACAGTCGCCATACGAGCGCACCTACCGCAATGATCGCCCAGATGATCGCCCGCAGAGAACCGAGTGCGAAGGGAGTCGCCAAGAGCAAAAGTGCGGCGCCCAGATACATGGGATGGCGAACGATCGCATAGGGGCCGGTGGACACCACGCGTTGGTCTGGAGCGACGTCGATGATGGCGGACGCATGGCTGTTCGCCTTGAACGTCCAGAATATAATCGCAAATCCAAGCACGACCACCACATCAGCGGCGACCGCAACGAACCCGGGCACATACGACCAGCCCAGACGATGGTCGATGCCGGGGAGGACGAGGAGCAAGATCAGGACCGCGCTTAAGATTGTCCTGATGAGTTGTTGGCGCTCTTCTTTCTCGGCGGTCGCAGACAATCGCCGCTCCACCAGGGCAGGGTCGTGCTGCAAGAAGTAGAGAGCCATAACCAGGGAACACAGCGAAAACACGATCCAATATAGCCATCCCTGCCAATAGGCAGGCCCTCCTGTGACCACAATGAGTAGCCCCATGAACGCCGAGAATCCGAGGGTTCGGATCAGCGCCTTCTTTGCCAAGTCACTCATTTGAAATCACTCATTTGGAGTCACTCATTTGGAAACGACCTTCGGGCCCGGGCTGCAGACCTGTTCAGAATAAAGCCAGGACCTAGGCCAGGGTTCCCGCTTCGGGTTCCGGCGCTTGCAATCCCGTGCGGTTGCGCCGATATAGGGGGCCGGGAGGTTGGCGGTGGACGAGCCACTCGCCAACCGGGTCAGGTCCGGAAGGAAGCAGCCCTAACGAGCTCCGGTTCGGGTCGCTCGTCAACCTCCTACCAATTTCAAGCGCTGAACGTAGGATGGGTTGAGCGAAGCGAAACCCATCAAGGCCCCCGATGGGTTTCGCTTCGCTCAACCCATCCTACAGCTTGCTACCAGGTTGCGCGGGCGACCAGAGGCATGATGAGCGAAGCCGATGCGGCCGGCCGCCTCGCGGAGCCGGGCCTCGATCTCGGAGCAACGCCGGCGCCGCGCGGCGCCGGATATCGTGTGCTCGCCCGCAAGTATCGGCCGGCGACGTTCGAAGATCTGATCGGCCAGGAAGCGATGGTGCGGACGCTCTCGAACGCGTTCGAGGCCGGGCGCATCCCGCAGGCATGGATCCTCACCGGGGTGCGCGGCGTCGGCAAGACCACGACGGCCCGTATTCTGGCGCGCGGATTGAACTACGAACTGCCCGACGGCTCTATTCACGCGCCGACCATCCGCATGCCGGTGCTGGGCGTGCATTGCGCCGCCATCATGGAAAGCCGGCATGTGGATGTGCTGGAGATGGATGCGGCCTCTCACAACGGCGTCGACGACATCCGCCAGATCAACGATGCCGTGCGCTATGCGCCGGTGAACGCGCGTTACAAGGTCTACATCCTGGACGAGGTGCACATGCTCTCGAACCAGGCCTTCAACGCCCTGCTGAAGACCCTCGAAGAGCCGCCGCCGCACGCCAAATTCATCTTCGCCACCACCGAAATCCGCGAGGTGCCTATCACCGTCCTGTCGCGTTGCCAGCGGTTCGATCTGCGCCGGGTCGAGTCAGACCGGCTGGTGAGCCATCTCGAAGGAATTCTCGCCAAGGAGAAGGTTGCGGCGGAGCCGGAAGCGCTGGCCCTGATTGCACGCGCCGCCGAAGGCTCGGTGCGGGATTCGCTGTCGCTGCTCGACCAGGCGATTTCCCATGCCGCGGGGTCGGTGCGCGCCGAAGATGTGCGTGCGATGCTGGGTCTCGCCGACCACAGCCGCATCGTTGAGCTGTTTGACGCTCTCATGCGCGGCGATATCGCTCACGCGCTTGGCGAACTGCGCGACCAATACGACTCCGGCGCCGATCCGCTGGTCGTGCTCACGGAGCTTGCCGCATTCACGCATTTCGTCACCCGCGTCAAAATCGTGCCGGCGGTTG